>JABAHS010040236.1_pt1 | contig 21422 bp, 14 predicted proteins | sample 7062111 | NCBI WGS metagenome assembly JABAHS01 (sample SAMN14534600, study PRJNA622989) | marine sediment metagenome | biome: marine biome [ENVO:00000428]; feature: marine pelagic biome [ENVO:01000023]; material: deep marine sediment [ENVO:00002113]; isolation source: pool of 4 deep marine... | reverse complement strand
CAGTTCCTCGAACAGCGCGCGAAGCTTAACAGGCAACCGTTGTACCTTTACCGCATCAGGGCGCGCGGCGATGATCTCGTGCAGGGTGCCCAGGAACGTGCTGTCCAGGTACTCGCAAACGCCAAGGTCAATGGTAAGGTCGCTGCATCGCTTGAGCAGCTCGTTGGCGGCCTCGTAAAACCCCTGGCTGCGGATCCAGGTCGCGTTGCCGGCGATGCTCAAAAACGCATGCCTTCCCTTCACTCCCTGAAGCAGCAGGACCTGATCCGCAGGCGGCTGCGGCTTCTGGCGCTCGCCTGGCGCCGCCGTGTCATCAAATCTGCTAACACCTTCGCCGCGCTCGAACAGGATCATGGTGATGTCGTCCCGATCGCCGCTGATGCCGCGAGTTGCGGCCTCGTACAGATCCCGAAGCAGCCGGTGGCGATCGGTTTGCGCGCGCGCGACGCGGGCAATGTGCTCGTGCGTCTCGGCGTCTGCGGCACCCTCTACGACCCCGTCGGTATACAGCAGCAGCCGGTCGCCAACGTCCATGTGAACGCTCTTCTCAGTGTAACGCGCGTCCACTTCGAGACCGAGGGCCGGTCCGGTGCGCTCGAGCAACCGGAACTCGCCGGAAGCCGCGATCCAGATAGCCGGAGGGTGTCCGGCCGAAGCCAGGCGCAGCTCTCCGGTGCGGCGGTTCAGCAGGGCGTAAACCGCGGTGATGAACGCGCCGGGGGCCGACACGCTCTGATGCAAACGACGGTTGAGGTGTCTTAGCACGCGGTTCGGCATGAGCAGATTGCCTTCACTGTCCCGTAGATTCAGCCGCAGTTTGAACAGCACAGCAAGCATTGCCGCCGCAACGCCGTGCCCGGCGGCATCGGCGACCACCAGACCGAGATGCTGGCTGTCGAGGTCAATGACGTCATAGAAGTCACCGCCGACACTGCTGCCGGATCGATAAAGTGTCTCGAACACCCAGCCATCGATGTCCGGCGGTTCCTGGGGGAGAAGCGCACGCTGAATGATCTCGGCCCGGTCGAAGTCTCCCTGAATCGTCTCGGCTTGATCCTCGAGCATTTGGCAAAGCTTCTCGAGCTGCTCGACCTTCTCGGCAAGCTGCGCATTGCTGCGCTCGAGCTCCGCATAGAGCTGCCTGCGCTCGTTAACGAGCGCGATCTGGTCCAGCGCGTTGCGCACGGCCACCCGCACTCGCTGCACTTCGGGCGGCTTCGCCAGGAAGTCGAACGCGCCGAGGTGCAGCGCGTCCACCGCCACGTCAAAGGTATCGAGCCCTGAGAGAACGATCCACAGAGGTTCAGGGCAATGCTCCTGAGCCCATTTCATCAGGTCGCGGCCGTCCATATTGGGCATGAGCACGTCCGTGACCACCACGTCCACCGGGACTTCACTGAGAATCTTTTGGGCCTCGAGACCGTCCTCCACCTCCAGCACCTTTTCCGGATTAAGCTCCGCGAGTCCCCGGGCTACCAGCTTGCGCACCATGGGTTCGTCGTCCACCACCAGAAAGGTGGGGCGCGGCCGTTCTGCTCCGGCGCCGCTCACGATGGCTGCTCCGGTTCCGCATCCAGGGGACCCTCTCGCAGCGCCGCGATGACTTTGGCAAGCTCGGCTTCGAGCTCCCGCAGCCTTTCGCCGGCCTTAGCCACGAGGCCGTCTCGCCCGAGGATTTCGATGTCGAGCGCGTGATTGGCCAACGCCTCAGCGCCAAAGAGCCTGGACGAGCTCTTGAGCGTGTGGGCAGCGCGGGTGAGCACCTCCGCGTCCTCTTGGGCAATGGCCGCACGAATCGCCGCGAGGTGTCTGGCGCTTTCCTCCGGGAACATCTCAACGAGTTCGGCAAGCAGGTCATCATCCTCGCCCGCTAGCCTGCGAGCTGCAGCCCAGTCGATCACCGAGGCAGCCTGCTTTAACCCGTCATCACTCACTAGAGCCTCCCTGGCGGGCTCGGTCTGGCACGCTCACCGGCCAGTCCTTACGTTCGCGCGTCGTTTGTTCGCAAAAACTTCGATGACCTCTCTCAGCACCTGCGGCTCAAAGGGCTTCGATACGTACTCGTCCATGCCCGCGGCAAGAAATCGCTCGCGGTCGCCCTTCATGGCGCTCGCCGTCATGGCGATGATGGGGATGTGACGCCCGGTCTCCGCTTCGCCGCGCCGCACGATTGCGGTAGCTTCCAGCCCGTCCATCTCCGGCATGTGCACGTCCATCAGCACGAGCTCGTAATCTCCCTCCTCTAGGGCCCTCACGGCATCCCGGCCATCGGCAACGATGTCCACATCGTGTCCCCACCTTTTGAGCAACCCCACCGCCACGCGCTGGTTGATCACGCTGTCTTCCGCCAGCAGGATGTGCAGCCCCCGGGTGGCCGGGGCCTCCGGCTCGATGACGGAAGACGACCGCACTTTCCTGCCGAGCGACTCGAGGATCGCCGAGAGCAGCTCCGAACGGAGGACGGGCTTGACCATAAACTTCGCCACTCCCAACGCCTCCGCCCGCTTGCGCTCGCCCCGATCCATTCCGGACGAAGCGACGATCATCACGGGATGCTCGAAATCCGCGATGGCGTTGATCTTCTCGATCAGCGAAAAGCCGTCCTCGTCCGGCATCATCACGTCGATCAGTGCCAGGCGGAACGGCCTCCCTTCGCGGGCCGCCTGATTCAGCTCCGTCAGCGCCTGGGCAGCGCTGTCTGCAAGCACCGGCGACATCCCCCACGCTTTCAGGTTTTCCTCGAATATGTTTCGGTTGGTGGCGTTGTCATCCACTACCAGCACCGTCATACCGTTCAGATGCTCGCGGGGCGCCAGCTCGACGGGCGCGTTTGCGCAGACCGGGAACTCGCCGGTAAAGATGAACGTAGATCCCTCCCCCTCCTTGCTCTCGACCCAGATCTCGCCTTGCATCATCTTCACCAGCTGAGACGAGATGGTAAGCCCAAGACCGGTACCGCCGTAGCGACGTGTCACGGAGGTGTCGGCCTGCTGGAAGGCGTCGAAGATTCCGGCCTGCGCCTCTGCGGATATGCCTATGCCGGTATCGCTAACCGCAAACTTGAGCGTCACGCGATCGTCGAACTCCGGCTGAGCTTCCGCCAGCGTCACATCGATGAGCACTTCGCCTTCGTGGGTGAACTTGATAGCGTTGCCGGCAAGATTGACGAGGATCTGCCGAAGCCGCGCAGGATCACCGACCAGGCGGTCAGGGACCTTCGGATCGACCCGGCAGGCTAGCTCCAGGCCCCGTTCCGCGGCTCTTAGCGCAAGCAGCTTTGCAGCGCTGCCAACACTTTCCGAGACGCTGAAGTCGACGCTGTCGAGCTCCAGGCGTGACGCCTCAATCTTGGAGAAGTCGAGGATGTCGTTCAAAAGGTGCAGGAGCGCGTTCGCGGACTGCTGAACCATGTCGAGCTGCTCGCGCTGCTCTTCGTTGAGGTCGGCAGTCGACATGAGCTCCGCCATTCCGATGATGCCGTTCATGGGCGTGCGGATTTCGTGACTCATGTTGGCGAGAAACTCGCTCTTCGCACGGTTGGCACGTTCCGCCGCTTCCTTTGCGGATTCCAGCTCCGAGCGCGACTCCGCGAGATCCCGCGTCCGCTGCTCGACGCGGACCTCGAGCTCGTCTCTTGCCTGGGTGAGCGCTTGCCCGCGCTGCTCGATCTCGCCGAGCATTTGATTAAAGGCATCGGTAAGCGAGCCGAACTCGTCGGACGACAGCTTCCGCGCCCTGGCCGCGTAGTCGCCGCTGCCGATGGCGCGCGTGACATCGACCAGCTCGCGCACCGGACGGGTGAGCTGACGGACGGTCCAGGTCGCCGTCACGAACGCGACGATCAGGGCCGCAAGAAACACGCCGAGGCCGATGAGCAGACGCTGTCGCAGGGCCGCCTCAATGTCGGCCAGGCTCCGGCGTTGGTCAAGATAGCCGATAGCGGTACCATCCAGGGCCACCTCCGTAGTGATCTGGGCATGATCGCTGCTGAACACGACGCCTCCGGGGGCATGGTCAACTAGCAACGGTTCCTGCCCTTCGTCACGCTGGTAGCTGGCGAAGAGGACGCCGTCGATGGTCCGAGCCGAGGCGGCGATCAACTGAGGGTCAAGCGCAAGCACCGACAGGCTCTGCTCAGCCGTGCCGACGTCATCGAAGGCGATCGCTGCGGAAAGGATCGGCTCGATCTCCTGGGCATGAATTTTGAGGCCGGCAGCGACCTTGTTTCGGTCCTGGATCAGATCAAACGAGCCCACCGCAATCAGGGCGAGTAACAGTGCCGCAGTTGCCGAGCACAGGGTCTGCACGATCAGTTTGGAGCGGAAGCTTAGGTTCTCATAGAACGTCATCAGGCTGCCTCCCGCCCGCCGACGACCACGACCGACTTCAATGACAAAAGACGTGCGCTTAGCTTGACCCCCGCCGTGCGCACCGCCTCGAGGTTTATCCTCATGCGTACCTTGCCTGAGCGACGTTCGACAAAGTACTCGACCATGCCGCCGTTATCGGTGAAGCCCTGCATCTCGCTCACCGTGACAACCGGCAGCCTGCTGACCACAGGGCGTATGCGATTCCAGACCTCTTCGGCCCCTTCCGATACGAAGATCAGCCCGCAGGAAGCGAGCGCCTCGGACTCGATCGTCCCGGCAGGCGATTCCGCCAGGCTCGTCAGAACTATGGGTCGATCCTGGGCCAGCAGACCACCTTCGGACTCCAGCCGCAGTCGGATGGGTCGCATGACGCCGTTGGGATCTAGGCCGACCACTCCGATACGGATGGGCTCGCCAGCCTCATCCTCCTCGCCCGGCCAGCTCGTCAACGCCGCAATGTGGCGCAGGTATGCAGCCATGATCCCCGCCACCCTGTTCCGGTCGAACTCCGCAGCCTTGGCCTCCGGGACCAGCAGGATCAGCCCAAACATAATGCTGATAAGCCTGTGTCTATGAAGACTCATCGCTCAGAACCGAAAAGTCATGTCCAGCCCCCAGACCCGCGGCGTGCCGGGTGATCCCCGAATGCCGGCAGCGTTGGCGACGATGTCGGAGAAGTAGTCGTCCTCGCCGGTGAGGTTGGTGGCCCACAGCGATAAGGTCCAGCGCTGATCGGGCGTCTCGACCGAAGCCCTGGCGGAGAGCAAACCATGGCTCTTCTGCATCAGCCGACGCGTAGACGGGTCGGCGACGAAGTCGAACTCGTAGTCGTCCGTCCATGAATAGGCCACCGTCAACGACCCCCGCAACGGGCCCAACGGCGCCCAGGCTTCGGCGCTGACGAAAAACGAACTATCGGGGGCTCGCAGCAGGCGCTCACCTGCCGCGTCGAAGAAGGTCCTGCTCATGCCCGCTGCGTCTGGATCGTCACCGAGGGCCGCATTGAAAACCAGGGCGGTCGCGTCGTAGACGTCGTACTGGCTGTCCAGCAGGCTCAGCCCCGCCGTGAGCGACAGCCAGTCGCTTGGCATCCAGGCCAGGTCGAGGTCTGCGCCGAGGACTTCGGCATCGGCAGCATTGTCCGTAACGATCAGGCTGGAGCCGGCAACGGCTCGCGTGACCTGCAGATCATGGTAGTCGTAGAAAAACAACGATCCGTTGAGCTGCAGGCGCCCATCAAGCCACTTGGTCTTCCAGCCGAACTCGAACATGTCGAGGACCTCTGGCTCCAGGGGCAATCCTCCCTGGACGCTCGCCGGATAGTTGTAACCGCCGCTCTTGAAGCCCCGGGCATAGCTCACATACAGCATGCCTTGCGCTGTGTTCCGCATCACGGTCAGCTTCGGCGTGAACTCGCTCCAATCGTCCTCACGAGCAAAAGGCACCGGCGCCAGGGTGGTGTCCGCGAGAGCGGATGCAGCGAGCCGAACCGTCTTTTCCTCGTAGCTCCAGCGCCCGCCGAAAGTGACCGACCAACGCGGCGAGATCTCCCATGTCGCCTGTCCGAACAGGGCGAAGGCCGTGGATCCTGCACGCTGGTCCCCCTGAGACTGCAGCTCCGGAGTGCCTCTGTCCACAATGATCTCGAAGTCCGCGGTCTCGTCAAAGAAGTACGCGCCAGCAATCCAGTGCCACGCGCCATCGGATGCGGAGATAAGCTGCAGCTCTTGAGAGAACGCCTCTGCATCCTGGGGAACGCTCACGACATCGAGGAAAGCCGAGCTGGTGCCGTCCGCATCCGAGTTGGCGTCCTGCTCGAAGTCGTGATAGGTCGTGATGGAAACCAACGTGGCCCAGGGAAGCTCCACGTCGAAGCGGAGATCGGCTGATATCTGCTCATCGTCGATCACCGAAGCAATCGCCGTCGCGACCTCCCCTCTTGCCGTGCCGCTGATGCCGCCCGCGGCGATGCCCGCATTGAGGCCCGCTGGGCTCAGGTCAACGAGATCGTTGCCGAAGTTGTCCCGGCGATCGGAGTATTCAACGGTGAGCAACGAGCTGATCTTCTCGGATATGTCCCAGCGCAGCTTGCCGCGCAACACGGTCACGTCGAGATCGTCGAGCTCGGAGACGCCGCGCGGATCGAGGTTGTCGGCATAGCCGTCGCGCTTCCTGACCAGAGCCGTAAGCCGGGTCGCGAGCTTACTGTTCAGGGGTACATTCACGGTTCCCGAGAGGGCGCGCAGGTCGTAGTCGCCGAGGGTGCCGGTGATCTGGCCGGAAAGCTCTTCCTCCACCTCGCGCGTGACCACGCGTATGGCGCCGCCCGTCGCGTTGCGCCCATAAAGCGTACCCTGAGGACCGCGCAGCACCTCAACCCGCTCGACGTCGGCAAGCTGAAAAATGGTCGCCTGGGCGCGTGCCACATAGCGATCGTCGACGTAGGTGGCGATGCTCGGCTCAAGCCCGGCGAAGGCAAAGCGGGTCCCGACACCACGGAGATAAGGCTGCGCGGATGTGCCGGTATTGCTGAAGATCAGTCCCGGAGTCGCAATCTGCAGGGATTGGGTGTCGAACACCCCGTAGCGGACGAGGTCATCGCCGAGAAAGGCTGAGAGGGAGAGTGGCACCTCCTGCAGATTCTCGCTGCGCTTCTGGGCCGAGACCACTATCTGCTCGAGCTCTTCGAGCTGCAGATCGAAGAGGTCGTCCTCCCCCTGCGCCCACGCCCCCGGCGCCGTCATTCCTACAGCGCTGGTCAGCAGCAACTTCGCGTAGCGACCTCTTTTCTTCACGACCGAGCCTCACGACGCTACGGCATCAGTGTACATCGCCTGTCTCGGATTATCTCCCCACGTTCCTCGCGTTCGTACTTCCCATGCCCACGCGGCCTGTCTGAAGGTGTGGCAAAGCGCCAACTGGACGAGCCAGACGAGCAATACACAGGCAGAATCTAGGACGTTCTCACTCTATACGTGGACTCGCGACAGAGGGCGACTCATCAGTTCATTGCACTCCGAAGTTGTAGCGAAATGCCGCGCCGAAGATTCTGGGCTCTGCCAGAAAATAGTTACGGAAGTTGCCCGAATCATCGCTCGCCAGGAAGTGATTGGTAACGATGTCTTCATCTCCGATGTTGCGTATCCACGCCCGCGCGCTCCAACGCCCGCTGGCGCTTTCAAAGATCAGGGATGCGTTGTGCTGACTCCAGCTCGGCAGCCGGTCTGCCGGGGCGTTGAAGATTCGGCTGTAGGAGCTGTCCTGCCAGTAGTAGTCGTAGCGCAGCGTCAAAACGCCGGGGGCCAGCGTCCAGCTGTGAGCCAGAGCGAAGCGAACGGAGTGCGCCGGGGCGTTCGGCAAGTCGTTGCCTCTCAGGGCGGCCAGCTTGCCCGGAGATGTCGCGATGTTGAAAAAGTCCAGAAAGCGGGAGTCGAAGAAAACGGGGATGCCGTTGTCGTAGGTACCGGCGACCGGAATCGCGAAGCCGAAGTCGTTGGCAATCGGCACCAGGGGCAGGACTTCCTCGACGGCTGCCGTGTAGACACTGCCGCCTCTGGCGACCGTATCTCTCAGTACCACCAGACTCGGATCTCCCTGGGTGCGGTCAATAATGTCGACGTCTTCGAAACGGCCGAGTTCGGTATCCAGCCGTCCGTACGAAATTTCCAGCTGCAGGCCGGGGAGCCCTTCCGGCCGCCAGATGGCTTCAAGCTCCAGCCCTTTGGTATCGGCGTCGACGTTGATCGTTTGTCCGGCAGACAGGTACTCGTTTATCTGCAGGTCGTCGTAGTCGTTCACGAAGAAGGCTGCATTGAGCAGCAGTCGATCATTTGCGAGGTAGGACTTGAATCCAATCTCGTAGGCGTTGACGAGTTCACCCTTGTATTTGGGATTGTTGTCCAACTCAATGAGGGGCGCACGAAACGGATTGATACCACCAGCACGGTAGCCCTGATTGAATGACGCATAGACAAGCATGGCGTCGGTCATCTGCCAATCTAGCGCGACCCGGCCCGTGACCCGATCCCATTTATCGCTGGTTGGCAGACCGGCCAGCTCTTGAGCCTCCCCGAATGACGGCACCAGGGGCACCAGTTGCAGCGCGGTCACCAGCTCCACCGGGCTGCTCGCCGCCTCGATGTCCTCCAGCGCGCCGTGGTAGCCTGCCAGCGCCACGGCTTCTGCAGACGGCGCCCCGCCAGAAAGGTAGCTCAACAAGCTAGTGCGTACCCAGCCGGAATCCAACAGCCCGTCGAACGTGCCAATGTTTATGCTGTTGAGAAACGCCTGGCGACTTTCGAGATCTGCCTTAACCTGGCTGTAGCGCACACCGACCGTAAGCTTTATGCGATCAGTGAGATCGAAGTAGAGCTCACCGAAAACGCCGATGGCCTCCCGGGAACCACGGCTGGCGTTGTCGAAAATACCTGGATACAACCTCGGCAGACCTAGGCCGCCGGATCCATACACGCTTACCACGTCCAACGTATTGCTAGCGACTGCATACCGACTCGCGAAATCGTTCTCAAGAAAATTCGCCCCCAACAGGAAGTTCAAGCGACTCTCGGACTTCGAGCGGACTCGGACCTCGATGCTCCAGAACTCTTCCCCAGAGAGCGCGTCGTCGATCGCGAAGCTACGGCGCAGATCGTCGTTGAGCGTGCACCCGCCGAGGACGCCCGACAACCCGCTTTCGAGGTCACAGGGCCCGTCGTTGCCAATGTCATCGATCGACGCCGTTGGTGCCGAGGTCGGCCACAACCCGCTGGGATTTTCTGCCGTAGGGAACAACTCGTAGCCGACGTCCATGTTGTAGTCCTGCTGCGAGTGAAAGCTCAGCTCGGAGTAGCTCGCCGCCATACTCACGGTCGTCTTCCCAAAATCCCACTCCGCGCCCAGCAGCCATAGGTCTTCCTCGTACTCGAACGTCGGGTCGAAATCCGTATGGTGGGATCGCAGGCCCAAGGGGGGACGGGGGAACTCGAAAATCAGCCCGGATTCCGAATCCACAGCCCCGGGCGGGATCGCGCCGGCTCCTGCTGCGATCTGTCCGCCTAATGAGGCGACGACGTTGGGCGCATCGAAGGCCACTACGCCGGGCTCGCAGCCGATGTTGGGAAGTCGGCTCTGCTTGCAGACCTGATTGGTGATACGCACCCGGGAGTCGTCTTCGTCGAAACGACTGTACATCAGCCATGCACTTGCCGCCTCCGACGGCCGCCATTCTAGAGTGAGGCGGAAGGCCTTTATGTCGCGGTCGTCTAGGTCCTTGCTGAGACCCGGCAGCTGATCAGCTGCTTTGTTTTCGATGTAGCCATCCCGAGACAGAGACATGCCGGCGGCCCGAAAAGCGAGCCGCTCACCAAACGCGAGGTTTAGCGCGCCTTTGAAACGGGTGTGATCGTGATTCCCGTATTCCGCGTCGACGTAGCCGCCGTGCCCCGAAAACTCCGGTCTGCGCGTCACGAGGTTCAATGAGCCGGCAGTCGCCGTTCGCCCGTATAGAGTTCCCTGAGGGCCGCGGAGCACCTCGATGCGCTCGAGGTCGTAGAATTCGATCAGATCTGCTCGTGTTCCGACGATGGCGCCGTTGATGTGAGTCGGCACGCTGGGACCGGCTGCCCCGCGCGTACCTCCAAAGGATCTCGCCGCCCCGATACCGCGAATGGAGAGCTCGGATGCGCCGAAGTTGTTGGGCACGAAACCTAGGTTGGGTACGTTGAGTTGCAGATCCGACAGCGCGATGATCTGGCGGTCATCGATGTCCGCTTCAGTGAATGCAGACACGGAGATCGGGACCTTGCTGGCAGCCTCGTCGACGCGCTGAGCGTTGACGATCACTTCCTCGATAGGGAGGCCTTGGGCAGCTTCAATGGCGCCCGAGACGACTAGTAGCATCACCAGGAGAAGCGTTCGGATCACACCCTTCCTTGTTCCTGAACCTCGGCCGAGTTATAGCGTGTCTGCCCCGTCGTGACCAGCCATCGCATCCGTGGCTACCCGCCTGATTCCGCCCCTCAACGGACCTTTGGTGATCTGCTGTAGCCTTCCTTCATTCACAGTAGGAAGAAAAAATGGATCATCTGGCACTGGCTTACTTGCAAAGCATCTGAGCGGAGCTTTTTGGTGCGATCGCGGTCGTCGCGACGCCGCGTCGCGGACGGCCATCGAGCTGATAATGGGGTTGTCAGCGAACCCGATGTTGAGTTTTCACGCTGAGGACGCTGTCTTTGAGGACGCCGTGGGACGGCTCCGCATTTAAGGGAATGATGGGTTGCGAAAGTTTCTGGTGGCGACCTTTGAAATGATTCCGGACTTCTCATCGTCCGTGCTAGCTCTTGCTCATTTTCGATCCGACGCCAAGGCGACATATCAGCAATTGATATATAAGCTGATGGCGCAGCTTTTCTCTGACTTTAAGCGTGTCTTTCAAGGAGCATCTCTTCGTGGCGAAGCAAACACGCCTGGTGGCGCTGGCGGCTGCACTTGTTGGCTCTGCCGCCACGATGGCACAGGATGATTTAGGGACGCTAAACCTACTCATCATTGATGCAGCGACGGGCGCGCCTACACCTGCCCGGGTGGAAATCCGCGACCAGAAGGGCAATTTTTATGTCGCGCAGGACGCATTATTGTTTGGTGGCGATTGCGACATGAGCGATCAAGGTGCGGGTTTGACCGATCTTCCATCGGCGTATGCGGCCTTTACGGACCGTCTCAGGAACCCGTACTCGAACGCTATTCAGTTTTACTCCGAAGGCTCGTCATCTGCCCAGGTGCCGGCTGGTGGCGCAACTGTAACCGTATTCAAGGGCCCGGAATACGAAGTGGCGTCCGCCCAGTTTGTAATTCCGGCCGGCAAAGCGATAGATCAACGAATTGTGGTCAAGCGCTGGTCCGATATGCCGAGCAAAGGCTGGTACAGCGCAGATGATCATGTACATATTCAAAGGCCTGACCCGGAACTGAATCCGCTCATCCTGAAGATGATGCAGGCTGAAGATATTCACGTGGCCAACTTGTTGCAGATGGGCAAGGTCCGCAATTTCGAGATAGCGCCGCAGTACGCCTTTGGTCCCGATAGCCACTATCAGCAGGGGCATTACATTCTCGCGACGGGACAGGAGACGCCACGCACCCATTTTCTTGGGCACACAATTACCCTCGGTGCGAGCAAGCCGCTGTTTGACCCAGATAAGTATCTGATCTACCGGTTGATCTGGGAGCAGTCAGTCGAATCCGGTGGCATCAACGGTTTCGCCCACGCGTTTCTTGCAAACGGAAACGTCTCGCCCTATGACGGCATGGCCGTAGTGCTGCCCCATGATCTGCTGCATTTCGTAGAAGTGCTTCAATTCAATCGTAGTGGATACGATGCCTGGTACGACATCCTGAATCTTGGATTCCGAGTGACGCCCACAGCAGGTACTGACTATCCGTGCGCTGATCAAACCATCGTAGGCCATGAACGTTTTTATACCCGAGTGGATGGAGAGCTCAGTTATGAAAAGTGGGTAGAAGCTGTAAGGGAGGGGCGGACATTCGTCACCACCGGACCGATGGCGGAGTTTACGATAAACGGCCAAGACATCGGTGGTGATGTCCTGTTGGAGGTTCCCGCAGTAGTCAGGATTGAAGGTTCAGTTTCTTTCAACCCAGCGCGAGATGCCCTGGAAGTCGTTGAGGTCTTGCGAAACGGCAACATCATTGCACGTTTCTCTCCAATAGACGGCCAGACGACGATTGCCTTCGAGCTGGAAGAACGGGTCGAACAGTCGTCCTGGTTCGCGCTGCGCGGATACGGGGCAGAGTACAATGCAAGCGGCGGTGTTTCTCCACTCCATTTTGGCAGTTTTCAACCCACCAGTAACGTACACACAGCGCCGGTCTACGTTTCGCTCAAAGATGAGAAAGCGACTACAAATTATCCGTCCTCGAGGGCGGTTGCTCGCGAATGGTTGGCGCGGCTCTACAATCTGGAACGGGTGCTGGACGAGACGAACCTCGAAGAACTCGGCCGCAGTCTTGAAGTGCCGAACTTTGATGCAGTGCCGGCAGAAACGCTACGTCAGAATCGCGCCGCTTTGCTACTGGAAATCGAGCAAGCAAAAGAGTACTTCGAGATGATGGCTGGACATTGATGGCTGCCAGTCACATTGCCTCGACGATTGTTCTTCTGCGAGCATGATCTTCTGAGGCGTATGAGACGAATACGTCTGCCATTCATCCTCCTTTCGATGAAGGGTGAGGTTCGGTTGTACCTCTTTAAATCTGTCCGCCAGTGGCCCGGCGCCGCACCATGGCCTCGCCTTCGCCGCCGCGGGACCAAATTTGCTAGACTTTTCCGTAATCGCACACACATCAGGGGGGGAGCCATGACCGAATTGGATCTGACCGTGGATTTGAGCGTTCCTGTCGAAGGCGCGTGGCGGGTGCTAGCGGACTTTCCCGCCTTCCTGGAGTGGGCGGCGGTTGGTGAAGGCACCATCGAGATCGAGGGCGACGGCATCGGCATGATCCGCCACATGGATCTGCCCGGGGTCGGTAAGATGGCAGAGCGTCTCGACAAACTCGATCACGATAACCACACCATTGGCTACACGTTGGCGTACGGAAATCCCATCGGTATGGCCGAGTACAGCGCCGTGGTGCGTCTCGAACCCACCGATGAATGCGGCTGTCGGATCATATGGCACGGTGAGTTCGCAGCCGCGGATGGCCATGATTCGGCCGCCGTTGCGGAAAGCCTGGAGGGCTCGTACCGCGGCATGTCGACCGCGCTCGCCGCGTACGTGAAGCGGGATTGATTGGCTGAAGGTAGCAAACCACCTGCTTCGAACGTTACGGTGGCGGCGTGCCGTACACGGCGAAACTCATCGTGCAGCCTTCAGGTCCGGCACGCCAGGCATGGTCGACGCCGTTTATGACGACGCAATCTCCCACTTCCAACAGGTGAGTGCCGTCATCGAGCGTCAACTCCATGCTACCCGAAAGGACCGTGTCCAGGTCTATCGTGTCGGTGTGGTGCATCTCGAAGCTGGCGCCTGGCTGCCATTCAACAACCAGCCACTGCAGCTGACCGGGCCCTACGCCTAGATCGTGAAATGCACCGTTCCCCTGCGGACGGGGTGGGGCGGGAGTCTGTTGGACATCCACCATCGTATCGATGGTCGTAATCCCTCCTTCTGCAGTGACGACTTCCGGCTGTTCTCTGGAGACCACACACGAACGGCCATTTTCGTCGATCCCGGTCACTAAACGTTGCATGGTAATGCCCTTTCAGTTGCTGATGCTTGGAGTGTGTACCACATCATGATGGTCTGACTAGTCGCTGATCATCCGAGCGATGTTTGCGCGAAAGCATTGGATCCCGACTTGTGTAATGCATCGACGTCGCTGAACAGGGGCACGACCACAGCATGGATCCTTGGTGGTGTGGCACAATGTGCGGACTCGGCTGCATAGGCAGATCAGCATTGCGACGCCCTGACGATAACTTATTGTCGCCTGCCGCCATTGCCGATCCGCTGAGTTTCTTCCGGCGGCTCAGAGATTACGATCCGGTGGTATGGAGTGAACGCCACAACGTCTGGATCGTGACGGCTCATGCGGACGTCCAGCGCCTCTTTCAAGATCAGACCCTTTCCTCGGCACGCATGATCAGTGGATTTCGCCAGCGTGTGCAAGCTCAATACGGATCGCTTGTTAAGCGTGCAATGGGACTGCTGGATGGTTGGATGCTGCTCAACGACCCGCCCGCACATGGCCGCTTGCGGGATCCTGTACGTAAAGCTTTTGCGCCCTCCGTCGTTGCGCAGCTGGCGCCCCGGATCGAGACGCACACTCACGCGTTGTTGGATGAATTGGATCCCGATTGTGATCTGGTGGCTGACTTCTGTCGGCCGCTGACGTCTCTGGTGATCTGTGAGCTGCTGGGTGTAGACCCGCGGGAAAGAGATTTCCTCAGCGAGTGGTCGCGTGCGTTCGGACGATTGATCTATGGCACCTCCAGTCGCGATACCGACTACGTGAAGACGGCTGCGGCCATGGCCGATCAGTTCTATGAACGTTTCGCCAAGCATCTGGCAGTGCGACGCAGTGAGCCGTGTGACGATCTGCTGAGTCATCTGTTGCAGGCCTCGGTCAGCGAATCCTGGACCGAGAATGAGCTCGTTGGGGCATGCTCCATGCTGCTGTTTGCGGGGCACGATACGACTTCTGCGCTTATTGCCTCCAGCGTCCGCGCGCTGCTCCAGCATCCTGACCAGATGCCTCTCATGCGCGCGGAGCGGACGACTGTTGGCGTGGCCGTGGAAGAGCTATTGCGTTTTGACGGCCCATCGAAGACCAACATCAGAGTGGCACAAGCGCCCTTTGAGCTGGGTGGACACGAAGTCGAAGAGGGGCAGCACATATGGCTGGGCGTCATGGCCGCGAATCACGACCCCGAGGTCTTCGATCAACCACAGACCTTGAACTTGCAAAGGCAGCCCAATCCGCACCTGGCGTTTGGCGCAGGCATCCATTTCTGTCTCGGCCCCTCGCTGGCCCGTCTCGAGGCGACGATTGCGTTGCCGGCATTGCTCGAGCGCTTTCCTGAGATGCGTTTGGTGAGCCCGGATAAGCTGCAATACAGCCCAACGGTGGTTGATCGTTCTCTGCTCGAGCTACCGTTGCGTTTGGTGTGAGCGGGGCGGCGTATGTATCTTTCGGCAGGCGGCCAACGCGCGCCGGAACCCGTCTTTCGATCCGCGGAACTCCTCCTNNNTGAAGAAGGTTGAAGCTTTTCATCATGACGGAGTCCCAGACTATCTTCTGCTCAGTTGTCATTTTGTCAGACGACGTCTGCTTTTCGATGATTGGAGCAATTACTGACGCATGCTTTGCTTGGAAGTCCCAGTACGAGTCCGTTCGCTCTTGGTAGGCCTGACTCGTTGATGTTCGTAACGCCTGGGTGTTCTGTCTCAGCTGACCAGCAAGATAAACGAGCGTCACGATCACACCGACCGCTCCGAGCGTCTCCCCGATGACCCCGACCATGTTCCGGTCCATGACTCACCTCCTCCTGTGGATGGAGGGATGGTAGCGCAGACGACTTGCGGAGTTGTTTGGCTGAGAATTCAATACCTTTCGACAAGCGGATCCGAATTGAGGAGGGATAAATGGAGACGACGGGCCTTTGGGAAGTCCACATGGAACTCGTTCACGCAATCGGCAACGTGTGGGACATATGGCTGGCCACGACTTTTGCGGTGATCGTAGCCTTTCATCTTGGTGGTGAGGCCATCAATCGCATGCTGGTCTGGGTCGGGAGCGCGTTGTATCTGTCAGTATCGTTGGTCGGCATCGCGAGGTATTTGATGTACTTGACGCAAATGGGCGGGGTACGGGAAGAGGGGATCGCCGCGGGGTTGGCCCCATTCCCCACGAGTGTTGGTCTCGGCTCGTTCGTCGCGATCCTGACCCTAGCTACGATGGTAGCGGGTACCGCCGCGACCATCGCCTTTGCGTTTTACCGCTTTCGGCAGTCGGCCAATTGACCGCTAACCAACACGGCGGAGAGTGGGCTTGGAAGCGGTACGCGGGGGATTATGATCAGTTCCGTCATGCGGTGGGGGCGATTACGGAGAACCCGTCTTTGGCCTAATGCCGGCCTCGTGATTCACAGATTCTCTCCGACCGGTTCACGCCGGCTTGTACCCCCCCGGAGAATTTAGGCGTGACCGATCGCGTCGGTTCCGGCGCCCGACGATAAGACCGGTCTTCTCGCGAATACTGCTCAAGCTTGCCCCAGTCGTCCTCGAGAGAAGATTCTGCAAAGGGCTACCGCGTCGGCACCAAAGGTAGAGAAGTCAATCGTCCCGGGGCATCCTCAGCATTGGCTGAACGCTCGGAAGCATCTCTGCTACCGGGATCAGAGCCGTGCCGAGCGAACGGACTACATCCACACCATCGTGATCCACTCCGCCACCAGCGCAGGTTTCGACTCGCCTTCGATCTCGATGGTCACATCGTGAGTGATCTGGCGTCGGCCATCGCTCTTGTCCTCGATGCCCTGCACCACGAAGTGTCCTCGAATTCGTTTGCCACTTTTTACGGGAGCCATGAAACGAACCTTGTTGTAGCCGTAGTTGACACCCATCTTCGTCCCTGACACACCGGGCATCGCCTGATATGCCATTACCGGCATCATCGACAGGGTCAACAGACCATGCGCGATCGTGCTGCCGAAAGGAGTTGCCCTGGCGGCCTCCGGATCGACGTGCAGAAACATGTGGTCTTCTGTGAGATCTGCAAATTGATCGATCTTGCTCTGATCTAGCTCAAACCAGTCGGAGACGCCAATCTCCTTGCCGGTGAACGAACGGACTTCGTCGAGGGACATGGTGCGTACTGGGCCCTGCATGGCGATTGCTCCTTTCGAGTTTGTTCCCGGAACCAAGTTTGCACGAACAATGCATTAGTTGCGCGGGTTCGTCCCACTTTCGGTAGGGTTGCTCCCGCTCGTAGAACACCTCCTCAATCGTCTGTCTGGGCGGCTTGCCGATCCCTCGATTCGAGAAGTCACCGATGCGTGCACTCACCGTCGCTAGGTCCACCTCCAAGTGCACGAGCAAAGACAACGATTGCAGCCGGCTCATCGCCCGAACGCTTTAATACCGCGCTGCCGCCGGTCGCGACCACAGCACCGTTCAGATCGAGCGAAAGGATGGTCCGTGCCTCCACGGATCGAAGGGCCTGGAACCCCTGGCTGTGAATGCAGAACCTGGGGCACGTCACCCATCTGAACGGATTCCCCTCGCTAGCCGCCCGAGCGATAATCGAGTGGTCTGTTGAACGACAGGAGTGTCCCGTGGATTGGCGGATCTGGCTGGGCCTCTCGCTCACGATCGCCTGGCTACTGCTTGGCGCCCTCTACGTCTCGGATCAGATTGGATGGAGCCAGTTTGCAGCGCTCAACGCCGACGCGTTGGGCAGCTTTCTGGAGGGTGCGTTTGCGCCTCTAGCTTTCCTCTGGCTGGTCATCGGCTACTTTCTCCAGCAGAAAGAGCTGCAGCAGAACACCCAGGCCCTTGAAGCGCAGGCCAAAGAAATCCAGCGCTCGGCCGAGCAGGCGGTGATCCAGTCCGAGAAGATGGCGGAGTCGGAGCTGCATGCGCGCCAACAGGCTTTTCTGCAGATTGCCGAGAGCGTGAAACGGCAGCTCGGATCGATCGGGGGCATGTTGTTCATTTCCAGCCAGGGTTCCGACGCAGAGGGGAACATCACGGCGGAGGAGTTCAGTGAGCTGTTTTCGATGAAGGCGGGAAGCGATCCCGAGATATTCTCGCGCCGTATTCTGGAAACGCACACCCAGGCGCAACCCGATCGTCAGCTGGCCATGTTCTACGGGACGCCTATCCGAGCGCGTCACTCGAACAATTTCATCCACACCTTCGAACGGTTGCTTGCGAGGGCAGAACTGGTCGACACAGACGACATGATTCGTGACTCCCTTCTGGGTAGCGCGCATGGATTCGTCTACACCGTCGCCAAGCGTCATCGCGCCAACGCCCCCGAAGAGCTCGCCGACCCCGGCAGGACGGGCAAGGACGTCCGGTTTTGAGGGGAAGCTGACTTCGATGGGCGGATCTGGCCGCGTCTGAAGAAATTCTCAGCTTGGGCCGCCCCTAGGCGTTCATGATTGTTAGCCGAGCGTTCCGAAAAGGTCGTCTCGAACCTCGCCGACGCCACCTCGCTCGTCGCAACGCGTCGGGAGGCTGGGCTGGGTAACATACGAACGCGCTCAAGTGGCGGGTCGAGACAGATTGGCCCTACCGTGTGGTTCGCGGGCGTCTGCCAACAGGGTTAATGTGTGCGTGGATCAGCCAAATGGAACGATCATGAGCTGTTATGAGATAGGGGCGCTGGCAGAAGCGCTGGTCAAGTTCGTGATTTTAGCGTTTCGCGGGGCGGCCTCTCGTGATCGAGGCTAACCTGACCCGTTTTGGGCCGGAGATCTACGAGCTCATTCGGGGAAAGCCGACGACCTACTCGGCCACGTTCAAGGCTAGCGAGGGTCCGGCGAAGCTGATTCTCGAGGACGACGGGGTTGACCGGGCATGGGTCAAGGTCAACGGCCTCGACGTTGTCGGGCCGGAAGACCTTGGCGGGAACGCCGAGGTCGTCGTGCCCTTGAGCCTCACTGAAGAGAACACGATCGAGGTGAAGGTTCCCGGCAAGCCTGGCGGGAAGCTGGGTGTGTGCGTGACCCAGGTCGCTCAGGCCGACCTCGGGCTCATGCGGCAAGGCTATTTCGGCCTCAACAGCAGCGATCTGGAGCGCCAGCGAGCCTTCTACAGGACGTTGGGGTTCAAAGGCGAGATCTACCCGGCTGGGCCGGAGACGAGCACCACGTTTGCTCAAGCGCTCGGGTTTCCGGAGGACTACCTGATCTACGTCTCGCTGCACAGCCTGGAAGATCCGCCCGCGATGCCGTTCGTGGACACCGTGCAGTTCAGGGGGGATTCGTATCGCGAAGAGCCGCCCTATGCCCGGCTGAACCACATCGGGATGGCCTACGCCACCTATTCGACGACCGACCTGGATGGCGACTTCGCCTACCTGCAGGGCAATGGCGTCGAGTTCGTTTCAGCACCGGCGACGGCCCCGAACGGTGAGCGCTTCGTATTTCTGAAGGACCAGGATGGCACGTTCATCAAGTTGGTGGAGACCGCGAAAGGTGAGAGAGGAGCTTCCCCACCCAACCTGGTGCGGCTGGTGAACACCAACATGAACGTGGCCGATCTGGAGCGGTCGCGGGAGTTCTATCGGCTGCTCGGGTTCACCGAATCCGAGCCCGCCTCCCAGGCCGGCTCCGGCGAGTTCGCGGCCGCCCACGGCTTTGAAGGCCCGATCGAGTTCGAGGGCTTGGACATCAGCCTTGGTGAAGGCACCGACGGGGCGACGATCCAGCTGCGGCAGTGGAAAAATCCCTTCGACGATGCCCCGCCTTATCCGCCACCGGTCAATCACCTCGGCATCGACCGGATAAACTTTTACGTGAAGGACCTGACCGCCGCGATCAAGACGATGAATGAGCTCGGCTTCGAGCAAATGGGCCCGATCGGCGGTGGTCCGGGAGTCGGGCTCGTTTTCTTTTTTGACCCCGATGGAATCAAGGTGCAGCTTGCAGGGCCTGTCACGGACTAGGGAGATTCGCCGGTAAGGGACTCTGTCCGGTACGCGCCTTGGCGCTTGCGATTCGAGTGTTCGCTTTAGCCGATTCATTCCATACTGCGGCCTACAAGCTTCGGAGCCGAGCCATGCACACACCAGAGCCCTACGATCCTGCCACCATTTTCGTACCGCCCGCCGCAGACGGTGCCGTCACGCCGCGCGTCTTCATCTCGCCACAGCGCTACGTGCAAGGCTCGGGTGTCCTCGATTACATCGGTCGTTACCTGAGGCTCGTCAAGGTGAGTCGGGTGGCGATCCTCATCAGTGACCGCGGGCGCGCAAGCGAAGGACCTCGACTGCTGGCGAGCCTCGAATCGGAGAACATCGAAGCCGTTTTCTGCCGGTTCGGTGGTGAGACGAGCTTAGAGGAGGTCGAGCTGCACCAGGCAGAGCTCGACGGGAGGGTCGATTGCCTTATCGCCGTCGGAGGCGGGAAATGCGTAGACGCGGGGAAGTCGATTGCGTTCCGCCTCGGTGTTCCCTTTGTGATCGTGCCGACGCTCGCTTCGAACGATGCGCCTTGCTCCGCCGTCTCGGTGCTCTATTTCCCCTCGGGTGTCTACTCGCATATCGAGTTCTTTCCCCAGAGTCCTGCCCTGGTCGTTGTGGATACCGGGATCGTCGCTGCCGCCCCGGAGCGCTACCTCACCGCTGGCATGGGCGATGCGATGGCGACCTGGTACGAGGCGCAGGCCTGCTTGAGAAACCCGAATGGTGTCAACGCCTGTTTCGCGCGGCCGACGCTCGCCTCTACGGCCATGGGCGAGATCTGCGCGCACACGCTTTTCGAACACGGCGTTGCGGCAGCCGCGGCGGTGCGCGATCGCAACGTGGATGCGCCGCTCGATGCCGTGGTCGAGGCGAACACGCTCTTGAGCGGCCTCGGCTTCGAGAGTGGCGGCGTCGCGGTTGCCCACGGGATCGCGCAGACGTGTACCTCGCTGCCCGGCATTCCCGAGCGGTACCATCATGGCGAAATGGTGGCGATCGGTACGCTTGTCCAGCTCGCGCTGGAGGAACGCCTTGACGAAACCGCAAAGGTGTCGCGTTTTTTTGCCGAGGTCGGGCTGCCCGCTCATTTCGGGCAGCTTTCGGTTGATACGAACGACACGGCCACCATGGAGAGGCTCGTTGAGGGTACGCTGGACTGGCCGTTCACGGCCAACATGCCGTTCGATGTCGATGCTCGGATGCTCCGACGGGCGTTTGTCGATGTTCAGGAGATCGGCGTTTCGGTCTCGCAGGAGGTGGGGGAGAGCGCCTACAGGCGTCTTCAGGACGGCTAACGCAAACAATATCTCATGTGAAGGGGGTCGCCGGCTCAGCTGGCTACTTTCACTGGCTGATCATGGAACCAGGCCCCATCGGACGCTAAGCCGCAGAGCTCTTCGTGAGCGACGCGCTGGCGAAGCACGGCTTGGTCGACATGGCAGCGGTTCAGCAATCTGTGGATCTCGGCCAGGCTCCGGAATCTTAGGGGCTTGCGGCCTCGCCGGAGTAGCCCGGCTCCGCTATCAGAAACGACCTCGACGACGTAGTCGCGACAGCCGTCACTGACGATACGCGCCGTAACCGGTCTTTGGCCGGCGATGCGCTTCAACTGGCGCGGCGTCATGACCCCAACACCCAGCTGAAGACCAGCGCTACGATTAGATATGAGCTCAACGCGCCAGCCATTGCGGCCGCCAGATTCGCCCTGGATTCCAGTGGTAGCGCCAGGGTTCTTGCGCGCGCGCGACGACGCGCTCGGGGTCCATCGGTGTTACGGTTGTTGTGCATTTGTCTATCTGTCTAGAATTTATAGCTCAAGGTAACCTTTATGTCTAATATAAG
>JABAHS010096672.1_pt4 | contig 21451 bp, 19 predicted proteins | sample 7062111 | NCBI WGS metagenome assembly JABAHS01 (sample SAMN14534600, study PRJNA622989) | marine sediment metagenome | biome: marine biome [ENVO:00000428]; feature: marine pelagic biome [ENVO:01000023]; material: deep marine sediment [ENVO:00002113]; isolation source: pool of 4 deep marine... | reverse complement strand
CAGCGTGATCAGGCCGAATGCGATGACGAAGGCGCCCGCCAGCCGGACGCCCGCGCGGCGCCACGTCGGCCGCAGCAGGCTGCCGACGCCTCCAGCACCGAACATCGCCGGGTACGTGCCCGCACCGAACGCCGCCATCGTGAGCATACCGGAGATCGGGTCACCGGTGGCCGCAGCCTGGGCCAGGAAGGCATAGACCAGCGGACATGGCAGCAGACCATTGAACACGCCGAAGGCCAGCGGGGCCGACCAGCCCGGTGCGCTCAGAAGCCCGCGAAGTGCCCGGACCAGCGCCTCACCCACCACCCCCGGGGTGCTGATGTGGAGCCGGCCCAAGATACCGAAGAACTGGAGTCCGATGATGAGCATGAGCAGGCCAGAAACGATGGCCAGCACACGCTGGGCACCGGCGACCGGCCCGTGGGTCACGAGGGAGCCGAGGATCCCGCTCAGCGCGCCGAGGAAGACATAGGTCGTGACACGTCCGGTGTTGTAAAGCAGATGGCGGCCCACCGTCCCCCACCGTCCCCGGGTGCTTGGCGCCAGCGCGACGGCGAAGCCGCCACACATGCCCAGGCAGTGGAAGCTCCCGGCCAGGCCGGCGAGGCCGATGAGCACGAAGTGGGTCATGGCATCGCGCGGCCTAGGCCCCCCGCTTCCACGTCAACCAGGCCACCCACGCGTAGAACGCCAGCGTTCCCACAACGATGATGGCCATGGCGATGTACTCGTTCGTCGTCATTCAACCGGCCTCCTACCCGATGGGTACGCCGCCGCCGATGGCATTCTTGATGACGTTGAACAGGATCTCCAGCATGAGAAAGATCCCGTTGGCCCAGGCCAACCACAGCAGCAACCGGGCCGGCCAGGTCTCGCTCTCTTCCGTCCGTGCTCGCACGTCAGCTCGGTCCATCGCACCCTCCCTGGCTCGGCTCCGGTTTGGCTGGCACGCTCACTGACCCGGTATCCCCAGCCCGGGGCCGAGGCCTCGCCATTCGGTGAAGAGGTAGTAGAGGCTCCAGACCAGCAGCGCGAAGTAGACGGCCAGCAGCCATTTGTTCACGATGCCCGAGCGCTCGGTGATCTCGCCGCCCGCATAGCTGTGCAGCTGTTCCTCCGGCTCGGAGGAACGTTCGGCTTCGGGAGACGAGCCCGGGCTATCGGTCCTCTTCTGTTCGTTCATCCTCTTCGATCTCCATCTCATACATCCTGTATTTGGGCGCCTCGACGTCCTTGAACATCCCCGACAGCACCGCCCAGATGAAGACACACAGTGCCGCCAGGCTCATCGAGAGCGCCACTAGAAACTGCAGCAATGTGAGTTGTTCGAACATCGTCTGACTCTCGTCCGTCGTTCTGGTCCCGTGCGTCTACCGTGATCCGCCGGCCGCCGCGTCGTCGCCCTCCCGGACCGGAAGCATCATGATGCCGTGCCGCTCCGCCCAGGCGTTCGTGACGGCCTCGGCGATGCGGGCGGCCGCGTCCTGACGAGGATCGAAGGCGAGCCACGACTCGGGCGCTTGAGTAGCGGGATCGTTCAATCGAGCCCGGACATCGGCCGGGATGTCCAGGGGCTCGCCCGTGAGGGGATCCTTGTACGCCGAGAGTGAGATGACGAAATAGGACAACGCCCACCGATCCCTCTCGTCCGGGACCTGGTCGACAAACGACGGCATGGGCGTGCCGTCCATCCCGGTCGTCATGGTCCGAAAGATGTCCTCGACCGCCGGGCCGGACCTGAAGATCCCCGTTGTCAGGTCCGCCGGTCGGATCTTGAACCCGAAGTCGTCCCTGAGCTCGTTGGCGGAGGGGCCATCGCCTTTACCCTCGTCGCCATGACATTGCCAGCATTTCACGTCCTGCCACAGCTGCTCTCCGCGCGCCAGCAGCTCTCGCGAAGGCGGTGGTGGCTCTCCGATGTAGAGGGGAGCCGGCGGCTGCTCCTCCTCGAAGAAACAGTAGTCGTCGTCTGGATCTTCGGGATCGCCTGGATCGCAGGCGAGCCGGTACTTGAGGTACTGGATGACGGCCAGGCGATCCTTTTCTGGCAGGGTGTGCCAGGTCGGCATCGGCGTGCCCCGCACGCCGCGGGTGAGGGTCCGGAGCAGGTCGCCATCCGTCGGCAACGTGCCCGAGGGTGTGCGTCGGAACTTGAACATGCCGAAGGTGAAGTTTCTCGGCCGGACCTCGAAGAACGTGGCCGCCGGACCGTTCCCGTCACCGCTGACGCCGTGGCATCCTATGCAACGCCGTTCGTAGACGTTTTGACCATACTCGATGAACTCCTCCGATCGTGGGACCGTGAACCCCGCCACCTCCACCCTCTGCGGTGTGAACAGATCCCGCCACTTCCCCCGATTCATGCCCAGCTTCTGGACATAGGCGACGACACCTCTGAGCTCTTCCGTGACCACCACCAGTCTGACGCTGTCGCCTGTGTACTCGTCGTTCGGGGTCAGGATGACCGGCCGACGCCCCCGTTCCCGCACGAACGTGAGGCCTTCGGTGTTCGGAGTCAGGAACAGAGTGTCCTCGCTGGCGTAGTCGAAGATCCGCTCGCTGATCGGGTTGCGCTCCACGGTTCGGTTGCCCTCTTCGTCCTCCGTGATGGGGAATGGGCCATAGGGGCCATCGAAGAGCCACGGAAAAGCTGGCATGTTGGACTCCGGCACGACGAGCCGCGGATCCCAGTGGTGGGCGTAGTGCCAGCCATCGCCGTACTTGAGGCCCACCCGTGTCAGGTCGGGCCCGATGCGGCGCGTCGAAAACAGATGCGGCAAGTCGTAGGCGTACTCGCCGGCCTGCGACACCGGGCCCCAGCGTCGCGTTTCTCTGTTGACCGGGCGGATGAACTGGGAGTGACAGTACCAACAGCCCTCCCGGATGTAGACCTGCCTGCCGAGCTGTTCCAGAGCGGTGTAGTCGCTCGACTCCGAGACGAGCCACTTCAGCTCGCCCAGATCGGTGCGGACGACTCGCGTCACCCTCTTCTCGAGCGAGGCCGGTAGCAGGGCGGGCAGGACCCCCTGAACGAAGATGGCCAGCGAGATGAACAGCAAGCCAGCGACCAAGACGACGGTTCGCGCGTACCTCATCGTCGCACCTCCTCAGTCGCCTGCGAGAGCTGGGGCGGGCTCGGTCGCTCGCGGGTGCGGCCGGGCCAGGAACGTCTTCATCAGGTTGTACACGAGCAAAGTCATACCGAGGTCCATGGTGATGCCGGTGAACGTACGGGCGTACCAGAAAGGCTTGATCGTTCGCATCGAGTCGAGCCATTCCGCGCCCTGCATCCAGCTGAGACCTTGAGCGAGGCCGCCGCCGGTGAGAATGAGCCCCATGCCGCTGATGCCCGCGGTGATCAACCAGAAAGACCAGTTGCCGAGCTTGAAAGACCAGAGCGGCCGATCGTGGATCTTCGGCCAGACATAGATCACCCCGGCCAGCGCCCAGACCACGAAAGTTCCGAATACGGTAAGGTGGGAGTGAGAGATGACGAAGTCGGTGAAGTGCGTCGGACGCTGAAGCGAGCGCAGCGCCTCGGTGGAGCCCTGAAGGCAGCCGATCAGGTACATGATCGAGCCCATGATCAGAAACTTGGCCGGCAGGTTCCTTCCGAATTCGGACCAGCGCCCGATCATCGTCCCGAAGAAATTCTGGAGTACCGTCCAGACGGGGATGATCAGGAGCATCGAAGTGATTATCGCGATCGTCTCCGCCCAGTCGGCGATCGGGCTGAACAGGTAGTGGTGAATACCGACGAACGGGTAGAAGAACGCCAGCGACCAGAAGCCGATGAGCGAGAGCTTGTGGCTGTAGATCGGATTCCTCACGCTCAACGGCAAGAAATAGTAGATGAGGACGTAACCCGCCGGCGTGATCCAGAGGCCCACCACGTAGTGAATGAAGAGGCCGTGGAGCGCGGCGTTGTTGATCCCGGTTATGCTGCCGAAGGGAAGAACGCCCGCTCCCAAGACCCAGTTGATGTCGGTCCAGACGAGGGCCGCCAGCAGATACCAAATGGAGGTGTAGACCTGCTGTTGCTTGCGCCGCGCGATGGTCAGTAGGAACTGAAGGGTCACACCCGCCAGCACAACGAAGATCCCCAGGTCCACGTACCATGCGAACTCGGCGGCTTCAAGCCCCTGGTTGGTTCCCAGGGCTAGTGAAATGACGCCGGCCGCAATCGTGACGTTCCACAGCCAGGCCAGCCAGTGGCCGAGTCGCTCCCACACTACGCGGATGCCGGCGAGTCGCGGCACGAGGTAGTAGCAGAGACCGAAGAACAGCGTCGAGAAGCTACCGAAGATCACCCCGTTCACATGGAGCGGCCGCAGGCGACCGAACGTCAGCCAGGATGTCCCACCCAGGAAGTCGGGAAAATTGAACTTGGTGGAAACGATCACCCCGACCGTGGGGAAGAACATCAACCAGAACAGGCCCCAGTACAGCCAGGTGCGGACCAGCCTTCTGTCAACCAGGTCGTCGAGACTGGGCGGCGCGCCGGACTCAGCGCCGGCCACGTTGGCTGTGGCGACTCGTTCAGCCATGGCTTACTCCGAGTTGGGACTCCTACGCATGGAAGATCCGAGGCAAGGAGCCGCGCTGGTCCGGAGATGCTTTGCGTGCCCCGCTGCCCGGAACCGCGTCTAGCTCGTCGGCTTCAGGGTGAAGTCCGCCGTGGCACTCGCGCCGGGCTGAACCGTCACCTCCCGGGTCTGCTCGCCGAGGTTCTCGTGCCATAGCTTCAGGGTGTAGGTGCCCGGTGGTACCTCGGTAAGCTCGTACGCGCCGTGCTCGTCGGTGACGGCGAAATAGGGGTGCTCGAGGACCAGGCCATAACCCTGCATCCACTCGTGGGCGTCACACTGGATGTCGATCCAGCCACTCCGCCGGAGCACCCGCGGATTCTCGATGGGCCGGTATTGCGGCTCGCCCTCGTGGAACGAGAGGGCACCGTTGAACACGGTTCGTCGTGTGCGTTCCAGAGTGCTGCCAAAGCGGATGTGGGTGTTGTGAAGGACGGGATCGCTGTTCTCGATGATGAATGGATGGCCGGCAACGGCGCCCATCACGTGCGGGCGGAACTCGCACTCTTCGTTGTCCAGCACGAACCGCTCGGGCGGCGCCTTCCCCTCGCTGACCTCCTCCAGGTAGAGGAGTACCCAGCGGACGCCCTTGCTTTGGGAGTTGACCACTGTCGCGTTGGGGTCGGCGATGCTCGTACCGCAGACGTCTACGTTCTTGTCGACCGTGAGCGTAGGGATGTCGGGTACGGCGCCGTCGTATGTAACGGTTCCAGTGATGCTACCTGCCTGGACCACGTCGACCACCCGGTAACCCGTCTCCACGGTTCGACCCGCGTAGCTGACCAGGCCCAGGGCGAAAACTGAAACGATGATCGTTGTTGTGCGCTTCATTATGAACGACCTCCGATCGTTGTCGATGGGCAGGAACCTGCGGTCCGATCCGCGGCCGCGTCACACCGCCCCTCCCGACCCCGGTTCCCGCGGCACGATTTGCAGAAGCGCGGGGTCTCCGGGAAAAAGGACCCGGAGGGGTCGGCGTTACGGAAGCCGAACCAGGCCTAGCGTGAGAGGGCCAGCACGAAATTCACCAGATGCCAGATGTCCTCCTCTCGGCCCCGCATCATGTCGACGAACGAAGTCATGGCACCGCCGTCGAGTCCGGTGACGATAGTCCGATAGATATCCTCCGGGCGGCTGCCGTTCTTGAACGAGCTTGGCCGTGTGAGGTCGGCCGAAGGCAGCGGGAACCCCCAGTCATCCTCCAGATCCGGGGCTTTCGGGCCGTCGCCCTGGCCACCGGGGCCGTGACACTCCCAGCAGTTGAGCTGCTGATAGACTTCGTAGCCGCGCCGAATGCTCGCCGCGTTGGCCGGGAGCGGCTCGCCGACGATCTCCACGACCTCCGGCTCGAACTCCAGCAGGTCTTCCGGCAGGAAGGTCTTGATGTAGTAGATCACCTTCCAGCGTTCGGCCGGAGCCAGCCCGTTGAACCCGGGCATGAACCCGGGGATCCCCTTCGTCACGCTGCGGAAGAGGTCCTCATCGGTCGGTGCGTCACCGCTGTACGTGGAGCGGAACTTGAAAACTCCGTCGGTGAAATTCCGCGGGTGAGGCCCGAAGCTCCGATTCAGAAAGTAGGCGACGGGTCCGTCCCCCCTGCCTGCCGTACCATGGCAGTGGACACAGCTCAGGTCGTAGATCCTCTTGCCCTCCGCGATGGTCTGCTCGTTCACCGGCGGCCGGTCGTTGTAGGCTGCGACCTCGATCGGCATCTGGGCCAGGGCGGGGCCGGTAGTCAGAACGACCAGCGCAGCGTTGGAGAGCGTCAGCCAGGCAATACGTTGCCGATCCATCCGTCTTGTCCTCCCGTCGGTTTCGATTCCTCAGAACGCCATGTCGACGCCGAGGGCTGATATCACGGTCGGGTTTCGGGCCGGGTGCTCGTCTCCGCCCAGCGCGGCGGGGAATTGCACGGACCCTAACAGGTTGAAGTGGCTGCGGGCGTAGAGTCCGACGTTGGGAACGGGATAGAACTTGAGTATCCCTCCCAGCAGCGAGGCGTCCTGGTTGATCTCCGGGTCCTCACCCTGCAGCAACGGCGGCAGTTTGACCAGGCCGCCGGGATCCATGAAATCCCAACGAACGCCGAGGAACCAGTTCTGATGGATCACCCAGTCTGCCTCCAGGCTGACGCCCAGACCCTGGGTGTCCCATTCCGAGAGAGTGAGCGGGGGACCCGGGAAGACGACGTCGTCGATGTCGTCCCAGATCACCGTGCCGTAGATATCCAGGAACCGGTAGTGGAGACGCGCTCCCACGCCCCAGCGCCTCCAGTCCACGGGTTCTCCGAACACCACGTTCCCCATCGGTGCCAGCGTTGGGCGCGCGGCGTTCTTGGCGTAGTAGTAGAAGCCCGAGAGTTGCAGCGCCGTATACGGGCCGAGTAGAAAGTCGAACCGCAGCAACCCGTAGGGGTCCCAACGCACGCCTGGCTCGTCTTCGGCCGTCTCGTCTTGGGCCACCCCGATCTGGTAGAGGAACAGCTCCCCCAAGGGCCGCCCCCAGAGCATAGCTCCCGTCGTGGCGGGGGCGTTGAAAAAGAACGGCTCGAACGGGAGGATCGAGAATCCCTCTTCGCCCTGATGCTCCGAACCGCGGGTCAGCCCGAACATCTTTGCCGCGAACGCCATCGGCAGCACCGGGATTCGGGCGATCTCCGGCGGGAACTCCTCAGATTCCGCTACGGGGAAGATCGGGTTCATCTGCTGCCTATGCGTCGGAAACGCGAAGAAGGCCGATGGGTCGATCTTACCGATCCGGATGTTGGCCAGTTGATATCGCCCGAGGTTGGTCAAGATCAGCATGACTCGCTCGAACTCGACCTTGGCCTCCTCGGACTCCGCCGGTGGTGCGAACTCGGTTTCGAAGTAGAAACTGACGTTGCGTGTGGCGCTCCCGGCGAAGAAGACATTGACCACGTTGGGGAAGGAGCGAAAATCCGGATCCTCGGAGACCGTCTTCTGCCGCACGAACGACTGCTGCACCTCGGCTCGCAGCCGGGCGGCCAGGAAATTCGTCACCTCGTCCAGCGTGGCGCCGTCCAGCGGGCCGGGCCCGCCGAGTAGCGTTTTGAGCGAGGTGCCACCGTCCTCGGTTCCGGGAAGCTGGTACCCGTTTTCCTGGAACCGTTGGCCGAAAGGATTCAGCCGCGGCTCCCGCGTGTGACACACGTTACAGCTCAGGTTGTACTTGCGGGCGAAGGCGGGTACGGGCCCCTCCAGGCCGGCGTCGTTCCCGGTGGCCGCGAATCCGGACATCGGGAGGATGGTTGTCGTCAGGCCGAGCGCCGCAGCCTGTAGCGCGAATCGATGGATTGGTCTGACTCGACCTGTTTCATGAAGGCGTGAGTCAGTTGGTGTCCACCACATCGGGTTCCCTCCTGAAAAGGCGACTTGTGGCGGCGAAAGAAAGCAAAGGAAAGAGCGATCCCGGACAGGACGGTGACTCTAGCTCGTCTGTCCGTCCGACCCTTACCGACTGTCGTCGAACGCATTATGTGTGGACTTCGGGCTGAGAGCGCCAGAACGCTGAAACGTGCAACGCCCGTTCTCGCGCATTTTCTCGTATTTTGAGTGGCGTTGCATAATAACTATCGTTACAGATCGACGCAAGGAACCATTAGCCTTTGAACGCTCGTCGGTGCATTCGGGATGTCCCCTGTCGGAAATGCTGAGTTGGGAAAGGCGGAGAGTTGGTGGCAATTGCCTGATCCCATTCCGGAGGCGATCGCCAGGCCGGGTCCCCGAGGGCGACGACAAGCTGGTCCGCGTCGATCCGGCGCCGCGAGCTGTCACGACTCACTGCCACTCCGTACCACGCCGAATACGGTTCTATCAGCGCGTCTTCAGACCTACCCCCAGGTACAGGTTGCGCCCCGGTGCTGGCTCGAAATACCGGGCGCCGAACGCGTTGATGACCACCGACGAGTTGTAGCGGCCGTCGAACGCGTTGTTCAGGCCGAGGAAGGGCGCCGCCTCCATACCGGAGAGGCGCACCCGGTAGCCCAACCGCAAGTCGATCACCGCGTAGCCCTCGTTGCGCTGCTGGTTCGCGTTGTCCACGAAGAAGCCGTCCGACGCGGTCAGCTCCAGCGATCCGGTCAGCCCCGAGCCGTGCTCGTACCTCAGCCGACCGTGGAACCGGTGCGGCGCGATGCCCGGCACCTCGTTGCCGCTGAAATCGCCGTCCTGGTTCTGGAAGCGGTCGAACTCGAAGTTCGAATAGGTGTACGCGCCGCTCAGCGTGAGCCCCGGGGCCAACAAAGCGCTCAGCCCCATCTCGACGCCCCGGTGATCGCTCGAACCCGCGTTCTCGAAGAAGTCCCGGTCGATTCCCTCGGGCTGGAACAGGATCAGCTGGTCTTCGATGTCGGCCACGAACACCGCCAGGGTGTAGCTCAGCCGCTCGCCGACGCTTCCCTTCAGCCCCACCTCGTAGTTCGTGGCCTTCTCCGATTCCAGGCGCTGGTTGAAGCCGCCCAGCGTGTCGGTGAGCTCCGTGGTGGTGGGCGTCTGGAACGACCGGCCCACGTTCACGTAGGCGTTGACGGCGGTGCTGTGTGCGTAACTGAGCCCTATCATCGGGCTCACCTGTTCGAAGATCCGGGTGCCCGAGTCGTCCGGATCCGTGGCCGTCACCAGATCATCGTCGGCGCGGAAGCGGACGCGGTCGTAGCGCGCGCTGGTCGTTACTTCCAACCGCGGACCGAGTCGCCAGCGGCCGTGGGCGAACAGGCCCAGTCCGGTGACCCGCTCGTCCTGATCCAGCTGGATCGCGCCCACACCCTGGTCATCCCGCGCGAACTCCTGCCGGTCGTCGGCCTGGTGGTCCAGATCCACGCCCGCGGTCAGGGCGGCGAGGACGCCGTCCAGCGGCAGGTAGCGGTACTCGACACGGGCGCCGCCGGCCCGCCGGTCCAGCTGGATGAGCGTGAAGGGGATCGGGTTCTCGAGCTCCCGCATCAGGCCGTAGCCCATCAACGACAACGTGTGGGCGTGTCCCAGCCTGCGGCGGTACGTGATGCCGGCCTGGCCTTGCTTGGAGGTCTCGCCCAGGTTCTGACAGCCGCCGAAGCCGGGATTGGGCGGGCACTCGCCGGGCCCCAATACGATGTCCCGCGCCGTGTCGGGAACCGCACGCGCCAGCGAGTCGCTCAGGCTGCTCGGGTTCTGGGCGAACGGCGTGTTGGTGTAGTTGATGACGACCTCCAGCTCGGACCTCTCGTTCAGCTGATAGCCGACGCGGGTGTTGAAGAGGGTCTGCTCGGCGGCGCTGTGCAGTCGGAAGCCGTCGGTCTGGAAATGGCTGAGATGCGTCACGTACTCCAGGCCGCCGGACCGACCGCCGCCCGTCAGGTCGTATTTCTGGTAGTAGCGGTCCTCCCCGTAGCCGCCGCCCAGCAGGCGGATCTCGGGCTGGAAGAGGACCGGAGGCGGCGACGCCGTCCTGATCTTGATCACGCCGCCCGACGCGTTCCCGTAAAGCGATGAGGCCGGTCCGCGTATCACCTCGATGCGGCCCGCCGCCGCCAGGTCGATGTTGTTCAGCTGAGCCTGCCCGTCGGGCAGCGTGAGCGGGATGCCGTCCTGGATGATGCGCAGACCCCGCACGCCGAACTGTGAGCGTGCGCCGTAGCCGCGGATCGAGATGCGGTTGCCGAGGGCGAAGTTGTGGCGGTTGTCGATCATCACGCCCGGCACCTGCAGCAGAGACTCGTCCAGCGAAAGCGTCGCCTGGAGTTCCTGGATCCGGTCGATCACGCTCGCCGCATAGGGCAGCCGATCGAGCCGTTCCTGCGATCGGGTCACCGTCACGGTGATGCCTTCCAGACGGTACAGCGGTACGGAGTCCGAGACGGTGCTGTCGGGTTCCTGCGCGAGCGCCGGCGCGGCGACGAGCAGCGCTGCGAGCGTCAGCCGGAGCGGGATTCTTGTCATCGAGTCCTCGGTCGGCAAAAAGCTCCCGCCGCCGGGTACGGGCGGCGGGAGCGCGATTTTACGTGAACCTTCCTCGCCATTAACCGCCGGGAAGCGGTGCGAACGGGAAAGTGGCACCGATGATCAGCACCCAGCGCGACGGCTCGTCTGCCTCGGCCAATCCGTCGGGGATGGTCGTCCCCAGCGCGTCCGTCAGATAGTCGAGAATCACGTGGATGCTCGTGTTGTGGATGAACGGCGCCCGGTTATTCGGGTCGATGATCTTCCCGATGTGCAGGAAGCCGTCGGCCTCCAGCGCCAGCTTGTGCGTGTAGTCCGACGGTTCCTCGGCCGAGCCGCTGTAGACGATCAGGGGCAGGAGGTCGAGGGAGAAGATGTCGGCGGTCGCGCCCATGTCGACGAAGCTGCCGCCGCCCCCCAGCACGTGAAAGCCCGGGCCGTAGACGATCGCCGGCGAATTGGCCTTTCCATCGCCGGCCGGCAGGTCGGCGAACGGGGTCCACTGCACCAGGAAGACCAGGAAGAACGGCCGGAACTGGCTCCCGAACGCCGTCGTCAAACGGAAGAGGAAGTCGGCGTCGCTGTCGACGTTGTCACCGGCACCGAACTGGTTCGTCAAGATCACGCTGTGCTGGTTCACGAAGACAGGCGAGCAGAGGATGTTGCAGTCCGGATTGATCATCCGGCTCTCCTGCGCCTGCACGGGCCCTGCTACGGCGAGCAGGCCGGCCAGGGCGAGAAACGTGGCGAGTCGTTTCATGATTCCTCCCCGTTGAATGAAAGCAGTTCGCGATCCTTCGATTGTAACCGCTCTTCATGTAGACGATCGACTACGCGGCCAACGCGCTCAGCGCCGCGCCGCACCGATCTGGAAATTCAGTTCGGCGATCGCCTGATAGAGCGGCTGTTCACGGTTGTTCTCGTAAAACAGGTAGTCGTGCAGCCGCGCGTGATAAAGGTTCGGCGCGTACGGAAAGACGAGGGCTTTCTCGGCGCGCAGCCCGGCCATTCGTTGCCTCAGCGCCTGCGCCTCGAAGCTCCCCGCGCCCTCCAGCGCCTCGTACGCCTGTGCCGCCGCGGCCCCGGCCAGGAAGCCGCTCAGGTAGGCCTCCTTTTCCGCCGCGCTGAGCTCCAGCCAGCGGTGGCCGTCCCAGTCGATGGGGTTGGCCTGGGCGGCGACGTTCTCCGGCCGTTCGTTCAGGCCATAGGCCGCCGTCACGCCGACCAGCCCCAGCAGGGCGGCCGTAGCGGCGATCCGGCGGCCGGGCGCCGGGCCTCTAGGAGCCTTCCGGGACTTCCACATAGGGTTCCGAGATCTCATCGCTGACGACGAAGTAGTCCCACATGCCGTTGCGTCCGTGGACAGGCACGCCGCAAAACAGCCAGAACTTCCCCGTCCTGTTCACCTTGAAAGCGAACGTGTCCTCGTCGAAGAGTCCACCGACGAACTTCAGCGAGAACGCCCGCGGAAACGCCATCGTGGTCTCATCGCCGGACACCGGCATCGGGTCCTCGATTTCGACGATCCCCACGCTGTGAGGATAGTTGGCGTCCTGGTTGCTGAAATGGATCTGCACCTGCCAACCGAGCGGGACGGCGATCGTCATGTCACCATCGGCGTAGCCGTTGAAGTTCCAGGCGTTGTTCACGGTCGTCAGTCCGGCCACGATGTCCAGATCGACCCTCTGGTTCGCGGCGTCCACGCTCATCCAGTCCGGAGAGATCCGCCGCCGACCCTCCTCCTGGGCCATCCCATCAACGGCCGCGCCGGTCAGAGCCGACGCGACCAGCGTCAGGCCCAGCATGAGTAATCGGTACGGTCTCTTCAGGGTCGTCTCCTTCCGTCCTGTGAATGCAGGTGGTGAGCGGCCGCGCCAGAGGCGCGGCCGCTCCAGCGCTAGTTTCGGTTACATGCCTCCGGACGGCAGCCCGAAGACGATCAGCGCGTCGCCCCGCGGGGCGTCCGTCTGGAACACGCCGCCGCAGGCCACGGCGATGTACTGCTGGCCGTCGACGCTGTAGGTCATGGGCGCCGAATTGCAGCCAGCGCCCGCGTTGAAGTGCCACAGCCGCTCGCCTGTCGTCGCGTCCATGGCGTTGAAGTTGCCGTTGTTCTCGCCGAAGAAGACCAGGCCGCCCGCGGTGGCCAGCGCGCCGCCGATCAGCGGCTCCTCGGTGTCGTGCTGCCAGACCACCTCACCCGTCTCCGGGCTGACCGCCACCAGCCGACCCCACTGCTCCTCGCCGGGGATGGCCACGAAGGCGCTGCCCAGCCAGAGCTCCCCCTTCTCGTACGGGCTGTAATGGGTCTTGTAGTGCATCGGCTGATGCAGCGCCAGCACGTACGCCAGGGCCGTTCCGGGGTGGTACGCCTGCGGCGACCACTCCGCGCCGCCGTTCGCACCCGGCAGCATGCGCGTGCCCTCGGCCGTCGGCAGGGCGAACAGGTTCTCGTGCGGGACGAAGTTCTCCGAGCGGTTCAGGATCTCGCCCGTCTCGATGTCGAAGACGTAGTACCACCCGGTCTTGCCCGCGTGACCGACCGCCGGCTCGCCGTGGTAATCGATGATCACCGCCGGGCTGGCCGCGTCCAGGTCCCAGACATCGTGCGGCAGGTACTGTGTGCACCACCGCATGTCGCCGTCCGCCGCTTCGATCGCGCAGACCGATTCCGTCCAGAGATTGTCACCCGGGCGGATCGAGCCGTCCAGGTCCGGAGACGGGTTGCCGATCGTCACGAAGACCAGACCGCTCTCCGGGTCGAGCGCCGGCGTCATCCAGATCGAGCCACCGCCCCGCTTCCAGGCGTCGGCGTACTTCGCGCTGTCCGCCTTCTCCTGCTGGATGTCGCGGTTCAGGTTCTCCTCGCCGTAGGGCGTGGTCGTGTTCCAGTCACCCCACCAGCCGCCCTGCTCGGGCGAGGGGATCGTATGCCAGGTCCAGAGCAGGTCGCCGCTGTTGGCGTCGTAGGCCTTCAGGAAACCGCGGATCCCGTACTCGGCGCCCGAGGTTCCGATGATGACCTTCCCGTCGTAGACCAGCGGCGCCATCGTCTCGCTGTAGCCGGCCTCGGGGTCCGCGATCTCCGACGCCCAGACCTCCGAGCCGTCAGCCCGGCTCAGCGCCACGAGCCGCGCGTCGAGCGTGGCCACGTAGACCTTGTCGTCCCACACCGCCACGCCACGGTTGTTCGGGCCGCAGCAGAAGATCGTCGTGGCCAGGCGGACCGCGTGGTCCCACATCACCTCGCCGGTCTTCGCGTCCAGCTTCAGCACCCGCTGCACGCTGCCGTCGGACGGCGTGGTGATGTACATCTCGCCGTCGATCACCACCGGGGTCGTCTCGAAAGACTTCGCGATCCCCGTCTGGTACATCCACCTGGCGCTCAGCGAGCCGACGTTGTCGGTGTTCACCTGGTCGAGCGGCGAGTAGCGGCGGTTGTCGTAGTCGCCACCGTACATCGGCCAGTTGCTCGGGTTGGCTCGGTGTCCGGCCACCAGCAGCTCGTGCGTTGCCGGCGTCATGGCGGGATTCGCCTCGTCACCGTTCGAACCGCCGGTGCTCTGGGCCGGCAACTCCCCCGCGAGGGCGAGCGCCGTGCAACCCGCGAGCACACCAATCCATCGCGTTCGTCTCTTCATGGTTGGGGCCTCCTTGAGGTTTTGAACGGGTCATGTGTACAAAAATCGAAGGGGTTCTGCGTACTAGTCTGCTTACTACTCTGCTTACTCCATGGAGCCGCCACCCGGGGACGACGTCGGGCCCGGTGGCCGGCGGTATCGAAAACGTCTGTCTCTCTTGCTCGGTGGACGATTCTGTCGGGGTGGGTGAGCTCTGTGGTGCAGGGCGTCGTTAGCGGAGGCAGCGAGACGGCCGACGGCCAGCTCGCTCCCCTCCACGACGAATTGTGGGTCTCCAAAGATGCCATGCGGTACTCCCGCTCGGTGCACCCGCGCCGGGCGCCCCCTCGAATGGATGACCCAGCGCGGCCAGCCTTTAAGCAGACAACACCCTAACACAAAGAATTATTTATGGTCTTTGGGTAAACTCAGTCTAAGGTTGTCTTGTTCCCCGGTCAAGGAACTCGGTTAACCACGCCGTCGCGCGCAGCTCTCTTCTCACCAGCGCCAGCGCGCCCCAACGAAGAAGCTGCGCGGCGCTCCCGGGGTCAAAAACGGCTCGACGCGCTCCGGCCCGGGCCCCAGGGGGTTGTTAGCCAGAACACCAAACGTCGAGTAGCGCGCGTCGAGGAGGTTCTCGACCCGGATGTAGAGCGTCGCCGGCCCGATGGTCCGCTGGCCGTACAGGCTCAGCAGGGCATAGGCATCGAGCTTCTCCGCCTCCAGCGTGTTGTCCTCGTCGCTGCGGAGCCACTGGCTGCCGGTATAGGAGCCCTCCACCGACAGCGTCCACCCGGCCGTGGCGTAAGAGGCGCGCAGGTTCCCGGAGAGCTCTGGTATCAGGGGAAAGTGATCGCCCGGTTCCACGCTGGGGGGCTGGGGGCCGTCGGTGGGGTCGCCCGCGCCGCCCGCGTCCTCGTCGAGAAAGGCCGCCGACAGGGTTGCCGGGGACTGGAAGGTCGCGCGCGTATAGCTCAGGTCGCCATGGAGCGTCAGGCGATGGACGGGCCGGATTTCCGCCTGCAGCTCGACGCCCTGCCGCCGGGTGCGGGGGAGGTTTTGGAAGAACCCCCGCGTGGTCGGAGGTGCGACGACGTTGAAGATCTCGTCCCGGATCTCGGACCAGTAGCCGGCGAGCTCGAGCCGCAGCGCGGCGCTGGCGATCCAGCGGAACCCGGCCTGCCAGGTGTCGGAGACCACCGGGTCGAGGGGAGGGTCGGCACCGAGCTCGAACGGCAGGGGGCATGGATCATCGGGGTCGGCGCAGGCCAATTCGAGGATCACGGGGGCTCGGAAGCCGTGGCCGTAACTGGCGTAGAGGCTAGCCCCCGATGACAGGACGAAATCCGTTCCGAGGCTCGCGGTCAGCTGACGGAACGTGTTGTCGCCGTTGTTCGAAGGCTCCAGCAGGTCGCGGAAGGGCACGTGCAACAGGTCGTAGCGGAGCGAGCCCAGCACGGAAAACCGGATTCCGGGCGTCCACCAGACCTGTGCGAAGGCGCCGAATCCATCCTGCGCGGTGGTGACATGGGTCGTGAGGCCGCTGTCGGCCGAGGCCGCGTTGGGCTCTGCGAAGATCCGCGCCTCCACGTCGTCGCGCACGTACTCGAGGCCGGCGAGCAACAGCATCTCCGGTCGAGGTGCGTAGCTCAACTGGGTGGCGACGCCGGCCGACCATAGGTGCGACAGTCCACGGCTGTTCGCCTCGCTGATGTTGGCGTTGAACTGCTCGATGTCGTTCTGACGGTAGAAGGCGTTGGCGCGGGCGGCGACCGTCGGCGTCAGCTGGACGGCGTAATTCCCGGTGACGAAGTGGAGCCGTGGGCGGAAGTAGTCTCCGCCGGTGAAGTTGATGACTCGCGGGTCGTCGGTGTCGGCGTGCTGCGGCGGCAAGGAACCGGCCAACCAGGAGGCGGGAAGCGAGCCCGCCTGCTCGATGGAGTCCGCGGCGAATCGGTAAGAGATCCACAGGTCGCTGCGCTCGCCCCGACGACCCGCCTTGGCGAACAGCTGGGTCATGGCCACCGCGGTGACATCGCGCCAACCGTCGGAGCGTACGTAGCGGCCGGAGGCGTAGTAGTCCAGGGCTCCCAACGCTCCCGACGCCTGGCCGCGCCCCTCCACGGTACCGAAGCTGCCACCCGTCAGCTCCAGTTCCGCCTGGGTCTCCCCGCCGCCACGCCGGGTCAGGATGTTGATGGCGCCGGCCAGCGTGTTGCGCCCGAAGGGGCCCATCGGGCCACGGATCAGATCGATCCGCTCGACGTCGTCGAGGGGGATCAGATCGAAATGGACCTGCGCCGCGTCCGGTTCGTTCACCCGTACGCCGTCCACGAACACGCTGAGGCTCTGCGGCAGGCCGACCACGGGTGACACCGAGAATCCCCGCACCGTGATGTCCGGTTGTGCGGCAGCGCCCAGCTCGTCGTTGGCGTGAACCCCGGGCAGCCGGTCGAGAGCGTCCGCCAGGGTCAGCAGGCTGGCGGCGCGGATCTCTTCATGCGAGCGGGACGAGAAGAGAAAGGGCAGGCGGGCGGCCTCGACACCTCCCACCGCCAGCCGGCTGATCTCGACGCGTAGGGTCTCCAGTCGCACGACCGGTGTGTCCTGCGGCTCGCCCTCGGGTGTCTGCGGGACCAGGGCGGCGAGCAAGAAAACCAGTGTCGTTCCGTCAGGCATCAGAAGCGGCCCGCTTACTCACCCTCCGGCGGCCCCTTCTCCACCAGCACCCACTGGCCGTCTTCCTTGCGGAACGTGAACGACACCTCTTCGTCGAGGCGACTGCCGCTGCCGACGGAGAGGGTCAGGCGGGCCAGCTTTTTCCCGGACAGGATTTCCAGCTGTCCGAACATCAGGAACAGTTGCCTCTGGGGCACATCCCACAGCCCGCTCTCCGCCAGGTGCGCGAGCTCCACGCGATAGCCGGCGTCACCCAGCTCGCCGGCCACGGCTTCGGGGATCTCCGACGAGATCGTGCGCTTGCCTTCGCCGAGTACGTCCTCGGCCAAATAGAAGGTGCCCGCCGCCGTGGGCTCACCCAGCAAGGCCGTGATCGCGCGGGCGTAGAGCTCCGCGGCCTCGGTATCCGTCGTCTGAGCGGACGCCCCAGCGGAGACGGCGCCTGGCGCCAGGGCGAGGGTGGCAAGGAACATCCAGCACGCGGTCATGAGTTGCCTCCGTGGATCGCGAGAGGGATAGGGAAATCCCCCAACCTAGCAAACTTGCGTCGCTGCGAGCGAAGCTCCTATTATGCGAAGCGATTCACCGCCAGTCGAGTCTAGCCGCGGGCAAGTCGCGCATCGACCGGCCGTTCGCATTTCGCGAGCCCCAACCACGGAGCGGTATGATGGTCGTTTCTCGCCGTGATTTCCTCCGTTCTTCCCTCGGCCTGGGCACCGGGACAGCTCTGGGTTCACTCGTCGGTCTCGGCACCGACCTCACTCCGGCGATGGCGCGGGCGCAGGAGCTGCGGATCAGGAACGCGCAGGCGACCCCCTCGGTCTGTCCGTATTGCTCGGTGGGGTGCGCGACGCTCGTTCACACCGTGGACGGCGAGATCGTCAATATCGAAGGCGACCCGCGGAGCCCGCACAACGAGGGCACGCTGTGCCCCAAAGGCGCGGCGATCTACCAGCTGCACCAGAACCCCAACCGCATGACCCAGGTCCTCCACCGTGCGCCCGGCGCCACGGAATGGGAGGTCTGGGATCTGGAACGGGCGATGGACCGCGTGGCGGAGCTGGTGAAGGAGACGCGGGACGAAACCTTTCTCGAACAGCTACCCGACGGCACGCGGGTCAACCAGACGACCGCGATCTTCGCCCTTGGCGGTGCCACCCTGGACAACGAGTGGAACCACATGCAGCAGAAGCTCATGCGGGGCCTGGGGGTGGTGCCGATCGAGAACCAGGCGCGCATATGACACAGCAGTAGCGTCCCCGGTCTGGGGACGCGACTGGGGCGGGGCGCGGCGACCCTCTATCCGCGCAACATGGAGTTCTCGGACTGCGTCGTGATCGAGGGCTCCAACATGGCCGAGTGCCACCCCGTGGCCTTCCGCTGGCCGATGAAGGCCAAGGCCGCCGGTGCGAAGCTGGTTCACGTCGACCCTCGCTTCACCCGCACCAGCGCCATGGCGGACGTCCACGCGCCGATCCGGGCGGGCTCCGACATCGCGTTCCTGGGCGGCCTCATCCACTACGTCATCAACAGCGAGCGCTGGAACGGCGACCCGTTCTTCCGCGAGTACGTGGTCAATTACACGAACGCCGCGACCATCGTGGGCGAGGAGTTCCAGGACACCGAGGAGCTGGACGGCGTATTCTCCGGCCTCATGCGCTACACCGGCGGCGTCGAGGAGTGGCCCTTCGACGGTTTCCTCGGCCGCTACGACCCGTCCAGCTGGGATTACGCACGGGGCCCCGACCGCGCGGCGGCACCCGGACGGCGCGGTCCGCCGTTCGACGACCTGATCCGCTCGCTCAAGCGCGGGCAGCCGCTCCGCGACGAGACGCTGCAGCATCCGCGCTGCATCTTCCAGATCGTGAAGCGGCACTTCAGCCGGTACACCCCCGAGATGGTCTCGAATGTCACCGGCTGTCCGGTGGACCGCATCGTCGAGGTGGCCGAGACGATCCTCGCGAATTCGGGCCGCGAGCGGACCACGGCCTGGGCTTACGCCGTGGGCTGGACGCAACACACTTACGGTCCGCAGATGATCGGCTGCTGCGCGTTGCTGCAGCTGCTGCTCGGCAACTTCGGACGGCCGGGCGGCGGCATCATGGCGCTGCGCGGTCACGCGTCGATTCAGGGATCCACCGACATCCCGACCCTGTATCACTCGATCCACGGGTACATGCCGGCGCCGTCGGCGCTGAAGGAGCACGCGACGCTGAGCGATTACCTGCGGAGCGAGGCCAGCGCCGAGGGCTACTGGGCCAACATGCCGAAGTTCCTCGTATCGTACCTGAAGTCGATGTACGGGGATGCCGCCACGCCGGAGAACGACTTCGGCTACGATTGGCATCCGAAGATCATCGGCGATCACTCCCACCTCCCCATGTTCGTGGCCATGGCGGAAGGCCGGGTGAAAGGGATGCTCTGCATCGGACAGAATCCGGGCACCTCGCTCAACGCCAGCGTCGAGCGCAAGGGGCTGCGCCAGCTCGATTGGCTGGTGGTCAAGGACAACTTCCTCATCGAGACCGCCACCTTCTGGCACAACGCGCCCGAGGTCGAGAACGGTTCGGTGAGAACCGAGGACATCCAGACCGAGGTCTTCTTCTTCCCGTCGGCGCAGGTCGCGGAGATCGACGGCAGCTTCACCAACACGCAGCGCATGCTGCAGTGGCATTACAAGGCCGCCGATCCACCGGGCGACTGCCGCTCCGATCCCTGGTTCACCCACCAGCTCGCCTTGCGGCTCAAGGCGATGTACGCCGACAGCGAGCTGCCCCGCGATCAGGGGATCAGGAACCTCGTGTGGGATTACGATCCCGACGAGCCCCACGAGATCCCGGGCGAGCCGGACCCGGAGAAGGTACTCAAGGAAGTGGGCGGCTATTACACGGACGATCCCGACCGCCACCTGGGCGGGTTCGGCGAGCTGCGAGACGACGGCTCCACGACGTGCGCCTCGTGGATCTACTGCGGCGTGTTCCCCGAGCCCGGGCGGAACCTGTCGAAGAACAAGGAGCCCGACCCGCCGGGCACGATCGGTGCCCACCTGAATTGGGGCTGGGCCTGGCCGGCGAACCGGCGCGTGCTCTACAACCGCGCGTCGGCGGACCCGCGGGGCGAACCCTGGAGCGAGCGGAAGCGCTGGGTCTGGTGGGACGGCAGCCGCTGGACCGGCTACGACACGCCGGACTTCGCGCTGCAGAAGCCGCCCACGGCGCCCGCCGATCCGAACGGCATCGGCCTCGACGCCCACTCGGGCGCGCAGCCGTTCATCATGAAGCCGGACGGCGTGGGCTGGCTCTACAACCCCGCGGGTCTCGAGGATGGGCCGCTGCCGACCCACTACGAGCCCGCGGAGTCGCCGGTGGCGAATCCGCTCTACTCGCAGCAGAACAGCCCGGTGCTCAAGTACTGGCGTCGCGATGACAACCGGCTGGCCGAGATGAGCGAGGAGTATCCGATCATCATCACCACCTACCGGCTGACCGAGCACTACCTGGCGGGGGCGATGAGCCGCTGGAACCCGTGGCTCTCCGAGCTGATGCCGGAGCTGTTCATCGAGATGAGCCCCGAACTCGCCGCCGAGAAGGACATCGGCAACACCGATTGGGTTCGCATCAGCACGCCGCGGGGCTCGATCCGCGCCAAGGCGCTGGTCACGCGGCGGATGCGGGCGTTCCAGATCGACGGCCGGATCGTGCATCACGTGGGCATGCCTTGGCACTGGGGTTGGGAGGGCGTCGTCACGGGCGATGTGGTCAACGAGATGACCGCCCTGGTGGGGGACCCCAACGTCAGCATTCACGAGGGCAAGGCGTTCGTCTGCAACGTGGAGAAGGCGTGATGGCCGAGCCGATGGGGTTCTACACCGACACGACCGTCTGCATCGGCTGCAAGGCCTGCGAGGTCGCCTGCAAGGAGTGGAACCAGCTCCCGGCGCAGAACGGCGGTCGACCCTCGATGAGCGGCGACAGCTACGACAATACGCTGAAGCTCAGCGGCATCAACTGGCGGCACGTGAAGTTCGTGGAGCAGTTCAGCGAGGACCGCTCCGAGGGGCGCTGGCTGATGATGAGCGATGTGTGCAAGCATTGCGTCCAGGCGCCCTGCCTCGAGGTCTGTCCCACCGGCGCCATCATCCGGACCGAGTTCGATACCGTGGTGATCCAGTCCGACTCGTGCAACGGATGTCGCGACTGCATCGCCGCCTGCCCCTTCGGGGTCATCGACATCAACCCGGCGTCGAACACGGCGCAGAAATGCACGCTCTGCTACGACCGCATGCAGGACGGTCTCGAGCCGGCCTGCGCCAAAGCCTGTCCCACCGACTCGATCCAGTTCGGGCCGATCAGCGAGCTGAGGGAGCGGGCCAACGCGCGGGTCGAGCAGCTGCACGAGCGGGGAGAGGACCGCGCTTACCTCTACGGTGCGGACGATACGATACTCGGGGGCCTCAACTCGTTCTACCTGCTGGTGGACGAGCCGGAGGTCTACGGGCTGCCCAGCGATCCGAAATTGCCCAGCCGCAACCTGGTCCCCAGCAGCCTGTGGACGGCGGCGGGGGCGGTGGTCGTGGGGCTCATGGCCATCCTCGGCTTCCGGGACCGCCGGATGTCGGAGGCGGAAGAGC
>JABAHS010007754.1_pt2 | contig 21474 bp, 21 predicted proteins | sample 7062111 | NCBI WGS metagenome assembly JABAHS01 (sample SAMN14534600, study PRJNA622989) | marine sediment metagenome | biome: marine biome [ENVO:00000428]; feature: marine pelagic biome [ENVO:01000023]; material: deep marine sediment [ENVO:00002113]; isolation source: pool of 4 deep marine... | reverse complement strand
AGGACTGGGAGCTGTCGTACGCGGTGATGATCGGTAACGGTAACGGCCTGAACTTCAGCGACAACGACGACAACAAAGACATCTACCTGTACGCGTCGGCCGAGAAGGTTTTCGGAGGCAGGGGGCCACGCCGCGAGGGGCTGAAGTTCTTCGCCTGGTCGCAGACGGGCAAGCGCACGGCGGATCTGACTGCGGATTCGTGCACGAATCCGGCGGCGACGTTCCCGGCATGCGGCCCGGCAGGCTCCGGTCGCATCAGCACGGTGCACAATCCGGTCGAGTACGACCGCGACCGCATGGGCGCGGGATTCAAGTATTTGCGCAAGGGTCTGCGCGTGTCGGCCGAGTACATGGCAGGCGAAGGCATGATCTTTCAGGCACCGATCAACTCGACCTTCGGCATTGGCCCGGGGCAGGGCATTCCGGGGGCGCCCGGCAGCGGCGTACTGGCAGAAGGTGTCGGCTGGTACGTCGAAGGCGGCTACCGTTTCCCGAAGTCCAAGTGGGAACTGGACCTGCGCTACGACGTCTACAATCGGCTCGATGGCAACCAGTTCGAGATCGAGTTCGACCGTACGACACTGGGCGTGCAGTACTTCTTCAACCCGCGTGTTCGGATTGCGCTGAACTACGAGATGCGTTCTGCGGAAGCTCTGAACTTCCCGGCAGGCGCCGGGCCCAATGCGCAGGTCGGAGGTATCGACGATCGCATTGCCGTACAGGTCACCGGTATCTGGTCTCAGTAGCGGACTATGATTCATTACCCCCCACGGCAGTCACCCGGAGTTTGCGCTCCGGGTGACTACGTCGAGCCGTTGAGGCGAATAGCGGTTCTGTGTGTCCTGTTGTTCGCGGCCGCTGTACTCGCCGAGGAACCGGAAACGCGCGATCCGCGCGCACACTTCTTCGCACAGACGTTCGGCGATCTGCCGGAAGAAATGGAGCTCGCGAAAAGCGAGGGAAAGCTCGGCATGCTGCTGTTTTTCGAGGCGGAAGCATGCTCGTACTGTAAGGCCATGCTGAGAAACGTGTTCAGCGACCGTCGTGTGCAGGACTGGTACCGCGAGCGGTTCGTGAACATCGCCATCGATATCCACGGCGACGTGGAGATTACGGACTTCGATGGCATAACCCTTCCGTCGAAGGTCTTTTCGGATCACCGGCGGATCTATCTTACCCCGGTTGTGTCCTTCCTGGACCTGACGGGTGCGGAAATTCATCGGCAGCTCGGGTTGGTAAAGACGCCGGAGGAGTTCCTGATCGTTGGGGAATACATCGAGGGCAAACATTACCTCGATACGGAGTATGAAGTGTTCGCCGGCGAGCGCGGCGGACATGGCAAAGATGCTGTGCTCGTGACGCCTGCGGGGGAAAGCGAATGATGGAGTGGGAGCCGGTCTACCGGGTAGCAGCGCTGGGCTTCGTAATCGGACTGGCCTTCGGCGCCGTCGTGAACAAGACCAATTTCTGCACCATGGGCGCAATAAGCGACTGGGTCAATATCGGCAGCAAGGATCGGCTCCGGGCGTGGTTGCTGGCGATCGGTATCGCCATACTGGCAACGCAATTCATGCATGCGATGGGCATGATCGACATCGGCGCGGCGATGTACCTGACCCCGAACTTCGGCTGGCTGGGTCACATCGTAGGTGGTACGTTGTTCGGCATCGGTATGACCCTCGCCTCGGGCTGCGGCCAGAGAACGCTGGTTCGCGTCGGCGGCGGGAATCTCAAATCGCTGGTTGTGATGATCCTGGTGGGTCTGGCTGCCTACATGACGATGCGGGGCTTGCTGGCTCTGGTTCGAGTGAATGTCATCGAGGTTACCAACATCAATCTTGCCGATTCGAACATCGCCAGCCAGGGTATCGGTAGCCTGATTGCTGCAGCCGCCGGTCTGGAGGATGTGACCGTCCCCAATCTCGTGGTTGCGGTATTACTCGGGCTGGGCCTCGTGATCTACGCGTTCGCGGCCAGGTCATTCCGGCAAAGCACGGACAATATTCTCGCCGGCGTTTCAATCGGATTGATCATTCCAGCTGGTTGGTACGTGACCGGTGTCGTGGGACTCGACGACTTTGACCCGGTACGTTTCGAGTCTTACACGTTTGTTGCCCCGATGGGCGAGAGCCTGATGTACCTCCTCACGTACACGGGCTCGACCATAAGTTTCGGCGTCGCGGCCGTGTTCGGCGTGATATTCGGCTCCTTTCTGTATGTGATCCTGACCGGGAAGTTCCGGCTCGAGACGTTCAGCGATCGTGGTGATATGGTTCGGCACGTCGTGGGCGGCCTGGCGATGGGGTTCGGTGGCGTGCTGGCGCTGGGCTGCACCATCGGTCAGGGCGTTACGGGGATGTCCACGCTCGCTCTTGGTTCCTTGCTGTCTCTTGTGAGCATCGTGTTCGGCAGCGCGCTGACGATGAAGATCGAATATCATCGTCTGGACGACAAGTCGTTCGTCGCGGCATTGCGTCAGTCACTCGTCGAGATGAGGCTCCTGCCCGGCTCGAGGCTATAGCTGGTCCGCCACCCCGGAAGCCGCGATGAAAACCCCTATAGCGATGGCCGTGGTGCCGCGATAGGATCGTCACCTGATGCGAACCGTGTTGGAAGCTGGCAGGGGAGAATCATGGAAAAGACCGCAGATCTTGTAATCGGCTCATCCCTGGGATCGGAGCTGTCGAACGATGAGGCCGGCGTGCTTGCCGACCTGATGACCTACAGAGACGTTGCCGATGGCGAATTCCTGATCGAAGAAGGCGCGTCGGAAGATACGTTGCACGTGCTGCTATCGGGCAAGTTCGAAGTGGTCAAGAGCACCGGCGCCGGAGAGACGGCCAGTCTCGCAATACTGCGCCCCGGTGCGCTGGCGGGCGAGATGAGCTTCGTCGACGGTGCCGTGCACACCGTTGGCCTGCGTGCCCTGAATGACTCCCGAGTCCTGTCACTGCGGCGCAAGGACTTCGAGGAGATCATCGAGCAGCACCCGCATCTCGTCTACAAGGTCATGCGCGCGGTGACCCGGTCCGCGCACCGCATCGTGCACCAGATGAATCATGAGTTCATCGAACTCAGCAACTACATCTTCAAGCAGCACGGCCGCTACTGAAGCGGCCGCGCTGCCACGTCGTTAGTTCTGCGACGCCACCTGGTCGAGGGCCTCGCGGGGCACTTCTGCATAGTGGCTGAAGTCCATGGTGAAACTGCCGTCACCGCCCGTCAGCGATTTCAGGCGTGAGTGATAGCCCTGGATCTCTTTGAGCGGCGCCTGGCCGGTGACGACCATGCGGCTGTCCGGCAGGATCTCGGTTCCGGTGACCATGCCGCGCATCGACGACAGGTCGCCGGTGACGCCGCCGGCGCAGTCCGTGGGAATCGTGAAGGTTACGTCGACAATGGGCTCCATCACGATCGGGCGAGCCTTGGTGACGGCATCAAGGAACGCCTTCTTGCCCGCCTGCACGAACGCGATTTCCTTGGAATCGACCGAATGATGCTTGCCGTCGTAGACGGTGACCTTGACGTCCTGCATCGGATAGCCGTAAACGGCGCCCGTTGCCATCGCCTGCTTGACGCCGGATTCGACGGCTGGAATGTACTGTGACGGTATCGCGCCACCCACGACCTCGCTCGCGAACTCGAATCCGCCGCCCGGTGGCAGCGGCGCGATGCGCAGGTAAACTTCGCCAAACTGACCGGCGCCCCCGGTCTGTTTCTTGTGCCTGTGGTGGCCCTCGGCCGGCGCGGTGATCGTCTCGCGATACGCAATGGACGGCAGCGCGGTCTGCACTTCGAGGCCGTATCGGTCCTTGATCTCCTCGAGCACGGTGCGCAGGTGCAGCTCGCCCATGCCGCGCAACACGATTTCGTTGAGCGCAGCGTTGTGCTCGAGCACAAGGGACGGGTCTTCGGCGACCATCGCATGCAGCGCATCCGACGTGCGCTGGGCATCGGCGTCGTTCGCGGGCTTGACCGCCAGGCCGTACATTGGGTTCGGCAGGTCGATCGACTTGAGATGGAAATGATCTTCGTCGTGGGAATCATGCAGCACGGCGTCGAAGTGGACTTCGTCGACGCGCGGGATCGCGCAGATGTCGCCAGGAACGCCGATATCGGCCTTGCTGTGCGTCTCGCCGTTGATCTTCAGCAGCTGGTTGACCTTGATCGGCTTGCGCGCATCGCCGACATACAGCTGGTTGCCGGGCCTGATCGTGCCCTGGTGAATGCGGAACGTCCCCAGGCGACCCTTGAACGGATCGATATTGATCATGAAGACGTGACCGATCGCGTGCGCATCCGGGTCCGGTTTGATGATGACTTCCTCGGCATCCTCGCCTTCGCCTTTCAGGAAGCGCGGCGGGTTGGCTTCCATCGGGTTCGGCATCAGCCGCTCGAAGATGTTCAGAAGCTGGCGCACACCATTGCCGCTTCTCGCCGATGCAAAGCAGACCGGCACTAGGTGGCCCGATCGCAATGCTTTCTCGAAGGGGTCGTGAAGCTGCTCGGGCTCGAGTTCCTCGCCCTGCTCGAGATACAGCTCCATCAGTTCCTCGTCGACCTCGACGACCTGGTCCACGATCTGCGTGTGTGCGGTGGCAACATCGCTGAACGCCGTCTCGGCGCCTTCCGGCTGGAAGAAGCAGTCCACCACGCCATCGCCGTCGGCCGAGGGCAGGTTCAGGGGCAGGCATTCGGGCCCGAACATGCTGCGGATATCCGCGAGGAGCTTTTCGAGATCCACACCCTCCGCATCGATCTTGTTGATGATGATCATGCGGCACAGGCGCTGCTTCTTCGCCGCGTTCATCATGCGCTGGGCGATCATCTCGACGCCGCTGTCCGCGCTGATGACCACGGCCGCAGTTTCGACGGCCGGCAGTACCGAAACGGCGCGGCCGTAGAAGTCGCGGTATCCCGGTGTGTCGATGAGATTGACGTGAATCCCGCCGTGATCCAGATGGCACACCGATACGTACTGTGAGTGGCCGAGTTCGCGCTCGCGCGGTGTGTAATCCGAGACCGTGTTGCCTTTCTCGACCAGGCCTTTTTCGGGGATTTTGCCGCCCGCATGGAGCAGGGCCTCGGTGAGCTGTGTCTTGCCCGAGTTACTGGGTCCCACCAGGCACACGTTTCGGATATCAGTGGATTTGTAGCCCATCTGCCGGATCCTCTCTTGTTCTGCTTTTCGTAATATTAGCGCAATGTTGGCCGACTTTGCCGCGTCCTCGCCACTCAGCGGCAATCCGCGCGGCGGCGACGGCAGGAAGCAGGTACGATAACGGTTTTTCTCCATTCGCTCCGGCCGGCACGCGTGACGATACGATGCCGGGCAGGGGGCGCAAATGACGGAATTCACCTACCAGCCGCGAAGCGCGAGGAGGAAACCAGAGCAATGGCCAGCGTGATAATGGTCTATTCGACGACGGACGGTCACACCCTGAAGATCTGCAAACGGCTCAGGGAGGTGATCGAGCAGCACGGTCACGAGGTGACGATCGCGGAATTGAAACCCGGTGTCGACATCGATCTCGGACCTTTCGAGCGCATCGTTATCGGCGCCAGCATTCGCTATGGCAAGCACAAGCCGGAAGTAGCCGATTTCATCGAAAGAAACGTCGAGCCTCTGCGCGCAAAGCCCAGTGCGTTCTTCTCGGTCAACGCGGTTGCCCGCAAGCCCGAAAAACGCGATCCGGACACCAACCCCTACGTTCGCAAGTTCCTCAAGTCGATCAGTTGGCAGCCGCCGGCGATCGGTGTTTTCGGCGGCAAGATCGACTATGCGAAGTACGGCTTCGTCGACAAGACGATGATTCGCTTCATCATGTGGATGATGAAGGGGCCGACAGACCCGAATTCGGTCACGGAGTTCACCGACTGGGATGCTGTCGATGCGTTCGGGCGCAAGATAGCAGCGGACGGTCCGGCATAGGTATCAGCCACCATGCTCCCGGTGGTGCTCAGGTAGGATACTCGGGCTACCGAGGCTGAACAGAGAGTTCGATGAGCCGAAAGCTCCTGATCATGGGAGCCGCGGGACGCGACTTCCATGTCTTCAACTGCTGCTACCGGGACAAGCCCGGTTTCGAGGTCCTCGCATTTACGGCCGCCCAGATCCCCCATATCGAGGATCGACGCTACCCGGCGGAGCTGGCGGGCTCTCTTTATCCCGCAGGAATCCCGATCCATCCCGAGACGGAACTCGACGCATTGCTCGTGGCCGGCATCGTCGACGAGGTGGTATTCGCTTATTCGGACGTGAGCCTCGCGTACGTCGATGAACGCCGCAGTCGGGTGGAAGCCCGCGGCGTGNNGGAAGCCCGCGGCGTGGCGTTCTCGACGTTCGACGTCGATGCGACGATGCTGCCGTCGTCGAAGCCCGTGATCGCCGTGACCGCGGTCAGGACCGGATGCGGCAAGAGCCAGACCTCCCGCCGCGTGACAAAGATACTCGGGGCGCTCGGCAAGAAGACGGTGGTGGTCCGCCACCCGATGCCTTACGGCGACCTCGCGAGCCAGGCGGTGCAGCGGTTTGCCGACTACGACGACCTCGACCGCCACGATTGCACGATCGAGGAGCGGGAAGAATACGAGCCGCACTTGAAGAACGGCGTCATCGTCTACGCGGGTANNGTCATCGTCTGGGACGGCGGCAACAACGACACGCCGTTCTACCGGCCGGACCTGTGGATCGCGATCGCCGATCCGCATCGGCCGGGCCACGAACTCGACTATTTTCCCGGCACGGACAATTTCGCCCGCGCCGACCTGATCATCATCAACAAGGTCGGTTCGGCCGATCCGGACAACATTGCCAGGGTCGAAGCGAATGCCATGCGCGTCAATCCGGATGCGCGCGTGATCCGCCGCGACTCGGCGCTCGACGTGCCCGATCCCGGACTCATCCGCGGCAAGCGCGTGCTGGTCATCGAGGACGGGCCGACCACGACCCACGGCGGCATGGCCTTCGGCGCCGGCGTACTGGCCGCGCGCGAGAACGGTGCTGCGGAAATCGTGGATCCGCGCCGGTGGGCGGTCGGCGAGATCGCCGAGACGTTCCGCCAGTACCCGGACACCGGTGCCCTGTTGCCGGCGATGGGCTACGGCGATGCGCAGGTGAGTGATCTCGAGGCTACGATAGACGCTGTCGACTGCGATCTCGTGCTGGTCGCGACGCCGATCGACCTGACGCGCCTGATCGATATCAGGAAACCGAACATGCGAATCGGGTACTTCATGCCGCCTGGCGACGGCACGATCACCGAGGCGGTGAGGCGCGCGCTCGACAGATGACGACTGCAGACATCTCCGAACTGATCTGGGCCTCGCGCTACCGGGGTGCCGACAGCGACGGGGTGCCGGACAGGAGCATCGAAGATACGTGGTGCCGGGTCGCCCGCGCTATCGCGTCGGTCGAGCGCGATGCGGAAGGGTGGGAGCGGCGCTTCGAGGCCATGCTCCAAGGCTTTCGATTCCTCCCCGGCGGCCGCATCGTCGCGGGCGCCGGGCTCGGCAAGGAGGTCACGCTGTTCAACTGCTTCGTCGCGGGCCGGCTCGTCGACTCCCTGGAAGGCATCCTGGAGTCGCTGAAGGAAACGGCGTTGACGATGCAGCACGGTGGTGGTATCGGGCTGGACTTCTCGCCGTTGCGGCCGCGCGGCTCGCCCGCCGTCAGGACGGGCGCCACGGCGTCGGGACCGGTATCGTTCATGCACGTATGGGACTCGATGTGCGAGACGCTGCTCGCGACCGGGCGTCGCCGCGGCGCGATGATGGGCACGCTGCGCTGCGACCACCCCGACATCGAGGAATTCGTCGACGCAAAGCGCGAGGCGACGGTCCTGCAGAACTTCAACCTGTCGGTGCTGGTCACGGACGAGTTCCTCCGTGCTGTGGACCAAGGACGCGACTGGACACTCGTCTATCCGCAGAGCGCTGCTGCAGTTGCCCGGACGTCGATTCCGGCGAGGAGACTGTGGCGGCGTATCGTGGAGTCGGCACTGGAGACGGCCGAGCCCGGTGTGCTGTTCGTCGATACGATCAATCGCGAGAACAACCTCCGGTACTGCGAGACGATCAGCGCCACCAATCCCTGCGGTGAGGTACCTTTGCCGCCTTATGGCGCCTGCAACCTGGGCTCGATTAATCTCGCGGCAGCGGTATCTGAACCGTTTTCGGATGCTGCGACGATCGACTATCACCAGCTCGCGCAGCTGTCCGGGATCGCCGTCCGGTTCCTCGACAACGTCATCGACGTGTCGCGGTTCCCGCTGCAGAAACAGGCGAAGCAGGCGCGCCGCACGCGCCGCATCGGTCTCGGTATCACGGGGCTGGGCGACGCGCTGGCTATGCTCGGGCTTCGCTACGATAGTGCCGATGCGCGCGACGCGGCCACCGAGATGATGTGCACGATCCGCGATTCCGCGTACCGCGCTTCCATCGAGCTGGCGGCCGAAAAGGGAGCGTTCCCCGGCTACGATGCCGGACAGTACTGCGAATCGCCGTTTATCGAGCGCTTACCGACGGAGCTTCGCATGCGGCTGCAGCGACATGGGATCCGCAACAGCCATCTGCTGTCCATCGCCCCGGCAGGCACGATCAGCCTGCTCGCCGGCAACCTGTCAAGCGGCGTGGAACCGATCTATGCGCTCGAAGCCGAGCGAACCATTCGCGGCGCGGGGCAAACCTTGCACGATATCGTCGTGGAGGACTTCGCCTTTCGCCGGTGGTGTGCCAAACGTGGGACCGGATGCGCGCTGCCGGAAAGCTTCGTCACGTCAAACGCCGTAAGCGGCGACGCGCATCTCGCGATGCAGGCGAGCCTGCAGCCATACATCGACAACGCGATCTCGAAGACCATTACGCTGTCGCCGAGGGCGACGGCGGACACGGTGGACGACATTTTGCGCAGGGCGCATCGTGCGGGAATAAAGGGATGCACCGTGTTCCGACCCGGGTCGATGCGAGGCGAGGTGATACGCACGCGCGACGAATTGCACTGTTGCGGTGTCGAACGGGAATGTGATTGATTTTTGTAAGCTACGTAAATGTCCCGATACCGGAGGGTTGCCGTCGCACCCATCTTGTAGTTATCCGGGACCGCGTTAGCCGGGAACGTTGAAGGAGGCAACCATGCAACTACCCTTACAGCTGCAATTCCGTAACATGGACCCTTCACCGGCCATTGAAGCCGTTGTCCAGAAGTACGTGGACAAGCTCAAGTTATTCAATGGTGACATCATCAGCTGTCGGGTGGCCATCGAAGCGCCGCACAAGCATCAATACAAGGGCAAGCTGTATCATGTCGTCGTCGACGTGCGCCTCCCGGGAAAGGAAATCGTCGTGAGCCGGGCTCCCGACGATCAGCAGGCTCACGAGGACGTCTACGTCGCCATCCGTGACGCCTTCGATGCGGCGCGCCGGCAGATCCAGGACTACGCCAGGATCCGGCGCGGCAAAGTGAAGACGCACGAGCCGCCGTCCCCGGAAGCCTGATGCAGGACGCCTAACCCTTGATGCAGACGACGGGTTCGAGCCGGGCCACCTTGCGCGCGAGCCCGGCGCGGTCGGCATTGTCGACGACGCGATCGACGTCCTTGTAGGCGAGCGGCGCTTCCTCCGCGACGCCGCGCAGCGACGGGCTTCGCACGACGATTCCGCGGCGGGCGAGCTCGTCCACAATCTGCCTGCCGCCGTATTCCCTGCGCGCCCGGCGGCGGCTCATCGCGCGGCCCGCGCCATGGCAGGCCGAACTCATCGCCCGCTGCTCGCTTTCGCCGGTACCGGCGAGCACGTACGAACCCGTGCCCATCGAGCCGCCGATCAGCACCGGCTGGCCGACGCGCCGCAGCGTCTCGTCCAGGTCGGCATTGCCCGGCCCGAATGCCCGCGTCGCGCCCTTGCGGTGAACATGGAGTTCGCGCGCGACGCCGTCCACGACGTGGGTTTCGACCTTGCAGATGTTGTGCGACACGTCGTACAGCATCGAGAGCTCAGCCTGCGGAAAGTACTCGCGGAAGACCGCGCGTGTGAGGTGGGTAATTACCTGGCGGTTGGCGAGCGCACAATTCATGCCTGCGCGCATTGCGCCGATGTAGCGCTGCCCGAGCTCCGAGCGAATCGGCGCGCAGGCGAGTTCGCGGTCGGGCAGCGCGATGCCGAAATCGGCGGCGGCGAGCAGCATCTCGCGCAGGTAGTCGGTGCCGATCTGGTGTCCGAGACCGCGTGATCCGCAGTGGATGCTGACGACCAGCTCGTCGATCGCCAACCCGTAGGCGTCTGCGACCTCGACATCGAAGATTTCCGCGACGCGCTGCACCTCGAGGTAGTGGTTGCCGGAGCCGAGCGTGCCCATCTCGCGGCGCTGGCGCTTTTTCGCACGTTCCGAGACGGCATCGGGATCCGCGCCCGCGATGCAGCCGCGCTCCTCGGTGCGCTGCAGATCGTCGGCGCCGCCGTAGCCCCGCTGAACGGCCCAGCGCGCGCCGCCTTCGAGCATGGCTCGCATGCTTGCATAATCGAGGCTGATGGCCCCTTCGCTGCCCACGCCGACGGGTATGCTCGCGTACAGGGCATCGGCCAGATCTTCTTTGGCGTCCTCGATGTCGGCCATTTGAATGCCGGTATGCAGCAGACGCACGCCGCAGGAGATGTCGAAGCCCACGCCGCCGGCCGAGACGACGCCGCCTGCATCGGCGTCGAAGGCGGCCACGCCGCCGATCGGGAAGCCGTAGCCCCAGTGTGCATCGGGCATTGCGTACACCGGACCGACCAGGCCCGGCAGCATCGCGACGTTGCGCAGCTGCTCGTAGACCTTGTCGTCCATCTGCAGAATCTGGTCTCGGTCTCCGTAGAGTATCCCGGGCACGCGCATCGGCGCTTTCACCGGTATGCGCCAGCTGGTCTCGTTAATTCGTTCCAGTCGATTCAGGTCCATGCTTCATACGTCCACGATACACTGCCCGTGCCACGTTCCCGCGCCGTCCCGGCTTACCGACAGCGATGTGTAGGTCGCACCTTTTACCTCGACCACGGGTTCGTGGCGGACACGTTCCACGTGTTCGCCCTTGACGACGGCTTCGAGCGTCCGGTCGACGATGGTGACCTGCCAGTCGCCGAAGAGCATGTTGCGCGTCGCCATTTCATAAATCAGGGCGTTCAGCCAGTCGGTCAGGAGCAGCGCGTCGTCGGGCGCCTCGCAGCGAATCGACACCAATTCCTCGGCGCGGACCTTGCCCGGATCAGTAATCAAAGCGGTCAGGGCCTCCGCCATTGCCTCGAACAGGCCCTCTCGCGATGACGCCGAAGCGCGCAGCCCGATGTCCGCGTCGTGCTCGAAATGTTCCCAGACGCGGCCCGGCATGACATTACCCGGATCCGCGCCCGGGCGCTTCGATCTGCAGTTTGAGCGATATGAGTTCCAGCAGGTCCTTCAAAGCGATGATGCCCACCAGCCGATCGCCTTCCACGACCATGAAGCGGGATCGTCCCGCAGGCTGCAGGATGTTCCTGAGCAACGCCATTGTATCCAGCTCGGCATCGACAGTATTGGACTCCGAGCGGCCTTCCATCACGTCGACGATTTTCGTGGACGACCAGTCCTCGCGGTTGATGTTCTTGAGGCTGTCGACGCTCACACAGCCGAGCAGCCGCGAGCCGTCCAGCACCGGATACATCTTGTAATGGTAGCGATAGACGTAGTCTTCCACCCATGCGGCAACGCTGAGCGACGGTGTCACGGTGACGGGGTCGCTACGCATGAAGCGGCGCACCGGCTGCCCCTCGACGAGGTCCTTCAGCACGAGTTGTTGGTAGGAGCTGCTTGCTGCGCCGCGAACGAAGATGCCGATGAGGAACCACCACATGCCGCCGATCAGGTTGCCGCCCACGAAGCCGATGACGCCGAGGATCATGAGCGCCGTGCCGAACCCTCTGCCGATCCGGCTGGAGATGAACGTCGCTTCGTGAAGATTGTGCCGCCAGTACCAGAGCGCCGCTCTCAGCACCCGGCCACCGTCGAGCGGGAAAGCAGGCGCGAGGTTGAAAACCGCGACGGTAAAATTGATGACTGCGAGCGTCGACAAGACACCGATGACCGGTTCCGGCCAGGCACCTCCCTGTACCGCCGCTGCGATCAGCCAGAGCAGGGCGGCGAGGATGAAACTCGAGATCGGGCCGGCGATGGCCATGAGGAACTCGGACTTCGGGTCGGGCGGCTCGTCCTCCATCTCGGCGACGCCGCCGAAGATGAACAGCGTGATGCCGCGAATCGGCATACCGTAGTAACGCGCCACCATGGAATGAGAGAACTCGTGGATCACGATGGAAAAGAAAACGCCAACCGCTGTGGAGATGCCCATCCACGCGTATGCATGGGTGGAGAGCTCCGGGTACCGGGCGGGGAACCACCCAGCGCCCAGCGACCAGCTGATGAGCAGCGCGAGCAGCAGCCAGCTCAGGTCCAGCTTGACCTCGAAACCGAACAGCGTGAATAGGTGGAAGCCCCGCAAAGGAACGCCACGCTTGACGTCAGTATGCATTCGTGCGGCCCTCTTCGCCGGATTCCGGGGTGTCGAGCATCCCCCAGGCCGCCTGCAATAGTTCACGCACTTCGTCGTCCGAGGTCTGCCTGAATTCGGCATAGAACTGGCCGACCGCGTAGAAGGACGCCGGCGATTCGAGACAGATAACGCGGTCGACGACAGCTTCGACCCTGGCCACGGCCGATGCGGATCCGACAGGTACCGCGACAATGACCGACGCGGGGGACTTCGTTTTCACGGCCTCGGCGGCGGCGCGCATCGTTGCGCCCGTTGCCAGACCGTCATCCACGAGCACGACGTTCATTCCCTCGAGCTGCGGGTAAGGGCGGTCCAGCCGATAGGCCTGCTCGCGTCGCTGCAGTTCTCTCATCTCGCGGCCCGCAATGTGCTCGATCGTGGCGTCATCCAGGCCGAAGACGGATCGGACTACGTCGTCATTGATTACGCGAACGCCGCCCGATGCGATCGCGCCGAAGGCGAGTTCGGGCTGTGATGGCACGCCCAGTTTGCGAACGACGATCGTATCCAGCGGCGCACGCAGCGCGACCGCGATTTCGTAGGCCAGCGGCACGCCGCCGCGTGGCAGTCCGAGAATTATCGGGTCGTGGAGGTCACACCGCTGCAACTCCGGTACTAGAGCCCGGCCGGCAGTGCGCCTGTCTTCGTAGACCCTGTACATGTCGCATCACACTGCAGGTGTGAACATCCAGTATGGTCTTTCGGCCTGCGTCAGGCACTACGGAGTTTCACCTACCGTAGAGCTTGCGCAACTCGGTCTTTGCGTGTTCGAGGACCTGCCGCTGGTCGTCGTCGAGGTTGCTGCCCGCGCGATTGATGTAGAAGACGAGCATCGACATGGCGGATCGAAACGGTGCCGCCTTGCGCTCGGTGCTCGCCTCCGCCGATTTCTGCAGTGACCGGGCTATCCTGCCGGGGTCTTTCCAGGTAAACACCCCTTCCTCGAGCTCGAGTGCGCGGCTCTCGCGGGTGACCCGCCCGGACCAGCGCTCTGTTGCCTTACCGTGTGATTTCTGCGCCATTTACCGCCACAGGATAGCGCATGGCGGAGGAAATTTTCTGCTACTCTCGGAGTCAAAACGACAATAAGCAAACAACGGAGGAACCCATGGATACTGCATGGATACAGGTCTTCGTGCTGGCACTGAGCGAGTGCGTTGCGCCAGCCGGCAAGACGGTATGCCAGGAGCGGTCCTTCGAACTGCAGTTTCTCACGCAGGATGACTGTGAGTTTGCGCTGCAGCAACTCGTATCCCTCAAGCTGGAGTCCGAGTCAGTGATCATCGACCCGGACAAGGCCAGTTGTGCTCCGACGGCGCGCCAGCAGAAGGTATTCGCGAGTCTCGATACGATCGAGGAAGCGAATCGGGACGAGGAGAACTGGAAGGCGCCGGAGACCAGGGACACGGGAGCCGGCACGGCGGTGGCATCCCACCGGGAACGCCTCGCAGGCCTGCCCGAGTGCGGTGAGGCGGGCGTCGAAGCGCCCTGCAAGGTCGGCGAGATCATCATCGAAGCGGATGACGGCGAACCGGTCGAGGTCTGGCGCCGCGACTGAGCCAGGAACGAAAATAGCCCGATGTATCGTGGTCATGTCCCGCGCCTCGCTGTGCGGACAGCCGGTCGCCGATGGTCTGTTTCCCGGAATCAGCCGCGCCGGAAGTCTTTCATCTGGATCTTGGTTTCGTGACCTGCGAACGTGTTGCCCACGGTATCCATGCCTTTCATGTAGGATCGCTGCCAGCCTTTCTTCGCGGCTTCCGATCCGGTCACCTTGAGTTCCTCGTTGAACCGCAGCCGCTCGTCGCGCCAGTTGACGTATTGCTGGTAGAGCTTCGGGTTCTCGTTGAGATTCCGCACCGTGGCATCGAACTTGCGCGCATAGTGCCGCGGGTAAGGAAGTATCGTGCAGAACGGTTCGCCCTCCTCGAAGCTCACCTTGTGGCGTTTACGCGTGAACTGCCAGTTCATGGTAAACGAGTAAGGTGCCCAGTCGGTTTCGATCAGGCCTTCAAGGGGGGCGATGCCGTCCTTGGGCCTGTTCGCCGGCCCCTTCACGTAGAGGTTGTGCGATTTGGTCGTGCGGAACAGGTAGCCGGGCGTAAACGTCAGCACGCCGTGGCCGAAGTGAGAGCCGATGAGCGGCGAGGCGTCCCCGTGGAAGCGGATCTTGATGGCGTCCAGGCCGTCTTTGCCGTTCCAGCTCGCGGTAAACGAGACCGGGCACAGGAGCTCCCATCCCACCTGGTTGGCGATTGCGAGCGGCAGGCATCGATAGGCGAATCGTTCGGGCAGGTCCTCGATCCAGTTGCGCGCTCGCTGCGCCGTGCGCAGCGTGACGGGCTGCTCGATCGCCTCGTAGGCCGTAATCTGGAGTTTGTCTTTCACGCCACTTCTCCTCCGCTCCTTTTTATTTCCACGATTCGCCGCCTGGCGTCCATAGCGCTCCGGAGCGTCTACACCCAGGGACCGCAGAATCGTGGTGGTTATCGCGCCTGCATCGGTTCAAAACAATACCATCGGTCGGCGGTCGCGGGAGCATCTGCTTTTACGAGAAGCGGGCGCGTAAACGCCAGGATCTGCGCATCGGGGCGGCTGTATCTTTGAGCCAGCCGCTGATCGATGCCAGACGGCAGTGGTTTCGGACAGATTGGCTCGCTCGGTCAGGCCGCCGTCAGTCGTCGAGGTGAATGTTGACGCGGCGGTTGCGGCGCCCTTTCTTCTCGACCTTGCCGATTCGCACCTTGCCGACTTCGGCAGTCGATTTCAGGTGAGTTCCGCCGCACGGCTGCAGGTCCACACCCTCTATCTCGAGCAGCCGGACTTCGCCCTTGCCACGGGGCGGCTGCACTGACATCGTACGCACGAGTTCCGGGTTGGCATCCAGTTCTGCATCGCTTATCCAACGGCAGCTGACAGGGTGATCCTCTTCAACCAGCGCCTGTAACGCCGCGCCGACAGCCTCCTTATCGACGGAGTCTTCCATGTCGAAATCGAGGCGACTCTTGTCCGCGGAGATATTGCCACCCGTGACGCCGTACTTGAGCACCGCGCCCAGCAGGTGCATCGCGGTATGCATGCGCATGTGGCGGTAGCGACGGTCCCAGTCGAGTTCCAGGTGCACGATTTCGCCGAGCGGTGGCAAAGGGCTGTCGTCCTCCAGGAAATGCAGGATCTCACCTGAGTCGCCGTAGCGGGTGTCCACGATCCTGGTGCTCCTGGAACCCCAGGTCAGCGATCCGGAATCCCCCGGCTGGCCACCCCCCAGCGGGTAAAACACAGTTTGGTCGAGGGCTACGGACTGCCCCTCCACGGCAACCACCGCAGCGTCACATTCCCTCAGATAGGAGTCTTTGCGAAAGAGTTCGTCCGTCATGGCGTATCCCGGCGTGGCTGTTCCGACGACCCTCCGAAATGTGACATAAGCTCGATACGCAGGCAACGGTGGCCGTTATTCACAAACTCAAGACCTCGCGCACAGAACTCGCTTGACGAATCCGGTAAAAGAATTCGAATAATTCCCGGTGCTCAGGCGGCGCCGGGCAATCAGGACGCTGAGAGGCACCCGGTGGAAGGGATCGGCAGGAACATCATCGGCACGATGCGCCTCGCGACGGTAGCGGGGCTTCTGTTGCTGCACGGCTGCACGCTGTTCCAGCCGCAACCGGAGGCGGTCGAGGCGCCGCCTGAGGTCGTCGAAGTGCCGGAACCCGTTGTAGCCTCCCCCGAGCCTGATCCCGAGCCCCGACCGAAGCCTGCGCCGGTCAGGCCGCCGCCACCGCCGAAGCAGGTCGCCATCGTACTCAGCAGCCGGGAGGCCGCGTACGAAGACGTCGCCCATGAACTCAGCAAGCGGCTCGGCAACGTTGCCATTTACGATCTCGAGGACCGCAGCCAGCCTCCATCGGTCGCGTTTGGCCACATCAACGACTCCAGGACCGACGCAGTAGTTGCGATCGGCCTGCGGGCAGCACGTTCGTCCGTGGCACTGGCGCAGGTGCCGGTCATCTTCAGCCAGGTATTCAATTACCAGGATTACGGCCTCGTTACCGATACCAGTCGCGGCGTTTCGGCGCTGGCTCCGCTTGACGCGCACCTCGACGCCTGGAAGAAGCTCGACCCCACGCTGGCGCGGGTTGGGGTGATCATCGGCGCAGGCCACGATGCGCTGCTGACGGAAGCGGAGATCGCGGCCCAGAAACACGAGGTGGAACTGCAGGTCAGGCAGGCTGCTTCGGACCAGGAGACGCTCTATTACTTCAAGCGCATGATCCACGAAATCGATGGTTTCTGGCTGTTCCCGGACAACAGGATCCTAAGCCCGCGTGTGCTGGCGGAGATACTGCAACAGGCGAATCGCCGCCGGGTTCCAGTGACCGTATCGAACGACGGCATGTTGCAGTGGGGGGCGGCGATCAGCGTATCGACCGTCGCATCGGACATCGCCGCGACCATCGTGAAAGTCCTCGAACGCATTCGTGCGGGAGAAATCGACGCTTTGCCGCCGTTGACGCAGCTCTCGGAAGTCCGGGTCACTACAAACGAAGCCGTGATGCAGCGCGAGGTCACGGCAGACGCATCGGGTGGCGGCGGGGATGGTGCGCGGCCATGAAGCAGGCGATATCGATCATTAACGCTCCCGTTGCGCGGCTGTTGCAGCGGTTGCGGGCGCCGAGTAGCAAACGAGTGCTCGTTCACGAGATCCTTTGGATCCAGATACTGAGTGCCGGCATCGTCGGCGCGTTCGCGATCGGGGCGCTTTACTGGGGCGGGCAGTGGGTGCTGCAGGACAATTACAGTCGCTGGGCCCTGCAATGGACGGAGGAACTCAATGAGCTCGGATCGCCACTCTACATGAGTGACGATAGCGAGGTGTTGTTGCGGATCGAGAGTTTCGTAAGGAAGTACCCGGAGATCGGTCGCGTCGCGTACTTTCGCCCGGACGGCACGCCATTGTTCTCCATCGACGGGGATACCGAGATGGAGCCGCCATCGCCGCTGGACAGATCGACGCTGGAAGATGCCAGGGAATTGGTGGGCAGCGATCATCCGTACCTGCTAAGGAGCAGCGTCGCGACCCCCCGGGAGTTCGAGATCCTGGCGCCGGTCTGGACGGAGTCGCTCGCCGACGACGGACTGTTCGCCTTCGATCCCTCCGTTGCGATGACGAAGAGCAGGACCGAACTGGTCGGTTTTGTCGGCATGCACCTCGATTTCATCATCTTTCACGATCGCCTGCTCGGCAACATCAAGGTGGCGATCCTCATTCTGCTCGCGCTTCTGATCGCATTTGCGTTTTACGGCCGGCGCGCGCTGCGGCGGGCGTTGGCGTCGATCTCGGACCTCCAGGACCCCATCCAGGAACTCGCACGCGGCAATCTCAACGTCAAGTTCGAACCCGCGGAGCACCGCGAGATTTCCGACATCGTCGAGGCGCTGGAGACGACGGCAACGGCCCTGAGCGAGCGCGATGCGATGCTCATGGAACTGGCGAACCACGACAACCTGACCGGGCTCTACAACCGGCGCCGTCTCATGGAAGAACTGAACGTCGAATTGGCGAACATTGCGGTTCACGAGCATCGCAGCGCGCTCTTCTTCATCGATCTCGATCAGTTCAAGTATGTCAACGACACGTGCGGCCATCATGCGGGGGACCGGCTGATCCGCAAGGTTGCCGATGAATTGATACGCAGCGTGAGGCAGGGTGATATCGTCGCACGCTTCGGTGGTGACGAGTTCGTAATCCTGCACTGTCGCACGGACGAAGCGTCGGCTCGGGAGATGGCTGAGCGCATCCTCGCCAACATGCGGCGGCTCGCACACGTCGAGGACGAACGCGTCTTCCACATCCACTGCAGTATCGGTATTACGATGATCAACGGAGCGAAAGCGAATCCGGATGAGATCATCGCCGAGGCGGACATCGCATGTCGCGAAGCCAAGTCCGCAGGACGTAATCGTATGCAGTTCTTCGAGAAGTCCTCGCACTTCGTCGAGCGCGCATCGTCGGATGTGGGATGGATGAACCGGTTGCGGAATGCGGTAGATGCTGACAGCTTCGAATTGCGCTTCCAGCCCATCAATCGGATCGACACAGGTGCTACGACGCACCACGAAGTACTCTTGCGGTTGCGCGGTGATGACGGCAAGTTGATGAGCCCGGATGCCTTTCTGCCCTCGGCAATTCGCTTCGGCCTGATGTCAGAGATCGACTTGTGGACGATCAGGCATTCAGCCGAGGCGTTTGCGGACTACGTCGAGGAGGCTCCGCAACTGAGCCTGTCGATAAACCTCTCCGCGAACGCATTCGAAAGCGACAACCTTGCGAGCTTCGTGGCAACCGTATTCGGCGACTATGGCGTGCCGGCAAACCGTATCATCTTCGAGATTACCGAGAGCCTCGCCGTAAGACGCCCGCGGCACGTGGAGCTGCAGATCGATGCGCTGCGCGAGATGGGCTGCAAGCTGGCGCTTGATGATTTCGGCACCGGTTACAGCTCGTTCAGCTACCTGCAGAAGCTGCATTTCGATTTCATCAAGATCGACGGTTCGTTCGTTCACGACATCGTAAACAATCCGGTTGACCAGAAGATGATCAAGCTAATCGCGGAAGTAGGCCGTGAAGCGAATATGCAGACGGTTGCCGAGTACGTGCAGGACGCTGAATCGCTGGAACTGCTCGGCGAACTCGGCGTGGACCTGGCGCAGGGCTTCTTCGTCGGCCGGCCGGCGCGACGGCCACTCTACAAGTCGACACCGATATCGCTGAGCTCGCGCCGCAACCGGAGAACGTCACAGTACTGACACAGTACGGCGACAGGCGCTTGTCGCCTGTCCCGGCAACAAGCGCTGCGGCTCGGCGCCGCATCCATGAAACTCCTGCGCTGCTTTGCGCTGGCACCGAGGGGCCCTTGATTGCCGTCTATCCGGGCGGACGCTCTTCGGTGGACGAATGGCGGTGGAGGCGAGCATCGTATGTGCGAAAATGCTCGGAGAACCAGTACCGCAGGTCGGCCGAAAGTCTCGCCTCGTCGTACTCGCCATCGCGGGCGACCTGGTCGATCATGTCGCGCAAGTCGTCCAGCAAGACTTCGTGGTCTTCCTTGTGCTCCGCATAGGCCATGTAGCGGGCTTTGCGCATGAACGCCTCTTCGCGCGCGAAATGCGCCGCTACGAGCGCGTGAATCCGGGAGATGCCTTCGACGATGTCGCAGCGCCCGGCGTGCGCGGACATCGCGTCGTGCAGGGTGTTGATCAGCGTAACAAGGGCGCGGTGCTCGCTGTCGACCGTCTCGATGCCGAGAGTGAACTCGTCATTCCAATCGATCAGGCTCATCGCTGGCTCAGGTCCCGTGTCACGATTTCCCGTCTACATGCGCAGATTAGCAGGAGAACGGCCGCCGCACACTTGCGAAATCACTTTAACTTGATCCTCCAACGGCGGATGTACGAAACAGCTTGAAATTGATGAACGTACGGTTTCAAGCGAAAGGGTTGCGATCACGGGGGAGAGGCATACAGTGAGTTCCGAGGCGAAAGCCTCGAGCCAACAAGTTCGCTTGTTGACGACCGCCCTGCTTAAGAGGTCCGAGCTTCGACCAGTGTCGGGGGCGGTGGACGCAAAAGGCGGAACCTGACACGAAACCGGTGGGTGAAAGCTCAACGGCGGAGCGAAAGGAACGCGATGGCCGAACTCGGAAATGAAGCCGAAGCGTTACGCCGGGTAGCCCGATATCAAGAACGTAGTCGGGTCTGAATTTGGAATGCGGGTCGAAAGGCCGGCAGCCTGGATGAAGAGCCGGGTGCGCGACAAAGCAGATCTACCCTTGCGTCCTCTTATGCTGAAAGCGGCCCAACGGGCCGCTTTCTTTTTGCCCACCCGAAAGGGCCTATGTGGACAACATCCTGTCGAATTGCGAGACTCGCCTCGCCTTTCCCTGACAAGGAATTTGCCGATGCTTCGTTACTGGTCCGTTATTCTCGCCGTATTCGCGTTGTCGAGCGGCGCCCTCGCCGAATCCCCGACACTTGCGCGCATAGCCGATTCCGGTGCCATTCGGATCGGCTACGTGCCCGATGCGCCGCCGCTGTCGTTCGAAGACGAAGACGGAAATGTCGCCGGTTATTCCATCGACCTGTGTCGCCATATCGCGTCGGCGATCCGCTTCGACCTCGGCCTCGAGAAGATCGATATCGAGTTCAAGCCGCTGGTTTCCATGGAACAGCGTATCGAAGCGGTGACCAAGGGGGAAGTTGACATCGAATGTGGTGCGACGACCGTCACCCTGTCCCGCCGCGAAAGAGTGGATTTCACGCTGATGACATTCATTACGGGGAGTGCTGTTCTCTCACGTAAGGGAAAGGCGATCTCGGTCGTGGATGAACTCGACAAGAAAAGTATCGCTGTCGTCGCGGGAACAACCACGGAGGACATCGTACGGCGCGTCGCCGAGGTCAACGACTTTCGTATAAAGGTGGTGCCGATAGAGACCCATGACGAGGGGATGGAACTGTTGAACAAAGGCAAGGTCGACGGCTATGCATCCGATCGCGCCATGCTCATCGGGCAGGTTTTCCGAAACTCGAATGCCGCCAACGAGTACACGATGACGCGCGGTGCGTTGTCGTTCGAACCCTACGCATTCATGATCAGGCGTGGAGATACCGGGTTCCGGCTCGCCGCCGATCGGGCCCTTGCGTCGCTATACCGCACTGCGCGGATCCGCCGCATTTACCAGAACTGGTTCGGTCGCTACGGGGAACCGCTGTCGCCCATCGTTGAGGCGATGTACCAGTTCCAGGCCGTCGGGGAGTGATCTGGATACGCGGTGCCGGGTGTCTAACGCGCTATGGTCAGGCGTATTTCTCCGACCGCCGCGACGCTTCCGGTGACGCGATCCCCCGGCGCGAC
>JABAHS010031406.1_pt4 | contig 21521 bp, 23 predicted proteins | sample 7062111 | NCBI WGS metagenome assembly JABAHS01 (sample SAMN14534600, study PRJNA622989) | marine sediment metagenome | biome: marine biome [ENVO:00000428]; feature: marine pelagic biome [ENVO:01000023]; material: deep marine sediment [ENVO:00002113]; isolation source: pool of 4 deep marine... | reverse complement strand
GGAGTGATGGCGGAGTACGAATGGGCCTGGATTTTCTTTATCGGCTACATCCTGGTTGCGACCTTTCTCGTGCTGAATCTCGTGATCGGCGTTGTTGTCAGTTCGATCCAGTCGCGCATCGAGAGCGAATCAGCCAGCAACATGGCTGCAGAAACCCAGCTGGTGATGAAGGAACTGGCTGTGATACGCGAGGACATTCGCTTACTTCGCGAGGAGAGTCGCTCGCGCCGAAACTAGATGGTCTGGTGAAATTCCTCGAGCAACTCGTACAGGAGCGCCAGTCGCTCGGTCCCGAATCGAGACTCGATATCTTCGTAAAGCGCTGCGGAGTCCGGTGCCACCTCGGAAAATAATTTCCGCCCCTTTGCCGTCAGCGTCAATACAGATCGGCGCTGATCGTTGACGTCCGATAAGCGCTTGACCAGTTTCTCGGCTTCGAGATGCTGGAGTATGCGTGTCAGGCTCGGCGCCAGCAGAAAACTGCGCCTCGCCAGTTCGCTGGCGTCGATCTTGTCGTAATCGGCCAGTGCGCGAATGACGCGCCACTGTTGCTCCGTCAGGCCGTGATCCCGGAGCATTGGCCGGAAGCACGCCATCGCGGCTTCGCGCGCCTTCAAGAGCTCCATCGGCAGGGAATGCTCGAAGTCCCTTAAACCCCCCGCATCTTTCTCGGCCGCATTCGGCACTAGACGACCTCGGTCTCAACCGTGTTCCGCAGGACGCCGATACCCGGCACCTCCACCTCGACGATGTCGCCGTCGGTCAGGAATTTCGGTGGATCGAAGCGCGCGCCGGCGCCGTTCGGTGTCCCGGTCGCGATGACGTCGCCCGGATTGAGTCTCGCGAAGGACGTAACGTAGTTGATGATCCGGCGGAACGGGAACATCAGGTTGTCGGTCGTGTCGTTCTGGCGCTCTTCGCCGTTGACCCGTGTCATGACGCGGAGTTCGCTCATCGGGTCGAGTTCGTCGGCCGTCACCATCCACGGTCCCAGCGAGCCCGAGCGCTCGAAGTTCTTGCCGGGCGTGACGTTGAATTTGCCGTGCCGGATCCAGTCGCGAATGGAACCTTCATTCATGATCGTCAGGCCCGCGACCACTGTATGCGCGTCTGCTTCACTGACGCGCCTGCAGGACTTGCCGATGATCATCACGATCTCGCCTTCGTAATCGAGCTGGTCCGACTCGGGGGGGTCGAGCAACGGCTCGAGATGCCCGGTCAGCGATTCGCGCGCACGCATGAACACGCTCGGATATTTCGGCTGTTCCGAGCCGTCCCTGTACTCCGCGTTGCGGTTCATGTAGTTGACGCCGATGCAGACGATCTTCTCGGGGTTGGGGATCGTCGGCAGGAAGGTAATGTCCGCGAGCGAGAAGTCGGCATCGCTTGCGGACGCTTCCGCCGACAATTCGGCGAGCCTTCCTTCGCGGATGGCCTGGCGCAGATCCGGCAGATCCGGGTGTCTTACGCCCAGGTCGACGACGCCGTCGCCCACGACCGCTCCGAATGTCGGCGCGCCGTCCTTGCTGCAGGAGAGAAACTTCATGTTGTCGTCCTCTGTCGATGTTTCCTAGTAACCGGCATCCGCGGATGATCGGCCGCCCGCGCGGAACGTCGTCGCCAGTCGGCGCGCCGCATTGCCGAGCAGCAGCGTATCGACGCCGACGCCGACAAAACTGGCGCCGCATTCCTCGAAGTGCGCCACCATCGCTTCGTCCAGGCACAGGAGACCGGCATATTTGCCGGCCGCCGATATCGTGCGCAGCGCGTCGCTGACGGTATCGACGACCTCGGGGTGCGCGGCATTGCCGACGTGTCCCATCGATGCGGACAGGTCGGACGGGCCGATGAAGACGCCGTCGACGCCGGGCGTCTTAGCGATGGCCTCGAGGTTCTCGATCGCGGTGACGGTCTCTGCCTGCACGACGACGAGCATTTCCTCATTGGCTTGTTTGACGTAGCCCGGCACGGCATTCCAGCGAGCCGCCCGCACCAGCGACGTGCCCATCCCGCGGATACCGTCCGGCGGATACTTGACGGCGCTGACGACCGCCGCTGCCTGCTCGGGCGTATCGATCATCGGCACGATGAAACTCTGCGCGCCGATATCGCAGAGTTTTTTCAGCAGGGCGGGATTGCCGTCTACCGGGCGCACGATCGGCGCGACATCGTAGCCCGCCATGACCTGCAGGTGCGTCATCACGTCGCGGACCTCGAACGCGCCGTGCTCATGGTCGACGAGCAGCCAGTCGAAGCCGGCCCCGGCCATGATCTCGGCCGCGGACGCATCGGGGATGCCGAGCCAGGCGCCATACTGTGTTTTGCCGGACTCGAGTCCGGCTCTGAAGCGGTTGCGCGGCATGTCGTTCATACGAAATTGACCTCGATCGTGCCCAGCGGGCCATAGTCCGCCCGGATGTTGTCACCGGGTTTTACGACGACCGGGCGGGTAAACGATCCCGCGAGGATCACCTGGCCGGGTTCCAGCCCGATGCCATGCCGCGCAAAGCGTTTGCAGACCCAGCGGATACCGTGGGCAGGGTGACCCATGACACCGCCCGCAAGTCCGGTCTCCTCGATCTCGCCGTTCAGATAGAGCATCGCGCCCGCCCACGGCAGATCGATCGTCGCCGGGTCGATCTGCTGGTTGCCGAGAATGTAGCCTGCGTTCGCCGCGTTGTCGGCGATCGTGTCGTAGACGTTGCGGGTATATCCCGTGTCCGGATCGACCCGGTAACTCCGCGCGGCGATCAATTCGAGCGCCGGGACGACATAGTCGGTCGCCGCCATGACATCGGCAACGCTCACGTCCTCGCCGCGCAGCGGTTCCTTCAGCACGAAGGCCAGTTCGACCTCGATGCGCGGGTCGGTGAAGTCGCCTGCAGGTATGTCGGCGCCGTTCGCGAAATACATATCGTCGAGCAGCACACCGAAGTCGGGCGTATCGATGTTCATCGCCAGCTGCATGGCCCGCGACGTCAGGCCGATCTTGTAACCCGTGACTTTGCGGCCGTCCGCGATCTTGCGATCGACCCAGGCCTTCTGGATGGCGTAGGCGTCGTCCATGTCCATGCCCGCGAGCGCCATGGTCAGCGGCGTAATCTGCCGACGCTGCCTTTCAGCGTCGTAGAGCGCGTCCGCGGCGGCGGCGATGTCGTCGGTAGAGAGCGGCACATGGCCTCCCGGCTTGCAGTTTTCGAGGCGCGCAGTATACTTAACATGTTAAATGAATTCAACGACGGGCCGGAGCGCGCCGAATGCCGCACCAGATTATTGAATATTCAGCCAACCTCGAATCGCTGATGGATGTCCGGGTGCTGGTCGACGGGCTGCATGAGAGCGCGATGAAGATCGACGGCTTGCCGCTCGGCGGTCTGCGCACCCGTGCGGTGCGTCGGGACGTCTACCAGGTCGCAGACCAACATGCGGACAACGCCTTCGTGCACATGATCCTGAAACTTGGACATGGCCGCGACGAGGACACCAAGAAGAGCTTCGGGGAAGCGATATTTGCAACGCTGTGCGAACTGCTCGAGCCCGTCTCGTCGAGTTCGCCACTGGCGATTTCCTTCGAGATACAGGAGATCGACGCAGTGCTGACCTGGAAGAAGAATAATTTGCGCGACTACATGGCCAAACGCAGGAACTAGTGTTGAATAATTCTCAGCTGGCGCGACCCGGCGTTAAAAACGCCTCAAAATGCTCGTGTATTGCCATATACACGGCGCTTTTTCGTCATTTTTGCCTTGTCCCGCATCCAGCTGAGACTTGTTCAACAGGCTGGTAGGAAACCGAGAGGAACAGCATGTCCAACGATTTCGACACCAATCTCCGGGACGCCGAGAAGCTGCTCGAGCGGTTCCGCGGCTCGACACTGCCGCATTTCATCAACGGCAAGCATGATGCGGGCCGTTCCGGGAACACTTTCGAGAGTGTCGCGCCCAGCGACAATTCAGTCATCGGGCCGGTTGCGGCCGGCAACGCGGAAGATGTCGACGCCGCCTGCAAGGCGGCGGCCGACGCTTTCGAGGACTGGAAGAACATGCCCGGCAAGGAGCGCAAGAAGCTCCTGCACAAGGTTGCGGAGGCCATCATCGCCCGGGCGCGTGACATCGCGCTCGTCGAGAGCTATGACTCGGGGCAGGCGATCCGTTTCATGAGCAAGGCGGCCATCCGCGGCGCAGCCAATTTCCAGTACTTCGCCGACATGGCGCCGAACGCGAAGGACGGGCTGTCGCTGCCGGCGGACGAACATCTCAACTACACGATCCGGCAGCCGATCGGCCCGGTCGGCGTCATCACGCCCTGGAACACGCCGTTCATGCTGTCGACCTGGAAGATCGCGCCGGCGCTGGCGGCGGGATGCACGGTCGTCCACAAGCCGGCGGAGTGGTCTCCCTACACGGCGATGATGCTGGCGGAGATCTGTCACGAGGCGGGATTGCCGGACGGCGTCCTGAACTGCGTGCAGGGTCTCGGCGAGGAGGCCGGCAAGACGCTCACGGAGCACCCGGCGATCAAGGCCGTCGCCTTTGTCGGTGAAACCACGACGGGCAGCCACATCATGCGCCAGGGCGCCGATACGCTGAAGCGCGTGCACTTCGAACTCGGCGGCAAGAACCCCGTCATCGTTTTCGAGGATGCGGATCTCGACCGGGCGCTCGATGCGGTCGTGTTCATGATCTACAGCCTGAACGGCGAGCGCTGCACGTCGTCGAGCCGGCTGCTCGTCCAGGCGTCGATACAGGACGAGTTCAACGCCAGGCTCGTCGAACGCATCGGCAAGCTGAAGGTCGGCCATCCGCTCGATCCGGCCACCGAGATCGGCCCGCTCGTGCATGACCGGCATTTCCAGAAGGTTTGCAGCTATTTCGACATCGCGGCTGAGGACGGCGCGCAGATCGCCGCCGGCGGCAGCACCGCGCCGATCGACGGCAAGGGAAATTACGTTCAGCCGACCCTGTTCACCGGCGCAACGAATTCGATGCGCATTGCGCAGCAGGAGATCTTCGGCCCCGTGCTGACCGCGATCCCGTTCAAAGACGAGGCCGATGCGATCGATATCGCCAACGACATCGATTACGGGCTCGCCGGCTACGTCTGGACCAGTGACATCGGTCGCGGTCACCGCATGGCGCACGCGCTCGAGGCCGGCATGATCTGGGTCAACTCCGAGAACAATCGCCACCTGCCGTCGCCGTTCGGCGGCATGAAGGCCAGCGGCATCGGCCGCGACGGCGGCGACTACAGCTTCGACTTCTACATGGAGACGAAGAACGTCTGTATCGCCTATGGCTCTCACCGCGTACCGCAACTGGGCAAATCATGAGCCTCTACTACCTGCAGAAGTTTCTTTACCAGCTGAACCGCGACGAGTCGGCGCAGGCGCGATACAAGTCCGACCTCGAAGGCCTGCTGGCGGAATACGAGCTCACCGAAGAAGAGGCCAATGCGCTGCGAGAGGGGGATATCGGGCTCCTCTATGTGCTCGGCGTCAACGGCCAGATCCTGATGCATTACGCCGCGTTTCTCGGCATCGAATGGTTCGATTACCTCGACCTGATGCGGGCCGGCATCGACCGACACGGGCCGGTGCGGGCCGGCGTCTATACGATGACCGGCGGCGGCCAGCGCTTCACCGAGGAGGAAAAGAAACGATGAGCCTCGTTTATTCAGGCGTGTTGAGCCATGCGCCGGGCATTACCGGTCGCGCGCACATGTGCGAAAACACCGAGATGCGGGATGCGTTCTACGCGAAGCTCGATCAGCAACGGCAGGAAATCGAGGACAGCGGCGCCGAAGCGCTGATCGTTATTGCCGCCGAACATTTCGCGAATTTCTTCATGAACAACATGCCGGCATTCTGCATCGGCATCGGCGACAGTTACGAGGGGCCGATCGAGGACCCGGAGTGGCTGCGCATCGACAAAACGACGGTGCCGGGTGCGCCCGATCTCGGCGCGCGTATCACGCGCGAGGTCATGCAGACGGTCGACGTCGCCTACGCGGAAGAGTGGAAATTCGATCACGGCATCATGGTGCCGCTGCATTTCCTGACGCCGCGCTACGACCTGCCGATCATTCCGGTCAACATCAACTGCCAGGGGCCGCCGCTGACGCCGCTGCACCGCGCCTGGGCGTTCGGTGAAGCGCTGCGCCGTGCCTGCGATGCCGCGCCGGAAAAAGTGGCGCTGGTCGGCACCGGGGGCATCTCGCACTGGCCGGCAACGCCGGACTCCGGAAAGATCAACGAGGCGTGGGACCGTAATTTCCTCGACCAGCTGATGCGCCAGGACAAGGATGCGCTGCTGTCCTACGCGGACACCGACACCTATGCGGATGCCGGGCAGGGCGGCTTCGAGATCCGCACCTACATCGCGGCCGCTGCGGCGGCGGGCGGGCCGGGTGAGCTGCAGTTCTACACCGCCGAGCTGCCGATATTCGCGGTCGGCGTCACCGTCGCGAAATTCGCGATCGCTGCATAGTAAAAAGGATCACGTCGTGCCCCACATGCGTCCGCTCGATGTCGACACCGTGCCCGAGGACATCCAGGAGCGCTTCGTCCACTACCAGGAAACGCGTGGATTTACGCCGAACAGCATCCAGACGATGGCGCGTCGTCCCGACATCGTGCGCGCCTTCATGCAGTTGAACCAGGCCGTCTTGTACGAGGGCACGGTGGCGGAGGAGCTCAAGATGCTCGTCAGCCTGATCGCGAGCCAGGCTGCCGGCTGCCGCTATTGCCAGGCGCACATGGCGAACCTGGCGAAGATCTACGAGGCCTCGGCCGAGAAGATCGCCAGGGTCTGGGAATTCGAGACTGCCGGCTGCTTCAGCGATGCGGAACGCGCCGCTTTGCGGCTCGCGTACAAGGGTGCGCTGTCGCCGGCCGAGGCCACGCAGGCCGATTTCGACGAGGCAGGCAGATACTTCGATGAGGGCCAGCTGGTCGAGATCGTGGCGTCGATCGCGCTGTTCGGCTTCCTCAATCGCTGGAACGACACGATGGCGACCGAGCTCGAGGAATTGCCTGCGGACGTGGCAAAGGATACGCTCGGCGAAAGTTTTGGCTGGGACGTGGGCAAGCACGCCGGCTGACAACAAGAATAACGACCGGAGGTAGCCAATGTCCACGATCGCGGGGACCAGCGAGAACCTGTCACACGATGTCATCGACCGGGGCGGAATCACGACCCAGCAGATTCTCGTCGTCGGACTTTGCCTCTTTTTCAACATGCTCGACGGCTTCGACATCACGGCGATGGCCGTCGTCGCGAATCCCGTTGCGACCGAACTCCAGCTGACGCCCGACAAGCTCGGCTGGATATTCAGTTTTGCGCTGGCCGGCATGATGGCGGGCGCCATGTTCCTCGCGCCGTTCTCGGACAGCATAGGCCGCCGCAATATGATCATCTTTGCGGTCGCGCTCATTGGCATCTCTATCATCTTCACGGCGACCGCCACGACGCTGACGGAATTCATCATCCTGCGTTTCATCAGCGGGCTGGGCGCCGGCGCGATGCTCGCGTGCCAGGCGGCGCTGGCGGCGGAGTACAGCCCGGACAAGTACAAGACCTTTGCGGTCGCGGCGGTCACGTCGGGCTATCCGATGGGCGCGATGATGACGTCCGTGATCGCCGGCTACATCATGCCGGACTACGGCTGGCGCGGGATGTTCTGGTTCGGGGGCTTGCTGACCCTGTCGATGGTGCTGGTCGCCTGGCTGTTCATCCCGGAATCGCTGAAGTACCTGTTTCAGCGCCGACCGGATAACGCGCTCGAACGCATCAACAAGATTCTTCGCAAACTCAAGAAACCCGAACTCGAGGAGATGCCGGAAGTGCAGGAGGACGATGAGCCGCACTATGGCGTCGTCGAAGGCATGAAGCGCCTGCTGCACGAGCAGCATCGGACCACGACGCTGACCTTGTGGACCGCCTTCTTCCTCTGTTTCAGCACACTCTACTTCCTGATGTCCTGGATCCCGTTGCTGATGGAGGACTCGGGCTTCGACGCGACGGTCGGTCGCGAGGCTTTCTTCCTGTTCAACCTGGGCGGCGTTACGGGTATCTACCTGATGGCCGTCATGTCGACGAAGTTCAAGCTGACCAACCTGATCTTCTACCTGTCATCGGCGGCTGCCATCGGCATGGTCATCTTTGCGATGGCGCCGACACAGCTGAACCTGCTGCTCGGCATGACCCTGGTCATCGGCATCGTGCAGCAGGGCGGCTTCACCGGCCTGTACGGCGCGGCGGCGAAGGCGTATCCGACCAGCATGCGCAGCACCGGCATCGGCTGGTGCATCGGGCTGGGTCGCTCCGGCGCCGTCGTGGGCCCTGCCGCCGCGGGTTACCTGATCGCCGGGGGCCTCGACATGTCGGCGCTTTATTTCATCTTCGCGGTGCCGATGGCGATCGGTGGCATCATCGCCTGGCGGCTGCACATCAACTGACGGGCACGCGCTCCGCGACAATGTCGCCGCCCAGCCGCTTGCGCACGTAAGCGACGAAGGACATCGCCGTGATCTTCATGACGAGCGCATAAACCAGCGTCGCGATCGCAAGTTCCGGCGACTGCAGGAACGTGAACGCGACGAACAGCGCGAGCGACAGGTTCTGCACGCCGACCTCGAAGGTGATGCTGGCCACCTGCGGGAAGGGCAGGCGCATCACCTTGCCGAGGGCATAGCCGAAGGTCATCGCCGTCAGGTTGATGGCGGTCATGAGCACGCCCGCAGTCAACGCGTTCTCGACGATCGTGTCCCAGGCCGTGATCGTGCCGATCACGACGATGACGATCAGCGCGATGAGCGTGGCTATCCTGAGTGGCTCGATCATGCGCAGCGCAAGCGCCGGTTTCAGCCGGCGCAAGATCATGCCCATCGCCACCGGGACGATCGTCAGCTGCGCGAGCGTCCACATCATGTCGCCGGCGGGCAGGGTCGGGATCGCCGACTGTTCCATGTGCATGTTGAGCGCAAGCAAGGTCAGGAACGGCACCGAAAACACGGTGATGAAACTCGCGACTGTCGTCAGCCCGATCGACAATGCGACATCGGCGCGGCTCGCGAAGACGTAGGCATTCGAGGTAATGCCGCCGGGGCAGGCGGCGAGGATGATCGCGCCGGCGGCGATCACCGGCGGACTGTCGAACAGCAGTCCGTAGCCGATCGCCAGCGCCGGCAGGAACAGCAGCTGGGCGCAGAGGCCGGTCGCGATGGCCTTCGGTTTGCGGAACACCTCGAGCAGGTTGTCGACGGTCAGCGACAGCCCCATCGCGACCATGACCGTAAACAGGAAGATGGGCACGAACTTCGTGTAAAAGGTTTCGAGGAATTCCATTACGGCGACTGTTTACTCGTCGGCGAGCGCCAGCGCGATCAGCTCACCCGCATGGTTCGCGGCGCCGGCAGCGACGACGATGAATTGCTTGCCATCGACGGCATAGGTCATCGGCACGCCGCTCTGGCGCACGCCCATGTCCACTTCGGCGAGGATTTCGCCGCTCAGCTTGTCGTGCGCGCGGAATGCCGAACCGCCGTACCTGGCCCCGTAGAGGCCGATGCCTTCGCCGGCGAACAACAGCGATTTCGTGACCAGCAGGCCGGCGCGATCGTCATGACCGGTGCGCGGCAGGTCGACGCCCTTGAGCTTTTCGTGATTCGCGATTTCCTCCGGGGTGTCGCCATTGGCGATGACCCAGCGGATCTTGCCGGTATTGAGATCGATCGCGGTGATCCGGCCCCAGGGCGGCTTGACGAGCGGCAGGCCGAAGGGCCCCTCGAGGGCGTCGCGACCGGCCACGTAGCGCATGTTCGATCGATCGGGGTCGCTGACCATGCCGTAGACAACAGGCGACGAGGTCGACGAGACATACAAAATACCGCTCTGCGGATCGGCAACGGCGCCCTGCCAGTTGGCGCCGCCGACCGAGCCGGGCATCACGATCGTGCCCTTGTTGTTGCCATCGATCACGGTCGGCGGCGTGTAGACCGGCCCCAGCGTGTACTTGCTGGTAATGCGCTTCGCCTCGGCGAAAATCTCCGGCGTCAGGTCGTTGAGGTCTGATTCGAGTACGCCGTTCGGTTGGAAATACTCCGGCAGGGTCGGGAACGGCTGTGTCGGGTGCGCAATTTCCCCGGGGACCGTGCTGGCCGCGACCGGTCGCTCCTCGATCGGCCAGACCGGCTCGCCGGAACGACGATCGAAGACGAAGGTGAATCCCTGTTTGGTGATCTGCGCGACGGCTGGGATCTCCTTGCCGTCGACCTCGATGTCCACGAGAACCGGCGGGGCAGGGAGATCGTAGTCCCAGATCGGGTGATGCACGGTCTGGAAGTGCCACACCCGTTCGCCGGTCCTGATGTCGAGGCAGACGATGCTTTGCGCGTACAGGTTGTCGCCCGGACGGTGGCCGCCGTAGTAATCGCCGGTCGGCGCCTCGACAGGCAGGTAAACGTAACCGAGTTCCGGGTCCGCCGACATCGGCGCCCAGACGCCGACGTTGCCCGTGTACTGCCAGGAATCCGCCTGCCAGGTGTCGTGCCCGAATTCACCGGGGCGCGGAATCGTGTGGAAGATCCACAGGCGTTCACCGCTATTCGCGTCGTAAGCGGTGACGTTGCCGACCGGCATCTCCTTGGTCGGCGGCGCGCCGCCGGCGGGGAACGCGGAGCCGACGATGACGACGTCGTTGACGACCATCGGTGGCGAGCTCGAGCCGATGCGGGTCGTCACCGGGTCGATATCCTGGCCGATGTTCAGCTTGAGATCGACGATACCGTTGTCGCCGAACTCCGGCCGCGGCCTGCCGGTCTGTGCATCAAGCGCAATAAGGTGGTAGCCCGGCGAGACCAGGAAGATCGTCTCCCGGTCCTCGCCGCGATAAAACGAGACGCCACGCCCGGGGCCCTTGCGCGGCGCGTACTCGCCGCGTTCGCCCTCGTCGATCCGGTACATCCACAGGGTCTCGCCCGACGCGGCGTCGATCGCGACGACGGCACGGCGCTCGCCGGCGGTCGCGTACAGCACGCCGTTGGCCATGATCGGCGTCGTTTGCAGGTTCGGCCAGGGGACGGCGCCGAAATTGTCGGACCTCCAGCGCCAGGCGACTTCGAGCCGGCCGACGTTATCGCGATCGATCAGGTCGAGCCCGGAATAGTTGTTGCTGCCCGGGCTGCCGCGGTGGTGCAGCCACTCGACCATGACGCCATCGACGTCGTCGGTCGCGGCCAGGGCGACGGGTTCGGTGGAGGCGGGCTCGACGAAACGCAGGTCCGCCATCCGTCCCATGTCCGCCGACAGCGCAGCGGCGCCCGCCGCGTAGCCGTTACGATTGAGCATGAAAGCGACCACAGCCGCGTAGTCAGCGTCGCTCAGGCCGGCCGGATTGGTCACCGGCATGGTCTGCTTCGTGAGATCGAAAAACTCGCTGAGCGGCAGGTTCAGCCAGCGGTTCCGGAACGCACGGCCGGCCAGGTCAGGTCCGGCTTCGGCGCCCTCGAGGGCAGCGCCGTGGCAGACGGCACAGTCACGCTGGTAAACGGCCTGCCCTGCGGTAGCCTGTTCGACCGAGTAGATACCGGCATCGGTATCCTGGGCGCCGGCAAGCGGCGACAGCGCGAAAACAAGCAGACAACAGGCGGTTCTCTTCATCCGTCTAATCGTACCGAAAAGGCCCGGGCTGCGTCAGAACCTCTGCCGAGCCGTCATTGCCAGGGTTCTGCCTCGATCGGGTTGCTCAGGCGGCAGAGACCGTCGATCTCGACGTCGGTTACCGAGTACTCGCGCAGATCGATGCCCAGGTTACCCTGCGGGAACTGCCGCGTGCCTTTGACGGCAGTCCCGGTGTGTACGCAGTCGCCCGGCTCCATCGTGAACCAGGTGGCCGCTTCCGCGAGCACCCGCTCCACCGTGAAGAAGTAGTTCGAGGCGTAGTCGTCGGCGTACAGTTCGCCATCCGCATAGCCGCGGATGTGGAACTGGTTCGGGTCCTCGATCTCGTCGGCGGTCGTAATCCATGGTCCCATCGCCGCGAAGGTGTCCGCAGCCTTGGAGCGGGCGTGGTAGATGAAATACAGATAATTATCGTCCTCGAAACGGTGCCGCCATTCCATGTGGTGCGGGAAAATCAGGCCTTCATCCTGCCGCAGCGCGATCGAGTCCTCGCTGAATTTAATGCCGCTCGCCGTGCAGTCGTTGGTTACCGTGTACCCGAACACGTGATCGAGGATCTCTCCCTCCGCGACGTCCTTGGCGTTGCGCTTGAAGATCGCAACAGGCTCGGGTTCCGGGATGGTGCGACCGTGCCGTGCCAGGATCCTGATTGCTTTGCCGTGGCCGGTCAGCGCCGAGCGGCCTTTCATGAAGAACATCGGGCTCTTCATCGGTCGATGCGCCGTCTTGTTCAGGTTGTTGTTGTTGACCGCGCAGCCGATGATCTTGGAGGCGTGCGGATTCGGCGCCATCCAGTCGGCGCCGTTCAGTTCGACCAGTGGCAACCTGCCGGCCTTGCCGTCATCGATGGCTCTTGCCGCGGCTTCGAGCGCGGCATCGCCGGCCAGGATCAGGTCCTCCATGGTTGCCGGGGCGAGCACGACGGCATGCTCGTCGGTGACCCGCCCGATCACGGTTTCCCGGCCCTGCAGTCGTATCGTGCCGAGTTTCATCGTTGTTCTCCTGCGGCCAGCTGCTGAACAGTCTGACAGTCACGGCTCATTAGGCAATAAGCTGTTTCGTAATGCGATATAATATCGGCCAGTCGAACGCAAGCGGATCAGCACGCAGCGAGCCGAGACAGCCATGTCCGAATCCGATAAGAAAAAACCGGTGAAGTCGTCGACGGTGCACAGCGTCGTCGTCGCGTCACAGCTGCTCGAGTTCCTCGCCGAGAGCGGCCGGCCGCAGCGCGTCACCGACATCGCGGCTTACCTCGGCATGACGAAGGCGCGGGTTTCGCGACACCTGAGCACGCTGTCCGATCTCGGACTCGTTGCGCGCATGCCGGACAAGAGCGGCTATCGACTCGGGCCTACCTTGTTCCGGCTGTCGAACGCGGCGCTCGATCAATACGAAATCACGAACATCGCCTATCGCTACATGGTGGTCCTGCGTAACCAGATCCAGGAGTCGCTGCTGCTCGCGATCCCCGCCGGCGGCGACGCGCTCGTCGTGTCGACCATATCGAGCGGCAAGTCGCTCTCGCCGAACCTCGTGCGCGGCACGCGCTGGAGTGTCCCGGTGTCGCCAACCGCGTCGGTCATTCTCGCCTTTTCGCCGGAGTTCGTGCGCGAGCGCGTACTGGCGCGGCGGGCCGAGCGCGATCTCGCGACGATGCGGGATCTGCCGCCGGAACGCGAAGTCATACTGGACCCGGCGGAGATTCGCGCTGAATGCGCACTGATCCAGAAGCGGTTTTATGCGTATCACGAAGACCCGCATGACTCCGGCTTCTCGGTCGTGTCGGCGCCAATATTCGACCATGCTGAACGACTGGAAGCGGCCCTGACGATCGTCATGACCCGCCGCCAGGGCTCGGTCAGCCAGGAGACGCGCTACCTGCGCCAGCTCAAGGAGACCGCGGTCGAAATTTCCCGCGCGCTGGGATCGGTCGAGATGGCTGACAAGATGGCCGCGACCCTCTGACGGCAAGCCGGCGGGTTTCAGCTGGCGTAATTCCTCTTCGCCCGCGGCCGCAGGCGGGCTCATTCTTCGTTGTACACTCGATGTCGATCCAGGGGGCTATTCAATGACAGTCATCGACGTACATACGCACATGCTCACCGAGGAGTACCTTGCTTTGCTGGCGGGGCACGGCGGTCCCAGGTACCAGCTGAAGGCGACGCCGGCCGGGCAGGACAGCATCTATATGTACGGCGCGCCGTTCATGACGCTGATGCCCGAGATGTATGACTACGATGCACGGATTCGCGACATGGACAAAGCGGGCGTCGACCTCGCGATCGTGTCGCTCACCTGTCCGAACGCTTTTTTCGGCGACGAAGCGGTCAGCATACGTGCCGCAAAAATGGTCAACGACTCCATGGCGGAGCAGCAGCGCGCGCGGCCGGACCGCATCGCCTGGTTCGCATCATTGCCCTGGCAATACGCCGCTGCCGCGGTGGCTGAACTCGAGCGCGCAACAGCGAACGGCGCCATCGGCGTGATGGTGATCGCCAGCATCGACGGCGCCAGCCTGACCGATCCCGCCTTCGCGCCTGTCTGGCAGGCGATCGACGATCGCGGGCTGCCCGTGCTCGTCCACCCGACCGCGCCGCCCGGAACGCCGGACATGGGCCTCGACGAATTCGGCCTGGTGCCGCCAATCGGTTTCATGATCGACACGACTCTTGCGGTGTCGCGAATGATCCTCAGCGGGTTCTTCGATCGTTACCCCAATCTCAAGATCATCGCTTCGCATGGCGGCGCTACGCTGCCGTATCTCGCCGGCCGCCTCGATCGCTGCCACGAGATGATCCCGGCCTGTGCCGAGGCGATCAGTGAGAAGCCGAGCAGCTATCTCGCAAGCATCTACTACGACTCGGTGGTCTATTCGCAGGAGGCGCTGCAGCTCTGTCTCGATGTAAGCGGCGCCGGCCAGTTGCTGTACGGCTCTGATTATCCGCACAACATCGGCGATATGGCGGGCTGTCTCGCACGCGTGAATGCGCTGGCGCCGGACATCGCCGCAAAAGTCCGCGACGGCAACGCGAAACGCATCTTCGGGCTGTAACCTGGCAGCGCTACGCCCGACGAGAATGGCAAGCATCGTCCTCGGCATCGGCTGCTCGCATACGCCGCAGTTGCATACGCCCGTCGAGCAGTGGGAAATCCGTGCGCAACGCGATCGGGCCGACGACGTGCCGCTCTGGTTTCATGGCCAAAGGCGCTGCTATCGCGAAGTCCAGGAAATGCGCGTTGGCGAAAACATCGCCGCGCAAACGGCGATCGACATCCGCGAGGCGCGCCAGCGCCGGGCGCTCAATGCGATCGATCAGCTCGCCGCTGTTTATGCCGCCTGTAACCCCGACATCACGATCATCTTCGGCAACGATCAGCGCGAACTCTTCTTCGATGAGCGCCGGGCGGCATTCACGATCATGGGCGCGCCTGCATTCGTCAATATGCCGCGGACCGAGGCGCAGATTTCGCGCCTGCCGCCGGGAATCGCGATCGCCGATGCCGGTCATCTGCCGGAGGAACTCGTACAGCTGCCCGGGCATCCGGCGCTGGCGGCCCATATCGCAAGCTATCTGGCTGCACGCGACGTCGATAGCGAGTTGCTGACGGCGCAGCCGCGGCCGGATCCCGCTGTGGCGCCAACGAGCGGCATGCCGCATGCCTACGGTTTCATCTACCGGCAGGTGATGCGCGATCAACAGACCCCGCACGTGCCGATCGACACCAATACGGTGTTTGCGGCCGGCGTGCCCGACGTATCGGCATGTCATGCCGTCGGCCGGCTCGTCGGCGAAGCCGTCAGGGACTGGCGTGAAGATCTGCGTATCTGCGTGATTGCCTCGGGGGGCCTCAGCCACTTCGTCGTCGACGCGGAATTCGATCGGGACATTCTCGACGCGATGACGCGCAATGATTACGACCATTTGCTGGCCTATGACGAGGGTTATTACCAGGCAGGATCGGCGGAGATCCGCTCCTGGATCGCGGCGGGCGGCGCGCTGTCCGTCGATGGCCTCGCTGGCCGGATCATCGAATACCAGCCGCTCTATCGCACTGCAGCAGGCACCGGCAGTTCGGCCGCCTTTGCGGTATGGCAGTGATTACTGCTCGCGAAAGCCCGGATGGAACTGCAGGTGACATTCCTCGCAGGGCGGGTAAAGGACTTCGCCGGCGGCGTACATCGCCTCGATATCCTGGTTGACAGCCGCTTGCCGCGCATCCCGGCCCGCGCCGATCAATGCGTCCGTTAATGCCTGCCAGGCCGGGTCGGCGGCCCAACCGGCGTCGTTCGGGCCGGTTCCGCCATTTTTCATCGTGCGGCCCGCGTCGATGACGACATCCGCAGCGTCGACGAATACCTGCCAGTCTTCTGCGGTCTGCGGATCTTCGATGCCCCACAGCGTGTCCGTCGCCGGGGTGACGATGGTAATCATCAGATCGTTGACACTCATCTCGGGATTCGCTGGCGGATCGTCCTGACCGGCGACGGTTACGGCAGCCATGGCGCCGAGGGTTAGTGTGCACAGCAGTCTGATCATCGGCCCTTCCTCCGGATTGGATAATTTATACCGGCCGGGCCGGCCGGAATTGATCCGGGGAACTACTTATCGATCGGCCCGTTTCGGTATTTGAGCCAGTAGCCGAATAAGCCTATTGAGTTTTGCGAGCAGATTGCATTTACTGGAGCGATCCACGCAAGAACAAGAACGATGGATTACCTCGAACTGATCTCCCGCCTCGAGAAGCTGGATACCTGCGCAGTATCGGATGCGATGGACAGCCTCGGTCTGCCCGGTGTGGCCGAGGGGATCCGACGGCGATCGACACGGCAGAAAATGGCTGGCCGGGTGCGTACGATGCAGCTCGCCGCCGGCAAGCAGACCAATGCCGACGCGCCGCACCTTGGCACCCGTTCGATCGAGGAAGCGGAGGACACGGACGTCATCGCGATCGAGCAGCTAACGGGAATCGACGCCGCCTGCTGGGGCGGCATCCTGTCGGAAGCCGCTCATCACAAGCACATCCGCGGCATCGTCGTCGAGGGGCCCGTGAGGGACGTCGACGAGATCAACGAAACGGGGATCCCGGTGTTCTCCCGATCGGTCACGCCAGTCTCGGCACGGGGGCGCGTGCACGAGTCTGCCGTCAATGTGCCCGTTACGATCGGCGGTATTGCCGTGCAACCCGGCGACTTCGTCATTGCCGACGGCTCGGGCGTGGTGTTTGTTCCGGCGGTCGCTGCGGTGGAGATCCTCGATAAGGCCGAGGTCATCGCCGCGCGTGAAAAACGCATGGTGGAAATGGTCCACGAGAACAAGACTGCGTCCGAGATCATGGACAGCGGTTACGAATCGATGCTCGAAAGGGCGGAGTAAGGAGAACGCCATGTTCGAATGGCTGGAGACGACCGCGCCGGCGATCTGGGTTGGCGAATCACTGTGGGGATACCCGATCATGCTCGGTTGCCACGTCGTGGGGCTGGCGATCGTCGTCGGCATCTTCGTCATGCGCGACCTGCGCCTGATGGGTCTGTTCCCGGGGATCAGCTACGAGTCGCTGGACAGCCTGCGGAATCTCGGTTGGACAGGCTTTGTGATCAATGCGATATCCGGCTGCTTTCTGTTCTCGTCGCAGGCCACCGTATTTATCGCCAGCACGCCCTTCTTGCTGAAGATCGCGATGATCTTTCTCGCCGCGATCTCTGCCGCGATCCTGCAAAACCGGATGCGTGATCACGCAGTGACCTGGGACGCCTCCGGCGCCGCCGCGGGCGACATTCGTTTCATCGCGATGATCTCCTCGGCGCTCTGGGTAGGCGCCATCATTTCCGGGCGCCTTGTTGCGTACATCTGAGGGGAGCAGTCATGGAATCATTTGTAAGGGCTGTTGAAGGTAGTGCGATCAACGAGTGGGTCATCGGTTCAGCCTGGACCTGGCCGATCCTGGAGATCCTGCACTTTGTCGGCTTGTCGCTCTTGCTGGGTGCGCTGCTGATCGTCGACCTGCGGATGGCCGGGTTTTTCCGGCAGATCAACGTAGCGGCAACGCACAGGCTGCTGCCATGGGTGTTCCTCGGATTCGGTATCAACCTGCTGACCGGTTTCCTGTTCCTGATGGGTGACCCCGCGCGATATACCGCGAACATCGGATTCTGGTGGAAGATGATCCTGGTGGCCGTCGCGGGCCTCAATGCGATCTGGTTCTGGATCAAGATCAACCCCGTCATGAACACCTGGGAACCGCACGCCGATACGCCCGGGCTCGCCAAGATCATCGCCTGGCTATCGCTCGGTTCCTGGTTCGGCGTGCTGTTGCTCGGCCGGCTGATTCCCTACATCGGCACTGGTTAGCCGGGTCGCGAGCCGGAACCTGTGCGCCTGGACTCCCGCTCGGCATTCAGAAGCAAGAATTATCGTACGTTCCTGTACGGCAATACCTTGTCGGTGCTCGGCGTCTGGATTCAGCGCCTCGCGCTTGGCTGGCACGCCTGGGAACTGAGCCAGTCCGCGTTCGTCGTCGGCCTCGTCGCGGCTGCGCAGTTCCTGCCGCTGGTCCTGCTGACGCCGTTCTTCGGCGTCTTCGTCGATCGCGTCAATACGCGTGCCGCGGCGATCGGCATGCACCTCGTGCTCGTCGCTATAACGGGTGTGCTGGGCCTGCTGACCTTGACGGGCGACATCACTGCAGGTCTGCTGGTGCTGCTCGCCCTGTTTTACGGGATCGCGAACAGCGCTTATTCACCCGTGCGGCTGGCGCTGATTCCGAATCTCGTCACCAAGGAGCAACTGCCCAGCGCGGTAGCGATCTCGTCGATGGTATTCAACGGCTCGCGGTTCATCGGACCGGGAATTGCCGGCGCCGTGGTTGCCCTTTATGGACTGGGCTATGCCTACCTGATCAACATGGTGACGTACCTGCCGGTCATCGCCGTGCTGAGTCTGTTGAACATAGAAGGGCAGGAAAAAGACCGCTCCGCCGGCAAGTCCTATGTCGCCGACCTGCTCGAAGGGCTGCGTTACACGCGGGACCACGCGCCGATCCGGCAGGTGTTGCTGCTCGCCGGAGTCGCCAACTTCTTCGGTCGCGGCATCCTGGAGCTGATGCCGGCGTTTGCAGCGCTGATCTTTTCGGGCGGCAGCAGCGTGCTCGCCGTACTTATGGCCGCGGCCGGGATCGGCTCCCTTGTCGCGACCCTGATTTATTCGAGCAATGCATCGCAGGCGCGGCTGCACGGGCTCGTCGTGGTCGGCGCCATCGGCGCCGGTATCTCGATGGTCGTGTTTGCCTACGCGGATACCCTCGCGACCGGCGTCGTCGCGGTAACATTGCTCGGCCTCTGCGGCAGCCTGGTCGCGATCGGCTCGCAGGCCGAGGTCCAGCTACAGGTGGAAAACCGGCTACGTGGCCGGGTCATGAGCCTCTGGACACTGGTCATCATGGGCGGGCCGGCGCTGGGCAGCATTGTTGCGGGCGCGCTGGCGGGCGCCGTCGGTTCCACCTATACCGCGCTCGCGTTCGCCGCCGTCTGCTTCCTGCTGGTGATGTACGTGGGTATCCGCAAGCCCGATCCGCCCGTCGCGGGCTAGCCCGGAATTTGCACGGGTATGCTGCGCGCTCGATGCCTCCTTGATTGCCTGAAGAATTTTCCGCTTTCCGGCGCGAGCTGACCTAGTCGGCGTGCACGATCCCGCAGGCGATGCCGAGCTCCGGGGCGACCGAATAGAAATCTCTAACGGGTCGTCCACCGCCGGCTGCCTGATGTGCGGCGGCTGCGGCAATCCAGGTATGCAGCTCCATCGAACCGATGCCGGCTTCGGCGACCAGTTCGTGCGGATTCCAGGCGTCGAATTGCGCCAGGTCATCGCCGCAGAAGACCTCCAGGAATCGCTCATCGGCTTCCTGGTTGAGTTTCATGTCGGCTGCGGTTCGCTCGCCGCGGACGATCATCCCGGCGCCCTCGTGATGCATCTCCTCGAGCAGGTCGAGGTATTGCTGATGCGTCAGCGACGCCGGATCCTCGCCGCCGGATTGTTGCCAGGCAGTGATCTCGGGCGTGCCTTCGCCCAGTTCGGGGTAGTAGCGCCGCGGATTGTGCGACATCCCGCCGGACGCCAGGAACAATACCCGTTGACCGCTGGCGGCGGCAAAGCGGCCGATCGCCTCGCCAAGCAGCCGGGTACGGCGGAAGGGTACAAAGGGCTCGGCGATGGCATTGATAAACACCGGGATGACGGGTTTTGCATCCAGTCCACCCAGCATGTTGTGGATTGTCTGCGAAAAAGCGTGATCGACCGTCATAGCGGATGAAACCGCGGGATCGATGTCGTTGTCCCGGATAAATTCGATGAGCTCGGTTGCGAGCGCGGACGGAACATCGAGCCTGCCCTCGAAGCCCCCGATATCGGCGACTGCGGCGGCATTCGTGCCGATGCAGAACGCGGGCATCAGCTTCAGGAAAAACCCGTTAAAGTGATCGGCACCGAAGGCGATAACGAGGTCAGCATCAAAGGCTCGTGCCGCATTTTCGCGCTCAGCGTAGGCTGCCTGCAATAGGTCCCAGTCTGCCGGCGGTTTCGCAAAGCAATACAGGAGTGGACTGTGCGATGCACAGATCATCGACGTGGTCATTGGCGTTCCTCCGCTGGGCCCGGCCACAGCATGCGAACGATTGTATCGTCGGTGTGAAACATCAGGTGCTTCAATGCGGCGCCGATGTGGATCAGAACCAGCACGAACAGGGCGCGAGCCGCGGCGGAATGAATGCTGTGTGCGAGATCCCGCAGCTGCGCAGATTCCCCGATCGGGCCCGGGACCGCGATGCTGTCGAAGATTTCGACCGCCTGGCCGCCGGCCCAGACCATCAGCGGCCCGGACAGCAGCATCAGCAACAACAGGACGAGCATAAGATAATGCGCCAGTTTAGCGACAAGGTGGATACGCGACGAAAGGCCGCGAACCTTCGGGTGGCCCGTGTTGAACCGCCAGCCGATCCGGAACAGGATGACTAGCCAGGCGGCGGCGGCAATGGAGACATGCAGCGCCCGCCGCGTATCGATCTCGACGGAACCCGCCGCCTCGATTCTCTGGCCCAGAATCCAGAGCGCGATGACCGCGATCGCGGTCAGCCAATGCATGGCGATCGACACCCAGCCGTAGGTGGCGGACGTGTCGACGAGACCGGAAGTAGCGGTTTCCTGTTGTTTGTCTTGCGGCATCGGCCTGCCGGGCAGCTTGTGAGTCCGGGAGATTTCATCACAGGGCCCGGCGCAATTCGAGAAATTGTTACAGCGGGCGATACCGGGATGCCTAACTGAAGCCGGTGGCGTTAGAATCGAACGCTGAACAGGAGCAAGCAATGAATACATTCCGCCATCCCCGAACGCGCATCCGGAACTTCGCCGTCATCGTGCTCGGTGGTTTCGCCTGGCTCATCGCCGGCGCCGCGCTGGCGCACGGCGTCGCGGACCGGGATGCGCTGTTCATCGAGCAGAACCCCGGCAGGGCCCTGGTCGCCTTCATCTACCTCGGCGCCAAGCACATGATCACCGGTTACGATCATCTTCTTTACCTGGCTGGCGTCATCTTCTTTCTCTACCGGACCCGCGATATCGCGGTCTACGTCACCCTGTTTGCTGTCGGTCACAGCGTGACGTTGCTCGCTGGCGTGCTGGGTGAGATCAATGTCAATGTCTATCTCGTCGATGCGCTGATCGGGCTGTCCGTCGTTTACAAGGCCTTCGAGAACCTCGGCGGTTTCGAGAAAGTGTTCGGCAAGCGCCCGAATCCGAAAGCTGCCGTTTTCTGTTTCGGCCTCGCCCACGGTTTCGGCCTGGCCACGAA
>JABAHS010009361.1_pt6 | contig 21584 bp, 21 predicted proteins | sample 7062111 | NCBI WGS metagenome assembly JABAHS01 (sample SAMN14534600, study PRJNA622989) | marine sediment metagenome | biome: marine biome [ENVO:00000428]; feature: marine pelagic biome [ENVO:01000023]; material: deep marine sediment [ENVO:00002113]; isolation source: pool of 4 deep marine... | reverse complement strand
GCCAGCGCCCCGTGGGGTCGCGGATTATAGCGAATGCTGCATAGCAGCGCTCAGGAAATTGCCGACGCCGGCTCCGCTCGCACCGCGGCGCCATGTCTTTCCAGCACCTCGATCACGGCGCCGCCGAGACACCGATCGCCTTGATAGAAAACGATAAATTGACCGGGGGCGGCGGCTCGCTGGCGGCTCGCTGCGGTTCGTCGAACGTCACTATTAGACGATCGTCGAGTGCTCGCCGGACCGTGCAATCCTGGTCGGCCTGCCGGTAGCGAATCTTCGCCTTGCAGTGCAGCCCGGCATCCAGGTTCCCGGGTTCGTGGCCGATCCAGGATGCAGCGCCGGCCGTGAGCGCGTTGCAGAGCAGCAGCGGACTGTCTCCCTGGTCCACGATGAGCGCATTCCGGCCGACGTCCTTGTCCACCACGTACCAGGGCGCGTCGCCCGCGTCGCGGCGGCCGCCGATGCCGAGGCCCTGCCGCTGTCCGAGGGTGTAGTACATCAGGCCGTTGTGGCGACCGACTTCCTCCCCGCCGGGCGTAAGGATAGGCCCGGGCTGCGCCGGGAGGAAGGTCCCGAGGAACTCGCGGAACGGCCGCTCACCGATGAAGCAGATGCCGGTGCTGTCTTTCTTGTCGTGCACGGCCAGGCCATGTTGCCTAGCGATCCGGCGAACCTCGGCCTTGTCGAGTTCACCGAGCGGAAAAACGGTCTCGGCGAGCGCCTCCGCGCTCACCGCGTGCAGGAAGTAACTCTGGTCCTTGTTGCCGTCCTTCGCCTTCAGCAGCGCAGGCACGCCGTCAACGCTCGCGACGCGGGCGTAATGGCCGGTGGCGAGCAGCTCGCCGCCCAGGCGCCTCGCATAGTCGCGAAACACGCCGAACTTGATCTCGCGGTTGCAAAGCACGTCCGGGTTGGGCGTGCGGCCCCTGCGGTACTCGTCGAGGAAATACTCGAACACGCGTTCGCGATACTGTTCCGCGAAATTGACGTGGTGCAGGGGGATGCCGAGCCGGTCGCAGACACGGCGCGCATCCTGCAGGTCCTCGGCCGCCGAGCAGTAGCCGTCGTCGTCTTCCCAGTTGGTCATGTGCAGGGCTTCGACGTCGGCGCTCGCTTCCTTGAGCAGAAACGCGGCTACGGCCGAGTCGACTCCGCCGGACAGGCCGAGGATGACCTTGCGTCCAGCGATATTCGTCGTGTCGTGTGCCATAGGCAGTGTATTCTAGCATCGGCCAGGGGGCGGCCTGCAGGAGCATGCCTGTGCCCGGTTGCGCTTCGAGAAGGACAGGGTTTGTGGGATCGGGCCTGGACCCGCGATGGAGGCGTCAGACCAGGTCGGCGCTTGCCAGCACCGCGTGCACGTTGTGCTGCAGCGGCAGCATGCCNNACTGAGCCAGCGCTTTGCGATGATGCCGTCGTCGAGCGGCCGAGACGGGTCTTCGTTGAGCAGTGTCGCCACGTAAACGATCCTGAGAAACTGCTGGCGGGTCTGCGGGTGAATCCAGAGGTAGACGCCGATCAGCTCGCCGCAGGCGACGTCGCAGCCGGTCTCCTCGAGTACTTCGCGGATGACGGCTTCCTCTGGCGACTCGCCGGCCTCGAGGTGCCCGCCGGGCTGGTTGAATACGACGGCGCCCGAAGCCACTTCCTCCACCATCAGGTAAAGCCCTTCGCGCTCGACGATGGCAGATACGGTCAGATCGGTAGGTTGCATCCCGGGTTTCTCGTTCTGCCTAGATCCCCAGCTGCCTGAATTCCATTTCCACTTCGCTCGCGAGCCAGATCTCGTCGAACATCTTGGCATAGAGCCTGGCGACGGCCGGCTCGTAGGTGTCCGCAATGCCCTCCCAGCGGCTCGCCTGCAGGCGATAGACGAGTGCGGTTTCGTCCGCGATGCAGAACGACTCGGCATGGGTGCGCAGATCTTCGCGCACGTGACGGAATTCGATATAGGTGTTGAGGCGGCGCCCCAGGTGAACAAAGTTGTTGCCGTTCTTGATGGCGCGCGCAGGATCCGCGATCAGCACGCGAATTCTCGCGTAAGTCTGCGACAGGACCAGTCGCTTGATGACCTCGAGGAATTCGGGGTCGTCGTAAATGCCCGGCTCCAGGTCGTGGGTGAAGATGGAAACCTTGCGCGTTGCCTCGCGGGCAACGTCGATGACGGCCTGGCGCATCTCCTCGCGTGTCGAGATTACCCAGCGTCTGCCTTTTTCCCGTGCTTCTTCCATTGCGTGCGATCGCCGTGATCCTGTCGTGGCTTTCATGCCAAAACCGGTTATAGGGATGGTTATCTTACCGATCGTGCAGCGCTCAACGTGCCAACTGCGTCACGTTTTGCACGCCTCGCGGCCTTTTGAGAACCATTCGCAGTCCGCACCAGACGTGCGTTTCAGGCCAANNGACTCCGGCGTCAGTTCCAACAAGCGGGCTTTTTCGGGGGCCGGGATTTCCAGCGTCTCGATGAACTCCCGCATCAGTTCGCTTGTGACAGTTCGGCCACGCGTCAGCGCCTTGAGCTTCTCGTAAGGTTCGGGAATACCGTGGCGCCGCATGACGGTTTGCACGGCTTCGGCGAGCAGTTCCCAGGCGTCGGCGATGTCCGCCCGAATTGCGTCAGGATTCACCTGCAGTTTGTCGATGCCCTTCAGCGCCGAGCGCATCGCGATAACCACGTAACCGAGTGCTACACCGAAGTTGCGCTGTACGGTCGAGTCGGTGAGGTCACGCTGCCAGCGCGATACGGGCAGTTTCTCGGCGAAATGGCCGAGCAGGGCGTTCGCCATGCCGAGGTTGCCCTCCGCATTCTCGAAGTCGATCGGGTTGACCTTGTGCGGCATCGTGGACGAACCGACCTCGTCGCGGGCGACTTTTTGCTTGAAGTAGCCGAGCGAGATATAGCTCCAGATATCCCGGCACAGGTCGATGAGAATCGTGTCGTAACGAGCGACGGCGTGCGCGTATTCCGCGGTCCAGTCGTGCGGTTCGATCTGCGTCGTGTGCGAGTTGGGCTCCAAACCAAGCGACTCGATGAAGCGGGTACTGATGGCACGCCAGTCCGCGTCCGGGTAGGCAATTACGTGCGCATTGTAATTGCCGACGGCGCCATTGAACTTGCCGCGAATCGCGACGTCGCCGAATCTTAGCTGTGCCGTCTCCAGCCGCTTGACGAAGTTGGCAATCTCCTTGCCCAGCGTTGTCGGGCTGGCCGGCTGCCCGTGGGTGCGGGAGAGCATTGCAAGGTCGGCGTGCTGTTGCGCCATGGACTGAAGTCTCGCCTTCAGCTCGCGCATCAGCGGCATGAGCACCTCTCTGCGGGCGGTTCGCAGCATCAGCGCGTAGGCGACGTTGTTGATGTCTTCCGACGTACAGCCGAAATGCAGGAAATCCTTGAGCGATGCGGTGTCTGACCCATCGCCGAGTTTCTCGCGGATGAAATACTCGACCGCCTTGACGTCGTGGTTCGTCGTTGCCTCGATCTTCTTGACGCGTTCCGCATCGTCGAGCGAAAAATCGTCCACGATACTGTTGAGCAGGTTTTTCAGGACCGGCCCCGGCGAGCCGATTTCGGTAATGTCTTTTTCGTCGGCCAGCGCCTGCAGCCAGCGGACCTCGACGAGCACGCGGAAGCGGATCAGGCCGTATTCCGAGAAGATGTCGCGCAGGTCGCCGACCTTGTCCGCGTAGCGGCCGTCGGCTGGCGACAGGGCCTTGAGCGTGGAGACTTTCATGAGACCGAAACCAGTGTAGACTTGCGCGCGCAAAGCGCGAATCATACACGATTGTTGCCGAACCCCAGACCCGAATTTTCACGACCTGAGCCGGGATATCAAGACGATGAACGACAAGAAATACCGTATAGAACACGACAGCATGGGAGAACTCCAGGTACCCGAGGACGCGTTATGGGGCGCACAGACCCAACGCGCAGTGGAGAATTTTCCGATCAGCGGCCTGACGATGCCGCGACAGTTCATCGCGGCACTCGGTCTGGTCAAGTGGGCGGCGGCCGGCGCCAATGCCGAACTCGGCCTGATGAAGAGCGACGTGGCCGTGGCCGTGCAGAAGGCGGCGCTGGAGGTCGCGGACGGTCAGTACGACGCGCATTTCCCGATCGACGTGTTCCAGACCGGTTCGGGCACGAGTTCCAACATGAACGCGAACGAGGTCATCGCGCATCTCGCGACCGGCAAGCTCGGTTCCGACGTGCACCCCAACGACCATGTCAATATGAGCCAGTCGAGCAACGACGTCATCCCGACCTGCGTCCACGTGAGCGCCGCGATCGCCATTCAGCGACAGTTGTTGCCGGCGCTCGAGCACCTCGGTGGTGTGCTCGAGGTCAAGGCGGAAGCGTTGCGCGATGTCGTCAAGACGGGCCGTACTCATCTCATGGATGCCATGCCCGTGACGCTCGGCCAGGAACTGGACGGCTGGCGTTCGCAGGTCGAACACGGCGGTGAACGCATCCGAGGCTCGATGAAACGCCTCGTGTGCCTCGCGCAGGGCGGCACGGCGGTCGGCACCGGCATCAACGCGCACCCGAAATTCGGCGAAAAGGTCGCCGTGCTGCTCTCCGAGCAGACCGGCGTGAAGTTTGCCGAGGCGGCGTCGAAGTTCGAGGCACTGAGCAGCCAGGATGCGGCGGTCGAGATGTCCGGCCAGCTGCGGGTGCTCGCGGTCAGCCTGACCAAGATCGCCAACGACCTGCGCTGGATGAACTCGGGGCCGCTGGCCGGCATCGGCGAGATCGCATTGCCGGCGCTGCAGCCGGGCTCGAGCATCATGCCCGGCAAGGTCAACCCGGTCATTCCCGAAGCGGTGGCGATGGTCTGCGCGCAGGTCATCGGCAACGACGCGACCATCGCCATGGGCGGGCAGTCGGGCAATTTCCAGCTCAACGTGATGCTGCCCGTCGTCGCCTACAACCTGCTGCAGAGCATCGAGCTGCTCGCCAACGCATCGACCTGTCTCGCCGACAAGGCGATCAAGGGCTTTACCGTCAACGAGGCCAATATCAATCGTGCGCTCGGGCGGAATCCCATTCTTGTCACAGCGCTGAACCCGGTCATCGGCTACGAACTGGGTGCGGCCGTTGCCAAGAAAGCCTACGCGGAAGGCCGGTCCGTGAAAGAGGTCGCGAAAGAGATGACCGATCTGACTGACGGGGAACTCGATCGCTTGCTGGATCCGGCCGCGCTGACCAAGGGCGGCATCCAGCACTAGCGCCGGTTTTGCCCAGTCCCGACGCACTTACCGCGGCACTGCTCCAGGAGCGACTGGCCGGGACGCGCGCACCCGAGGACCCGTTCGACGTGGTGATGCCGCCGGGCAGCGAGCGCTGGCCGGCGTTCGTACGCGAGCGTATTGCGCGCACGCTGCGGCCTGCTGGGGTGCTGATCCCGGTGATCGACCGGGTCGCGGGCCTGTCGGTACTGCTGACACAGCGCTCCGCCGAACTCAAGCACCATGCGGGACAGGTCAGTTTCCCCGGGGGGTGCATGGAAGAGCACGATCCGGACGTGGTCCAGGCCGCGCTGCGGGAGACGCACGAGGAAGTCGGCATCCCGCCGCAAGCCGTCGCGGTCGTCGGCTACCTGCCACCTATGCCGACGGTCACCGGCTACGCCGTTACGCCCGTTGTCGGCTTGGTGCGCGACGAAATCTCGTTGCAGATCGACCGAACCGAAGTCGAGTATGCCTTCGAAGTGCCGCTGGAGTTCCTGCTCGACCGGCGCAATGAGCGTGCGCTGGAACGTGAGTACCGCGGCAAGAGGATTCCCACGGTGGAGTTCCATTTCGGTGGTGAGCGCATCTGGGGGGCTACCGCCCATATCCTCATCGAGCTCAGAAAAATATTGATAAAATAGATATTTATGATTCAAATTACGAAACTACTTGAGATAATGGATAGCCTCCGTGATCCCGATTCGGGCTGTCCGTGGGACCTCGAGCAGGATTTCGCGACGATCGCGCCGTACACGATCGAGGAAGCCTACGAGGTGGCCGATGCGATCGACCGGGACGACATGCCGGGCCTGCGTGACGAGCTTGGCGATCTGTTGTTCCAGGTGGTGTTCTATGCGCGCATGGCGAAGGAGGCCGGCGCGTTCGATTTCGGCGATATCGTTGACGGCATCTGCGACAAGATGCTTCGCAGGCACCCCCATGTCTTCGGTTCGGATGCCGAGCGGGCGGCAGGTCTGCGCGAGGGCAGCTGGGAACGCATCAAGGCGGAGGAGCGCGGCGGAGACGATGAGGAAAGCGCACTGGGGAGCATCGCGCGGGCCCTGCCTGCGCTGAAACGGGCACAGAAACTCGGCAAGAGGGCGGCCGGTGTGGGTTTCGACTGGCCCGATCCGGGCGGCGTGCGCGAGAAGATCTCGGAGGAGTTCGCGGAACTCGAGCAGGCCCTGGAAACGCGGGAGCCGGCGCGGGTCGAGGAGGAATTCGGCGACCTGCTGTTCGCGGTTGTCAATCTCGCGCGTCACCTGGATGTCGATGCCGAAAAGGCCCTGATGGCCGCGAATCGCAAGTTCGAGCAGCGCTTCGGCGAAATGGAGCGCGCGATCAGGGAGTCGGGCGGCCGGTTCCGCGATCACGACCTCGAATCGCTGGAGCGAGAGTGGCGCGCCGCGAAACGGCGCCTGTCCTGAACGCTCGCCGAGGGCATTCATAAAGTATTCAGTATGCAGCCTTTTTTGCCGACTCCCGTTCAGGCTTCGTTCATTGCCGCAGCCGTAATCTTGTCCCCAGGCTGGCAACAGGGCCGGTCGCAAGCGAAAAGGTCAGGAACAATGGATACCAAGGCAATCAACGTACGACGAGTAATGACAGGACTGGCTGCAGTGTCGCTGCTCACGGCGCTTTCCGCGCAGGCGGCGGCAGCCCAGTACGATTACGCCCGAGTTATCAGCTCCGAACCGATCGTGCGCTACGTTACCGTGACGACGCCGGTGCGGGAATGCTGGCAGGAAACCGAGTACTACACCGTCGAGCGGCCTGTGCCGGGCAGCGGCGTACGCACCCTCGTCGGCGCTGTGGTGGGCGGTGTGATCGGCCACCAGTTCGGTAGCGGCCGGGGCAACGATGCCGCCACCGTCGCAGGGAGCATCATCGGCGCCGCGATCGGCAACGACAGTGCCAGGCGCCGCTACGGTGCCAGCCACAGCTCCACGGAGTACGCGCGGCCCGTCGAACGCTGCGAAACCCGCATGACGTCGCACCAGGAAGAACGTATCGACGGTTACCGGGTCGTGTACAAGTATCACGGCCAGAAGTACGAGACGCGGATGCCGTACGACCCGGGCCGCGAGATTCGCGTGCGGGTCGATATCCGCCCGGCCGGCTGAGAACGGGCGGCCAGCGGATTACTGTGATGCACCGCGTTGCAATCGGCTTGCCGGCAGAGGACACTGTCGTCGAGTTGATTGCGGGCAGTCGCTCGCGCCGAATATCGGAAATCATAGTGACACGATTTATGTTCATATCCGTCGTCGCCGGGATACTTCTCGTTCCGGCGGCCGCCAGCGCCCTCGATCTCGAGGAGTCGCTCCGCCAGCTCCACGAGCAGCACCGTCAGGCGGAGCATTCCGACCTGGCAACTGCAAAGGACGGTATGACGCTGGACCAGGCCATCGAGTCCGTGCGCCGGCGCGGTGACGTGGATCGCATCCTGAGCGCAGAGACCCGCCGTGACGGTGATCGCGAGATGCATTACATCCGTTACCTGACGAGGGACGGCAAAGTGAAGACCGCGAAGATCCGCGGCAGGTCACTCCGTTAGCCGGACGGGTCGCATGCGTTTGCTGGTCATCGAAGACGACGACACCCTGCGCGAATCACTGGCGGCGCAGCTTGCTGACGCGGGGTACGCGGTCGAGCAGGCCGCCGACGGCCGCGAAGGGCTCTATTTCGCGCTGGAGTACCCGGTGGATCTCGCGATCATCGATCTGGGCTTACCGGAAGTATCGGGGCTTGACATCATTCGCGGAGCGCGCGAGAAGGGCAAGACCTACCCGATATTGATCCTAACCGCTCGGGACCGCTGGCAGGACAAGGTGGACGGACTCAGCGCCGGCGCGGACGACTACGTCGTCAAGCCGTTTCACTTCGAGGAAGTCAGCGCGCGCGTGCATGCGCTGCTGCGGCGCAGCGGCGGCTGGGCGTCGTCCGTAATGACGGCCGGACCGGTCGTGCTGGACATGGCGCGGCAGGACGTCACGGTCGACGGCTCGCCCGTCGAGCTGACCAGTTTCGAATACAAGATCATCGAGTACCTGATGCTGCGGGCGGGCCAGGTCATCTCCAAGACCGAGCTGACCGAGCGCCTCTACGACCAGGACTTCGAACGCGACAGCAACGTCATCGAGGTCTTCATCGGCCGGCTGCGCAAGAAGCTCGACCCGGACAACGCGTTGAAGCCGATCGAGACCCTGCGCGGCCGCGGCTACCGGTTCGCGCTGGAGCGCAATCAGTCCGAGTAATCGCAGTCAGTCCGCGACGGTCATGTCATCGTTAAGCGCACGCCTGTTGATATCGGTCAGCGTGCTGCTCCTGCTGTTCTTCGGCGCCACGGTCGTCGTGCTCGATACGGCCTTCCGCACCGCCGGCGAGCAAGCCAGGCGAGACATCCTCGACGGTCATTTGATGCAGTTGCTGGCTGCCGCCAACCCCAACGACGAAGGCGCCCTGAGTTTCCCGCCGGACCTGCACGAGGAGCGCTTCAACACGATCGGCTCGGGCCTCTACGGCGAGCTGCGCGATGACAGCGGAGAACTGACCTGGCGCTCGCGCTCGGCGCTCGGCCTGGAAATCCCGCAGGGCGGTTTTCCGCGGCTCGGCGTCCGGGTCTTCGACCGCGAGTCACTCGAAGACGGTACGCCGCTGCTGACGTTGAGCCTTGCCGTGCAGTGGGAGTTCCCGGACGGCGAACTAAAGCCCTACGTCTTCAAGGTGGCGGAGAGCCTCGACTCGTTCAACGCCCAGGTCGCGGAATTCCGCCGCCAGCTCATCGGCTGGTTCGCCGCCATCGCGCTGATCATGCTGTTGTCCATATCCGTCCTGATGCGCGGGCTGCTGCGGCCGCTGCGGCAGATCGAGACCGAGATCGGCGAGATCGAGGAGGGCAAGCGTGCTTCGCTGTCGGAGAAATTCCCGACCGAACTCACCGGCGTTGCACGCAATATGAACCTCCTGATCGACAACGAGCGAGCGCGCTCGGACCGCTACCGGCACACGCTCGACAATCTCGCTCACAGCCTCAAGACGCCGCTGGCGGCGATGCGGGCGCTGACGTCGGACATCGGTTCGTCGCAGGGGCTGCAGGGCCGCTTCAACGAGCAGATCGAGCGCATGGACGAGATCGTGCGCTACCAGCTCAGAAAACCCGCGGCGTCGGCGGCCGACAACCTGGTTCTCGGCCCCGTGCCCGTGGCGCAGGAGGTGGAACGGCTCGTAGGCGGCTTGCGCAAGGTCTACCACGACAAGCGCCCCGTCATCGAGACCGACGTTACGCCGGATATCCGCTTCCGTGGCGATACGGGCGACTTCCTCGAACTCGCCGGCAACCTGCTGGACAACGCCTGCAAGTGGTGCAAGAGCAGGGTGTCGATCACGGTACGGGACTCGGAAAGATCCCGGGACCGCCGCGGCGGGATACGGCTGGCGGTGGACGATGACGGGCCGGGCATTCCGGAAGACGCCGCCGAAGCACTCCTGGAACGCGGCATGCGCCTCGACGAAGCAACGCCGGGAGACGGCATCGGCCTGGCGATCGTGCGCGACCTCGTCAAGTCCTACGGTGGCACGCTCACAATTGAACGCTCCGGGCTCGGTGGCGCGAAGTTCACTGTTGATATTCCGCCTGCGGCGGACCGTCGCTAGTCTGGGGTACGTTCGCCGCTCAGGGCTTTGACCGAGACGCCGATCTTCTCGAGCAGGTCGACCGGAAATACGATCGTATTGCTTTTCTCGTTGGCGATTTCCTTCAGCGTCTGCAGGTAGCGGAGCGTCAGCGCCGACTCCTCCTTTGCCAGCATGTTCGCTGCTTCGGCGAGCATCGTCGCTGCTTGTTTTTCGCCCTCGGCGTTGATTACCTTGGCGCGCCGCGCGCGCTCGGCTTCGGCTTGCTGCGCGATCGCCCGGATCATGCTTTCGTCCAGATCGACGTGTTTGATCTCCACGTTGGCAACCTTGATACCCCAGTTGTCCGTGCGCTGATCGAGAATCCCCTGGATGTCCTCGTTGAGCCTGTCGCGCTCGGCGAGCATGTCGTCGAGCTCGTGCTGGCCGAGCACCGATCGCAGCGTCGTCTGCGACAGCTGGCTGGTCGCCTCGAATACGTTGGCGACGCGGATGACCGCCTTCTCGGGATCGACGATGCGGAAATAGATGACCGCGTTGACGCGCACCGACACGTTGTCCCTGGAGATGACGTCCTGCGTCGGTACGTCGAGCACGATTACGCGCAGGTCGACCTTGACCATCTTTTGCAGGCCGGGGATCAGGATAATGAGGCCGGGTCCCTTGACCTTCTGGAAACGGCCGAGGAAGAAGACAACGCCGCGCTCGTATTCCTTGAGGATCTTGAACGTGTTGTAGGCGATGACTATGACGAGCGCGGCGATCAGCCCGATTGTTGCAAGTTCCATCGTTAATTCCTCGCTGGTATGTCCGTTGTTTCGCGTCAGGTCTGCAGCTGCGCGTCGCCTGCGTCTGCCTGCGAAGTCGGTTCGACCTCGAGTGTCAAGCCCCGCATCGCGCGCACCACGACCTCCTGGTCCTTACGAATCGGTTCCTTGCTGTGTGCCGCCCAGGCTTCGCCTTCCAGCCAGACCTTGCCGTCGCCGGTGAAGTCCTGCATGGCCGTACCCGTCCCGCCGATGATCGATCCGCGGCCCGAGACGGCGCCGCGCTTGCGCAGCCTGAGCGCGTAGCCGACGAGCCAGATGATCGCCAGCGCCGCGAGTACCGCAAGGCCGATCACGAATCCCACTGAAATGCCGAATCCTGGTACACCACTATCGAACATCATGATGGCGCCGAAAACGAAGGCGGCTACACCGCCCAACCCGAGTGCGCCGAAACTCGGCGCGAAGGCTTCTGCAACCATGAGGGCAATACCCACGATGATCAAGGCGAGGCCGGCATAATTCACGGGCAGGACCTGCAGGGCGTAAGCGGCGAGCAGCAGGCAGATCACGCCGACGACGCCCGGCACGATGGCGCCGGGGTTCCAGCCCTCGTACATGAGCCCATAGAGCCCGATGATGCCGAGCAGCAGCACGATTTCCGGGTTTGCGATTGCCGACAGTATCCTGATGCGCCAGTTCGGCTCGAATTTTTCGATGGTCGCGTCCAACGTGGCGAGCGCGACCTCCTGCGAATCCATCCTGACCTCGTAACCATCGAGTTGCTCGAGGAGGTCGGCGTGGTCCTCGGCGATGAACTCGATAACGTTTTGCTCCAGCGCTTCCCTGGCGGTGAGCGTAGCCGCTTCGGTGACGGCTTTCTCGGCCCACTCGGCATTGCGACCGTGGCGTTCGGCCAGCCCGCGGATGTAAGCAATTGCGTCGTTCAGCACCTTGCGTTCCATGGCGCTGCCTGGCGCAGGCGGCGCCGTATCCCGGGCCTCGCCATTGCCCTCCGATCCGCCGTCTGGCTCTTCCGCAGGTTCGCCAACCGGCTCGGCCGGTGTCGCGTCCTCGCCGTTCAGCGACACGGGCGTGGCTGCGCCGAGGTGTGTGGTCGGCGCCATGGCCGCGATATGGCTCGCAAGCAGGATGTAGGTGCCGGCGCTGTCCGCGCGAGCGCCCGCCGGAGAGACGTAGGTGGCGACGGGCACCGACGAGCCGAGGATGTCCTGGACCATGTCGCGCATCGGCTTGACCAGGCCGCCCGGCGTGTCGATATCGATGATGATGAGTTCCGCGTTCCGCTCCTCGGCATGCCGGATGCCCGTCGCCAGGTAGTCGGCGGTAGCAACGCCGATGCCGCCTTTGATTTCGAGGACGACGACCGCCTCGTCCGCGGCGCTCGCCGAGCAGGTGGCGAGGCTGAGGAGGGTCGCGACGAATGCGCGTCGGATGTTCGATTTCATAACGTCATCATAGCAGGGCTGATGGCTGTTGATCGGGCAGTTTTGGTGGCATTCTTCGCTTCATGTTCATCCGATTCATTACGACCGGCGGCACAATCGACAAGATCTACTTCGACGCACTGAGCCAGTTCGAGGTCGGCGACTCGCAGGTCGAGCACATCCTCAAGGAAGGCCTCGTCCAGTTTGACTACGAGATCGTGCCGTTGTTGCAAAAAGACAGCCTGGAAATGACCGATGCGGATCGCGCGGAGCTGCGTGGGTTCATCGAGAAAGACGATGCGAGTTTGTACGTCATTACCCACGGCACGGACACGATGGCCGAGACGGCCCGTGTGCTGCAGGGCCTCGAAAGCAAGACGATCGTGCTTACGGGAGCACTGACCCCGGCGCGATTCCGCACCACCGACGCGATCTTCAACGTCGGTATGGCTGTCGCTGCAGTGCAGGTCTCAGCACCGGGCGTGTACATCGCAATGAGCGGGCAGGTATTCGTTGCCGGCGAGGTGCGCAAGAACCGTGCCGAAAACCGCTTCGAGGCCGTGTAGGAGCGGGCCTCGGCCCGCGAACGATCGCGGTTCCGCAAACGGGGGGGTCCTATCGGCAATGCAAGCGCTTACAGGTCGAAATTGATGCCCTGCGCGAGCGGTAGCTCCTTACCCCAGTTGACGGTGTTGGTCTGCCGCCGCATGTAGGCCTGCCAGGCATCGGAGCCGGCCTCGCGGCCGCCGCCGGTTTCCTTCTCGCCGCCGAACGCACCGCCGATCTCGGCGCCGGAGGTGCCGATGTTGACGTTGGCGATGCCGCAGTCCGAGCCCGCGTGCGACAGGAAGTACTCCGCGTTCTGCAGGTTGTCCGTAAAAATCGCCGAGGACAGCCCCTGGACGACCCCGTTTTGCATCTCGACGGCTTCATCCAGCGTGCTGTAAGGGAGCAGGTAGAGCAGCGGTCCGAAGGTTTCCGTCTGGACGATATTCCAATCGTTCCTCGCGACTGCGATTGCCGGCGTTATGAAATTGCCCGGCTTGTCGATGCGCTCCCCGCCACAAAGGATTTCACCACCCGCCTCGCGCACGGCTTCGAGGGCAGCTTCGACACGCTCGATGGCGGCCTCGTCGATCAGCGGGCCCATGAGCGTCTTCGGATCGAGCGGGTCGCCGATGCGCACCTGCTCGTACGCCTTGACCAGGCCCTCCTTCAGCTCATCGAGGCGTGATTCGTGCACGATGATGCGCCGTGTGGTGGTGCAGCGCTGGCCGGCGGTCCCCACAGCGCCGAATACGATCGCCGGCACGACGAGTTCCATGTTGGCATGCTCGTCGACAATGATCGCGTTGTTGCCGCCCAGTTCGAGCAGCACCTTGCCCATGCGTTTCGCGACCTGCACGCCGACCTGGCGGCCGACCGCGGACGAGCCCGTAAACGAGATGAGATCGATGCGCCGATCGTCGACGAACTGCTGCGCGAGTTCGTTGCTGCCGTCGTTGATCAGGCAGGAAAACGTCGGCAGGTCGAGGTCGGCGACGGCCTCGTTGACGATCTTCTGCACGGCGAGCCCGCACAGCGGCGTCTTCGGCGACGGTTTCCAGATGCTCACGTTGCCGCAGATCGAGGCGAGGCTCGTGTTCCAGGACCACACCGCCACCGGGAAATTGAACGCGGTGATCGTGCCGACGAGACCCAGCGGGTGCCATTGCTCGTACATGCGATGCTGCGGCCGCTCGGAGTGCATCGTCTTGCCGTAGAGCATGCGCGACTGGCCGACCGCGAAGTCGAAGATATCGATCATCTCCTGGACTTCGCCGTCGCCTTCGGCCTTGATCTTGCCGTTCTCCAGCGACACGAGGCTGCCGAGCGCATCCTTGTGGTCGCGCAGGGCATTGCCGATACGCCGTGCCGCTTCACCGCGCACGGGCGCCGGCACGTTGCGCCACTCGCGGAACGAGTCCCTCGCCAGGTTGACGAGGCGGTCGTATTCCACGGGCGTCGTCGAGCGCACGCTGGCGATCAGTTCGCCGTTCGCCGGGTTGATCGATTCGATCAGCGGCGCCGAGGTGTCCTCGCTGCCGTCGCTGCCGAACCAGGTTCCCGGGTTGCTGTCTCCAAGTCCGAGTGAGTCGAGAATCTCTTTCATAACGTCATCCTTCGGCTTTACTGCGCTGGTGTCCCGTTTCGCCGCGGGCGATCATCGTCGCCGACTCGCGGTTGTCGCCGCCGTGCGCGAAATAGCGGCCGAAACGATTTTCGAGCACGTCCGCGAGGCGAAACTGCTCCTGCGCGACGAATCCGTGGTAGTTATCGGGGTCCGCCAGCACGATATCAATGATCGCGCAGATACCTGCCGCCGTCGTGACCTGGATGGCGGACCAGAGCCGGCCCGCGACGACCTGCGGGTAGACCTTGTTCACGTAGTTCTCTTCGCGGAACTCGCCGTCCTGCATGCCGGTCACCGCCGCGTAGATGATGACGACGTCCTGCAGCGTCTGCGGCACCGAGTTCTCGAGGATGCGCTTCAGCGTGTCGCGGTCGTCATTGAGCTTCAATCCGTTCATGAGCAGCCGCATCTGCTCGCAATGACCCGGGTAACGGATTGTCTTGTAATTCATCGTCTTCACGCGGTCGCCATAGGTCTCCGCGAGCGACCCCAGGCCGCCGGAGGTGTTGAACGCCTCGTAGAGCTTGCCGTCGATCTCGATCGACTCGAGACCCTCGAGCGGCAGGACCCCGACTTCCTTGCCGTCGACGATGGCATTACAGACGTTGCCGTACTCGTTGATGACGCCGTCGGTCGACCACGTCAGCGAGTACTTGAGCACATTGTTGGGGTGCTGCGGCAGGGCGCCCACGCGCAGCTTTACGGATCGTACTTCGTCGAAGTGCTGGATCAGTTCATTCGCCGCGATGCTGATGAAGCCCGGCGCGAGCCCGCACTGCGGTACGAATGCCACGGCTGCGCCTTCACCGATCTTGCGCACCTCGGCCGTAACCGCGACGTCCTCCGTCAGGTCGAAGTAGTGCAGGCCTTCGGCGCGGGCCACTTCGGCGACGGCGACGTTGCAGAAATAGGGCAGGCTCGAGACGAGGGCGGCCGGCTTGTGCTCCCGCACGTGCTGCATGAGGGCTGCCTTGTTGCTCGCATCCAGATCGAAGGCCACGATCGTGTCGAGCCGATGTGCCTTTGCAACCGATTCGGCGACGCCGGGCGCGGCGTCGGCTAGCTGAACACGGTAGCTGCCGCTTTCGGCGAGCAGGCCGGATATGAGGGCACCGATCTTGCCGGCGCCAAGCACGAGAATGTCTTGCATTTGGGGGGGCTCCCGAAAACCACGCCGCCACGGGCGGACGGCTCGAAGATGGCGCGCATTGTGCCAATGTCCGCGGAACCTTTCCAGATGAAAGCTTTGCAGTTTTGCGGTGCAGCATGGCATAGTCCGGCGCATGAACAAGACGCCGCCAATGACGCGTAGCGCAGCCGCATCGGACTGGCATCCAGCCAGCTGGCAGGCGATGCCTGCGGCCCAGCAGCCGATCTATCCGGAGCAGGCGGCGCTCGATCGCGCGGTCGCGGAACTGGGCCGTTTGCCGCCGCTCGTGACGTCCTGGGAGATTGACTCGCTCAAGGACGAGTTCGCGCGCGCGCAGCGAGGTGACGCGTTCATCCTGCAGGGGGGTGACTGTGCCGAGACCTTCGATGAGTGCACCTCCGAGAATATCGTCGCGAAGCTGAAGATCCTGCTGCAGATGAGTCTCGTGATCCTTTACGGGCTCAAGAAGCCGGTGATCCGCGTCGGACGCATGGCCGGCCAGTACGCCAAGCCCCGTTCCGCCGACACGGAGACGCGCGAGGGACACTCGCTGCCCAGTTTTCGTGGCGACCTCGTGAACCGCAACCCGTTCACGGCTGCCGACCGCGTTCCCGACCCGCAACTCATACTGCGTGGCTACGAGCGGGCGGCCCTGACGCTGAACTTCGTGCGCTCGCTGATCGATGGCGGTTTCGCGGATCTCCACCACCCGGAATACTGGGACCTCAACTGGGTCGGTCATTCACCCATGGCGGACGAGTACCATGCGATCGTCGCGTCCATCTCGGATTCGCTGGACTTCCTGGAAACCATTGCCGGCCAGCCCGTGCACAAGACCCGCAGGGCGGACATCTACGCGGCCCACGAGGGCCTGCACCTGCTCTACGAGCAGGCACAGACACGATTCCTCGACCGCCGCGAACGCTGGTACAACCTGACGACCCATTTCCCCTGGATCGGCATGCGCACGGCCGCGACCGATGGCGCGCACGTCGAATTCTTCCGTGGCATTGCGAACCCGGTCGGGATAAAGATCGGTCCCGGCATGACGCGGGAATGGATCCAGGAGCTGGTTGCGATTCTGAATCCCAACAACGAACCGGGGCGCCTGACCTTCATCCACCGCTTCGGCGCCGGCGCGATCGAGGACCACCTGCCGGACCTGATCACGGCCGTGCGCGAGACCGGTTCACCGGTCCTGTGGGTCTGCGACCCCATGCATGGCAATACGGAGAGCACTGCTGACGGCGTCAAGACGAGGCGTTTCGACAAGATCGTTGCGGAACTGGAGTCGGCCTTCCGGGTGCACCGGTCCATGGGCAGCTGCCTGGGCGGTGTGCACCTCGAACTCACGGGCGAGAACGTCACCGAATGCACCGGTGGCGCGCGGGGCCTGACGGACGGGGATCTCGCACGGGCCTACAAATCGACCGTTGACCCGCGGCTCAATTACGAGCAGGCGATGGAAGTCGCCATGCGCATCGCGGGCCTCCACAAGTAGGAGCGGGTCTCAACCCGCGAACGGCCGCGGGTCCGCGCCCGCTCCCGCATTCGGCCAATTGAGGTCTCCCGCCGGGCAGGTACAATGCACGCCCACCCAGCCGAGAGAGACCATGCATTACGACTACATCGAGGTGCCACCCGGCGGTGAGGCTATCACCGCGAATCCGGATCACACCCTGAACGTCCCCGACCGGCCGATCATTCCCTACATCGAGGGCGACGGCATCGGCATCGACGTCACGCCGGTCATGCTCGACGTCGTCAACGCGGCGGTGCAGAAGGCCTACGGCGACGCTCGCGTGATTGCGTGGATGCAGGTCTACGCGGGGCAGAAGGCGACCGAGGTCTACGGCGGCGAGGTTTACATGCCGGACGAGACCCTGCACGCGATGGAGAAGTTCGTCGTGTCGATCAAGGGCCCGCTGGCGACGCCCATCGGCGGCGGCATCCGGTCGCTGAACGTCTCCATCCGGCAGGCACTCGATCTTTATGCCTGTGTGCGGCCGATCCGCTATTTCCCGGGGGTCATCACGCCGATGAAGGACTCCAACCTCGTGGACATGACGGTGTTCCGCGAGAACACCGAGGATATCTACGCCGGCATCGAGTACCCGACGGGATCGCAGGAAGTGCAAAAGCTCATCCACTTTCTGCAGACCGAGCTCGGCACCAACAAAATCCGTTTCCCGGCCAGCTCCGGCATCGGCATCAAGCCGGTGTCGCGCGAAGGCTCGGAGCGCCTGGTGCGCAAGGCGATCCAGTACTGCATCGACCGCGACCAGAGTTCCGTGACGCTCGTGCACAAGGGCAACATCATGAAGTTCACCGAGGGCGCGTTCTGCCACTGGGGCTACGAGGTTGCCCGCGAGGAGTTCGGCGCGACCGAGAAGGACGGCGGGCCCTGGCTGAGCTTCCCCAACCCGGTCACCGGCAAAGAGATCATCATCAAGGACGTGATCGCGGACAATTTCCTGCAGCAGATCCTGATGCGACCGGAGGAGTACGACATCATCGCGACCCTGAACCTGAACGGCGATTACATCTCCGATGCGCTGGCCGCGCAGGTCGGCGGCATCGGCATCGCGCCGGGCGCCAACATCGGCGACGCCGTCGGCGTGTTCGAGGCCACGCACGGCACGGCGCCCGGATTCGCCGGCAAGGACCGGGTCAACCCGGGCTCGCTGATCCTGTCGGCCGAGATGATGTTGCGCTACATCGGCTGGATCGAGGCCGCGGACTTCATCATGAAGGGCGTCGCGAATACAATCGCCAACGGGGAACTCACGTTCGACCTGGCGCGCCTGCGCGAAGCCATGCACCGGCCGATCCGCAAGGAACGCCCGCACGACCGCAAGGAAGTCGAGGAGGAGCTCGAAGAACTCATTCCGGGCGCCACGCTGGTGGGCTGCAGCGAGTTCGGCCGCGCCGTGATCCGCCACATGGATGACGAATAAGGCGGGATCGTGGCGGATGCAATCTTCGACCGGGACTGCCGGGCCTGCCCGCGGCTGGCCGGCTTCCTCGACGAGGTGAATGCGCGCTACCCGGATTATTACTGCCGGCCGGTGCCACCTTTCGGTGACGCGTCGGCGCGGCTGCTCATCGTCGGTCTCGCCCCGGGCATGCACGGCGCCAATCGCACCGGCCGGCCGTTTACGGGTGACCATGCCGGTATCCTGCTGTACGAGACCCTGCACAAATTCGGTTTCAGCTCAGCGGCAGAGAGTCTGTCGGCGGACGATGGCCTGGCGCTGCTCGACTGCCGCATCACCAACGCGGTGAAGTGCCTGCCGCCGGACAACAAGCCCATTGGCGCGGAGATCAACACCTGTAACCGGTTTCTAGTGAATGAACTCGCCACGCTGGCGCCGGGATCCGTGGTGCTGGCGCTCGGCGGGATCGCTCACCGGGCGGTCGTAAAAGCGCGCGGCCTGCGGCAGGCGGAGTTCAAGTTCGCTCACGCCGCCGATCACTACCTGGGCGGCATCTATCTGCTCGACTCGTATCACTGCAGCCGTTACAACACCAATACAGGGCGCCTGACGCCCACGATGTTCGATGCGGTGTTCGAGCGTGCACGCGAACTCGTGCAGTTATAGCAGCGCGCCTCGGCGCGCGATCGCGGTTCGAGAACCGCTCCTACATCAGATGCGTGGCATAGTCGATCTGCAATGACCGGCCAAGACACATTCGACGCGAAGTCATTCTTGCGCACGCTGACGCACCGGCCCGGCGTGTACCGCATGCTCGACGACAAGCACAAGGTCATCTATGTCGGCAAGGCGCGGGACCTGAAGAAGCGTGTGTCGAGCTACTTCTACCGTACGCAGGCCTCACCGAAGACGGCGGCAATGATGCAGCTTGTTGCGCGCGTCGAAGTGACCGTGACCAACACCGAGGCCGAGGCGCTGCTGCTCGAGTACAACCTGATCAAGCAGCACAAGCCGCGGTTCAACGTCCTGCTGCGCGACGACAAGAGTTACCCGTACATCTACGTTTCCACCGATCACCCGTTCCCGCGGCTGCGATTTCACCGTGGGGCACGAACGGGTAAGGGACGTTATTTCGGCCCATACCCGAGCACGAGCGCCGTGCGCCAGACGCTCAACGACCTGCAGAAGCTGTTCCTGATCCGCAACTGCCGCGATACGTTCTTCCGCAACCGCACGCGGCCCTGCCTGCAGTACCAGATCCGGCGCTGCACCGCGCCCTGCGTCGGCCTGATCAGCGAGCCGGACTACGCCCGAGATATAGGCGCAGCGATCCAGTTCCTGGAGGGACGCAACCGGAGCGTGATCGATACCTTCGTCAAGCGCATGGAGGCGGCAGCGGAGGCTCGGGAATACGAACTGGCAGCCCGTTTTCGCGACCAGGTTGCGAAGCTCAAGGAAATCGAGGCGCGCCAGCTCGTGGCGCGCAGCGCGGGTAAGGACCTCGACGTGGTCGGGTTTGCTTGCAGCGGCGGTACGCAGTGCGTGACCGTGCTGTTCATCCGCAACGGCGCCGTTGTCGGCAGCCGCGATCATTTTCCACGCGCCCAAGGCGGTGCCGACAAAGCGACGATCCTCAACAGCTTTGTCGCCCAGCATTACCTGGGCCGCGATGTTCCTGCGGAAATCATCCTTGACACCGGTATCGAGGACCGGAACCTGCTCGAAGCGGAACTCGGTGCGCGCATGGGCCGGAAAGTCGCGATAAAGAACAATGTCCGTGGCGACCGCAAGCGATGGCTGGAGATGGCGCGGACCAATGCGGAGCAGGGATTGAATCTCAGGCTTGCGAGCAACGCGACCATTCGCAGGCAGTTTGCGGCGCTCGCCGAGGCCCTCGAGTTCGAAGAAGTCCCCGAGCGTGTCGAATGTTTCGACGTTAGCCACACTTCGGGCGAGGCGACGGTGGCATCTTGCGTGGTATTCAATGCGGCCGGCCCCGTGAAGAGCGACTACCGCCGGTTCAACCTGAGCCCAGCGGCGGCGGGCGATGACTACTCGGCGATGGCTGAGGCCCTGACCCGCCGCTATGCGCGCGTCAAGAAGGGCGAGGTACGGATGCCGGACGTGCTCTTCGTCGACGGCGGCAAGGGGCAGTTGGCCAGGGCGCTCACGGCGCTAAGCGACCTCGAACTCGACTGGTTGCAGGTGGTCGCGGTTGCCAAGGGCAGGGCGCGCAGGCCGGGTGCGGAGCGGCTGTTCCTGCCGGGCCGCAAGACGGCGCTGCAGCTGCCGCCCGATTCGCCAGCGCTGTTGCTGGTGCAGCAGGTTCGGGACGAGGCACATCGCTTCGCGATCACCGGTCACAGGCAGCGGCGCGCGAAGGCGCGCAGCACGTCGCGGCTCGAGCAGATACCAGGGCTGGGGCCGAAGAAGCGCCGTGAACTGCTGCGGCAGTTTGGCGGCCTGCAGGGCGTGATGGGCGCCGGCGTCGACGATCTCGCCAAAGTCCACGGCATCAGTCGTACTTTGGCGGAAACCATATACAATGACCTGCACATCGACGGCCAGCAGTGAAGACTCTCGCGGACGTGAAACTCAACCTCGCCATCATCCTCACCCTGTTTCGAATCGCAGCAATTCCGGCGGTGGTCATCTGTTTTTACAGCCCGCTGCCGAACGCCCGGCCGATCGCGGCAATCTTGTTCGGTATCGCGGCGGTTACCGATTTCATCGACGGCTGGGTGGCGCGCCGCTACGGTCAGTCGTCCCGATTCGGCGAATTCCTGGACCCGGTTGCGGACAAGCTGATGGTGGCAATCGTGCTGGTGATGCTGGTGCAGGCGCAGTCGCACTGGTTCGAAGACATCATCGCGATGATCATCATCGGCCGGGAAATCACGATCTCGGCGCTGCGGGAATGGATGGCGACGATCGGCGAGCGCGCCAATGTCCGGGTTTCTTTTTCCGGCAAGTTGAAGACGACCTTGCAGATGTTCGGCATCGCTTTCATGGTCTACAAGCACGACCTGTTCGGAATCCCGATCTACACGGTCGGTTTCGTGCTGCTGCTGGCGGCCGCCGTCATGACGATCTGGTCGATGTTCTTCTACCTGAAAGCCGCGTGGCCGTTCATCATGGCGGACCAGGAAGGTGATGATACGGGCTGAAAGCGCCTGATTTGCCTTGACAGAAGGCCGTCAGGGGCTACAATTTCGGCCCTTCCGCGGGAATAGCTCAGTTGGTAGA
>JABAHS010001829.1_pt1 | contig 21597 bp, 18 predicted proteins | sample 7062111 | NCBI WGS metagenome assembly JABAHS01 (sample SAMN14534600, study PRJNA622989) | marine sediment metagenome | biome: marine biome [ENVO:00000428]; feature: marine pelagic biome [ENVO:01000023]; material: deep marine sediment [ENVO:00002113]; isolation source: pool of 4 deep marine... | reverse complement strand
ACATTGAGCTGACCGACAAGTACGACATCGTCATCGCCGTCGAGGTGCTCGAACACCTCGAAGACCCAGTAGGGTGCTGGGAGCAGATGGTTGAATGGACCGCCCCCGGCGGTACGACTATCGGGTGCGTGCCGCTGAAGCTGCCGTACCTGGCGCACCTCCAAGACTACAACGGCGTGCTCGAAGTCATGGAGACGTTCGACGTCGACAACGCAGGCGTATGGTACCAGAACCCGAAGGGTGAAGGGCACCAGCACGCAGTATTCTCGCTCACGAAGTGGGCGGTATGAACGACGACATAGGGGTAGCAATCGTAAGGGAACTAAAGCGGATAGGCGAGGCGCTCGAACGCCTCGCCGTTAGTGGTGGTGCGAGTCAGGAGACAGGAAATGAAGTTGTGGAAACGAGCTGGTGTAGCCTTTGCTATAGCTACGATTGTCCTCGCCCCTACAGCGATGGCGAGCGGGAACGGCGGGGAGAACAGACCACCGGAGGGTTGTGAAAAGTGGGAAGACTTTGGCGAAGACTCATACAGCTTTACCGCTCCCTATTCCGGGTGGTTCACGTTCAAAGGGGGATCGGACTCTTCGCCCAACGGCTACCGACTTACCGTGTACTTGCAGGAGGGAAACACTTGGTCGGTACCCCAAGGTGGAGCCTCAATCAGTCACGTAGTGGGCTGCCCCGAAACGCCGCCGGAGACATCCACTACCTACGTGACGACAACGGTGACGGTCCCCCCATCTACTACGAGTACGACCCCGCCCGTCACGGACCCACCGACCACTACTACCACAACCACTACGGAGCAACCCACCTCCACTACCACGACGCTTACGGAGACGACGACCACGATCCCTACGAGCACGTCGAGTTCCACGGTCCCCCCGCCGGAGACGACGACGAGTACGACTGGTTCCCGCCCGACGGTTACGACTACGACTGAGGCGGTTCCAGTAACAGAGCTGCCGTATACGGGTGTGAGTCTCGGTCGAGTAGCCGTGCTAGGCGCCCTGCTGTTGAGTTTGGGAACGGCGATTCTGGCAGCGGCCAAGGTCCATCGACGGGTCCGAGGAGGTCAGTGACCAAGACACCCCGAGGGAACCAGCTGCCGTCATGGCCGCAGGTCAACTCGGTGCAGTGAACTTGAGCCGGTCCTGGTTGCAGGACCGGCTCTCCCGTTACCGGGTCACGAACCGAATCAGAGAGTGGCAATCCAGTCGTCACGAATCTTCTCCCACTCGCCCTTGTAGCCCAGTAGATCCTGCAGCCTACCCAACGGCTCCCCGCCCGAGGTGCCGCCGTCGACCAAGTCTTTACCGATAGCATCCTGGCTCTTCGACCCAGACGCCACAGTGTACGACGCAGCCGGGGGAGCGATCTGCATGTGGACATGGCCCGTGTAGTAGGCAGATGAAGCGTTATACACCGGGGCGATCTGCCCCGGGTCCGCCTCGCCCACGTAGTAGCCGGTGTAGTGGCTACGGTGCCCAGTGCCCGTCGCCTCACGGATCGAGGTGATGTCAGCGTCCGGTGCAGACAGCGTAGTGTTCGAGGTCTGCCGACCGAACCCGGTGAACAGGGCATCCCCGTCCGTCCAGGCCGTCGCCATGTCGATCGTAGGCGTATCGGTCGAAGACTCACGGGAAGACCCAGTCTCCACCTGGTCGATCGTCTCGCCCTCCTCTAGCCGGAACACCGCATACGTAAGTCGGCGGCCTGTACCAGCGGAGATGGTCACCGTCTTCGTGCCGTCCACGTCGCCAGCAGCCAGCACCTTCCACCCCACCGCAGTACCAAGGCCCGCCCCAGCGTGGTCCTCAGTCAACCCGGTAATCGTGCCACCGAAAACAATAGCAGAGTTATTGTCCCGCTGAGCGAACACACACAGGTAGTCCCCGGCGTTAGCCGTCGCCGAAACAGTCAGCGACTCGTCCAGTTCACACAGGCCCTCTACGAAAATCATACAGTATCTCCGTTAATCCCGGCCCTGCGACACACATCTTCGAGGTGCTTCACCCGTTTCCTCAGGTCCTCAATGATCTTATCCTTATCGTGCATAGAGGCCCGTAGGAACTCTTCGACCTTGGTCATCTCTTGCATCTGTGCTATAGCCTCCGTGTACTGCACCCTCAAGAGGGTGACTTCGTTCTGAAGCGCTAGCACCTTGTTAGTCAGTTCCATGAACTGAGCCAACACGCCCCCGTCTACCACCTCACTACTCTCCGTGCTCGAAGACTCCGTCCTCGACTTCCGCCAGACCACCGCACCGACCACAGCAACCGCCAACGCCAGGCCGAAAGCAAGGATATCGTCATAGTCAAGCGAGACCGTGGGCCTAATTAGGTCAGAGGAAGCTGCGAGAATAAGCGAGATGGACGGCTCGATCACTGGACGATTACCGTCCCCTCGTGGCTATGGCTACCCACGCCACTGTTGATCTGATAAAACAACGCCTGGAACAAGGTCGCTTCTTTACCCAACGAGTACAGGGCCGGACGTGAATCCGGGTAGCCCGTCGTACCGCCCCAGCCGATCGTCCGCCACACGGTAGTCAGCTGCTCCGGCTGCACCGTCTTGATCGTGTCCTCCGGCGCACCGCCGTAGAAGTCACGGACAACCGACGACGACATCGACGGGTCCCACAGTTCGCCCGTATCCAAAGCGTAGCACATCCAAGCGAATGGCTCCCACTCGGGGTACGATTGCCCTGCCTCGAAAAGAATTGGTACTGGCATGTCTGGTGGTCCCTCTCCTGTCTTCAACAACGTGTACTCGACCAGTTTATTCCAGTCGAACGCACCCNNCAAACCTGTGGCCCCCGAACCCCTCGGCATTCAACCAACGGGCCTTGTCCAGCCGCTGAGGTGCCTTATACCCGTACCCGTTGGCCTTCCACTGGTCCTCCGTACCCGCCCACGGCTGAATCTTGACACCGTACTCCTCGTGCGCCCACGCCAGGATCGCAGCTACCCGCTCATACGCCTCGTTCGGTAGGTTACCGATGTTCGAGGAACGGGTAGCGATAGCTACCTGAATATGCGGGAACCCATTCTTGTTAGTCTCGACCCCTATGTACCCCGTCTGCCCAGGCCTACGGTTACGCAGCGAATAAGCCGAACGTTCCACGCTGCGCCACTGGAAGATACGCCACAAGCCAGGAAGATTCGGGTCCTCCCCCACCGTGAAATGGTAGTAGTCCCGGCCACCCGTCGGAGACGAACCCTCCGTAGTGTGGAGCGTCAAGATAGGGTTATTGCCCCTCGCCTCCCTGCCGATGTATGAGCCACCGGACCTAAGGTCCGGGTACTTGATGCGCCCATCCGTAGCGGCAGGCATCCATCCGTTACCCATCTAGCCTAGCCTCCAGTTCCTTCACCCTAGCGTCCAGTTTCTGGACCGCCTCCCACAGTACGGGCACCAGCTCAGCCTGGCGCAGACCCTTCGGCCCGTGGCCGAAGCCGTCCTCCTCACGTTTACCCTCCGGTACGCCGCCGTACTCCGGGTCGATGTACGCAGCCCAGTCGAACCCCACCCGGTCCATCGCAGCCTTCACGTCCTGGGCCGTCGGACCCAAGTGGAAACGGCTCCGGCCCTTCCTCCGCCACGACAGCATCGGCAAGGCGTTCACGAACGCCATCGCATCGAACGGGATAGGGCCAAAGTCCTCCTTCTGTGTCGCATCCGAGGAGTTGATGCTGGTGTCCACCGCCCACACGTCGATGTAGCGGGCACCCGAGGCNNACACGTCGATGTAGCGGGCACCCGACGCACCCAGCTGGGAGCTGTTATCCGTGCGGGGCAGGATATCCTTGGAGGTGTTGACCTTGAATCCGTAGGTGCCAACTAACAGGTTGTCGCCGCCGCCCGCAGCAAAGCCAAGCTCATTCGTACCAAACAGGTACATGCCCGTGTCGATGTCATTGAAGAAGGCGTACGCTGGGCGGGACACGAAGCCGTCGCCCCAACGTATGTTGAAGTAGTTGGAGCTAGTACCCGAGTACCCGCCGAACTCGCCGACCTTCGTGCCCTGTGCAGATATACCAAAGCGCCCAGCGGCAATCTTGTAGATGCCCATGTCCGTGTCACTGTCCCACGAGTACGACGGCGCACCCGCCGTGCCATCGTTCAGGTGGCGCACAGAGCCCGTGGTGTAGTGGAAGCCGATACCGTAGGCAGGTTTGCCGCTGGTCAGGGCGCCCATGCCGACGTAGCCCTTGCCGTCACCCGTGTAGGTGATGTGTAGGGCCGCCGCAGCCGAGTCCTCGGAGCTAGCCTGCTCACCCATGACGATGTGCGCACCCTGGTCAGTCCAGGTGTCGCCGCTACCCGTGGAGTCCATAATCATCACTGGCTTGGAGGACTGATTGGCCCAGCGTATGTCGATGCCGTCGGCGATCTCCAGGTGCGTGTCCTCAAACGTCGCCACCAGAGTCTCGCCGCTCGACCCGGCCGTCGAGGTGTTAGCGTAGATACGCACCTCGCCGTTCGAGGCCCGGTTGCTGAGGGCAACAAACGGCGGGGAGTTAGTTGCGTCGAACCGCAGAGCCCAGCGGGTAGCCCCGCCACTGTCCTCGAACTGGAGGCCCTGGCTGGAAGAGCCGCCCGACTCGTAGAAGTACAGGCCGTTAGAGTTGACCTCCAGTAGGTCAGCGCCGTCGACCTCGAAGGCGAACTTGTGGTTGTGGGAATCCACCCAGAGGCTGTAGTCGCCGCCGTCAGACTCAGCGTGCAAGATGACACTAGCGCCGTTAGGCCGTAGGCCAAGGTCATCCGTCGACGCCTGGACGTACGCCTCGTACTGCCCGGTACCCGAGTTGTACTTCCCCGTCGTCATCTCAATTACGTTATGGCCCGTATACATCTGGAAGCCAAGGTCGATCGAGTCCCCGGTGTTCTGCATCACCATCTGCGCATACCCGGCGTTAGTGAAATACATAGACGACGACCCCATATACAGGAACCCGTCGACCGTGATCGTGCCATCGACCGTCACGTCACCAGTGATGTCGAAGTCCCCGGAGATCGACCCGGACTCGGCAGTGATGTCGCCGTAGATTTCAGTGTCCATAGCACGAAGCCGACGGTGCATCTCGAACGAAGTACGGTCACTACCGCCAGGAGCCGGAAGCGGAGGCCAATGAGAAGTCACTGCGTCTGCCCCACCGCCCGTGACACAGTCACCTTCGCNNGCCCGGGACACAGTCACCTTCGCCGTCCAGTTGTTAGCGTCCGCAGTCATCAAGTCCACAGACTCGATGATCACCTTCTCGTTCGTATACAGCTGAGAGTTATCCTCCCCCATATACACGTTCATCTCCATATCAGTGAACTCCTTAGCCAAGTTACGCAACGCAGTGTACGTAGTCACCGGGTCCAGCACCTCGTTCTCGATCTCCGTCTGCCCCAAGTCCACACTGAACTGCCAAGCCGGGGACATGATCCCCGTGACAGCCTCAAACCCGATAGCCCGCACCTGCGTAGCCCGAGCAGTGCCCTCCCCCGTCTCGTTGTACGCCAACTTGTACTGGAACCGGACACCCTCCAGGTTCTCCGTGTCCTCAGACAAAGCAGTCAAGTCAATCCACTGCGGCCCAGACTTCGGAGACGCATCCGTAGCCTCCAACGTGTACGCCAAGTTCCACGCAGCGTCATCGACCGACAGGTACAGCTTCCACTCGCCCTCGTCACCCTGGCCGTCGATGTCGATAAAGAACCGGACCAGACGTTTCTTCTCCAACGGGTACCGGAAGTCGAAGATGTTCGACTCCAGCTCGTACACCTCACCCGACCCCGCCTCCACCGTAGTGCCAGTGCGGTCCACGTTCTTCGTCAAAGTGATAGCCGACCCCGCCTCCGTCGCCCCCATGAACACGTACCGGGTGTCGTTGTTCGTGTCGACGTAGTAGCCCATAGAGTGAAACACCCCGGCGTCAGCCGGGTTATCGTGCGACTCGATGTACGGGTGAATGCCGCCACGGATCGAGTCATACACCCAGATGCCCTTACGTCCCCCGATGAACAGGAGGTTCTGGCGGGACCCCAGCAAGGCACACACCGTGTCGTCCACCGAAGGCTGCACCCCAGGGCTCGAACCCTGGTCCCNNGAGCCGCCCGTCAAGTGCCAGAACTGGAACGGGATGTCGCCGTTAGCTACGTTGTTGAGGAGCAGCTTCTTGTACTCCGTCGTCGCAGCCATCACCAGCGACGAACCGTGCCAAGCAATCGACGTCACCACCAGGCCCTCCGGGAGAGTAGCCACCGGGGTACCGATGTCGGTACCAGCAGCGTTACGTTCCACCCGGAACACCCACGGCTGCGGCAAACCAGAGTTAGTGCCCACATTCTTCACGTAGTAGACACCCTCCGAGGTAGACACCGCCAGGCGCACAGCCACCGGGCGGATCAGTTCATCGTCGTTCACCGAATCTACGTCCATCGACTGCAGCAAGTCGAAACCCATGCCGTCATCGTAGATGTTAGCAATCGACGGGGTACCCGTCGGGTCACTAATCTCCCGCAGCTCGTCACCGCCGTAAAACAAGAGACGGCCGTTGTGCACCAGGAGGTTCATGAAGAACGAATCCGACAGCTGCAGGATCACGTCCTGAGTCTTCGTAGCCGTAGGGTGATAGTACGTTACGTCCTGGCCCTGCACCATGTAGATATTCTTCGTAGTGGCGTCATACACCTGCGACTTAATCACCGTCGACGTAGCCGCCGGGAACCCCGTAGTGACACCCGACACACGGGACGCCGCACCCGACGTGGCAATCTCATAAATGTCGAGGTCCGTCGAGTCCTCCAAGACCGAGGTCCCAATCACGTACGTACCGTCAGGGGTAGTGACCACGTTCGAGTAGTGGTTAATGAGGGTGTTCACCGACTCGGCGATGTGCTCCTGGGGGGACACGACGCCAGGCTTGTCGATAGCGTTCATGTTCTTCGAGTGCATGTACGTGTTCATGTTGCCCCGGCCGTAGCGGGGCGCATACCACGTAGACCCACCGGACCAGTCCGTCTGAGCGAACTGGGCAGTGCGAGGGTTCGACTTGATCGACTCCTCCTGCCCCGACTCAGTGAACGACTGCTCCTGCAGCATCTGCCGGATCGACAGTTCCCGGAACATGCCCTCGCCGGGCAGCAACTTGAACTTGACGGCAGTGCCACCCTCGTCATTCAGGGTGACATGGAAAGCCTGAGGGTTGTTAGCCACGTTCCACCTCGAAAGCGATAGCAGTGTCGGCAGCAAGGTCCTCTGCGATGCTGCGACGTAGCGTGACGAAGTCACGCCACAGTTCCTGCCCTACGCTTCGAGGCGACTGTGATACGCCGTCCAGCGGGACGGTACGCTCAGTCACGCTAGCGCCAGACAGGAGAGCCGCCGCACCCAGGGCGATCAACTCGATAAGGGCCTCGTCCGTCGTGGTGGCATCGACCTTCGCCATGTACGTGTAGTACACGGTAGAGCCGTCCACCGCATCGAAAACCCCGAGGTTGCCTGTGCTAGACACCGACGTCGACACGTTCTTTACGATCCCGAACGGGATGTTCACCCACTCTCCCCCGATCTGCTGCTGGGCAGACACGATACGCTCAACCGTAGCGGGGACCTCCACCTGACCGTCCGTTAAATCAGGTGTTACCGAGGCCGCCGTGAGTGTATACACGTCGTCCCAGAGCAGCCGGGAGATAACAGCGTCGATGCGCTTGTGGATAAAGTACTCAAGCTGCCAAGGGTTTTGCTCCAGAAGCGCACCGTCGAGGTTGGTGTCTGCGACGACCGGCGACCCGTTGTACCCATTGACCGCTGTAATGCTGTCAGAGCTGACTGACAAGACATACAGAGCATAGCTGTCGGTGTCGTCAGTGGAGCCGTACAGCGACAGTACCTGACCGGCCTTGATCTTGTCTCCCTCACCAGAGGCCACGGAGAACGTGACCTTCGATCCCGAGACGGATTCTGCTGCATCAGCTGCACACTCCCTGATCGGCGGACGTTGCCCTAGACCCTGACCATACAGTATGTCCTTCGTTCTCTCAACTATGTCGGCCCTAGCCACCTTGCACCTTCAGTTTACTCGTGTCCGCATCCTCCATGACCGGACTCTCCAACGCCCTCTCGTGCGACTCGGCATCCCGCTCGGCCGCAAACACCCCATCCTTCGTAGGCTTCTCGGGCCTCAACCCACCCTTGCGGGCTGCCTTATACTTGTCGAGGCCCTGGCTAAAATCCTTCTCATACTTCGGCCGCCACGAATCCTTCGACGCACCACCAGGCACGACCCCGAACAACGGGGTCTTCGGCATCTCGTAGTCATCGTACCTGTGGACACAGAAGCAATGCTTCACGTCCTCGTGCACAGTGCACTGCTCCCACGGGCCGTTGTGGATATAGCACGGTTTCTGAAACTCGCCCATTAGAACCAACCCTTCGCTAGGAAGTGCTTCATAAGTACGGCGCACCCCACCAGCAGAGCTGTGCGTCGGACCAGAGCCCACCAGCCCTTCTGCCCCACGCCAAACCATTTCCAGACGTGTTCCGAAAGCGTGTCACCTTTTCGCCTGTCTCTTAGTGCAATGCCTTCGATGACCACGAAGAAGATGATCCACGCAACCCAGGCCCAAGTGTACCATGTCATGTGATCCAACTCGCATCGTAGCCCGTCATCGCCTGAATAGCAGTGGACTCCCCGGCACTGATCGTATACCCCGACCCGTGCCTGCCGTAGCCCCACACTGCCTTACCCTCCACCGACGACGTAGAGCCAGCCGCCAAAGCGTCAGCCCCGTCGATCACGTCCTGTTCCGGGACGACGTAGAGGGTAGCGGCACCCGAGGTGATGACAATAGTTTTCCCCACCGGATACGAGTAGAATCGACCCAGCGAAATATCGGCATGCGCCGGTTCGTCACCGAACCGTTGCTCGTAGCTCGGACCTGCGTTTGCAAACAATGTAGCCATCACTGTATATCAACAGGATCAGTCTACGTTTATTCCCACGCTTTGGTAGTATCCGTACTCAGCGGCCCGCCGAATGATCTTCTCCGGGATAGGCCGCTCCTCGTAGTCGCCATGCGCCGGGCGAGTATTCGTCCGAGTCGAGATAATCGGAGACTCCAAGTCCTCCACCCGCCACCGGGCACGGAACCACGGAGACTTCTCAATCTCGTCCTGCCACCAGATGATGAAATCCTCAGAGTTCGTCTGCCCCGACACGTCCACCGCAGCGTCACGGTACGGCCCGTGGTTGTCGGTAGTGAACAACCCGATGCGTTCCATCGACTGCCACACCTTCACCGGGTCCCGCACCAAGTGCACCACCGGCTTACGCAGCAGACGCAGATGAGGGACAGCCATCCACGACACCTCGAAGTCAGACTTAGCGTACTTGTGGTCCGGGTCCTTCAACCACAGAGGATCAAACCCGACCGAGAAGATAGACTCGTGGCCGCCGACCAGCCCCAAGTCCTGCAGATACTTCGCCGTGTACTTCGTACCACACCGGCCAGTGCCGGTCACGATAAACTTCATCCTGTGAAATCCTTATTGTCCGAACGTGATTCCTGCTGGGGGCCAACGACCGGGACGTAGTCCGGGGCGTCAACCTCCCCGAGACGGATGCCCTGCTTCCACACCTTGTACCAATCCGGGTACCCGACAGGGAAGTCCTTAATATGCCCGGTACGGGCGTTGGGGTCGATGAGCAACCGGAACCCCAACTCGCCCGCCCGGACAAAGAACTGCACGTCCTCCCCAGCCACGTCCTGCTCCGGGTACTTGTCGAGAGGGATATCATCGAACCACCTGAACGTCTCCAGCCTAGGAGGCGTCATAGCCAGGAACACGTCACGGTGCACCAAGGCGGTAGCTAGCCCGGTAGCGACAGCAGGGAACGGCTGCTCAGGGATGTGGTTCTTCACCTGCACGATCTCGTCGTCCTTCTCGATGAAGAAGTTCGGGATCGGTTCACGCCCAGCGGACCAGATGAAAGCCAACCCGCCGACCATCTCCACGTCGTGCTGCTTAGCAGTCACCCACAGTTTCAAGATGTGGGAGTCATCGAGGATCATGTCGGAGTCGACCATGAACAGCCAATCCGAGCCGCCCTCCAGGAACAACTCCACCAGCTTGTTGCGGTTCTTGTTCAACACCGCACCCGACGTGCGGTGAATCATCCCCTGCGCACCCATCTGCGTCAGCTCGCCCCAGGCGTTAGCGATAGACCAGGCGAACCAGCCCTCCGTCATGCCCGGGTCACACCAGGCAATGTCGATCTTCTCCCCGCTCATCTTGTTCACGGGCGCAGCGCCCCCATGCGGTTTCACGGGCGCAGCGTGACGCTGCTTCTTGTTCTTAAGGTGGGCTCTCGCCACGGTAGACCTCCGGTTGCTCGTCTACCCTATACAACGCAAACAGCTCCCGAGTATTCCCGGGAGCTGCTTGTCTAAGGTAGCGCCAATTTCTGTTCACAGGCCTGGCGTGTGGCCCGGTTTCTAAGTCAATATAAGGTTACGAATGCGTATCCCCTACACTACGAAAGAATCGCAGCGAGGTAAGAGATGGTTTCAGGTGCGTTCGTCTCGGTGCTCGTAAACGTGATGGTGGTTGCACCAGCAGTCCACGAAATACTCGACGCCGTGGTTCCCTTAACCAAAACGAAAGTCGGCGCAGCACCAAGACCGTGAGCCACTGCAACAGTGGTTTGGGCCGTGGTGAGAGCAGAATTTGCAATGAGAAGGCCAGCAATGGTGAACTCGTCACCGAAGTCCTTCGCATTCGCTTCAGCCCTGGTAAATCCAGCAGGCATCAGTTGCTACCAATCGAAGACGCAACAAGATGGCGGCGGACAGAAGCCGAACGCAGCACCGACCAGCCAGCATAGGTATGCCAGCCGACGGGGCGGAAACGCATCAGCTTGTCAGTCACCGGACCAATCACGATGTGACCCGGCACAGGCTCAGCCTTTGCCAGGGCCTCCCAGCCCAGGAAGTACACAGTGTAAGTATCGACAGTGCCGCTACCGCCGTCAGTGTTCACCAGGCCCCGGGTGGAGCTGAGGAACTTGACGCCAGCAAACGTGCCGACTTCACCGTTGTAAATCGCAGCCGGGTCCACATACTGATGTGGTCCGATCCATGCGCCATCACCAGTCTCTTCCATCAGGTCAAACAGCACGTCAGGATCGGCGATCCCGACATAGTGGTCGCCCAGGATACCAGGAACGTCTGCGCCACGGAGGTTAGCGACACGGGTCCGCACCGAAGTGCTGGACAGAATGTCGGTCGCCACAATAGCGGTCTCAGCCGTTTGGCCCTGGAAGGTCGCCGTGCCGCCGCTGTCCAGCGCAGACCGAGCGAGCGTGTCGATGGAGTCGGCCATGTTGTACGCCACCAGATTGGCGACGTCAGGGTCGAACCCAACGAGCATCGTGTCAGCCTGCATCTTCAGCGTGAGCAGAACAGCGTTACCGTACTCGTTAGGAGTAACGGTGACCTGCGAGTCACTGAGCGCAACAGCGTCCGGGTCCACCGTCTCGGAGAGAGCAGTGGTCGCAGCGGTGAGGTCAGACCAGAACGTGAACGTCACGGAGTCACCCGGAGAGGTTACGTTACCCGGCTTAACCTTCGCAAGCTGGTCGAACACCGGGCGAGCCCGGAGAGCGAACAACGCATTGCGCTGGTATGCAGTGAGTACCTGATTGGACAGTACACTCGTAGTGGTGAAAGCATCAGCCACAGTTAAGTGTTACCTTTCAGACAGGTTGTGCTTATTCCTGAAGGAAGCCACCCTCACGAGCCAGCCGCACCAAGTCATCGTGAGACTCGGCAGCGTTAATAGCGGCGAGGGGGTCAACCTCACCAGCTTGCGCTGTACGAGCCGCCAGGTCGCCGCCAGTGGCAGCGATCTGAGCAACAGCGGCAGGGTCCACGGAACCACCCGTTTCTCCCTGTTCCTCGCTGGAGCCTTCCGACGGTTCAGGCTGCTGGACTGCGGGCTCTTGGGTTGTCAGCCCAAGGTCTTGGAGGAATCCGTCGACAGCTTCGCTGTTGACTTCACCCTCAGGCACCTGCTTCAAAAAGACGTCAGCCAGTTTGGGGTACCCAGCCTTCTCCATCAGCTGGGAGGCCGTAAGCTCACGCTTGACTTGCGCTCGCACACGTTCCTCTACAACTGCAGGATCGTTCTCCTTCAGTTGCTTCTGAGCCTCACGCAATTGCTTGCGTAGGGCAGCGAATGCCCCGGACTGGTCCTCAGGCTCAAGGCCCTCGGTGCCGGTTCCGTCAGTCATTATCCACCTTCCGTTCTCGCACCAGGATACTTCGGTGCGGCGGGTTCCCCCGTCTCCAGTAGACAGACTGGGCGCTGGTTCCTGCTTGTGGCCGCAGTAGCCTCCGGTAGGCCGTAGGGGGTGTAGAACCTACCGGCAATAATTAGCGGCCGCCTCGACGCCGGGCTTTGGCCCGAGCCCGAGCTTTCGCCGCACGCTTACGCTTAGCGTTCGCTCGCTTCTGGGCTGCCGACAGCGGCCGCTTCATCAGCTCCGACTTCGGGACCGGGCGACCCTTCGGCTTGGGCTTGGGCTTCGGCTTCTTCCTCTTGTTCCTGCCCTTACCCGACATTGCGTCCCCGACCTTATCGAACGGGTCGTAGTTCCTGCTGGCTGTATCGCCCATCATCCGCCTTCCTGTGAGAGCGACTGTAAGCCACCCGTCGTTGGTCGACCAGTGGCGTCGTACCCGACGTACAGGCCGATCTTCCTATCGTCTGCGAGGCCTAGCTCCGTCGCCGTCTTCTGGGCGAGCCTCTTAATCTCACTAATAGAACGCCCCGAACTCGGGTTTATTCCCGTGCCCGCCTCGATCAGTTCCTGGCGAGTCAAGCCGTAGCGTTCCAGGCCCACGTCGCCGAGCGCCAGGAGGTTCTGCTGAACCTGCTCGAACGCCTGGGCAGCCTCCCGCTCAGACAGTTCAGACTCCGCACCGATACGTGAAATCAAGTCAGCGCCGACGTCGACACCCTGCGTCTCCGACACGTACTGCAACGTCGCCCGCTCCACCACGTCCGCCAGCTCCGAATCCAACGTCTCGCCGTCCACGACATCCAGCCAGTTCTCGAACGTCAACTCAGACCCCAAGTCCCGCTGCGTCCAAAACGACAACGACTCGGCGAAGTCCTGGCTTTCCTCGGCCCGCTTGAACGTAGTAGCGAACGAAGCAAACGACTCCGCCCGGATACCCTTCGCCAACATGTCCCCAATGATCGTCTTGTAGGTGCCGTCCTCGTCACGGTCGTAGCCCAACAGGGCCAAGGCCCCGTCGACGTCATCCTGGTAGCGGCGGTACTCCGCCTCCGGCTCCGCCGACCCAGAGTCCAGGAACCACTTGATACCAGGGTACATGACGTTCTGGTAGTAGTCGGTGCGGCGAACCTCCGCACGGATACGCTCCTCAGACCAGCTGCCCGCCGAGCCCTCAGCGATGATGCGGGCAATCTCCGGGTCCTGCATCATCCTGCCGATAGCGCCCGGGTCCCGCAGACCCGCCTCCAACGCAGCTTCCTCAGCCAAATCATTCCAGTACGTCGCATACGTCTGGTCGCCCTGGCCCACGAACGACTCACCCGACCCGAGAATCCAAGTGTCCCCGTCGTTCACCTCGTCCTCACGCAACACGAGGGAACCGACCTCCCAGTTCGGACCCATGGCGTCGATCATCGCCTGCCGGTCAGCGAACGTGTAGACATGCTGAATACCGTCCACCACGTACGTGACGGCCCACAGGTCCTTCCCGTCCTCCATCACGACACGGGTAGCGACCCCGCCCTGCATGATCCCCTTCGGGTCACCAGACACGTCGTCGCCCGCCGTGATGTCATCCTCCGCAGCGTCAGCCGTAGTAGTCGGGCCACCCGACTGGGCAGCAGCGACAGCCTCCGGGTCATCCCAGAACCCCGTCGTGTCATCCGGGAGAGTCGAACCCTCCTCGCCCTGATACGCCGTGTACCGAGGCAACGCATCGTCAATGGCCTTAGCCGAGTCGTCGTTCACGACGAAGTAGATACGGCCGTCGGAGGTGACACGGGCACGGTAGCCCGTAGCGTCCTGAATCTGACGAGCTAGCTCGTCGTAGTTTTCCCAGTCAGTGTTGAACCAGAGAGTACGAGCCATCAGTTAGCCAACCTTGCCACTCCACGAACCACGTTCTTCAACTCCTGCCTCTGGACGTCCAACAGACGTCCCGTGTCAGCGAACGCCCGGATACCGGCAGCGTCGATCAAGTCGTTGTCCGCTGCGCCGATCGAGGCCTGCTCGATCCCGAGAGCCTGCGCCGCATCCGCAGCCAACCCCAGCGACCGCAGCTTACCCTGCGCCGACGACACCCAGTCAAGTTCATCGACAGAATCCGGCCGGTTCTTGTTCACATGCTTATACTCGGCAGTGCCCCGCACCAGCGCCTTCACCGCCTGCATCGGGTCCACGTCCTGCGACTCACGTAGCTTGAAGCCACGCCTCGCTTCCTCCATGTACTTCTTCACCCCAGCGGCGATAATGTGCGAATGCTTCATGCCCGTCACAGCCACCACGTAGTTAGCGACAGCCTCCTCGACCGCCGCCTTATCAGGCGCAACGTACTTCACGCCTCCGCCGCCTCCGCCACGGCCACCGCCGCCGCCGCCACGGCCGCCAGCGTTCTCCCTCGCCCACTCCTCGTCAGGGATCGTCTCCGCATTGAACTCCGACAGGAGAGCATCACGGAGCGAATAGCCCGAAGAGTTGAAGAACTTCTTATCCGGCGACGCCAACCCCAGCAGCGACAACGCACCCGTCCTCGTGTACTCGTCCCACTGGCCCGGCTGCAACGTCCCCTCCGGGTCATCCGGGTCCGCCGTCTGAATAGCCGACGAAGCCAGAATCTCGTCCAGCTCATCCCAACGGTACCCAGCCAAAAGATGCTTCCAGCCCAGCTTCAAGCCGTTCAGCTCCTCACGGGGAGTGCCCTCCCAGAAGTCACCCAGGCCACGGAGGCGACCCATCGTCACCTCGTTACCGTACTTGTCGAACCCGAACACGTAGTCGTCAGTGATCTGCCCCGTCCGGTCAGCGGACCAGTAGCCGCCAGACTTCTTACCGTCGTAGGCCTTCGTCCCGATCATCGCCTGCGCCTGCCTCGACTTAGCCAAAGTAGACGAAGGGTCAACAATGTCCTGGTACGTTTGGTGGAGCTTTGACAGCAGGTTAGCGTTCGACACGGAGAAAGCCTCGCCCTGTTCCTCCAGCTCCGCCTTCCGTACCTGCTTCTGCACGTAGTTCCGGCGTTCCTCGTTAGCGGCCCGCCAATCGAAGTACGGCTGGTACGCCCGGGTCTCCTTACCGGACACCCCTGCCCACGCCTGCCCCAGCGACGTGGCCCGCTCCATGTCAGCTAGGCGGCGAGCCTCAGCTACCTGCCTCGCCCTCGCCAACGCCATAGCCCGCTGCTCGGGCTTGTTCCCGTAGTACGTCGACGGGGCTCCCGCCGACCAGTACGTCGTCTGCGGCGACGGCGCCGAAGGCGTCTGGGTACGCTGCTCGTACTTCTGCTGCGCCCTCGACTTGGCACGGGCACGTGCCCGTGCAGCCTGCTCCCGCCTCTGGTCCTCAGCAGCAGCAGCCCGGCGCCCACCCGACGTGCGCCGCCGACGAGCTGAACGTGAACTTCCTCTAGCCATCTGTCAGTACAACCCCTTCTTAGCCATATTATTCCAGGTACCCAAAGAAGTCGCCCTGGAACAGCCTAGCGTAGATAGCTGCCCGAAGCGGCTCGTCAAACATTCGTATCCCCAGTTCCTCCAGGTCCACCAACGCCTGCGGGTTCCCCCGGAAGTACTGCGACTCCAAGTAACGCTGCAGCCCCAAGAACTCGATCCTTGCCTGCTTCCCCCGGATCGACTCCTCATCCGCCCGCAGCTGCTCGATGATGCTGTTCACCCACGGCACCACCTCATCCAGCGACGGAGGCAAATACCCCGCCATCGCCAGGCGCTGAATCGGGACCGCCTCACGGAACTCAATCTCGGCGCCCCGGCCATTCGACAACAGGAAGTTATCGAACTCCTCCTGAAGCTCCCGGATAGCCTTATCCCGATCATACTCAGACATCTCCTCAGGGTTACGGAACGCAAACTCCGCAATGTCCCTCTTCGCCTGAGCCAGCTTGAAGTAGTCAGCTGCCCGGTCCTCGTCCGTGACGAGGTAGTTATGCAGGTCCGGGTCCCCGCCGTCCGCCAGGACATTAGCCTCGAACAGCGACAACCATTCAGGCTTCTTGCCCAGCATCTTTATCTTACGTTCCTGCCTTTCCTCGTCAGTGTAGCTATTCCAAGTCCTGACCATCGGCTCCGGCACACGGAGCACCGCACCCCTCTCGCCCTCAATGACATAGTCCTTGATAAACGCATCATTATCGAAGTCACGAATCGCATCGAACACCAACCCCCGGTCGATAGTGTTCTCCACGTACTGCAAGTCGTCGTACAGTTCGTTCCTCGCCTCATAGTACGGGGTCGACACCTCGGTGTAGTACCTGTTGATCATCTGCTCCAGCGGGTTCCGCCAGTAGTCGTTCTCGTCCTCTAACGCCCGCAGCTCCTCGACCTTCTCCTGGTAGTTACGCACCGTCGACCTAAGAGTCCCCCGCACCTTAGACACCTCGGCCGGGGTGAGGTCAGTGAACTCCAAGATGTCAATGATATTGTCGACCTCCTCACGTGTCTGCCTGACCGCACCGATAACCTCCTCGTAGAACGACAGCTCATCGAAGTTGTCGTTCCTGTACGTACCGTACTTACCCTCGAACAGGTGCTCGTCAATGAAGTCGACCGCCTCGTACTGCATCTCGAACGGTTCGATCAGGTCCCGGTAGGAACCATAGTCATTCAAGATAGCGATAGCCGCACCGTTCACGTCATCGCCGTAGGCCTCCCGGACAGCGATGTCCTTGTCGACAGCGATCGAGGCCTTCTGGTAGCGAGCCAACCACACCTCCGGCGGGAACGCCTTCCGTTCCCCCGACTCGATCTGCTCGACCCAACGGTCGAAGCCTTCCGCCCTCGGGTCCAGGCCGTACTCCTCGAAGTACGTCTTGCCCTGCATGAACGGCCGTAGGCCAGGCATCTCGTTCGCCATGAAGATCTTAGCCTTGTCGCCAGTCGGGTCATCCCAGAAACGCTGCACCAACTCCGCCGTGTTCCGCATACCCTCCGGCGTAGAGATGTCGTGCAGTATCTCCGTGAAGTCCCCGGTCCCCTCCGCCGCACGTTCAGCGAAGTCACGGGCATTCCAGTACTTAGCGACCTCGTCCTGCTGCTGCGTCACCATCCTCGGTGTAGCCGGAAGGTACTGGCCCATCAGGCCACGGAGGATCAGCGAACCCCCAGCGTTCGAGGAGGCCCTCGACAGAATCTCCTCGTTAATCGCAGCCAAATCCAATTTCAAGTCGTGAAACTTGTTAGCCTCAGGCCCGTCGTCCTCCGACAGGAGGAAAATAGTCCCGTCCGGGTTCTCCCGGACATCGAGGTTAGTGTCGGCGATATGCTGCTGCAGCTCCAGCGACTTCTCCAGGGAGGCGCTGATCAGGCCCTCCTTCGCTTCCAGCATCTGCATCTGCAACGTCATCTCCGACGCCACCTGGTAGTTCGACATGTTCCCGAAGAAGAACGCCGTCATGTCGTTCTGGCCGACGTCGCCGCCGTACCTAGCCATCAGGCCCCGCCACACGTAGTTCATGGCGGCCGGGGACGGCGAAGTGATAACCTCACCGATCGACTCCAGTTTACCGAACGGGAAGAACGTGTTATTCGCCATCGTCTCCCACATCGACGTGTGCGGGATACGCAACGTCTCCGGTAGCTGCAGCTCCGCCGGGTCCAGTTTACCCTGCAGGTACATCGCCCACTTCTCCGCAGAGTTAACGTTCTGGATAGCTGCCCGGTTAGCAATCACGATGTCGTTCGGTTCTATCCCGTCAGGGAGGTCGTGGCCGACGATCAACTCAGCCATGTTGTTGAACCCCAACTGGGCGTAGTCGTCGTCCGCTGCGAAGATAGCCTCCGCAGCCATCGACGCCGGGAGCTGCAGCGCCGGAGCCAAACCGACACTGAACTGGTTGACGGCCATGATCCCGAACGTCGTCGGGTCCAGCGGGTTACCGACCCCGAACCGGAACCCGTCACGGTAGAAGTTCGACAGGTCCATCTTCGCCCGGTCCCAAGTGATAGCCTCATCGTCACCGTCGAACAGTTCCCGGGCCGCACCGACAATCCCGCCCAGGTGCTCCACCGCATAGATGGGTGCCTTGATCCGTCTCGTACAAGGCACGAGACAACCCGGCCGCACCCGGGATAGCGTCAGGTTCAGCCGACAGGCTCATCGAGTACTGGCCCGTGTCCGCATCGTAGTCCACGATACCTGACTTCACGAGGCCCTGGATGGTGCGGTCCACTCGGCGCACCAAGTGGGCGTACCCGATCGGCAACATGTTCTGCGACGGGATCTTATAGGCCCACGTACCCGCCACCTCGATCATCGCCGAGAAGAACGGAGAGACGTCGTTCATGTTGTGGAGGAACCTGGGGATGTCCTTGTTNNCCATCTCCGTCGCCCGCTGCGTAGCGGCCGAACGGGCAGCGTCGTCGTCCCAGCCCATCCCCTTATACCACTGGTAGTACTTCCGGTGCGTAGCGAGATACGCAGGCTGCCGGTTAATGTGCTGCGTCGACTTCTCCCCGAAGTTCATCATGATCCAGTCCGTCGCCCGACGGAACCTGTTCGGCGAGTCGACCTCCCCGTAGCGGGGATGGAACCACGCCGCCACCTTCGGAGGCAACTGGACATCCTGGTAGTAGGCGTCCTTCGTCAGCGCCTCCACCTGCCGCACCGCACCCTCATAGTTCGAGCGGGAGAAGTTAATGACCCTCTGCTTACCGTTAGGTAGGATCACCGTCATCTGGTTATTGTTCGTCATCTCCAACTCGCCGAGGATACGGGCATAGTCGCCACGGTCCTGAGCCAACGGCCGGATCAAAGTCTCGAAGTACGGGTCGACAGTCTGCTCCAGGTAGTAGCGGGCAGCGTCCAGTTCGTTACCGAACTCCACACCGTCGATGCGGCCCTTCCGGTACACGACATGCTTGTAGTGCTGCCACGCCCTCGTCTGCACCAACGCAGCCTCGTCGTAGCCAGCTACGACGTCCCGGCCCGCCAAGCGGGCCAACGCCCGCTGGGTACCGAACTGTCCCACAATCGGGTCATGCAGCACCTGGTGAATCTGACGGCCGTAGCCCCTGCCGTACACCTCCAGCGACCTCGTGTTCATCTGACCCAAGGCGTACTCGGCGGGGAGCGCAGCCGACTCCGACTCCGAAATGAAGTTCTGGTAGAACGAACGGTTAGCGATACCCTCACCGTCGATGTCCCAACGGAACGACTTCAACAACCCAGCCTCGTCCATCTTCTCCAGCGTCCGCTCCAGTTTCCGGCCACGCAGCAGCGCCCGGCGAGTCACGTTACGTGACTTCCCGATCTCCGCCAACGTCGCCGGGTCGCCGCCCAGCAAGGCAGCGCCGAGCCGGTGCTGCACATACGCCTTCACCTTCTCGAAATCCAACGGATCAATACGAGCAACCCGCAAGTCGTCCACCAGCTCCGGTAGGAACTCCGACGCCCGCTCCACGTAGTTAGGTGACCGGAACAGTTCATCAACCAAGTCGTTCGTCACCGCAGACTGCTTACGGATCATCTCCGGCATCTTACGGATAGCCCCAGCCTCCTGAGCCTCAGAGATATAGTTGTACGGGTTCACCCACACCGACGGCATACCCATCAGCTCCGCACGGAAAGTCTCCTCCAGCAACACACGAGACATCCAGGCAATCGGACGCCCAGCCAACTGAGCGATAGCGAATATCCTGGTCATGGGCTTAAAGACTTTGTCTATCGTGAACACACCGGCCTTAGAGAGGATACCGGCCCCGGTGGCCCGACCGAACTCGCCGCCGACGATATCGGCGTACGCCATACGGATCAGGTCCTCCTGGTCGAAGTCCTTCGCACGTTCACCCAACCTCGCCTTGATCGTGTCGGCGATGTCCTGCCGCTTCCGGCGGGTGCCACGGAAGATACCTTCAGTCAACACCTTCGGCTGGTTGTTCGCTGTCTCCATGCGCCGCACCATGCGGATCATCTCTTGGCCGTCAGGCATCGAGAACTCCGCAGCGAAATGCGACGGCATCGACGGGAAGATACTCCCGTCCGCTGCCTCGCCCAGCTCCCGGGCAGACGAGTCGAAAGCGTACACGTTGTTGCCCTGCTTCTGCACGAACTCGATGAGGTTCTGGCCCAGCAGCGGATTCTCTAGTTCCTCACCCAACTCCACGAACGCCTGAAGAATGATCTGCTGCCGGTTACCGGGGTTCCCCGCCAAGAACTCATTCACCCACTTCGTGGCCAGTTCCTCCCGGCCACCCAACGTCTTGATCCAGTTACGCAACGCATCGGCCCCGGCACCCGAGTCCGTCATCGAAATGTTCTGCGGCATCTTCATCGACAGTGCCGCACCCAGGCGACGGAACCCACGGGACCAGCGGCCGTTCACGTTGTTGTGCCTAGCGGCCCGCTTCACTAGCTTCCACGCAGACGTCTGCGGCAAGTCCATCACGAACCACTGGAACGGCTGGACGTTAGCGTGCATGTACGCCTGGTCCGCCAGGGCCTGGTGCAGCGAAGACATCTGCTCCGGCAAGAACTCGTCCATCGTCCCGACGTCCGTACCCCAGTTGTCGACACCCTCCACGAGGTACTTCTCGCCCCGCCTGGACGTGACCGTCAAGTCCCCGGCGTCCAGGAAGTCCAGGCCCTCAGCGTCAGCGTACTTACGTAGCCACGACACCTCAGCCGGTGACAGCTCCGAGAAGTCGTCCATGCCCGCCATCAGCTTCGTAGCCAACGCATCGCCCTCAGCCGTACGTGTCTCTATGAGCCACTCGGCGGCGTCCCGCCGGACGCTGCCCCACTCTAGGCTCGCCCGCTTCAAACCGCCGCCGGTACCCAGCTGCGAGATGACAACCTTCCTAGTCTCCGTGTCGCCCGTCAAGGTCGACCGCCGGAGCATGGCGCCACCCACGTCGTAGGCCCGGTTCACGACGTCGCCCCGAGTGGCCTCTTCCTCGTCCACCATCTGCCTGAACAAGCGAGCCTCGGCGGCGTCGCCCGGCTGGAACGGGATAATCTCGTCAATGATGAAGTCACCGTGGCCCTCCGCCCGCAACGCAGCGATACGGTGGTTACCGTCGCTGATCATCACCCGGCCGTCGTCCGGCATCACAGTGAACTGCATCGGTGTCGGGGAACCGTCCGGGGCGAACTTCGCTTCCTCCATGAACTGCTCCGGCCCGACCTCACGGATACGGGCACGCATCCCCTCGATGATCTCCACCTCGTCCGGGTCGACCGAGTCGCCCCAACGGAACTGCACGTACTCGTGGGCCTCGTCCGCCGTCAGCGTACCGTTGTTATTCAGGTACTTGCCTCGGATGTCGACATCCGTCAAGGGGCCAGC
>JABAHS010077355.1_pt3 | contig 21598 bp, 19 predicted proteins | sample 7062111 | NCBI WGS metagenome assembly JABAHS01 (sample SAMN14534600, study PRJNA622989) | marine sediment metagenome | biome: marine biome [ENVO:00000428]; feature: marine pelagic biome [ENVO:01000023]; material: deep marine sediment [ENVO:00002113]; isolation source: pool of 4 deep marine... | reverse complement strand
ATCCTTCGAAATAGAAGGAAACAGGCTTCTTTTTGCGCCTCCAAGCTTAGGAGTGTGTGAAAAATCTGTTCTGCATACGCAGAAACTGCAAAGTGTTCGCCATCCCCGCCTGTCTCTCGCTCTTTTTGAACTTAGTCAGGCTTCCATTTTAACTGGTCAGCTTCCTCTGGTCTTATAAATTTAATCCGACCATCATTAAATAATACAGAAGCTTTTTTGCCCTTGTGATTATCGAAGTTTAGTAATTCAGGACCTCCATATTGATTCCACCCACCTTTGGTTTCAAAAAGTAACACTACATCGTTTGGGGAATTAGGTAAACAGTTTGGATTTATCGCAAAATGACAAGGCCCTGCTTTAACAGCAGGACATTTTAACAATCTTTTGCTCTTCAAGTACTTACCTTCCAAGAGCAAATCGCACCATTTATTCGGTTTTGGATATACTCCATCGAACTGCTCAGTATAAAGCTCAACAGCATTTCTGATTCGTTCTAAGTTAGAGGCACATTCCCCTGCCAAAGAGTATCTTGTCTTAACTACCGTAATAGGCATCAGAATGGCCGTCAGGAATCCGGCAATCCCAAAAACGACTAAAATTTTCCATAGCGGAATGTTTATTCTCAATTTATTATCGAACGCTTTATAGCCGTATCTAATTTTAAGAAGCATGCCGTTTCCCGTAAGTCCCAGGAACATAAGAATTACGGATATCATCCAGGACCATGTCGCTTGCAAAAGCCTAACCTCAAAACGCCATAAGGGAATCGGCCTGTACTCAAGAATGTAAATCACATGCTGCNNGCGCAAAATGGACTGATAGTACCAGAACTGCAACATAGAATCCCCAAAACTTTCTCACCATAAGACCGAGTATGTAAAAGGGAAGAATAAACTGAACAAATGGGAATGCAGAAAGTGTCCAAAAAAGCATGTTATCAGCGACCCTAAAATACACTTCTAGTGCTATAGGAAGCAATGCACCTATGATACCCAATCCCATCAAGACTTTAGCTTTTCTCTCTTCTTCGCTCATCTTTCAGCCTTAATAAAGCCGTGAGTTTATCGCCTGTGTCTCACTCTTTTTGAACTTCGTCAGGCTTCCATTTTAATTTATGAAGGCCTTGTGTTCGCTCAAAATATACATGATTATCCAGAAACAATACATTGCAACCCTCCCACTTGTGATATGCAGTTGTTAATAGTTCAGAACCACCCACCTGGTTCCAACCTGGAGCAGTCTCAAAAATCAAGACCATATCAGGAGAACCCACACTTAATTTATCGATATTCTTATTCATAGCGTAATTACAGGGGCCTCTCTTCGCACCTCGGCACTTAAAATGTTTATTGGTTACATACCCATGCTCGATGAGTAAGTCACACCATTTTGATGGTGTAGGTAACATATCATTATAATCATTGGCATAGATAAGCATTGCTCTGCCTATAGCTGCCATGTTCGAACCACATACCATTCTTGGTGATATTGATCTTATTCTCGGTAATGCAATGATAAATAGAAATCCTATGAGAACAGGTATATGTGTTCCGGCAATTGCATATCCAATACCATTTAATTGGCCTTTGCTTCTGTGAATTCTAAAAATACTGACAATGCCGAACACGTACGCCAGTACGAGCGAAGCGGCGAAGATAAACAGGATTAGTGATAACACAGTGTCTACAACATATTCTCGTATTCGGGATTCAATATGCCAAGTAGATGCAAGGGTGTGTGGGAAAACAAAAAAGGCTATTACACTTAATAAAACAAGATATACAGATGCTTTAGCAAGTTTCGATGTTTTAGCTTCCTGATATTCTTCTATTCTCTGTTCTTCGCTCATCTTTCAGCCTCGATAAAGCCGTAAGTTTCCCGCATATATATAATCTATTGTAATATTCCGACCGGCTAAAAGCAAAGATATTCCCGATTATGCCGTTGCCAACCACTTCCACTCTGACCGCATCTTTGCTATAATATATGCGATGAATCGGGAAAGTATAGTCGGATCTATTTGCCGGGGCTCTTATGTTGAAAAAGAAACCTGAGGCTAATAACGCACGCCCGGAGAATTGGCCTTCAGAACCTAATAAACAAGTTTCTCTGAGCGGCATATTTGTAATTATTATTTGCGGTGTATACATCCTACTTGCATTTGCTTTTCTTTCCGGCACTATTTTGACCGGTTTGATCTTTATTGGAATATGGTCTGCTTCATTTCTCGTAATATACATCGGTATGCCGCTGGCGTGTCTCGTTTGGGCGACAAGCATGGGCTATCGTATTTTCATCCGGAAGAACAGGCAGTTAATGATATGGACAGGAATAAAATATGGTATTATCGTTTTCGGTATAATGGGACTTGTGTTCGGGCTTTGTGGTCTGGTTCCGCCTACGGCAAAAACGTTCATGCTCGGCTTCTGGATTCACTCGAAGGTCTGGTTGGATGCCGAAGAGATCCGAAGATGGATAAAAGAAAATCAAACATCTACAGACCCCAATACAAATGTGCCACTGGCACAAGGGCCATTCTCACTGAAGATGATAGCATTGTACTCCGGCCGATTGAATTACGATAAGCAAAATTCAACTATAACAATGTTTCAAGGCAGTGGCTTTGGCCATTGGGGCTTGACTGTCGCACCAAAAGGCACCCCTATCCCGGACGGCTGGTGCGTGAAGAAGTTAGAGGATGGAGCATGGGTGTGGTGGGATGATCAATATTAACAGTGGTTACATTCAGCACAATAATTCGTAAATTCTCTAATTCGCTATCCGCTTCCCGCTGTACGCTATACGCTAAAGATTATATTCTTTTATCTTCCGGTAAAGCGTTCTCTCTCCGATGCCGAGAATCTTTGCGGCCTTTTCACGATTGCCCTTAGTCTTTGCCAACGTGTCCATAATCGCCTGCTTCTCCAACTCATTCAGCGATACTCCCCCTAAGCCGGTCGGTGTCCCGGCCCCGGCTGCCAACTGTCGCCGCTGATATATTTCAGGCGGTATGTCTTGTATATCGAGCTTGTCCCTGTCGCACATTACAACCATCGTCCTGATACAGTTTCGAAGCTGGCGAATGTTGCCCGGCCAGTCGTAGTTCATCAGAATCATCAAAGCGGCCTCCGTTATACCGCCCACTTCCGAGCCGGTCTCCCCTGCGGCCTCCTTGAGAAAATATACAACAAAAGTCGGTATATCATCAGCCCTGTTGCGCAGCGCCGGCAGCGTAATATTTACGCCCTTGATTCTAAAGTACAAATCCTGCCTGAATTTCTTCTTTTCGATAAGCTCGGTCAAATCATGGTTTGTCGCGCTGATTATGCGTACATCCACTACAACTTGTTTATGGGAGCCCACCGGTATAACGATGCCGTCTTCGATGACTCGCAGAAGCTTGGCCTGCATATTCAAAGGCATATCACCGATTTCATCCAGCAACAGCGTCCCCTTGTCGGCTATCTCGAACAATCCCTTCCTGTCGCTCGTCGCCCCGGTAAAAGCGCCTTTGGCATGGCCGAACAATTCGCTCTCCAACAAAGTCTCCGTCAGGCCCGCGCAATTAATCGGCCGAAAAGGCCTGTTCCGGCGTAGTGAATTATCATGAATCGCCCTTGCCAGCAGTTCCTTGCCCGTCCCCGATTCGCCTTCAATCAGAACGGATATATTCGTCGGCGCCACCCGCCGCAGCACCTCGAATATCCCCTCCATTACGGGATTGTCACTCCGCACACCCTCGAACTCAAATCCTCCTTCACCTGCCCCGCTCACTCTTGCTTGTCGCTGACTTGCGGTCATTGCCTTCTTACAGGCCTGCCCCACAAGTGTACGAAGCTGGTCAATATCTATCGGCTTGACAAGATAGTCGTATGCTCCCCTTCTTATCGCTTCCTTGCAGGTATCGATGGTCGCGTAGGCCGTCATGAGAATAACTTCTGTATGACCGTTTGTCCTCTTTGCCTCCTCCAGTATGGCCAGGCCGTTGATATCTCCCTCCAGTTTCAAATCCGTAACAACAACACTGACCTGTTGATTGCGTACAATCTCCAGCGCGTCTTCGGCGCTATAAACAGCAATTGCCTTCACGCCCGACTTATCAAGCGCTTCGGCGATTCCGTCCGCGTGGTCACGCTCATCGTCGACAACCAGAATTATACAATCTTTATCTGACAAACCGACACCTCACGGTTTCTTTAGAGGCAGCTCTATTGTAAACAACGTACCTTTACCCGGCTCGCTGTCAACGCTTATCGTACCTTCATGCGCCTCGACAATCTTTTTTGCCGTCGGCAGACCCAGCCCGCTCCCCTGCGGCCGGGATGAATAATAAACATCGAAAATATTCCCCAGTTTATCCTTGGCAATTCCGCTGCCGGTATCGCTGATTTGAATCACTGCCTTTTTCTTCCGGCTCTCCGTCCTGATTAGCAGCTCACCACCGTCACTCATGGCCTGCTGGGCGTTAATAAAAAGATTCAATATCACCTGTTTTAGCATACCTTCGTCGGCCTTGCAAACAAGCGGCTTGTCGTACAATTGCTGCCGGATTATTATCGAATGACTGCGCGCCTGAGGCGAATAAAAATCGATCATATCACTTACGAGCGAGCTTATATCAACACTTGCTAACTGCAATTCGGTCTTGCCGATATACCTAAGGAATCCCTCCAGTATCCGCTCGAGCCGATCCGTCTCTTTTTCAATAACAGATATTTTTCGCAGAGCCCTCGTAAACTCCTGCCCATTATGTCCCCCACCTGTTTGCCCGCCCTGAACAGACTTTGCAGCCTCCAATTCCTCCCTGGCAAGCTTTAGGTTGATCTTGATAGAGGACAAGGGATTCTTGATCTCATGGGCAAGCTCGCCCGTCAACTTGCCTAATTCTTCAACTCCTATTTTCACCGCTGAGTTCGCCGACTAAAATCTTAATTTTATACCTGCCCCTACAAGTTAATCGCTGGTGTTATAAGGCTCGGTGCTATTTGCTCCCTCAATCACTGATATTCTACCCGGCCTGCGTCCAGGGGCGGCATTATCACTCTTTTTCTTCCGGTTTGCGGTCTTTTCCAGATGGTTTGTGGTCTTTTCCAGACGGTTTTTGGTCTTTTCCGCCCTTCTCAGCCAGAGCAGCTTTACGAGAAAGCCTAAGCCGACCCTGGTCGTCAATAGCCAGCAATTTTACAGGTATCAGGTCGCCCATCTTACAGACCTCTTCGACGTTTTTGACATAACCATCGCTTAGCTCGCTAATATGGCACAGGCCCTCAACACCCGGCGTAATTTCAACAAACACACCAAAGTCCTTCACGGAAACAACTTTTGATTTCTGATAAATCTGGCCCACCTTCGGAGGCGACGTCATTGTTTCGATAATCTCCTTGGCCTCGAGGTAACCATCACCGCCGACACAGCTTATGTAGATGGTCCCGTCCTCTTCGATTTCAATGGTCGTCTCTGTTTGCTCCTGGATGCTCTTAATCATCTTGCCGCCCGGCCCAATCACCTTGCCAATAAACTCAGGATCGATTTCGATACTTATCAGTTTCGGCGCATACTTACTCAGTTCGGGCCTTGGTTTACTGATAGCGGCGTTCATAACCTCCAGAATCTTCAGTCGGGCCGTCCTTGCCCGCGCCAGCGCCTCCACCATGACATTATGTGCCAGGCCCTCAGCTTTGATATCAAGTTGTATCGCGGTAATACCATCAACAGTACCGGCAACCTTGAAATCCATCTCTCCATAATGGTCTTCTTCGCCCATAATATCCGTCAGCAATTCGTACCGGCCGCCCTCGTCGCTAATCAAACCAATCGATATACCGGCAACAGCCTTTTTCACCGGGACACCAGCATCCATAAGCGCAAGCGAGCCGCCACAAACAGAAGCCATCGAACTGGAACCATTCGACTCGGTAATATCCGAGATAATCCTGACAGTGTATGCGAATTCATCCTCCGGCGGCCTGATCTGCTCCAGCGCACGCTCGGCCAACGCCCCATGTCCGATTTCCCTTCGACCCGGACCGCGAATAGGGCGTATCTCACCAACCGAAAACGGTGGAAAGTTATAATGGAGAGTAAAACTCTGGGTATACTCTTCCAACAATCCATCTATTATCTGCGCATCTCTGATAGTACCAAGAGTCACACTTGCTATTGATTGCGTTTCGCCGCGTGTAAATAACGCCGAGCCGTGGGTCCTGGGCAATATACTCACTTCACAATCAATCGGGCGAACATCTTCATATCCTCTGCCGTCAAGTCTCTTGCCTTCCAATAGCAGCTTCTTAATAACACTACCTTCTATCTTACCAATAATTCGCTTGACCATACCCCTGTCATATTGGGCTTCGTCACCATCTTCGCCTTCACAGTATTCCGTAAGAATCTTATCGATCAATTCCGCCACGGCCGTATTGCGTTCCTGCTTGACCGGTATCTGCTTTAGCTCGTAAATCTTATCCGATATCTTTGAGGAAATCTCCGCTGCAAGCTGCTCGTCGGTCTCCTGAAGTGGAATTTCCTTTTCAACACCGACCTTCCCACGAAGTTCCTCGATCATTTCACAAACCTCGGCAACCGTTTTCTGTGCCGTTGCAATAGCCTCGGCAATAACCTCCTCCGGCAGCTCCTTTGCGCCCACCTCAATCATATTCATCGCTTCTTTGCGCCCCCCCAGAAGCAGGTTCAGGTCACCGCTCGTAATTTGCTTATGAGTGGGATTGACCACAAACTCTCCGTTTACCCTGCCTAACCTGCATGCGCCGATAGGCCCTAAAAACGGGATCTTACTTATCGTAAGCGCAGCACTGGCGCCTATCATCGCAAGAACATCGGGATCATTTTCACCGTCAAAACTCAAAACGCTCGCCATTACCTGCACTTCCTGCACATAACCCTCAGGAAACAGCGGCCGAATAGGCCTGTCAATCTGCCTTGCCGTCAGGGTTTCTTTCGTGCTCGGCCTGCCTTCGCGTTTAATAAATCCGCCGGGAAACTTTCCCGCCGCGCTCTGCTTCTCTCGATAGTCAACACTCAACGGGAAAAAATCAATGTCCTCGCTTCTCGGCGGTGCCGTAACCGCCGCCACAAGGACAACAGTTTCACCGTATTGAACTATAACTGCCCCATCCGCTTGCTTGGCGATTTTACCGGTTTCGATTGATAAATTTCTGCCCCCGATTTGTCTCTCTACTCTACATACATCAAACATATACCTTTTACCTTCTTCTTCCTGCCGCCCGTCTTTACAATTTCGCACAGTTTAGTCTTCATCTACTCTCTGTGTCTGTCGCGGTCCGGCTCTTATTTCCGCAGGCCGAGCCGGGATATAACATTCTGATAGCGCTTAGTATCTTTTCTGTTGATATACTTAAGCAATGCCGTTCTGGTCCCGACCATTTTGAGCAAACCGCGTCTGGATGCGTGGTCTTTGCGATGAATCTTGAGATGCTCGGTAAGATCATTAATCCTCTTCGTCAATATTGCAATCTGCACCTCCGGCGAACCCGTGTCGCCGGAATGAGTCTCAAAATCGCTGATAATCTTCTCTTTTTCCTGCTTAGCCAACATTTCTTATACAAAACCTTTCCTGGTTATCTGTATCTCACATTCCCTTTGATTTACGATTCAAAGCAGAATAATAACAAAGCTCGCGCTTCGCTAAACTTATAAAATGCCATAAATTTTAAGCCCAGTATTGTAATAGGGTATTCCCGCGTTTGCAAGCTTTTTCTGCAATAATATACGATTAAAATCCAAAATCCCCCCTTTCCCGCCAAATTAGGCCATAAATCGAAGCATTCTGGCCCAAAATCGCATTCTTATCGGTCTTCAGGCACTGTTTCACCTTGACTTCTACATTGATCGGTGTACAATTTTTCTTGATATTTAATAACAGGAGGCAGAGTGATAGATGCGACAAAATAATGCGGATTTCTTTGAAGTTCACGAGAATGTATCGTTGCGTACAGTGTGCGTCATGAAATATCAACCATTTTTGAAAGGGGCACAAAATGAAAAGTACAACAATATTAACAATTTTAGTAATGGGCCTGATGTTCTGTATTGCTCAGGTCATCGAGGCGACGTCAATGGGCACGGCATGGACCTACCAAGGCAGGCTCTTAGACGTCAACGACACGGCAGATGGCGAGTATGACTTTGAGTTCAAGCTGTATGATGACCCTAACGCAAATTTCCCATTAGCCGAGGTGAATATACCGAACGTTGATGTCATAAACGGCTACTTTACGGTAAACCTCGATTTTGGCAGCGGGATATTCGACGGCAATTCCTGCTGGTTGGAGATCTTTGTTCGCCCGGGAGAACTTTCGGATCCGAATGATTACAAAAGTCTGAGCCCGCGACGAGAGGTTACACCGACACCATATGCATTGTACGCGGCAAAAGCAGGCACCGATGCCGACTGGATTGTGTTACAACAAAATATGCATGCCAGCGTTTCAGGAAATGTCGGAATCGGCGTGATGATCCCCGGTTACAAGCTGGATGTCGGCGGGGATATTAAGGGAACCACCGGGCGTTTCGGTACCGACCAACTGGCTTTCGGCGCAAATCTGCAGGTCGCCAACAAAATAAACATCATGGACGATTCAACCGACAATCCAAATCTTTTTATCGGTGACAACAACATGCAATTTTTACAGTTGCGTTGGGACAGCACCGGCGATCATGCCCAATTATATACTCCTGCTCCCTACAATATCGCTTTAATGCCGGGCGGCAATGTCGGAATCGGAACAACAACACCAGAAGCCGGATTTGATGTTGCAAATCCTTCAGGCGGTCCCGCTATGACCGTTGGACGAAGAACCGGCTATCCTTCTATCCGCGCTCGCTCTGACGCTGCGGGTGGATGGTTGATTATAGATTCAAACGGTGCCGGCAACGTTGGATTAAACCATTACGATGATGGTCATGTGATTTTGGTAAACGGTGGTGGCAGGGTCGGCATCGGGACCACCGGTCCCGATGCAAAACTATCTATTCAAATGCAGACGGGAACTCAGCTCATGCCTGCTGTTACTCCGGGTCTGGTTATTAAGGATGGCCAATTCAATTCCGCCAAACAAGTCGATGTTCAGGACAGTACCGGTGAGAGCAGATTCGTTATCAACGGCGCTGGGAAAGTCGGAATAGCTACAGACAGCCCTCAATCAGAACTGGATGTGGCGGGGAAGACGCGGACTCAGGTATTGGAGATTACTGAGCGGGTCGGGATAGGAACAGACAATCCTCAATTAGAACTGGATGTGGTGGGGAGGACGCGGACTAAGGTATTGGAGATTACAGGGGGTGGTGATCTGGCAGAACCTTTTAATGTCTCTGGTCAACAGTCTGGAAAACCGGGTATGGTTGTCTGTATCGACCCGGAGAATCCCGGCAACCTTGTGGTTAGCAAAAAAACCTACGACAGAACCGTAGCCGGCATCATCAGCGGCGCCGGCGGAGTTAAACCTGGGATGTTAATGGGCCAGGTAGGCACCAGGGCCGACGGCGAACACCCTGTCGCAATGACGGGACGGGTGTACTGCCGGGCTGATGCTTCAAACGGCGCGATAAGGCCCGGAGACCTTCTTACAACATCACAAACCCCGGGCCACGCTATGAAAGTGACGGATTATGACCGCGCCAACGGTGCGATACTCGGCAAGGCCATGACCGGATTAGAGGCCGGCCAAAAAGGGCTGGTCTTGGTATTGGTTGCCCTTCAATAATATCGGGAGGCTGAAAAATGAGATTCTATACACACAGAAAAATAGCTTTAAGGCATTATTTCATTCTCGTTGTGCTTCTCACCTGCACCGTCACGGATACCGTGGCACAGCAGGAGGAATGCCACTATTATGATGGCGGTTCGACCATTGATGTCCTGGTGCTGTATACGGAAGCGGCTCGTCTCGACAACTCGAGCAATGATATCCACGCGTACATCCAGGCCAATGTGGACTTCATGAACAACATCCTAACCAACAGCCACGCGTACCCACGAATCCGGGTAGTGTATAAACTGGAAGTCGTGTACGACGAGTCGGATTGTATAAAGGCGGACTGCACCATACTTCGGATACTGGATCGCAGCGATGGGTACCTCGATGAAGTCCACGTTCTTCGTGACTTAAACCTGGCAGACATCGTCGTGCTGTACGTGCGGTGCGTGAATTGCGGGGGTGTGGCTGCGTGTCAACACGGCGACCAATATATCCTCGATCCAAACGGAGGATTCACGGTCGTGGCCAGCGATTGGGAGCTCGATGGTCTATGGGGTACGGTCCATGAAGTCGGGCACATCATGGGCTGCGGCCACAACCGGGACGCAGATTACAACAGCCCCGGCTACCCCATCAACTGCCGCTCCTGGTCTTACTCTTATGGATACGATTTCATCGGAGACAGCGGCCAGTGGAATACTACGATAATGTCCTACGGCCCGACGCTTTGCGGCGCAATAGTTGGTGGCACTCCCTGTAAACTTTGGGACCCAAACGCCTGTCCTGACTGTAACCATCTGTACCCTAAACCGTTCATTATTCCATATTTCTCAAATCCGGATGTTTACTTCGACGGCAGGCCAACGGGTTTGCCGGAGGGCGACCCGAATGAGGCGGACAGTGTGCACACAATTAATATCAATGCCTCTATGGTCGCAAACTACCGACAGAGTTCGGAGAGCAGATGGGTTGACTTCGCATACACTGGTACTGATGAACACGGCTGCTACGAGCACCCCTATAACACCCTCATTAAGGGCGTCAACGGCGTGCCCGAGGACGGATTCCTGATCTTCAAGGCCGGTTCCAGTTTATGGACAGGCACGATCGAGAAGCGAATCACTCTCGATGCCCACGACGGGACCGTACGAATCGGCGGGTAGATGGCCGGGATAAGCTGTATTTGCTCATAAACGTGTAGGTCGTCTCTCCGAAGTCCGGAAATAAGGCGAAGAGATGAACAGCCAATCCGGGGAAAAGAGAATGGAGAAGTTCGTTGTAAAAATGAGTGTCAGTGTGCTATAACGCTTGAAATTCTAAACACCGGCAGCAGCAATGCTATCGCGATTGTCCCGATGACAATGCCGAGGATTGTTATCATAAGCGGCTCAATCATGGCCATAACGCTTTTGATTGAGGCTTCGAGCTTTTTCTCATAAAAATCCGAGATTTTGCCACAAACTTCACCCAGTTTGCCGCTCTTTTCCCCGGCCCGAAGCATCTGAATTACCCCGGGTGCAATTAACTGGTTTGCCTGGCTGACGTCCTTTTCCCCGATTGTGGTATCTTCGTTACTCATGGAAATCAGAATCGACTCTGATAGCTGGTATCCATCGCGGATTTTTTCGTCTGTGGTGGCCCAAAGCTGCTGAAAGTAGTAATTTTCACACGAGCCTCCGATCACCTCTATCGAGTCCAGAAGACTGACACCGGTATTGATCATTGTCGCCATAATCCTCATAGAGCGAGTCACAACCATATCGATAAACATTGTGCCGAGGACAGGTGTCCTGATTTTAATATAATCGATCACCCGTCGGCCCGATGTTGTCTGAGCCCAGTAATAAAAAGCTACGGACACAAATATCAATGCCGTCACAACGACTGTCAACACACGGAAATTACCCAATAACTGACTGAAGCTGACCAGCATCTGCGTGATTTTCGGCAGCGTAGTTCCCCTTGATTCGTAAATTTTCGTAAATCTGGGTAAAACAAAGAACATCAATGTTCCCGTTGCCGCCACAGCCATCAGCGCCATAATAAACGGATATGTAAGCGCTCCTTTGATACGCTTGCGTGTTTCGGCTTCGAAACTGAGATATCCGCTTAGCACACTGAGCATTTCAACCATTTCACCGGACGCTTCGGAGGCCCTGACCATACTGATAAACATCGAACTGAACACCTTCGGGTAGGCAAGCAGCGCTTTTGAAAAATCTTCGCCGCTCTTAATCGTCTCCGAGACTTCCATAATTATCATCTTAAATGTGCCCTGTTCGGCCTGCTCGGCAATAGCATCAAGAGCATCACTAAGCGCCACACCGCTATCCAGCATCACAGACAACTGGGTCGTAAACAGTATAAGTTCTGACTGTTTCACCTTTGCCGTACTGAGGCGGTTGAATTGTTCGATGGTTCGATGTTCAGCCGGCTGAGCCCACTTTTTGTGTGGGGCATTATTTGTTTCAATCTCCGGCTGTTCACGGGTTTCGCCAAGGATTTCATCAGTTTTTGTTGTTAATACCGCCATTTACCAGTTTCCCAACTTTTACTGTACGCTAAACACCGTCTTTATCGTTAATTGCCTGGGTAATTCTTAATGCTTCCTCGACAGAAATGATTCCCGCCTTTACCTTTTCAATGCCATCCAACTGTAAAGGAATCATTTCATTTTGAAGAGCCTTACGTTTCAACTTTTTCAAGCCGGCCCGCTCATTAATCATCTCGGCAATTTCCTCGTTGGGCACAAATAGTTCCTGAATTGCGATCCGACCAACATATCCGGTATTACGACATTTTTTGCAACCCACACCGCGATAAAATTTGTCGACTTTGCCGCCCAATTCTTCAACGATTCTTTTAACACTGACAGGCGGGTCGTATTCGGTCTTACAGTTCGAACATATCTTTCTCACTAATCGCTGGGCCAAAACCGCTATCAACGAGGCGCTAACAAGATAAGGGGCAACTTCCAGGTCCAGCAAACGTGTCACAGCACCGGGCGCATCATTGGTGTGCAAAGTTGACAGTACCAAATGTCCTGTCAGGGCGGCCTGTACCGCAATATTTGCCGTATCTTCATCACGAATCTCACCAACCATTATTATATCAGGGTCCTGCCTTAACAAACTTCGCAGCGCTGTTGAAAACTTAAAACCGGCGTTCTCCATTACCTGAAACTGATTAATACCTGCTATGTTGCATTCCACAGGATCCTCAACCGTACAGATGTTAACCTCTTCGCTATTTAACTCAGCAAGAGCGGCATAAAGAGTGGTATTTTTACCTGAACCTGTTGGCCCCGTTACCAGCACTATCCCATTCGGAGATTGTATCACACGCCTGAACAACTGCAGATTTTCGTAGCTAAATCCAAGCGATTCGAGATTGAACAGAACCTTCTGCGGATCGATAATTCTGATAACGACCTTTTCTCCATAGTTACCCGGCATAACCGAGACACGCAAATCGATGGGCCTGCCTTCAACCAGGACATGGATTCCACCATCCTGCGGCAGGCGTCTCTGAGCAATGTCGAGTTCGGCCATAATCTTGATTCTCGAAACAATTGCCGAATGCATCTGATAAGGCGGACAGATTTTTTCATACAGTCTACCATCCACTCTATAGCGACACCTTAGCTTCTTATCATCCGGTTCTATATGAATGTCACTTGCATTTTCCCTTACCGCGTTATAAAGCAAGTAATTGACCAGCCTTACAACCGGTGATTGGCCCGCAATCTCCTCCAGATTGCTAATATCGGCGGTACATTTTTCAATCAGAGTAAAGTCATCCAGTCCCTCATCATCGATAATATCATCGATGACAAAGACATTGGCGGCTGGTAAATGTATCTGCAGTGTGGCCTTTATATCCTTAGCGGTCGAACAGACGACCTGAATCTTACAGCCACTTATACGCTCTATTTCGTCCATCAAAAATACATTTGTAGGCTCACTGACGGCCACTGTAAGCACATCACCCACCTTAAACAGCGGTAAAACAATATACTCTTCGAGAAAATCCCTCGGCAAAATCTCAAGTATCTTCGGATCACATATTTTGGGATTAACCTGCGCGTAAGGTACCTCATAAGCTTCGGCCAGAGCGGAGGCTATTTGGTTTTCCGTACAGTAATTCATCTCAACGAGAAGCTCGCCCAGCAGCTTATGGTGGCCCTTTTCTTTCTGTTCAGTCAGAGCCTTTTCAATCTGCTCAGCCGTGACAACACCCCGGGCCAGCAGCAGTTGACCAAGCTGCATCTTGTTTTCCACAGCTATTTGACTCATAGTTGTTCCCTGCCCCTAAAATCTCGTTCTATAAAGATACGAGATACGAACAACATACTATTTCTACGCAAAGCTTTTTACAGCTTCAGACAGCTCTGCATAGCAATCGAACTCATTTTCAAGCCGAGTGATTTCCAGAATTTTCGAGCAGTTTTCATCGAGTCCGGCTAATCTCATCCCACGCTTGTTCTCATTGCAGTAATCCCTTGCCCACAATAATTCTTCGAGTCCCCGACTATCTATAAACGGCACACTGCTCATATCAAGCACCATGCCCGTTTTGTTTGTCTTAATTATATCGGTGATGGTATTTTTCAGCGTTTCGGTATAATCGCCGTCCAGTTCACCCTGCAATTCAACAACCGTAACATTGTTATAATCTTGTGTTTTAATTCTCATCCGATTAGTGTCCCCACGGCAGCAATACCATATTCAGAGAAGTTACCGCTGCCATAAATCCCGATAAAATCGGGCCCATTCTGTATAATAATATCCCAGAGCCGATAGACATCACTGTTAAGAAATACTCCGGCGACTCTCTCATCAAACTGCGTTCCCGATCCCTTTCTTATCTCTTCAAGCGCCTCTTCGACACTCCTTGCATCCCTATAAGTTCGCTTTGAAGTCATTGCATCAAAACCATCCGCCAGTCCCACAATCTTGCCAATCAGCGGTATTTGATCCCCTGCAAAACCTCCGGGATATCCTTTACCATCGATTCGCTCGTGGTGATACAACACTCCGGGTACAATATCATGCATTTGTTTTATCTCACGTAAAATTCCCGCCCCTATCGAAGGATGTTTCCTTATGTACTCATACTCCTTGTCTGTGAGTTTACCCTTCTTCCGCAATACGGCCTCGTCTATCCCTATCTTTCCTATATCATGGAGGAGGCCGGCCAAATAAATTCTGTGTATCTGCTCTTCCTCGAGCGGTTCTTCCTCGGCGAGTCTTTCAGCAATCCATCGGGAAATGAAGGCAACCCTTTCAGAATGTCCTCGTGTGTACTGGTCCTTGGCATCAATACTGCGCGTTAGCGCTTTTAACGCCCCTATAAACAACGTTTTGAGGTCATTGAATAATCTTCCGTTTTCAATAAATACGGCACATCCATTTGCCACTGAGTTAAACAGTTGTGCGTCTGTACTGTCAAAATCCTGCTTTCCGACTCTGTTTATCGCAATCATCAAACCTATTATACGACTGCCGCTTTGCAGCCTGTTGATTTTATGCAGATATGATTCGGCTTTGTCCTTTCCGCACAAAGGAACCGCGATAATATTTTTTATGCTGTCGGGCCAATCATATTTGAATGGAGAATCCACTTCGCTATCCAGCAATGCCTCTTTACCGCTGTTTATCTCCTCGGTCAACCGGCTATGTAAAATAGCCGCCATTCGTTGATCTATATCTATCAATCCCGAACCGGCAGCAACAACCAGTTGTTTTTCATTGTCTATGGTCTTTTCCAGCAAAATCGCAATACCCTCTACACTGACAATATCAGTTATGTTATCACAAGCCATTTGCAGAAAGTTAGCGTCAGGCTCAGTGACCCTCATATTTATGCTGAGCTTGTGAAGGAGAACCAGTTCCTCGTAAACCCTTGCCAACTCGGTGCCGACCATTTCGATATGTTCTTCGGCTTCCACTGTGCTTTGAAATTGACGGGCCAAAAGGCCGAGCATTTCGTTAAGAAGTGTGGTACGTATATCTTGTTGCGTATCAAGATTTTTATCCTTCATACCAAGCGACGAATTGTCGCCCAGGTCAATCAGAGCCACGAGAAGAGGTTGATCGGCTTTTTTTAGAACAGCAGCCAGGAACCTATTATCGATTACTACTGTTTGTTGGTCTTTAATCTCTTTTTCAAGAACCGACGTACAATTATCAATTACGGTCCTCTTATCGCTCTTGAATTTTGTTCCTTCGCACAGCAGAACAAGTTCACCATCGGCATTGCAAACCGCAAAATTAACGCCGAGGTTATTAATTCTGGCACCAAAGCTCTCCAATTCATTCAATTGCGAGTTCGTAAGGCTGCTACCTGCCTTATCGGATGATAATCTTATTTCGTATCCTGTATCCTGCATCTGTTACTCTGCTTCACTGCTCATACATGGCGACTAACAACCGCCCGGTGATATAAAATATCCTCGATGTTCTCTAATAATTCTTTCGGGCTGAACGGTTTGCTGAGACACTGTGAAATCTGCAAATCCTCTTTTTGCTGATCCTCAATGGCAAAACTTCTGGCCGTTAACATAATAACCGGTATGTTCATTGTCTGTTCACACCGGCGGATTTTCTCGATAAGCTCCAATCCGGTCATAACCGGCATTTGAAAATCAGTAACAATGATATCGGGGTTCTCGCTACACGCCAGCTTGAATGCCTCAGCTCCGTTTTCAGCAGTTATAACGTCATAATCGTTATTACGCAGCTTTATCGCCACGACATGAACGATATGTATCTCATCATCTACAATCAGAACTCTCTTTTTCGACATCACGCTCCTCCACAATTTTTTCCGGAATCCCGAACACATATTCCCAGCCATCGATGAAACAGAAGCTTCCACCGAAGGCGGATTAGATTCGGGGCTGTTCTTAACTATACTTTGCTCATTACAGGCAGTATCTCGGCCACTTCTGTGACTGCCAAAGGCAACTCAAAGCCAAACGTACTGCCCACACCGGGCTTACTGCTTACAAAGACCCGTCCCTGGTGCACTTTCTCAACTATTTGTTTAACAAGGTTAAGGCCTAAGCCTGTTCCCTTTGCCTGTTTTTTGTTTGCGCCAATTCTGTAAAACTTATCAAAGACATGCTCAATTTCATCTTCGCCAATTCCGACTCCGGTATCAGTTACGCTTACGCGTATCAGATTTGCAGACTCGTCAACTTCTGTTTCAATTCTTACCGAACCTCCCGAAGGTGTATACTTAACAGCATTACTGAGCAGATTTACAATAACCTGCGAAATCATGTCCTTATCCGCATTTACCTGGTCGAAAACAATCGGCTTTTGCCAGATAATCTCAATATTCTTCTCCTCGGCGTAGCTCCTTATCATTTGCATCTGTTCTTCAATAAGTATTGTCAGGCTGACGGATTTCTTTTCCACCTTTATCAGGCCCGACTCAATCCGCGAGATATTGAGGATATCTTCAATCAAACGATTCAACCTCTGTGCCTGGCTTTGAATCACCGAACAAAATTCTTTTAGCGTCTGTTCATCATTAGCTTCACCATCAGCAAGCATTTCCGAATAGGCGGTGATAGAAGCCAGGGGTGTTTTCAATTCGTGTGAGACATGACTGACAAAATCATTTTTCATCTGCTGAATCTGCTTTTCACGTGTAATATCGTGCAAAACGGCCACGGCACCACAAACCTTCTGGTTTTGGTCATATACACAGGAAATAATGCAGTCGTACGTCTTTAACTCCCTGTCATTTAGAAATTCGATTTCCTTTCTTGCAGCCTGTGCTTTACTTTTTCTACTGTGGCTCAAGATATCTACAAACTCACTTTTCTCCTGCTCTACCAGCTCGCCGACCGGCTTATGCTGTGAACAGGTAAAATCAAAATTGAATAGTTTGCCGGCAGCCTCATTTGCCATCAACAGCTTGTCATACTCGTCAACAACAATAACAGCATCACGTATACTGTATATAATCGCCTCGATGTGTCCCTTTTGCCGCTGTGTCAACTGAATCTGAATTTGTAAATCACTAACCTGCTTTTCGAGATCGCTTATTACATTTGAGTAAGCATCAATCCGCTCAGTGAGAAGCCGACTTAATTCATCTATTATTGCATTATGGCTGAGTTTGAAATTAGCAGAACTACCGGGCTGAATTTCGAGACTCCGCCTTTCTTCTCTGCGCTCGAGGAAGTTATTCTTTTGTAATTTGTCCTCTCTGAGGCGTTTGGCCATGGACGTGATCGCCCCAGCCAGTCTTATCCAATACCAGCCAAGCCAAATCACGCCCACAGCCCCAACGATGTGGCACGCCGATGCAACGGGAATCCATTGCACATAACCGGCGAAACGCCCACCCTCTTCCACGCCAGAGTTCAGCCACCGGGCGAAGCCTCCAGCAAGGAGGCTAATCGCCACAACAGCCGTTACTACCAAATATAAGCTTCTTACCGATTTCACAAAGACAACTCCAATCGATCTTTAATCCCTTATTGGGATTAAATTTACGGTCGACTTTGTCCGCTGTTTATTTTCTCTCAAATCTTTCCGTATCTTTCCGTTCAAAATCCTCGAGCATAATCCTATCGATGTTCAGGTCAGCAGCAGGATCAGTTTCGTGGATGATTTTTTCCTTCAGCCGTATAGCCTCAAGGTATGACGGGCGAATCTCAAGCGCGATATTCAGCTCCCGCATCGCAGATTCACTATTACCTTCAATATAGTATCTTGCGGCCATCGCGTACCGGTCTTCAGCCAATCTTCCTCTGGTTATCCACTGCAATTCATCCCTGGCTCCAAATCTTTTACGCCTGACATCATCAGATCTTGCATCACTTCTTGTATCTTCCGGCTCATTAATAATATGAGGGGTAAGCAACACTATCACTTCCTGGCGTGAAGTTTGGTCACGATTGTACCTAAAAAATGCACCTACAAATGGAATGTCTCCCAACACAGGAATCTGGCTTCGGCCGGCAATGATACCATCTCTAAAAAGACCGCCAATAACAATAGTTTCACCATCTTTAACTATCACATTTGTCGCCAGTTCAGTTGAGAACTCGTCAGGGATGTTATTTTCCTTCAAAGTACCATCACTGTTCTTTGGATGGATATCCATCCGGATATAGCCATCGTTACCTATATAGGGCCTGAAAGACAGCTTGGTGCCCGTATCAAGGAACTCAACCTGCGAAGTTGAAGTACCACCCTCAGAAACTGTTGTCTGTGACTCGTAGCCAATCTTGTTGCCGATGTAAACCTGGCCAAGCTGCTTATTTACGGCCAGAATCTTTGGATTAGCAAGGAGAATAGTGTCTGTTACCTCTTCCAAAGCACGAATGAACACCTGAAAATGATCCTGAGTTATGCCAACAGTCAGACCGGCAACCCCACCTTCATCGACGGCACCGGCAAATAAATCCTGCATCAAGCCATCGGGATTTGCCTTGGTAACTGCCACACCATCTATTGTGTTCCAGTCAATTCCAAACTGCATATCTTCGTTCAAAATAGCGCTTAGAATAGTCGCTTCAACCAAGACCTGCCTTGGACGAACGTCCAACTCTTTAAGCAGCTTTCCCACTCGATCTATATTCTCAGGATAGTCGAGGATAACAAGGGTATCATTCAACGCCATATTATCGCCACCGCCTGTGCCCACACTGATAGACTCACCGGTCGGCACTACGAGTTCGGCAGGTGTACTGCCTTGAATGGTCCCGGCCTCACTAAGTACCGGCTTGATGAGCTTCTCTGCTTCAGCAGCGCTGATATAGTAAAGCGTAAAAACCTTGCATACCATACGTTCTTTGTCTTCCTTGATCTTTTTGAATTCATCTGCGGTATACACCCAGATAACACCGTCCCTCTCTTCATACTTATGACCATGACCCAAAATCGCATTAAGAGCGCTCTCAAAAGTCATATCATAAAGAGTGGCAGCAGTAACCATCCCGTCTACTTTCGCGGAGGGCACAATATTTTTCTGGTACTTTGTGCCTAAAAATCGAAGCGCATCCCTGATTGTCATGTCACTCTTGAAACTGATTGACTGAATGGGCTTTGCGGGATCACTCTCACCACCACTTGTTTCAACACCTACGGGCTCAATACCTTCATCGGCAACGGCAGCAGCCGAACTTTGCCCAGCACCGCCGACCACAGTTGCCGCTATCAGAGAAAATACAAAAGCCCACACCAACAAGTCTTTTCTGATTTTTACATTCCTTCTACAATACATAATTTACCTCTCTTTCTTAAACACTCATTTCCAAACATACTTCAAAACAAGATACTGATTAACACTTACTCAGTAACTTCAACAGCCTTCATAACTTTTAATTTTATTTCCGCTTGTCCGCATTTTATAACCACCACGTTTTCTTCAATCCCTACTACTTCACACTCATATTTAACACCTCCGTTTCTGACGAGAAATTTGTCACCAACTGACAGCAATTTACCATTAATAAAGGCCTGAGGATTTCCATCCTTCACTATTGCTTCGACCCTTAGCCTTTGTGCAACTCGCCTCACAATGTCTTCATTGCCGTCTTCTGAAAAAACACTCACTTCTTTATTACCATAATTCTCTTGCTCTCTATTAAAGTTTCTCCAACCGTTAGCAGCGAAAAAATCTCTTGTGAGCACATCATTACGGCCCGGAATTTTCGGCAACTCTATAAAAGATACGTTTAATTCCACATTTGATCCCGAGCCATCCTGATTTACATTTTCCTGTCTCTGTGATGCGTCAGCAGTCTCCGGGCTCTTTTTGCCGAGAACCCTGGCCCACATCAAGATCATCAACGCAATCAAACACACTGCGGTGACGGTCTTTTTCTTTTCCGCCGCCAAGCGGCTAACAAGTTTATTAGCTCCGTTAACAGTTTTTTTCACATTTTGTTCCATATCTCTTATCCACGCTCGGATTTCGGCCTGTAATAAATAACCACTTGTGCCTTCATACTAACTTCACCGCTAAAATCGCTATCGTTGGCAAGCTCGATATTCTCAATACGAACCAACCTATCCAGTCTCTGCATTTGTTTTTGAAACTCGAACACCTGAGCCAACGTACCTTTACACTGCATATCCACGGGTATACAGTTCAATCCCTTTACGACTGTTTCCTTGCCTGGGGCAATCACCTGATCCTTCAGATTATTCTTACCCATCAAATCCGCAATCTGCTGCAAAAACACACCGAAGTCATTTTGCTCAGGAATATTGGCCTTATAGTTTCCAACCGTAGCTTGGAGGTTTAACAATTGCTCCTTTAGCAACTGCACCTGCACCCTCTCCATTGATGCCTGATTGATTGCCAGCATCTGGGCGGTCCTTTCCCGCTCGACAGCCTTCATTCTTTTTCGCAAAGGCAAATAGCGAAACAGCACAAACGCCGCCACTATTGTTCCTGCCGCAATACATATCGCTATTTGTTTTCTTTCCTGAAACAACATTCTCACTTTATGCCTTTTATAGTTCGCGATAATTTGCCAGATAACAACTTATCTCAAACTCACTTACCTGGAAATTCTTTCCGGTTCCCACCGTCATCTTCCTGTTTCTTGAAAATGACGGGTACACCTGGCAAAAATACGGCGACTCTTCCAATTTGCATATTAATTCCGCTATATCCCCGGCTTTTGTCGCGACACCGCTTATCATCACTCTGAATCGCACGTCATCAAGCGATATTTCACCTTTGCCAGTAACGTTACGATCAACTGCTCTGGCAGCAGTATTAGTGGGTCCGGAGGCTTTCCGCCGTTTTACGTCGGTAAACTTCTCGGCGTCGAATTCGACCTTGCTAAGTACAACATTGTCATCAATCAAATAACTCATCTCAGC
>JABAHS010132890.1_pt1 | contig 21600 bp, 41 predicted proteins | sample 7062111 | NCBI WGS metagenome assembly JABAHS01 (sample SAMN14534600, study PRJNA622989) | marine sediment metagenome | biome: marine biome [ENVO:00000428]; feature: marine pelagic biome [ENVO:01000023]; material: deep marine sediment [ENVO:00002113]; isolation source: pool of 4 deep marine... | reverse complement strand
GGATGTGGATCTCGGGGGCGAGTCGTGGAATTACCGGATCTTTTGGAACGACCGATCCGAGCGCTGGCAGCTCGACATCTGGACCTCCGACGAAGACTCAGCCGGCAATCCCCTGAAGTCCGTCTATGGTACCAAGATGGTGCCGAACTACCCCCTGAACGCGACCCATACGGGCCGGATCCCGGAAGACGGCTTCATGATGTTGCTCGACACCGGGGATCCGGAAGCCCGCGAGCAGTGCACCTATGATGGCCTCGGGTTTCGATGGCGGTTCAGTTGGGTGGCGTGGGATGGGCTTGACGATCCCGAGGATCGAAACTGGAGCATCACGGTACCATGAGCCTCCCCCTCACGATACCGCGCCGCATCGTCCGGGTCCTGGTCGGGCCCCCGGGCGGGACCGGGCTGGCGTTCGAGCACGAGTACATGAGCGGTTCCTGCAAGTCCTACAAGGGCAGCAAGCCGAACGAGTGTGAGGTCTCGATCCACAACTTGAGCCGCGCCACCATCTCGCTCCTGGAGGCCCCCGGGCAGGTCATGATCGTCCAGGCCGGTGAGGATTACATCGGCCAGTTGTTCACCGGTTCGATCGATCGCCGGGGCGTCGAGACCGTCAATGACATCTCGAGCCGCATCACGACCATCAAGGCCACGGACGGCCGGCGTGTCTACCGCGACACCAGGGTCTCGCGGTCCTATCCGGCCAATGTCGCGATCGCGACTGTGGTCCAGGATCTACTGCTACTTGCGACCGCCCAGGGTATCACGCTGGGTCTTGGATCTTCCTTCCCGCCCGGCACCTTCCCGGCCGGCTGGGCCCACACGGGACTCTGGCGCCAGGCCCTGGACGAGATCCTGCTCCCGCTGGGCTACTACTGGACGATTCAAGGCCGTGTGATCTATGTCCTGCCTCAGAGCCAGACGGCGCCCGGGAATGTCCCGTTCGTGTCACCCGGCACCGGCCTGACGGGATCCCCCAAGCGTACCGACAAGGGCTGCGACCTCACTAGCAAGCTCAACCCCGCGATCGTGGCGGGCCGGGGGTTGCAGCTCCAGAGCGAGTTCTTCAACGGGCTGTATCGGGCCGTGGTGGTGGATCATCAATGGGACACAGATGGCACAAAATGGGATACGGTCGCGCAGTGTGAGGTCCTGAAGTGAGCGGCACCGAAAAGAGCCTGACGGAACTCCTGGAGGAGACACTGGTGCTGGCCGCCCAGCGCCAGGACGGCCAGACGTATGGGCTCGTGAACAGCTACGATCCAACCAAGCAGCGGGCCAACGTGACCCCCTTGATTCCTCGGTTGGTCGTGGATGAGTTGGAGGTCATCGCCACGATCCCGAACGTCCCGGTTGAGTGGCCCGAGACTACAACCCATAGCATCAAGATGCCGTTGGGAACCGGATCCAGGGTGCGGCTAGTGGTGCTGGGCCACGACCATGACCAGTGGATCGTAACCGGAACCCCGAACGTTCGGCCCCAGAGTGACCGCCGTTTCTCGCTATCGGATCTGGTCGCGATCCCGGCGACCGTGCAACCGTTCGCCGAAACGGCCGATCCCCTGAGCTACGATGCCGCCTGGGGGGTGCTGGGTGGTGGTTGGTTCGTGGGGGACAACACCGGGACCCTGGTGGCGCTTGCATCACTGGTTCTAACTGAATTGCAGGCCATCAAGACCTGGGCTGATGCTCACGTCCATACAGAAACGGGCGGAACAACCAGCACACCGACGGTTCCTATGCCAGCCCCGTCATCGGTGGCCTGTACCAAGCTGAAGGCGAAGTGATGGCAGATTTCTACCTCAACTGGAGCAACTGGGGCCTCGAGGTCAGCGGCGGCCGCCTCCGGGAGATCAACCCTGACGGGACCGACTGGATTGGCGAAATGCGGCAGCGGGTCGCGATCGCGATCAAGACCCACCTGGGCGAGGTGCTGCTCGACACCACCCGGGGTTTGCCATGGAGTGAGGAGATCCTGATCAAGGGCCCGGACCTCGCCCAGATCACCAGCCGCACCAGGGCATACCTGCTGACCATCGAGGGCGTGACGGGAGTCCGGCGTCTCGAGATCGAGCTCGACAACGCCACCCGGATCATGACCTGGACAGTAGACGTCGAGACCCCCGCGGGCGTGACTGGACCTTTCAACGTGACTGTGACATTCTGAGGGCAGCATGGCGATCACGAACCCCACATTCGACGCAAACGGCCTCCGGACCCTTACGCTGGCGGAGATCCAGACGAACATGCGGGATAACGTAGTGGCGGCCAGTGACCTCGGCCCAGAGGTCTCGACCGGGGCCCACACGTTGGCCGGGATGGTGCTGGATAGCGCCGCCATCGAAATCGAGCAACTCTACAGGCTAGTCGATGACATCTGGGCCGGGCTGGATTCCGACCAGGCCGAAGGGGTCGCGCAAGACAACATCAACCGCCTCCGCGGCGTCATCCGGAACCCGGCCCGCTTCTCCACCGCGACCGTGACGTGTGGCGGGACCGCCTCAACCGCGATTCCGCAGGGGTCCATTGTCTCGATCGGGACCGATGGCGAGCGCTGGCTGACGGATCAGGATGCAACGATCGGCGGCGGCGGGACCGTGGATGTTGGCGTGACGGCCGAGAACTCCGGCCCTATCGTGGCCGCCATCGGGGCCATCAACACGATCCAGACCGCCATCTCCGGCTGGAATACCGTCACGAATGCCGCCGCCGCAGAGCCAGGGGAACTGGTCGAGAGCGATGCTGACTACAGGACCCGCAGCGAGGGCGCCTCCACCGGCTCCACGACCGAGGAAGCGATCTTCACCCGGCTGTCGGAGCTCGATGACGTGGATGCGGTCGTGGTGGTGTCGAACCGTGATGAGGACCCGGACTCCTACGGAACCCCCGGTCACACCATGTGGATCGTGATCTACCCCAACACGGCTGACCAGCAGGACATCGCCGAGACCATCTGGGGCGAGGCTGGAGCTCCTGCCGGGATCGGGATGCGGGGCGCCGTGACCGCCACCGTGACGGACGACAGCGGATACCAGCAGCAGATCCGGTGGGACTGGGCCACGGCCGTCGACGTCTGGATCTCGATCGTCGGAACCAAGGATGACGATTACCCGATCGATGGCGACGACCTCATCCGGGATGCCGTCACGGCCTATTTCGCGACCGTCCGGGTAGGGGCGGACGTCAACCCGGCCCCGGTCGAGAGCGCCTGCGTAGTGGCGGTTCCCGGGATCGTCACGATCGAGGCCCGCATGAAGGTCGGGGGAGCGCCCGGGGCTGGGGACCTCGGGCCGATCGTGATCGACATCGATGAGTATGCCGACCTAAATGCCACCATCGGGGTGACGATGACATGACGAGCCCCACCCCACAGATCACGGACTACGTGCGGCGGATCCAGGACGATCTGCTATCGCAGTTCCACCATGATCCCGTCATTAACGACCTCATGGAGGTCATCGGGCTCGAGATCCAGAGGTGCGAGGATCTGCTGTATGATGTCGCGACCAAGACCCTGCTGGACAACGCGGTCGGGGACATCCTGGACTGGCTGGGCGGGATCGTGCGGGTGCAGCGACTGGGCCGGACCGACAGCGACTATCGCAAGATCATCGGGGTCGCGATCGCGGCCAACGACTCCGACGGAGGCGCAGAGCAGATCACCTGGATCGCCTCTCAGCTCGTGGGGGCCACAGTCCAGTACGTCCAGGAGGGCGTGGCGCGGTTCCGCCTCGACTACGAGAGCGACGACACCATGAGCGATGAGCTGACCGAGGAGGCCCTTGAGTTGATCGGTCGCGCGGTCCCGGCCGGAGTAGCGTGGCGCCTCCAGGCCGGTGAGGCACTCGCCATCAATACCGGCCGATACGATGCCGATACCTATGGTGAGGGCCGATACGGCGCCATCATCGGAGGAGAGCCATGACCGAGAGAGTAACGATCCCGTCCGAGGCTGGCAGCTGCAACTGGGCTTCAGACGAGTCTACCTATTCGAGCTCCGATCCCGGGGCCGGCAAACGTCTCACTGGGTTCAAACCCAAGGACGAGCCGTCCCCCGGCCCCGGCGAAACCATCCCGGCCTCTGATCACAACTGGCTCTGGAAAATCGGGATGTATATGCTCTCCTGGCTGCGGGACACGATCCAACGGGAGTTCAGTGTTATCGAGGAAGGGATCACCGACATAACGGCCATCAGCCGGCTGTTCTGGGTCTATCCCCCCACGACAGGCATGGATGCCCGCGGGGCCGCGATCTTCACGAATGTGACCGGCAGCGCGACCGGGGGCGGAGCTGTGAAGGATCTCTGCACCGATGGCGAGCAGATCTATTACATCAACGGCGCCAGTTCTCACTACCTGGTGGCGGCCCGCAACTCCGACGGGAGCGAGATCTGGGAGAACGATCCCTACAGCAAGGGATTCTCAGCCCTCTGTACTGATGGCGGATACCTGTACGGTATCACGACCGATTCCGGCACCGCTGGTTTGCGGCGGCTGTCCAGATCGGACGGCACCCACAGCAGCAGCGCCGGGACGCGCTACGGATGTACAGAAGTGCGGGCCAATGGCCAATTCGCTGCCGCCGTTGCCCCGACTGGAAACTTGGGGGATGTGGTGGTCTGGTCCAGCATCCAGGCCACCATGGCGGAAGATGGAGTATATGCTACCGGATCGGCCCAACTGAAGGATATCGCGATCGACAACGAGAACTGTTACGTAATCGGGACCCGTAATGTCCAGGACGTTTGGGCCGTCAAGCTCTCCAACAGAACTCTGGCATGGAGTACCCAGATCCAGACTGCCAGTCCAGCTGTAGCGCGTTGCGTTGCCACGGATGGGAATGCCGTCTACGTCGGGATCGAACGGGACACGATTGGAGGCGTCAATGCCAACGTGGTGGTGCTAGATCGCTGCAATGGGCAACAGATCTATACCCTGGATGTCTACGTCTCCACCACACCCGATATCGCCAGGATCGCCGTTGATGATGAGTACCTGTACTGCCAGGATTCCAACGGTGTCTTGACGGTCCTGAAACTCGACGTTGCGGTTCCGTACGAGGTCCTCAGGATCTCCGACACCTTCCGGCCGGTCGTGGACGGAGTGAGCGTCATCAGCCGCGAGAACATCAGCTCGACGGAGTTTCAGCGCCACAATATGCTAAACGCCAGCAAGCTTTTCATGCGGTGCGCGAGCGACGACGAAAACCGGCGGCCTTTCCACACGTTGGCGGTCCCGGTCACGAGGATCTAGACTTGCCCCCTTGAATGGGGTATGAGAGAATGAACCATGGCGAGCATCACAGACATAACGATCGGCAGCACTTCGACCTCCATCCTGACCGCGGCAGATAGTCGTGTGTTGAGCGGGCCGATCTACCTGAAGAACGAATCCGGCGAGATCATCTCCCTCACGATCGCGGGCGCCGACACCTATGCGCTCGACCCCGGCGAGATCATCCAGGTCCTGCCGGGCCAGGTCGTGACCGGAACGGCCGTCGGGGGCGCGGCCCTGCTGCAGATCATCCAGGGGATCGTGCCGTCCGACGAGAGCGCCTCCAAAGGCGGGGGCGCGATCGCGGCAGCCGGGAGCGCCGGGGCCGCGGCCGGCCGGGCCATCTGGTCAAAGGGGCAAGGCGATTTCACGACCGCCCGGGCTAGCGCCACCACCCTGACGCTCGGGGCCTTCCCGACCGCCCTCGGGACCCCGGACGATGGGGACTTCATGCTGGTGGTCGTGACGGACGCGAATGGCCTGCAGGTCCCGTACGTCCCGACAGGCCACGCCATGACGCTGAGTGGCCAGACCCTCACGGTGGCGGGCGCGGTGTTCGACGTCACGGACCTGGATTACGACGTGTTGCTCTGGGGGCCGCCGAAGTCCTACGATGCCGCCCTGAATGCCGACCAGGCCCAGCGCCTGAACCCCGAATGGACCCACGTCGATAGTGACCAGAAGACTGGTAGCAGCCTGGGAGACGGGACTGTTTATCGGTACTGGGATCTCGAGACATACCACTTCTGGTCGACCCGAATCATCGATACCCCGGGCGCGACCGGCTCCAACCTCTACACCCTCGAAGCCTCGACGCTCGATGACGGGACCCCCCAGGCGAGTGCCGACTACATCGACCGTACCCTTGACTGGCTCGGACAGGCTTCATTCTCGAGCACCCAGCTGGCGGCCGACGCCACCCTCCGGATGTGGGAGGTCGACGTCCCGAAAAACATCAAGTTCCTCCGGATCAAGATGGTCCGGAGCGCCGATGGGGGCTCGACCGACGGGGCCTACCAGTACGACAGCATGTGGAGCTGACCAATGCCGAGCGCCTTCATCAGTGGAATCATCCAGGCCGTAACACGAGCCCTCAACGTTGCGGAGCCGGCCGCCCTCGTGACCGATTCGCCGTACTACCATCTACACTTCATGCAGGAGCACGTACATTCGGTGGCGGCCGTCTATCCGACCCTCGCGGCTGGCGTGACCCTAACCTGTACCGCCACCGCCTGGACACTCGGATCTCTGGTGCAGGTCGTGCCGGCCTCCACCATCACGAGCGAATTCGACATTCACGCTCTTTCGATCGAGGGCCTGAGCGCCAATGCCATCTACGAGATCGTGCTGTACCAGGGCGCCAGCGATATCGAGGTCGGTCGCTGCCGGGTAACGAAGAACGCCGCCCAGGACGGGACCGTTAACGTCCCGATGTTCACGCCCCTAATCCCGGCCGATGCCCGCATCCGGGCCGCGGTCGCGAGCGATTCCGGCAATGCCGACACGTGTGACATTGCCCTGATGTACCACACCTACTGATGGGTATCCTGGACACACTTCCGGATGGGCTGGCGCAGGATGTGATTCTCGCGGTCCTCCCACATGAAGGATCGCTGCGGGATAGGAGCTCTGGGGGCGCCACCATCACGCCAAGCGGCGGCCTGGTGTGGCGAGGGGGCGATCGGGATCGCATTACCGGCAATGGCTCGAGTGGAACCATCGACTGCGGGGTGTTCTCTAGCGCGGATTTTTCAGCCGGCATCACGGTGTTTTCAGGATTCTCGCTGGATCGCTTGACGGGCAGTGCCGATATTCAGGTCATCTTCGGCGGCAGCTCGGCCCTGTATCTGGATATCAGCAACGATCGGCTCAGGTCATTCGCCAGCGGCCTGAACGCCATCTCCCTCGGGGGCATCACGACCCTCCAGGAGTCTCGCCACTACAGCGCTGCCTATGTCTACGACGGATCCACGACCCAATACCTCTATCTGGACGGATCTGAGGATAACAGCGGCGCGACCAGCGGCACCATGACCCTGGGTTCCGTTCAACTTATGCGCGCCACCGCCGGGGTTGGGCGGTATCTGGGCGGCAGCATCCTGACGCTCCTGTTGTTCGATCGCGGATTGCTCGCTACCGAGATCGCGGCCCTGCATGCTTGGGAGCAGAGACTCTCGACAGCTCGCCGCCAGTGGCAGGGCGGTGGGCTGGACTACAGCGGCGCCGAGTTCACGGGCGAGCCGCGGTATCTGGACAACATCCAGACCGCTCGGGTCAGTCTCGCGGACGAGACTTCCGGACTGCTATCCAATACCCCCTACAGGATCGTCTCGGGTGCCTGGCGTGTCGTGGAGGACACCACCACGGGGCGGCGCGCCATCGAGTGCATGACGGCTGGACGATTGGCCCGCCGAAACCTCCACCCCTACGGGACCCACCACCTCAAGGTCGAGCACGTGGGCGCGACCCGCAATACCATGATTAGCAGCAATACCGAGACGCTCGGCGGAGGCAGCAAAAACGGCTATGACGTGACCCTGACGAGTGGCGACGACTTGCGGCTGATCCGCTATCTATCGGGCGCTACTGCGAATCTCTTTTTGGACGATGCCGGAGCATATCCGGATGGCGAATACGACATCCGGCTGACCCGTGCTCTCGACGGCACCATCACGGTGTATGTCAACAACGTGCTGGTGGATCCGCTGTCTGGCTCCAACCCGGTCGTGGACACCAACGTGACGGCATCGCTTTACATGCTCTTTGACTACGACCCTGGCGACCGCCTGTATCTGGATCGCCAGTATGCGGGAGTTGTCCCGTAGGGAGGAACCATGCTGCCCGACAAACACAAGCCCATCATCGGGACTATCGTGACCCTGGTGGTGGTGGTGCTGGCCCTCATGATGGAGTGGCGGGATTTCGGCTCTGACTTCACCCGCTGGACCTCGAGGGCCTTTGCGATCCTGGTGGCGATCTCGAACGTGCTGGGCCTCCGGATCACGGCCCCGGCCGTCAAGCGGAAGTTCCCACCGGTCCTGCCGGCCCTTCTGGTGGCGCTCCTGTTCCTGCTGCCGGCCTGCCGGAACCCCAACGCGGCGGCCTGGCGGACCGCCGACGCCGTCCTGAAGGCCCGGGACCTGACGGCCCAGCAACTCGCCTGGATGGCCCGGACGAAGCACCAGGAGTGTCGGGACCGCCACAAGGCCAAAACACCCGAGTTCGCAAAGTGTATCGAGCCTTACAGAAAGGCTCTCCAGGAGTGGCAACGGGTAGGCCGGCCGGCCATCAACTCGGCCGTGCAGGTCACCGCTACAGCGCTCCAGATCGCCGAAAAGGCCGAGGGCAAGAAGAAAATCGACTGGATGGCCCTCCTGAAGCCCGCAGCTTGCGCTCTGCTGCGCGTAGCCAAGGCGTGGGGGCACCTATGGCCCGACCGCGGAGCGGCCCTCCTGGGCGCTCTGGGGGGCCTGGGGGAGGTGACGTGTGACTGACCGATTCACAGAGGTGGCGAGCATCGTCGGATTGATCGCCAAACTGATCGAGTTCGTGGTATCCCAGACGGGCGAGACCACCGACCAGGTCCAGGAGCGGGTCAAGCGGGTCCTGGCGAAGCCGGCCACGGACGAGACCGATCCGGCCCTGAAGGCCATCGAAAACGACCTCCCGGCCAGCCCACGATAGGAGGCGCCATGATCTTCGCCAAGATGTCCCCGAGCGACTGGATAGCGCTCGCGGCCCTGATCGTCACGATCCTGACCGCCATCCTGGGGCTCGCGATGTACCTCGGCAGGGTCCTGGGGGCGCTCCCGGGCCAGATCGCGGAAGCGGTCCGGACCCACGAGCGGAGCTGCACTTCATTCTCCCTCCGAGAAGAGACGAACCCACGGCTCGAGGCGCCCCGCCAGCGGACCATCACAGGCCCGCCCAGGATGGCAGCACCATGAGGGCCGTACGGTGCCCCCGTAAAGCCGGGCTCGACACGGCCTCCTATGTCGACCGGTCCACCGCTTCAGTATTCTACATGTCCGGCTATCGGTTCGTCATGCGGTATCTGCGCCGGGATCGGCACGTCAACGAGCGACCGGACCTGACGGGCGGGGTCGTGAGCTTGTCTCACCGTGAGCTCGAGGGCCTGATCGAGGTTGGGTTCGCGGTCGGGTTGGTGCAGTTCGCGAAGTTCCACGGGAAGAACTACCTCTGCACCGCTTACGGTGAGCGCATAGGCGAGGCGGCAGCCAGCAACGCCATCCAGCTCGGGGCCCCGAAGGGCACGACGGTCTTCTGCGATGCCGAATGGACGGACGGGCCCACGTCGCACCAGATCGATGCCTTCCTGAGGGCCTGGCAGGTCCCGGTCCGGGCAGCGGGCCTGCGTGCCGGTCTCTACGTGGGGGCAGGGGCAGTCGACATCTCAGGCCGGGCCGCCCCCACCCCGAAGGCGCTCGCGATGTTGCCGGGCTACCGGTCCTACTGGCGGGCCTGCAGCCCCCATATCCCGGACCTGCCGGCCCGGGGCTATGCACTCTGGCAGTGCCTGCCCGAGAAGGTCCACGGGATCGAGATCGACCAGGACTGCTGCCACGATGATAACCGGGGCGCCCGGCCGTACCTGATGGCGGCCTGATGTTGTTCCGGCCAGACGAGATCCAGCTCCCGGCCGAGCCCGCCAAACAAAAGCCACGAAAGCATCAGGACGGCGCAATCAATGATCGACCCCACAGGATCGACACGGTCCTGACGAGGTCCGTTCAGTTGGATCGTCTCCAGACCTTGATTCCTGGAATCTCGCCGGGCCAGTCAATCCATGTAGTGGCGGCCGGCCAGTGGTGCAACTTCGACCTCCTGGAACATCTCGGGAACTTGGTGGGACCGGCGGAATTATGGCTCAGTACGTGGGGAATTTCGGACCCGGGTGTCAGGGCCATCGATCGCATGCTGAAGCGTGGGATCGTGACGACCTGTAACGCCCTGGTAGATAACCATACCGCGATCCAGCACTCAGGAGCAACGGCCTTTCTGCGCGATGTTTCAACCAATTTTGGGGTGCTGAAGTGTCACGCAAAGGCCTACGTACTATTAGGCGACCAGCTGGCGGTAAGTCTCATCACATCTGCGAACCTGACCAGAAATCCACTTCTGGAGGCTGGTGTCGTGACGGAATCTCGCCCGATTGCCGAGTTTCACCGCGACTGGATTGGACGGGCCCTCCGGCAAGCGCCGCCCTGGGAGCCACATGCCTAGGAAAGCAAAAGAGATGGTCGAGACCGAGACCGAGACCGTTGAATCTCCGACCGACGTTGGGGAGCTCTCACTCCCCCAACAGGCGGAACACCTAGGAGGCCTGCAATTCACGATCGAAGAGACCGAAACCGTGATAGGACAACCACTCAAGGGTGAACTCCTGACGGCCTACAGGCGCGGTACACTCCTGGAGGAAGCCAAGGTCCGGGAGGCCATCAAGCGACTCGCCATCCGGGGCAGCAGCCCGGCCCAGAAGCAGTACGTCGACCTGACGGAGCAGACCAAGCGGGCCAACCGGAGGCGACGCAGACCCCCCAAGTAGCCGTCATCCCTCAGAAATCTGAGGTTTCGGCCAAAATCCGCGACATTGTTGTCACACACTAAAAGCCTTGATATCATGGGGTTTTTGCCGTCTTGACTCTCTTTTCCGTGCCAACTATGACACACGTGTCATAACAGCAATGTAGACCGGTTCTGTCAGGTCGTATGATATCAAGGGGTTACGCGTGTAAACGCGTTGGCACGAGACCTGCATTGTATAGGGGGCATGAGCAACGCAGCGAACACCGGCAACTGGATCCGACGGGACAAGCGGCTCGCCATCTATCTCCGCGACGGAGAAGCCTGTATCTGGTGTGGCCACTCCATCGAGGATGGCGTAGAGCTCACCCTGGACCACCTGATTCCCTGCGAACTAGGAGGCGGCAATCACGAGAGCAACCTCGTCACAGCCTGCCGGCACTGCAACTGCTCCCGACAGGACCTGCCGATCAGGGCCTGGTTACAGACCCTGCGGGACCGCGGAATCGACACAACCGGGCTGGCGGCCAAGGTGCGGAAGCACACGCGCCGCAGCCTAAAACAGTACCGCGCTATGGCCAAGAGGATCATCCGGGCGCGCGGATAGGAGGAGACACCATGCGTATCAACACCCACAACTATCGCCGCCACCTCGACGACCTGGGCTACTACGACGGCGACACATTCGAGCCGGAAGGCGTGCGAAACTATCTCGAGTGGGCTAACCTCCACATCGGGGAGAACACGTACTCGGATGACGATATCGACCGTCTGGCGATGCTCGCCGTCGACAACCAGGAGCACATGGACACCGACTGGCAAGCGGCCCGCCAGGCTGCTCGTGACTGCGGCACTCTGGCCGCACAGCAGTACACCGAGCGCCCGATTCCGGCCTGGACCGGTGAGCCGATTCTTCCGGGAGACTGGAACGCGATCGAGGAGGCCCTCGGGATGGACCCCGCGGGTCTGGATTCGGTCGCCACCCAGGAGCTCTATGACGCCTGGATGGACGGCTATAACTCCGAGCGCTGTAAGGAGGACTAGCATGACGATCAAGACCATCCACACCGCTTTCCGCCTTCCGCGCGACCTGCTGGGCCGCCTCGATCGCTACGTTGAGAGCATCCGGCCCAAGACCACCAGGACGGCCGTGATCATCCAGGCGGTGGAGGAGTACCTGGAGCGCCAGAAGCCCGAAAAATCACCATCCTACACCCCGTAGAAAAAAACCGCTTGACACCCCCTCCCGCCTCGTGGTAAAAAACCCTCCAGATGCTCACTCACCCTACATCGTAGCAAACGGCTGGCGCGCCTCACGAGCATCTGGGGCGAGGGTCAGCCACCTGTAGCCCGGCGGTCGGTTTTCCCAGGGTCTCCCTGCAGGACTGCAGGCCGGCCGCCGGGCCGCGGGATAGGAGCGCCATGAAACTGCAGTGCGACTGGTCGATATCCGGACAGGGAACGATGGACGTAGACCTGTGTGAGATAGGAGACCTGACACCAGAGGGTATCGAGGAATGGATTCTGTATGGTGTCGGTCTGGAGATACACGAGCAGCACAACTACAGCGTCACGCTGCGGCCCAGCTACTCTGAACAGGATCTGGAAGAAGCACTGCTCAAGGCCAGGCAGGAGATGGAGGAATGAAGGCTATCACCTGGGCACGAGATCACGACGCATGTTCTGATGCCGTCGAGTGGCTGGCTACACTGCCTGAAAAGACAACCCTGGCGGACGCCTGGGAGACCTGCCACCGGTCGGACTGGATGATTTGGGCGCTTGAGCAGGCCGGGCTTTGCCGCGACGCCGCCCTGCACGAGTTCGCGTGTCAGTGTGCGGAGGCGGCGCTTGCCCTGGTGGACAAACCCGACCCCAGGAGCCTCGAGGCGATCCGGGTCAAGCGGGCCTGGATGGCCGGCGAGGCCTCGGACGAGGAGCCAGGGCCGCCAGGGACGCCGCCTGGGCCGCCGCCAGGGCCGCCGCCAGGGCCGCCGCCTGGGCCGCCGCCAGGGACGCCGCCTGGGCCGCCAGGGACGCCGCCTGGGCCGCCAGGGACGCCGCCTGGGACGCCAGGGCCGCCGCCTGGGCCGCCAGGGCCGTCCAGGCGAACATGTTGCGCGAACTGCTGGGCAACCCATTCGAGGGGATGAAATCATGAAGCCTCTCGACTGGAACCCTCAACTCGCCGACCCGCCCCCGCCGGGCCTCTACTGCGGGGTCCCGTTCAAGCGCTATCTGGGGTGGCCGTACCTGAGCAACTCGACCCTCGGCCAGTTCGCCATCAGCCCCGCGCAGTGCCGGGCCGTCCTGGACGGAGAGCTCTCGTTCGGGGCTTCGGATGCGATGCTGATGGGGAGCGCCACCGGGGCCCTGTGGGTGGAGGACCTGACGCTACAGGAGGCCGGGATTGTGGTCTTCTCGGGCGCCTCTAGGCGTGGCAAGGCCTGGGAGGCGTTCGTGGCCGACAACCCGGGCCGAATCCACGTACTGGCCAAACACGAAGCGGCAGCCCTCGGGATGGACAAGGCCCTCCGGGCGAGCATCGAGGCAGAAGCCCTCAAGGCCGGCTGTCTGCCGGAGGTGTCGCTCGTGTGGGACTGCCCCGAGACCGGGCTACGGTGCAAGGGCCGGGTGGACCTGCTGGATCTGGAGCGCCAGCTGGAAATCGACCTCAAGACCACTCGGGACCATCGCCGCAAGAGCTTCGCCAAATCCATCGCGGACTACCGGTACCACTGGCAACGAGAGCACTACCGCCAGGGCCTCGAGGTCCTGACGGGCCTGCAGGACTGGAACCACTACTTCATAGCGGTCCGGAACGAGCCCGTCCATAGCGTGGCCGTCTACCCGGTCGCGTTCGCGGCCCTCGAGGCCGCCCGGCATGAGCTCCTGGGCGCGATGTGGCGCTTTCGGGAGTGCTGTTTGGCGGACCACTGGCCGGCAGACCTGACGGAACAGAGCCCGATTGACCTGCCGGGCTGGGCATACAAACAAGGAGGAAGGGTATGACCGATCGTTCGAGTGCATACATGGGCAGTCTCATCATGGGAGCACTGGTAGAAAAGTGGCTGTCTCAAGAGGCCAAGCGAGAGGTGATAGAGGAGATTTCCCGGACGGTTTTGAAGGCCATCAACGACTCTAATTGCGACTTCAGCAGCTACTACCTGGACGAAGATGGCGAGTTGGAGCCGTACCTGATCGATATGGGTTTGGTCAGGCGTGGGAAGAACTGGGGGGATGACGACGAGCCGGATTTTGAAATCGAATGGATGTTCTTCGATTTCGAGCCGGATACACCCGGAAGCCATAAAGGAGGAAAGGCATGATTCCAGAGAGATTGCTTGAAGCATTCGAGCGCATCGCAGACGCCCTTGAGCGCCAAGCTGCATGCCAGGAGAACGCACAACGGCTCATTGACGCAACGGCGCGCCTACAGGAGGCCGTCACCGACGACATGACCAGTGACGCTGCATTCGTGTCCCGGATGCGCGATCGGATGAAAGGCCTCAAAAAGGAGGACGCATGACTGCAATCGAACCCGTGACGACCAACACCTTCCCGGCCCTGCTGGACCAGATGCAGAGCCGCATCGAGGCTGTCCTGCCAGCGCATCTCAACGCCCAGGCGGAATCCTTCGTGCGGCTCTTCGGCGCCGAGGCCACCCGCACACCCCACCTGATGGAGTGCACCAAGGGCAGTATCATCGGGTCCCTGATGCTGGCGGGGCAACTCGGCCTGGAGCCCGGGCGGGCCCTGGGCCACATCTGGTTCGTGCCGCTCCGGAACCGGAATCTCCAGGGCAGTCCCTACGAGTGCAACCCCTGGATCGGCTACAAGGGGTATCTGGAGCTCGCGCACCGGAGCGCGCGCTACAACTGGATCGTGGCCGAAAGCTTCACGGTCAGCGAGTTCGAGTCTGGCCAGGTCAAGATCACCAGGACGCCGCCCTCGGTGGAGCGGGTCTTCGCGCCCCGGATGAAGCGGCTCGCCGACGATCCCGTGCTGGGCAGCTACTGCTACGCTGAACTCACGAACGGGGCCAGGCTGCTCGAGGCCCTCGACCGTGCCGACATCGACGAAATCCGGGCCGGCAGCCAGGGCAAGAATTCCGATGCGTGGGTCAACCGCTTCGCCCGGATGTCCCGCAAGTCCGCCATCCGGAGGGCCTTCCAGGGTGGTAGTTGGCCCATGGATTCCAACCTCCGGAGGGCCGCCAGCCTCGACAGCAACACGGAGGAGCTCCAGGCCGTCTACTCGCACCAGATCGCCCAGGTCGCGGAGCAGGCCGAGCACAAGCCCATTATCGCGGTATCGGCCATCGAGGACCCCGAGACCGCGGCCCGCCTCCAGAGCCCGGCCGGCCCTGCTACCCAGCCACCGGAGCCGGATCCCGAGCCCGATACTAACGGCCGCAACCCCCCGGGTGTGGATGACGAGCCGCGGGCTGGCCGCAAGCGGTCCAAGTGCACGACCTGCGGGGCCCTGAAGTATGGGATCCAGCGCCGGACCTGCCCGGACTGCCGGGAGGCCGCCAACGGCTCCGAACCGCCCCCAGACCCGCCACAGACCGAGACCCAACACGGGGCCCCGTGCGCTGGCTGCGGCCGGATGGTATCGCCAGACCTGCTGGTGGATGGCTATTGCCCGGACTGCCGGAAGGCCCGGGAATCCAACCCGCCCAATAGCCCGGTTCCGAAGCCGAGGCCCGAGGAGGCGGCGGCGGCCCGGGACTTCTGGATGGCCGAACTAGAGGCCGGAGCAGATGCCGGTGCCTTCACGGTCGAGGAGGCGGTAGCGGCCATCAAGGAGGCGGACCTGGTACAGGGCCCGGAGTGGTGGACCCTCGACAAGGCCGAGGTCGCGATTGCGAAACTGGCCGAGCTGGCGGAGTTGAACCGTGCAAGATCCTAACACGATACAGAAGCTCGAGGCCGAAATCGCGAGCCTGCGGGCCCAGCTGGACGAAATGATCGAGACCGCCACCATCCGGAGTTCCGGAGCGGCCCAGATCAGGCGCCTCCAGCAGGAGAACCGCGCCCTCAAGAAGGCCCTGAAGCGGGCCCTGGAAGGGCAAACATGACCGGTAGGCCCCGCAAGCGCTACCGCATGATGGGGCGGGGGCGCCGACGTCGCCACTGGTGGTGTCCGTGCTGCAAAACATGGAAGCGCACAGAGAACTTCGGAAGAAACTGTCGGGCTTCAAACGGCCTCTCGAGCTGGTGTCTGGCGTGCAAGCGCAAGGATGCTCGGGTGCGGCGCGAGAAACCGGAACGGAAGAAGGAGCGTCGGCCGCGACTCAGGAGGGCCCAGCCATGATCCAGACCATGCCAATAGCGAAAGGCAGAACCTGTCCCGAATGTGGTCTGAACACGATGCAGACCCTGATGGCAAGTTGCAAAGTCGGCAGGACTTTGTTCCTGGCGGACAGTTGTTCGGACTGCGGTTTTTTGTTCAGTTATAACCTCAAGTTGCCGCGACCTGCTTGGCACTGGATAACTCTTGGTCTTGCCATCATGGCGACGTGTGGATTGTGCTTGTGGATATGGCTATGACGACACCCCTGACACCTGAACGCCACCTCTGGCTCGCGGTAGTGGAGCTGGCCATCAAGGATCTGCGGCATCCGGAACCGCGGGTCCGGCGCGACACCCGCCGCTGGTTCAGGACCCGCTGGGCCGGGGAGGTGCTGGAGATGGCGGGCCTGAGCCCTAGTGCGGTCCGGAGGGAGCTCGGAACATGACCCTGCGCTGGATCCACGTGACCATCCGGCGCCGGCACGGCGCCCTGGAGGAGGCCGAGGTGCTGTACCGGGGCGACCTGCCGCCGTTGCTCCAGTTGGCCGGTGCGGGCCTCTGCGCCCAGGCGGCCTGTACGCTCGGGATCGTGGTGGTGGATGCGGAGCCGGAGGTGGCGGAGGCGTTGCGGCGGGAGGGGTACTGGGTGGAGCTTGACTCCGGCCGGGAGGAACCATGACCCGCATCACCCGCCGCCCTGATGGCTGGGGCTGGATCTACACCGTGCACCGCCGGGTACTGGTGAGCCCACCAGATGGTGTGGTCCACTGGACCACCGAGCGCATCGAGACCACCGGTCTCCACCATGCCCGGCAGCTCGCGGGCCCGGATGCGGAGTTGGACTTCGACGACCTGAACGAGGAGAAGCAGGAGTTCGAGGCGAATCTTCAGGGGGCCGCGGCGGAGATACTCGAGGAGATGGCGACCAGCGACGAGCGGATCCGGTACGATGACCGGTCGCTACTGCCAAACCGGAACCCGGTCTTCCGCCACGTCGACCGCGCGATCTTGAGGCCCGATCGCCATGCTGAGCTCCAGCAGCGCCTCGGGGAGATCCGGACCCTGGTGCGGGCGGGGCATTCCGTCATGTGGTCTGGGCCAGGCGGACGGGTCATGCTTCGCGATCTGAAGGATGTGGATGCGTTGGAGCGAACGCTGATGCTCCCGGATTCAATCCGGCCCCGATTCAGCCACCACCAGAGCTGGTCCGGAAAGCACGTCGTTGTTGACGATCCGTGGCCTCTCCCGGTACCCGATTCGCCATCTACAGAAACCACAACAAGGGCAGCTTTGGACAATTGGCACTCCAGGCTTTTCGGCGATACACCTGTCGTGACCGCGATCGATACCGGGATGGATCCCAGGTTGGCCACCGGCGAAGACCTCGACCGCTTGGGCGAGCTGATGGGCCTGTCACGGCACGCCCGGGCCCCGGGTGAGACGGACCAGGAGTTCCGGGCCCGGATCGAGAAAATCTTGACACGCGGGCGGGAGTCGGGGTAAGGTGGGGGCGTGCAAGTCGGGAACCATGAAACAGAAGCTTGATCCCCCGCGCCCCGGTGCCTCTCCCGGCTTGCACAGCCGGGGCCGGGTGGGTCAGGATTTGAGCTATGGGAGTACACAAGGCGATTCAATCATGGGCCCAGACCATCAGATATGGGGCGAGGCAAATGCAGTCAGAGAACCTCGAGTCGTGCGTTCGATGTGGGGCCGTATCCATAGAACTGTTGCAGCTTCGTGCATGGTACATGGCAAGCGACAACGGCGATCCCTCGATGCATGGTTTCAGAAAGGCGCTCAATGAGATCCTGGCTGAATTCTGTCACCCGAAAACCGAAAAACTCAACGGTCATCACCATGACTACGCGAAGCCAACTGATGTGGTTGCTCTTTGCGTCTCGTGTCATTGGAAGACCCATAATGAGCTGCGATCCAAGAAGGGCCAGCTCGATATGTTCAAGCCCTTCTGATGCATCGCGTCAACATCACTTTCACCGATGAGGACTGGAAGCGAGTGAAGCGCCATTGCAAGAAAATTCGGCCGTATCAGCCCGTAGGTACTACGTTAAGAGAGATCTTGTTACACGACGTGCTGCCATGTGCACCCGTGAAACGCGCTGTACCCACTCCTAGCCCCGCGCGCGCGCCCGTTACCTATCAGGAGAGAGAGAGAGAGGGAGAGAGTCTTTCTACCAGCCTGGAAACCGAGTGGACTACTACGGAGCCGTTCTGTCTGCTAGCGGACCCAAGCAGGACACTCAGGCAGATCAAGCGCGCTTTCCCGAAGATCGACATCCAGGCCCAGACGGCCCTGATTGCAATGTGGTGGGATGAGCGCCCCGCCCCGCGGCCTGATAAGCCTCGACGGAAGGGAGAACGCTGGAAGCACGATGGCATCAGCCAGGGGATCCGCGGTTGGATGGGGCGGGCCCAGGATGGGGCACCTCCGAGATCCAGACAACGCCAATCCACAATCCAGCAGCAGGCCCCGAGCCACCAGCAGGATTTCCTGCTGGGCTGCGACAACGACCCCCGGAAGGATGAGCCGGGAAGGGGAAGGCCATGAGTGCAATAGACGACATGTTCCGATGTCTCGAGAGACAGCGAGGCGGCGCATGGGTTGTGCTTGGTATTTTTCTGCAAATCATGACCCTGCCCGCGATTGTTGTCATGATTATTGACGCACTGACGGGCTGCCGGACTCCATTCTATATCGGTGCGCTCTGGTTCGCTGCATGTGCGCTTGTCATTGCGATAGGCTTCACTGGAGCGATGGTAGCTGACTAGAAACAAGGAGCATCATGAGCGACGAAAGCAAAGACCAGAAAACAACCCTGATGACCGACGACACATCACCATGGGAAGATCGCGATCCTGTAGTCGTGCTGTACGGCGCCCCGAAGCCCGGCACCCCGTGGCGACCCCCCAACATCGAGACCGATCCCCTGCCGCCCCCAGAGGACATGAAGGGGATGTGTCTCGAGGATGCGGTGATTCAAGACCTGATCGAGAGGCTGCGAGCCCTCGAGGCCAGGGTGCTGGGACTGGAAAACCAACTGAAGGAAAGGGAGCAGAACCGATGAACTACAAGCCACTCAGAAAAACGAAAACCAAGAACAACCCCATCATGGATGCCATCATCTCGCTGGCCAAGGTGGTCTCGAACGAGCAGGCGCCTGGCCGCGCGGAGGCCGCCAGCGCCCTGGCGGAACTCATGCTGGCCGCCAATACCACCCCCGGGGTGGTGGATTGGATGTCGTTGGATGTCCTGGAGATCAGCGAGTGCAGGATCATCGAGAACTACATCGAGACGCTCAAAAAGGAGATCACCAACGTCAAGGGTCGGGAGGAGGCCTACGGAACCGAGAGGGCAGCACAGGAGATCCGCTGGCGCGAAGAGGTGATCGAATCCCTGCAGCTCAGGATGCAGAACCCCGAGAAGTGGCTGTGATGAACCTCGACGCATGCCTGGTCGTCAGCCTGGTGGGCCTCGCGATCACGATCCTGGGGCTTGCCTTTGCGGGTCGCAATGGGGAGCCGCGGCGAACCGAACCCAAGACACCCAAGACACCCAAGGCAGAGGAGTACGGGATCGTGATCCTGACGGCCGATGAGGGATTCCTTGATGTGAGCCGGGAAGGAGAAGGCCATGAGTGAATACGAGAACGAGACGTGCGAGGGGTGTGTGTTTGCAGATTATAAGCCTGGAGGTGCCTTCTGTGTGCATGAATCCGGATTCAATTGTACCCATGAGACAGAAGATGGCGGAAAATTAATTCACACAAAATGTGTTTGGCTTCATGAGCGATGCGAGCACTTCCATCCCTCCCTCCAGTGCCGCCAAGTCCGGGCCCTGGAGCGGCAGGAACTGCAGCTCGCCTACGTGTGCCGGCGCCTAGCCGATATCGTGGAAGAGTTGCGGCTGAAAGGCAGCGGATGAACCGCATCGGCACCCTAACGACCGACTGGCTCAACAGCCTCCGGCGCCGCGTCGAGGCCGGTGAGCTGGGCCTCACGGCCGCCGAGGCCCAGGCCCGCGACGCCGCCGCCCAGCAGGAACGGGCCCAGGAGCGACGCCACCTCCAGGCCATCGAGCGGGCCCGGCTGCCGCAACGCCACCGCCAAGACGCGGCCCGGATCCTGGCCGGTGAGCTCCAGCCCTCCGAGATCTGGCGCCGCCTCCGGACGACCCTCCGGACCAGTCCGGGTGCGTCCGTGATCCTGTGCGGCGGCGAGGGGTCCGGCAAGACGACCGCCGCCACCGGCTGGGCCCTGGAGCGCATCCTGGACGGCTGGAGCGTGGGCTACTGCGCGCTGGGCCGGTTCGAACGGGTCGTGAGGCGCCACGACCTCCGGGAGCAGCTCGAGGGCTGTGACCTCCTGCTGGTGGACGAGATCCACCGGATGGCGGGCCTGCCGGACTGGCTCCAGACCCCCGTGACGGGCCTGGTGGACTACCGGTATCACGAACAGCGCCAGACCCTCGCCATGGGGACGATCCCGCTCAAGACACGGGACGGGACCCCGGACCTGACGGGCGTTTTGGGAATCGAGGTCGTGAAGCGGTTCAGCTGCGCGATCGGGACCCAAGAGGGGAGCTACAGATGACGAGATGGGAAGAGGTCAAGGATCTCATGAATGGCCCATGGTGGCCGAGTCTCGCGATCTTCGAAAAGGTCAAGGCGGAGTTGATAGAGTTGAGACAGATCCGGGATGCGGCGGAGCAATGTGCCCCGTATGGGCTTGATGAAGCCGAACTGGTTCGGGCTCTGATTGCCTACGATGAGGAGCAGCATGACTAGACGCAATAAAGCCCGCATGATCGCGACCGAGCTGGCGAACTGGGGCCCGGACTCCGGGCTGGTGCTGGAGGAACTCAAGGCCCTGCTTCGACTCCTGGATGCCTTCGATGCCTGGGAGAAGGCCAACGATGCCGATGATGGCAGCGAAGACGAGGCCCTGATGCTGCTGTTCGACGCCCGGGACGACTACGAGAGGGGGCAGCATGAGTGACGATATCGAGATTACGGTACAGGTCGACAACCCGAAGAAACGCAAGCTTCCGGGCCGCTACATGTGGATCCTGTTCACGCTGGAGCACCGGGCCTATTCGATCGAGGAGGTGTGCGAGCTCGCGGAGCGACTCCGGGCCGAGGGGGTAGAGGACCTGCACTGCATCAAGGTGGACTGCGGAGATCGGGTTTCGCTGACGCTCGAGGAGCCGACATGAGCCACAACCGCCGCATCACGAGAACGATCCTATCCCGCTTCCGGCGCGACCGCCTCTGCCGGGACTGCAGTGGCCCGCTGGAGCTCGGCCGGGAGGCCATCTGTGAACGGTGCGACCTCCTGAAGAACATCCGGGGCCCGCTCACCATGACGGAAGATGGGCTCCATAACCTCCGGCATGTGGTGGCGGAGTTCACGAGGGAGAAGCCATGAAGATCCGACCTATCGTTGCCTGGTATGATCTCTGGATCGGTGCCTA
>JABAHS010004640.1_pt1 | contig 21600 bp, 23 predicted proteins | sample 7062111 | NCBI WGS metagenome assembly JABAHS01 (sample SAMN14534600, study PRJNA622989) | marine sediment metagenome | biome: marine biome [ENVO:00000428]; feature: marine pelagic biome [ENVO:01000023]; material: deep marine sediment [ENVO:00002113]; isolation source: pool of 4 deep marine... | reverse complement strand
CATCGCCGCGGCCCGTGCGCCGAGACCAGAGGCGAAGGTCCGTTCCCTTCCCGAGCGCGATCGGACCCCCGACGCGATCGTCGGGGGTCCGGAGATTCTTCGGGTAGCTATCGGCGGCTGATGCGCCGGATGATCATGTAGCCGCCCGCTCCACCCGCCGTGGCGGCGACGAGAGCGGCGACGATCTCGATTCCGTTCATGATGGCCTCGCTTTCACATTGATGTTGGCCCGACCGGGTCGTTGGACCGCTCCTACCGTCGGGCCGGTTGGTTTCTCGGTTCCGATGGTATTGCGGAGGCCGGGAGATCGTTAATGCACGAACGGGCATTCGGGGCGTGGGGTTGAACTCTTGGCTTCTCCTGTGATATGCTCTGCAATACAGAGTACTCTGCAATGCAGATTGCGAGGTTCGACATGACAACGCTCCCCGATCTCGAAGCCCTCGAGCGTGACGCCTTTCGCCGGTTCTACGAGGACGGACTGCTGGATGTGTTCTTCGGCCTGATGCTGATGACGATGGCGGTCGGTTCGGCGTTGAACGAGGTGTTCNNGGTCGGTTCGGCGTTGAACGAGGTGTTCGAGAGCGAGTGGCAGGGCCTGATGGGCATGCTGGTCATCGCGCTCGTGCTGGTCGTCTGGACGCAGTTGCAGCGACGGCGGCTGCTGCGGTCGCGACTCGGATCATTCGTCCCGGGGCCCGAGCGTCGCCGGAAGATCACGATGACGCGGGTTGCGCTGCTGGCGTCGGTGGCGCTCGGTCTGGTTTTGGCGATCCTGGTGTCCGCGATCTACAGCGACACGATCACCGTGACCGACATCGAGATCATCTTGCCCGCCGTGTGGTTCGTGAACGCCGTGTTGGTGCTGGGCGCCATGGCGTACTTCCTGGACGTTCCCCGGCTCTACTTCTACGGATTCCTGTTCGGCTCGGCCATGCCGCTGCTGATCCTGCCCGACGTGCTCTGGGACATCGAGATTCCGGCCTGGGTGGCCTTCGGGGCGCCTGGTCTGATCATGGTGATGATCGGATTGGTGCTGCTCAGACGCTTTCTAGCCGCCCACCCGCCGCTCGAGCGGGAAGACGGCGGCGCCGGCCACTGAGGAGCAGCGGTGGAACTGGACCGCATCATTCACCAGCCGGCACGCCTGGCCATCATGACGACTCTCTTCGTGGTGGAGAGCGCCAATGCGACCTACGTGTTGCAGCAGACCGGCCTGACCTGGGGCAATCTCGGGTCGCACCTCACGAGGCTCGAGGAGGCCGGATACGTCGAGATCGCGAAGGGCTATCGGGGCAAGCAGCCGGAGACGACCCTGGGGCTGACGCCGGCGGGGCGTGAGGCGCTCGTCGAGTACCGGCGGCGAGTGCTCTCGGCCCTCGAGCCGCTGGCCGACTGACCCGTTCTTGCGTCGTTTCGGCCCGGCATGCGGGAGCGATGGACGCACGAACGGTGGAGGGGACCGGCTCTCGCAGACTCGAAGGAGGCCGGAGGCGTCGCCGGTAGACTCGCCCCATGCCCAGTTTGTCGGACCGCGGTCGTGCCCTCCTCGAGAACCCGCCGCTGGCCGACTACATCCACGAACATTTCGATCGGGTCGACGACCGCTGGCATCCGGTCAACAACCCCGAAGGCTACGTTTCGATGTGCGTGGCCGAGAACAAGCTCACCTGGGATCTGCTGGAACCGAAGATGGCGGCGTGCCGGAAGGTGCCGCCCTCCGTCGTCGGGTACGACACCATGATCGGCTCGGCGGCGTTTCGTGAAGAGCTGGCCGCGTTCATGGGACGAACCTTCCTGGGCAGGGAGATATCCGCCGGGCAGCTCGCCGTTCTGTCCGGGGCCGGGTCGGTGCTCGAGGTGCTCTTCTACGTGCTCTGCAACCCGGGTGAGGGTGTGCTGGTGCCGACCCCCAGCTACGCCGGCTTCTGGGCCGATCTCGAGACCCGGGACGGCCTCACCATCGTGCCGGTACACACCAGCAGCGCCGACGGATTTCGGCTCACCCCCGAGCATCTGGACGCGGCGGTGGCGGCGGCCGGGGTGCCCGTGACGGCGCTGCTGTTCACGACCCCCGACAACCCGCTCGGCCGGGTGTATCGGTCCGACGAGATCGAGGAGATTCTCTCCTGGGCGGAGAGACGGCATGTCCGCGTGGTGTTCGACGAGATCTACGCCCTGTCTGTGTTCGGGGAGAGACCCTTCGTCGGCGTCGCCGCGCAGCGGCCCGCACTGGGCGACAACGTGCATGTGGTGTGGGCGTTCAGCAAGGACTTCGCCATGAGCGGTCTCCGCTGCGGGGTGCTCTTCACGGAGAACCAGAAGGTGCTCGAGGCGGTGGACCACCTGGCCTACTGGGCGTGCTGTTCGGGGGACACCCAGGAGATGCTGCGCCAAATGATCGCCGATGGTGAGTGGGTGGACGGCTACCTGGCTGAGAACCGGCGGCGCCTGGGCGACGCCTACCGGCGGGTGACGGAGGCGCTCGACCGGATCGGGGTGCCGTACGTCCCGTCCTCGGCGGGATTCTTCGTCCTCTGCGATATGCGACCATTCATGCGCGACGTCACGTGGGAGTCGGAGGACCACCTCTGGCGGACGCTCCTCAACTCGGCCAACGTGAATTTGACGCCCGGGTCTGCCTGCCGGATCGGAGAACCGGGATTCATGCGGCTCTGCTTCACCAGTGAACCGACCGAAGCGGTGCTGGCCGGCATCGCCCGTATGGGCGCGGTGCTCCGACCGACACCCTGAGCATCACCGGCTTCCCGTTCTGGCGGAGGAGGTTTCCCCGCTGAGGGAAGCCGGATACGCAAGAACAGAGACAGCGGGGGGTCAGTCGGGTGTCACTCGGGCTCGTTCACCGGGCGTTCCGAAAGCGTCGATGATGCTCGTCTCCAGTTTCTTCAGCTCCTCGTGGAACGCCGTCTCGTCGCGCAGGTCGAGCACGTGCACGTAGAGGTCGGTGCCGATCAGGTCGAGGGCGACGGTTCCCGGAGTGAAGGTGACGGCGTTCATCATCAGGGTCACTTCGGTGTCGGTGACCACGCGCAGGGGGAACCGGACGACCGACGTGCGGAGCTGCCGGCGCGACACCACGCTGCGCATGACGTCGAGGTTGGCGACCAACAGCGACCAGAGAAACCGCACCGTGAAGCGAGCCAGGGCGACCGGCTTGAGAACGCCGCGCGGCCAGCGAGGTCGGTACTCGGGCAGCAGGAAGGTGATGATCCCGGCGATCGCCACCGCCCCCAGCACCACCCCCGGAGTCCCCGAGGCGAACAGCGCCACCCAGACGACGAAGAGCCAGCCGATGAGGAGCATCGCGGCGCCCGGCCGCTCCTGCCGTTCCTCCCCGGCGACCGTGCTCGGGCCTGCCGAGGCGAGATCGTTCCGCCCGGGAAGCAAGATCGGCGTGTCCGGGTCGTAGTAGGCGGCGCGGGCGAGGAGGCTGCTGCCGAGCGGCGCCGAGAGGAACAGCAGGACCACGACCAGGATCAGCAGCGAGGCAGTGCCCACCGTGTCGACCTCGAGGGCGGCCGCTGCGGCGGCAGCGATCACTCCGACCGTCGCCGTTTTGGCGGCCGCATGCAGGCGGGTGAGTGCGTCGGGGAACCGCAGCAGGCCGACGCCGGCCAGAACGGAGAGGATTCCGCTGACCACGACGGCCGCACCGGCGAGCAGGTCGATCATTCCGGCGCCTCATTCTCGATGGCCCGGGCGACGACCGTCGTCCCGATGAAGGCGACGAGCGCGATGACGACGATGACCGGCACGAAGGCCGTTTCGCCGGTTCGCACCACGTACGTTCCCAGTGCAGCGGCGCCGATGAAGAGCAGCGTGTCGAGTGCCACCATCCGGTCGGGGATGCTCGGGCCACGAGCCAGCCGGTAGACGGCCATCGAGGCGCCGAGCGCCAGCAGCACAAAGGCCAGGTTCGTTGCTCCGATCATGATCCACCTGCCAGAACGGCGTTGCTGTAGCTCGCGACGTCGAGCAGATCGCCGGCGGCTCGCGTGGCGATCTCGACCAGGGGCTGGCCGCCCAGACCGATGAGCAAGCTCAGCATCACCAGTCCGCCGGTGGCGGCCATCATGATCCGGGACGGGGCATGGGAGAGGTTCTCCGTCGGCGTTCCCCAGAAGGCCCCCGACCAGATCTTCGTCATCGAGAACAGCGTCAGCACGCTGGCGAACAGCGAGACGCCGACGACCAACCAGCGTCCGGCCTCGAAACCCGCCTGTACCAGTGCCAGCTTGCCGACGAAGCCGGAGAACGGGGGGAGACCGGCGAGGCTCAGCGCGGCGGGAACGTAGAGAAGCGCGATCAGGGGAAAACGGTGCAGCACACCGGTCACGTCTTTGAGCCGCCCCGTCCCCGACGCCGACTCGACCAGTCCGCCGATGAGGAACATCACCGTCTTCACCACGATCTGATGAACGATGAACACGATGGCGGCTGCGATGCCGGCGACCGTGAAGAACCCGAGCCCCATGATCATGTATCCGATCTGGCTGATGATGTGGAACGAGAGGATCCTCTTGATGTCGCCCTGCGCGATGGCTCCCAGCACCCCGATCACCATCGTGAGCCCGGCGATGAGCAGGATGGCGGCCGACGGGCCGTCGAGCGGAAACAGCAGCGTCTGGGTGCGCACGATGGCATACACACCGACCTTCGTGAGCAGGCCGGCGAAGATGGCGGTCACCGGCGTCACGGCGGTCGGGTAGGAGTCGGGTAGCCAGAAGAACAGCGGGAAGATGGCCGCCTTGATCCCGAAGACCATGAAGAAGAACCAACCGAGCGCCGACCGCACCCCGGGATCGACGGCGTCGAGGCGCACCGACAGATCAGCCAGATTCACCGTGCCGGTCGCCGCGTAGACCAGACCGATGCCGACGAGGAACAGCGCCGAGGCGACGAGACCGACGATGACGTAGGTCATGGTCGCCCGTACCTGTTGCTCTCCGGCGCGATGCGTGATGAGGACGTAGCTGGCGGTCAGCATCACCTCGAACGCCACGAACAGCGTGAACAGGTCACCGGTCAGGAACGCCAGCACGACACCCGCAGCCAGCGTGTGGTAGACGGCGTGGAACGAGGGGAACACCTCATCGTTGTTGCGCTGACCCACTGCGAAGATGAGCACACCGAGGAGGGCGGCGCTCGACACGCTCAGCATGAGTGCCGCGAAGCGATCGGCCACGAGCGCGATGCCGAGCGGAGCGCTCCAACCCCCCACATCGATGACGGCCGGTCCGCCGGCGTCGACGCGCACGAGGACCATCACGCTGATCACCAAGGTGGCCGCCGAAGCGGCCAGGGATACCGTTCGTTGGACGGCGAGGCTGCGCGACAGCAGGGTCACCGCTACGGCGCCGAGAGGAATCGCCAGGAGGAGGCCGATGGTGACGTTCATGCGGCCCTCTCAGCATCGGCGCCGGCGATGCGGCGGTCTTCGAGATCGTCTTCCACCTTGTCGGAGTGGGTCAGTGCATGGCTCCGGTAGGCAAGCGCCAGGAGGAATGCGGTCACACCGAACGTGATGACGATGGCAGTCAGGACGAGCGCCTGTGGGAGCGGATCCGCAACCGGCAGGCCCGAGCCGTCCACGATCGGCGCCGCATCTCCAGGTGATCCACCCGAGCCCAGCAGGAGCAGGTTGGCGCCGTGCCCCAGCAGCCCGAGGCCGATCACGATGCGGGTGAGTAGGCGCTGCATGACCAGATAGGTGCCGACGGCGAACAGGACACCTGCAGTGACGGCGATGACCGGGCTCACGGCTCCTCCACCGGTCGGGAGGCGCCCAGTTCGAGGAGGACGGTGGCAACCAGACCCACGACGATCAGGTAGACGCCTAGGTCGAACAACAGGGCCGACCCCACGGAGATGGTGCCGAAGAGCCAGACGTCGACGGTCAGCTTCCCGGCATCCAGGAACGCCGACCCGAACACCAAACCGAGGGTGGCCGTGGCCACGGCGATGGCGATGCCGGAACCGATCAGGAGCCGGGGCTCGACCGGGATCAGTCGCTGAACGGAGGCATTGCCCCCGGCGAGATAGACGACGAGCAGGGCGGCCCCGGCGAGGAGACCTCCGATGAACCCGCCTCCGGGAGCGTCGTGACCGACGACCAGCATGAACATCGAGACCGCCACGATCGTGGGAACGATCGTCCGTGATCCGGTCCCGGCCAGAATGGAGTGCCGGATCCTCATCGTGCCTCGCTTCGACCGGCCCGGATGCCTCCGACGAGCGTGGCGACACCGATGGCGGCGGTCGCGATCACCGTGATCTCTCCCAGCGTGTCGAGCGCCCGGAAGTCGGTGAGGATCACGTTGACGACGTTCGTTCCTCCTGCCGATGGGGCGAGTTCGGCATACGATTCGGATGGGATGGTTGCGCCGGTTCGCTGGGATGCCGTCACGAGGGCGGCGGCGGTGACGAACGCCCCGACTCCCAAGGAGACGATGCCGCGCACGGCAGAGCGGAGCCTCGTGGTTTCGACTTCGAACCGTCGTGGGAGGCGGCTCAGAACGAAGGCGAATATCGCCACGACGACAGTTTCCACGAGGAGCAGGGTGAGGGCGAGGTCGGGTGCTCCGTACAGCACGAACAGCCCCGACACGGCATATCCGACGGCGCCGAGCAGCAATACGGCGCCGAGTCTGCGCGTGGTGCGCAGCACGGCGACGGCGGCCACTATCACGAGTGCCCCCAGGCCTGCTTCGGCCGTTGAGATTGCCCAGTCGGTGGAGGGCAGGCCCCCGCCGGCCGTCAGCCAGACGGCAACGGGAACGCCGACCGTGACGGTGAGAATGACCGCCAGGTACAGGGGTAGCGAACCGTGTTGAATGAAGCCGGTGATGCGGTCGGCGATCCGGTTGAGCCCGGTCACGGCACTCCGGTATGCCTGCTCAGCGGAAAGCGCGGTGACGATCCCCCGGTCGAATCGTGCCTGGCGACGCTCGATCGCCTCCCGCTTCGCAAATGCCACCACCCCGGCGAGGACGACGGCAGCCGATACGGCCAGCGCAGGCTTCCAGCCCGGCCAGAGGACGAGCTTGGTGCCGGGGGCGACGGCGGAGACCACGCGATCGACGGCCGACGGCACGAATCCGAAGATCAGGCCGGCTCCGGCGAGTCCGAGGGGAGGGAGGAGGAGTCCCCGACGCACGGGAGCGGGTGGCTCGGCGTCGACGGCATCCTTGCTCGCGAATGCGCCCCACCAGAAACGAATCGAGTAGGCGGCCGTCGCCGCCGATGCGAGTGCGATGACGGTGAGCGTCACCCATCTACCGTCGTCGATCAGGTTGGCGAACGCGGCTTCTTTGGTGACGAATCCGAGGAGCGGCGCGATTCCGGCCATGGAGGCCGCTCCGAGTCCGCCGGCCAGGGCCAGCAGCGGGCTGTGCCGGCCGAGTCCCGAGAGTTCACGGAGGTCGCGCGTTCCGGCGGTGGCGTCGACGGCGCCGACGGTGAGGAAGAGAGATGACTTGAACAGTGCGTGTGCGATCAGCACTGCCAGCGCGGCGTGCACCATGGCCGGGGTGCCGATTCCGGCCAGGGCGGTCATGAATCCGAGCTGGCTGACCGTCCCGTAGGCGAGCAGCAGCTTCAGGTCGGTCTGGCGCAGCGCTCTCCACGCCCCCACGACCATCGTCGTCAGACCGACGGTGACGACGATCGGTGTCCAGAGCCCTGCCGATGAGAACCCGGGCGCGAATCGAAGGAGGAGGAGGACGCCGGCCTTGACCATGGTGGCCGAATGCAGGTAGGCGCTGGCGGGGGTGGGCGCCGCCATTGCTCCCGGCAGCCAGAAGTGGAACGGCGCCTGCGCCGACTTCGTGAAGGCGCCGAACAGGACCAGCACCAGAGCGACGGAAGCGATCGTCCCCTCCGGAGGTGCGGCCGCCAGTGATGCGATCGACGCCGTCCCGGCCACCTGTGTGAGGAGAACCAAACCGCCGAGAAGCACCAACCCGCCGAGGCCGGTGGTGAGGATCGCCTGCAGCGCTGCAGCTCTCGAGGTACCCCGTTCATCGTCGAAACCGATCAGCAGGTAGGAAGTGACGGTCGTCAACTCCCAGAAGACGAAGAGGCCGAAGACGTTGTCCGCCGCGGCCAGGCCGATCATCGATCCGGAGAAGAGCACGGTGAGGGCGACGAACCGGCCGGGGTGGGATGCCTTCTTCATGTAGGCGCCTGTGAACGCCACGATGGCGAACCCGATCCCGCTGATGAGGGCCAGGAACACGATGGCGAGGGCGTCGATCCGGAAGTCGAGGCCGACGTCGAGCGCCGGAATCCAGCGGACGGATTCGACGATCGGTCCTTCCTCGAGAACTCGTCCGGCGCGGACCAGCGTCCACGTCAGGGTCCCCAGCATGAGCGCCGATGCGATGACCGACGATCTGCGGCGCGAGGCACCGAACCGGAGGCCGATCAGTGTTCCAGCGGCCAGATATGCGAGAAGGATGGCGTTGAGCGTCATCCTTGAAGGGTCCTTTCCGGGGTACGGGGGGAGGCGCTCCGGCCTCCCCGCGAACATACGATGCAGAATGCGTGTTGGATGATACCGGACTTACGTTTTGCGAATTACAAATCGTATGATACTCTCCTTCTGGCAAACTTCAAATCGTGAAAACCATGTCGTAGGTTCTTTGGAGGGAGCCCGCCATGAAGAGATTTCGGAACGTCCTCGTCATTGTCCCGCCGGACATCGATGCCACCGCAACGGTGGAGGCAGCCGACCGTCTGGCCGCCGCCAACGATGCCGAGGTCACCGTCTTCGACACGGTGCCGGCCGTCGCGTTGCGCGATTCCGCTCTACCCGGCTACTCCGACGATACGGTGCGCGGTCTCCTCGAAAGCGCTCGCCGGGCAGAGCTGGACGAGTTGGTCGGGCAGTCCACCAGGCGGCCCTTTGAAGTCGAAGTCGCCACCGGCACCCTGTTCCTCGAGGCGATCCGGCGGGTCATCAGCCACGATCACGATCTGGTGATGCTGCCCCCGGACGGAGTTCGCGGCTCGTCCGGGCTCATCAGGGCGTCGACCACCATGCACCTGCTGAGGAAGTGCCCGGTGCCGGTCTGGGTGCACCGACCGGACGCCACCGGTCGAGGCGACGTGTTGTCGGCGGTCGGCCCGTTCGACGAGGGTGTTCCCTCGCTGCTCGACAGGAAGCTCGTCGAGTTGGGGAGTTCACTGGCGACCCGGCAGGGTGGGCGGTTCCACCTGGTGCACGTCTGGAACCTCCGGGGAGAGAGCCTGCTCCGCAACGGACGGGTCCGGATTCCCGCCGCCGACGTCGATCGCTTCGTCGTCGAGGCAGAACTGGCCGCCCGGTCCGGTGTCGACAAGCTGCTGGCCGATTCCGGGCTCGCAGCAGGCGATGTCACGGTGCACCTTCTCAAGGGAGATCCGGCACCGACCGTCGCCGGGCTGACCAGCGAGATCAGCCCCGAGGTGGTCGTCATGGGGACGCTGGCGCGCAGCGGGATCGCCGGGCTGTTGATCGGCAACACCGCCGAGAGCGTCCTCGGGTCGCTCGACGGCAGCGTCCTCGCCGTCAAGCCGGACGGGTTCGTCAGTCCGGTGTCGCTGTGATGGGATCGCGAGGCAACCCGGGTCGTGGGATTCGTGCAACGGAGAGCGCATGGTGACATCGATCGAAGCCCCGGGATGGACGTTCCTCACCAACCACAGTCATGTCCTGCTCTGCATCGCCGAGGATCCGGACATCCGGTTGCGTGAAGTCGCCGACAAGGTCGGGATCACCGAACGGGCGGTGCAGCGGATCGTCGCCGAGCTCGAAGAAGGCGGCTACCTCACCCATGAGCGGGTCGGGCGCCGGAACCACTACGAGGTGCACGCCGAATTGCCGCTCCGCCATCCTCTCGAGGACCACCTGGCGATTGGGGCCTTGCTGAAGGCGCTCACGCGAGGCTAGGCCCGCTGTCTTTCCGTTCTGGCGTATCTCGTTGTTCGGTCTTGGGAAGCGCCCTACGCAAGAACGGGTGACGGGCGGGGGAGCGCTCTATCCTCGCCGCATGGCAATGCTGGACGGGTACGACCCCGGAGGAACGTTCTGTGAGATGTTCGAAGCCGGCGAGGTGCGGCCCCACTACCGTCACCTCGTCGAGCGGTTGAACTCACTCGGGCCGGCCGACATCGAGGACCGCGCCCGCCTCACCGACTCGACGTTCCGCAACCTGGGCATCACCTTCGCCGTCTACGGCGGCGAGGAAGGGACCGAGCGAACCTGGCCCATCGACCTCCTCCCGCGCATCATTCCCTCACCCGAGTGGGCGATGGTCGAGGCAGGCCTCATCCAGCGGACGAGGGCGCTCAACATGTTCCTCGATGATCTCTACGCCGGGCAGCGTGCCGCCGTTCGAGATGGGATCATCCCGGGGTGGCTGATCCAGAGCTCCGACGGGTACAAGCGGGCCGCGTTCGGGATCGGCGTGAAGGGCGGAGCGCGAGTCGCCGTGGCCGGCATCGACATCGTCCGTGACGACCTGGGCGTGTACCGGGTGCTGGAGGACAACCTCCGGGTGCCGAGCGGCATCTCCTACGTGATCGAGAACCGGGCGGCGATGCGGAGGGCGTTTCCCCTGCTCTTCGATCGGTACTCGATTCGCCGGGTCGACGACTACGGGTCGATGCTGCTCGAGGCGATGCGCTTCCAGGCGCCGGCGGGAGTCGATGATCCGACGGTCGTCGTGCTGACCCCCGGTCCATTCAACTCGGCCTACTTCGAGCACGCGTTCCTGGCCCGCCGCATGGGGGTGGAGCTCGTCGAAGGACGCGACCTGCTGGTGAACGACCACACCGTGTACATGAGAACGACGCGCGGCCTCCAGCGGGTCCACGTCATCTACCGGCGCATCGACGATGAGTTCCTGGACCCGGTCACGTTCGAGCGCTCGTCGGTGCTCGGGGTGCCCGGACTGATGGCGGCCGTCCGCGCCGGAACGGTGGCGGTGGCGAACTCGGTGGGCAACGGTGTGGCCGACGACAAGGCGGTGTATCCCTACCTCCCGGCGCTCATCGAGTACTACCTGGGCGAGACGCCGATCCTGCCGAACGCAACCACCTACACGATGTGGGACGACGATCACCGCGCCTACGTGCTCGGACGTCTCGACGAACTGGTGGTGAAGCCGGTGGCCGAGGCCGGCGGCTACGGGATCGTGATCGGGCGAACGGCGACGGATGAGGAACTCGAGGCGACTCGACGGAATATCGAAGAGAACCCGCGCGGCTACATCGCCCAGGAGGTCGTCGAACTGTCGACGCACCCCACCTTCGCCGGCGGCGAGCTGGCGCCCCGCCACATCGACCTCCGTCCGTTCATCGTGACGGGTGAGACGACCCGGGTGGTGGCCGGCGGGCTGACCAGAGTCGCCTTGCGTGAGGGGTCGCTCATCGTCAACAGTTCGCAGGGCGGAGGATCGAAGGACACCTGGGTCGTCGAGACCGAGGAGGGTTGGTGATGCTTTCCCGACATGCGGAAGGTCTGTTCTGGATGGGGCGCTACATCGAACGGGCGTCCTACATCACGCGCATGCTCGACGTCGCCTACAACCGGCAACTCGAGCAGACCGGCAGGTCGTCCGTGCAGGTGTGGCGCGACTTGTTGCGGGTGCTATACCTGGAGCCCGAGTTCGCCGCCCGCTATGGAGACGGCACTTCGACGGCCGCCGTCAACCGGTTCCTGATGTTCGATCGGGGGAACGCGTCGTCTGTGGCGGCGTCGGTCGGCGAAGCTCGAACGAACGTCATGAATGTTCGCGACATCGTTCCGACCGAGTTGCTCGAGAGCATCAACCAGCTTCACCGGGGGCTGACCGACGGGTCGCTGGAGCAGTTCGTCGAACGGAGTCCCCACGAACTGTACGAGACGGTGTCGCGGCGTTGTCGTGAGGTGACCGGAGCGATCGACGAGGCCATGCCACGGTCGGACGGCTACCGGTTCCTCATGCTCGGACGGCTGCTCGAACGCGCCGAGATGACGTGCCGCATGATCGACGTCAACCGGACCGTCTCCGGTCGCGACCTGTCGGCATGGATGGGGGCGCTCCGCTCGATGTCGGGCTTTCACGGTTTCACTCAGCAGCACGGCCCTTTGGCCCCGGCGGACGACGTGGTTCGTTTCATGCTGGTCGAGCCCGGGTTCCCATTCGGAGTCCGGCACTGTTTGCAGCGTGCCAACGCGCTCGCCCGCGAACTCGGCAGCGCCACCGACTGGAAGTCGGCCCGTGCCATCGGGCGGTTGACGGCGGAACTCGAGTATGCCGAAGTCCCGTCGGTCGACGATCCCGCCCTCGAAGAGATGCTCGAGCGACTCGAGGACGGGATCAGGCTGGCTTCGGAAGCGTTGCATCAGGATCTCTTCCAACTGGGCGGTGATCCGCTGCTCTACAGCTTCGAGGCCCTGTGATGAACATTTCGATCCGCTACTTGACGACCTTCACGTACGACACCGAGGTGAGCGAGTCCCACAACTCGCTGCGGGCGTGTCCTGCGGAGACCACCGGTCAACGGCTGGTTCGCTACACGGTGGAGGTCGATCCCGAGGCCAGGGTGGTGTCCCACCGTGACTACTGGGGGACCAGGGTCGACAGCTTCGGCATCGTCGGCAGGCACTCCCGCCTGACGATCGTCGCCGACGCCGAAGTCGAGACGGCGGCGCCTCCCCAGCCGGTGGAAGACGGCCGGCCTCCGTCGTCCGGTGATGGGATGTACGAGTATCTGACGCCGACCTCGCACGTGGCCTGGAATGGACTGATCCGCGACTTCGGTCGCGACGCCGTTGCCGGGGCATCGTCTGCGGTCGAGCAGGCGACGGCGGTGCAGTCGGCGGTCGGATCGATGCTGACCTACGAAACGGGGGCGACCGAAGTCGGAACAAGCGTCGAGGAGATCTTCGCGAGACGCCGGGGGGTTTGTCAGGATTTCGCACACCTGGCGCTCGCCGTCTACCGGTCGCTCGGCGTACCCGCCAGGTACGTGAGCGGCTACCTCTACGCGGCGGACTCGAGCTCGGGTGAGGTGCCGGACGACGACGGAGACCTCGAAGTGGCGACCCACGCCTGGGTCGAGGTGGCCATTCCGGGCTTCGGCTGGTGGGGTCTCGACCCGACGAACCAGCTGGTCGCCGGTGAACGCCACGTCAAGATCGGTCACGGACGAGACTACGAGGACGTCACCCCGCTACGCGGCGTCTACCACGGCGAATCCGAGTCGGGAGGACTGGAGGCGACGGTGCGAATGAGTCGCTCCACCCTGGATCGCTACCGGATGGCCCCACGGCCGGAGTTCCCTCCGCACCGCCGTGATCAGCACCAGCAGTAGGCGGCGGCCCCCGATTCCTCCCGTTCCTGCGTAGGTGATTACCCCGTCGCGGGAAGCCGGGTACGCAAGAACGGAGGGTCGGCGGGTGGGCGGCCGGCGCGGCACCGATGGGTAGTGTTCGTGGAGATGGACGGCACGGTCGCAGCATTGCCGTTGGCTCCGGGAAGGGAATCCCGCTGATGTGCCTCGGTGTAATCGGACGCATCATCGAGGTGTGGGACGACGGCGGTGTGCCCATGGCGGCGGTCGATGGCGCCGTCGAGCCGGTCTGCCTGCTCTACGCTCCCGAGGCTCGCCGGGGCGACGCGGTGCTCGTGCAGCACGGGTTCGTTGTTTCGGTGCTCGAACCGGAGGATGCCGACCGAGCGAGCGCCCTGCGCAGGGAGATCGGCCTGTGAACGGGGGCCGCCTGTTCGTCCGGTACGCCTTCCCTCCCAACGAACGCGGCACGTGTGGCCCGGACGATCATCGCACCGTGTTCGACTACGCCGTTGAAGGTGCAACGGACGGCGGATTGCGAGAGATCGCGACGCAGTTCCTCGGCGCCTGGCCCTATCTCGAACTGCTGGCAACCGTCGCCGGTGTCGACGATCCGCTCGACTACCGGGTCGTGGAGGCCTACTGGGTCGGCAACTCGCTGCTCGACCGTGTACCGGTGAGCACCTTCGGCAACAGTCTCGATGATCGGTTTCGCCGGCGGATGGGCACTTCCTGGGACAACGTCGCCTCGGCGATTCTCGCCGGGGGAGTTCCGCACCACAGTTTCCACGTCTTTGCGGTCTATCCGTGGGCAGGCCTGCTCGCCTCCGACCGTGGACCCGATCCGCTCCACATACTCGACCGGTGCCGTATCCGCTGGGGCCGGGTCGTCTCCGTCATCGGTGACGAGGCGATCGTTGAGAGCAGACCGCTCGAATGGGACGGATCGTCGCTCCGGCTCGGAGCCCCTCGCCCCGAAACCGCCGTGGTCGCCGTCGACGGGCGGGGGTTTCTCACCGGGCTCACGCCGGGCCGGTGGGTGTCACTGCACTGGCGCTGGGTGTGCGACGTGCTGACGGCCGGGCAACTGGGTTCGCTGCAGGAGCGCACCGCACAGCAACTCGCCATCACCAACGAACGGCTGCGGACGGCCATCGGCGCGTGAGCAGCCTCCTGGCGGCGATTCAGACGGCCCGGTCGTCGACGAACGCAGCGAATCCCTCCACGTCGGATGCCGCCGCACGCAGCCGCCGGACGCCCTCCTCGAGCCGGTCGAGTCCCGTGGCCACCGAGAGGCGCAGGAAGTGCTGCCCGTCGGCCCCGATCGACCCGAAGGCGTGGCGGTCGACGGTGGCGACGCCGTAGCGGTAGATCAGGAACAGCTGGAGGAGACCGGCCGGAGTGGTCCGCCGCTTCCGCCCGGCCGGCAGCGACTCCCAGGCCTCGACGGCCCCAATGCTCCGGCACAGACGCTCGACGTTGGGAAAGACGTAGAACGCCCCCTGAGGCGTGGCACACCGGATGCCGTCGATGTCGTTGAGGGCCGGAACGAAGAAGTTCCTCCGCTCTTCGAATGCGGCCACCATGGCGTCGATGACGTCCCGGGACGCCGGATCCTCGTACGCCGCTCGACCTGCCTCCTGGATGAAGGGAGGGACGCAAGAGATCGTGTTGATGTTGAGGCGCGTGAAGATCTCGGCCTCGTCCGGGGTGGGCAACACCGCCCAGCCGAGTCGCCACCCGGTCATGGCGAACCCCTTTGAGTGGCCGCTCACCAGGATGGTGCGCGCCTCCATCCCCGGTCTGGTGACGATCGACTCGTGGCGGCGCCCGTCGAAGAGGATGTGCTCGTAGACCTCGTCGCTGAAGATCCGCACATCGGGTCCGCAGGCACGGTCGACCAGGTCGGCGACCTCGTCGAGGCCGGGGCCGGACAGGACGGCGCCCGTCGGGTTGGACGGCGAGTTGAGGATGATCAGCTTGGTGCGCTCCGACAACAGCGGTTGCAGGTCGGAGGCGGTGAAGGCGAAGCCGGCGTCCTCCTGCAGATGGAGCGGGCGGGGGACGGCACCGTGGTAGCGGGCAAGCGATTCATAGATGGGGAACCCCGGGCTGGGGTAGATCACTTCGTCGCCGGGATCGACGTAGGTGGCCATGGCCAGGCCGATCGGCGGTTTGGCTCCCGGGGTCACCACGATGCGATCCGGATCGACGCCGATGCCGCGCGTGGCGGCGACATGCTCGGCGATCGCACGCCGGAAGGACAAGAGGCCTTGGGGATCCACGTAGTGAGCGTTGCCCTCTTCGATGTGGCGGATCGCCTCTCTGTTGATGTGGTCCGCCGAGTCGAAGTCGGGTTCACCCAGATTGAAGCGGATGACGTCGATGCCCGCTTCCTCGGCGCGTGCGATATGGGCGCCGACGGTGAAGGCGTTCTCGGTACCGAGGTCGTCGATCCGTCTGGCGATCAAGGACATGTGCACACTTTCGCTCGCTGCCGTAGAGAGAGTACGGCGTTTCTCGCTTCCGACGGGGGGTTAGCTCATCGGCGCGTCGAGATATGACAACGGCTTGCACTCAATCCGGCCGTCCCAATCGGTCGAAACATACTCATGCACGGCGCACGGACGCTTGCGTTGGCATCCTTGCCGGCGGCGGCCGGGTTCGCCTGGCAGCAGCACCGGCGAGTGGTTTGTGCCGTCGACTCGCACCCGGTATTCGAACCCGCGCTACCGGGCGTCCGCCGGATGATTCCGACCCGCTGGGGATCGGTGAGCTACCGCCTGGTCGAAGGCGATGCCGACCTGCCGGCCTACGTTCTCATTCACGGCTGGGGCAAGACGTCCGATTCGGGATGGTGGCCGGTGGTGGGAGCGTGCCGGGCGACCATGATCGTGGTCGATCTGCCGGGCCACGGTCATTCCATGTTGCACGAGCCTCTCGACTTCCGCCTAGGTGCCGTCGCCGTCGAGCGGGCGGTGGAAGATGCGGGCGTTGACCGGCCCGTGCTGGTCGGTCACTCGATGGGCGGCGCCGTCGCCTTGACCGCGATCCGCAGCAACGGAGCCGGCGCCTTCGCGGGGTTCATCGCGATGGCGACGTCCGCCTACTGGGTTCGCCCCCGGTTGCGCATGATGATGGCCCTGGCCCCGAACGTCATGGCGACTCGATCACCGTTCCTGCTGCGGCGGAGCGATCGGAGATGGAGCTCATCCCGCACTATGCCGAGCGTATCGCCTGGGCGTACACGCGCCGGCCGGCGCGCCGGCTCCTCGACGAGTCGGCCCTCGCTCTCCGTCGTTTCGATGCCAGGAGGTGGGACGACCTCGAGCTACCACCGACGACCTGGGTGGTGGCGACGAATGATGCGGTGCTCGACCCACGACATCAGCGAGTGTCGGCACGCTTCTTCGGAGCAGACGTCGTCGAATGTGACGCGGAGCACTCGATGGTCGTCCATTTACCGGGGACGGTCCTGGAGATCCTCGACAACCGGGGAACCGACCCCGGGGAGGATCAGTTATCTTCCCAGTACGCCTCGGCTTCCTGCTCCATGGCTTCGAGTCTCGTGTAGTAGTCGGGAAACTCGTTGAGATGCGCCAGAGCGATCTTGGCGGTGATGATGGGATCGTCGTCCGACACGTTGGTCGAGGGATCGCGCCGTCCGTGCTCCAGTTCGACGTCGAGGCCCCGCCTGAACTGGTCGGCGTCGAAGCGTGATGTCGACCAGTCGACGCCGATCGTTCTACCGAGATCCGCTGCCTGTTCGAGAGTGAAAGCCGACATATGCACCTCCTCGAGTCATCGCGCCACGAGGCGGCTGTCGAGACAAGAGGCCGTTGGTCCATGCCGGGCCCCCGTCTGGACCGGCTGCCGGGCCGGACCCGGTCGACCTGAGTAGGCTGAGGTGAACCNNGGTTCTGTCCGGCGTCCTTGCGCGCACGGCTCTCGTTCTCTGCTGCTTGCTCGCTCTGGCAGCCTGCACTTCCGGAGGTGATGCAGATCCATCGGTGCCTCCCGTGTCAACGACGGCACCTGCACCCTCCACGACCACGACACCGCAGGAAACGACCACTACCACCACAGCGCCGGCCGACCTGACACTCAGCGACTATCTCATCGCGGTGATCAAGAGCGTTCAGACGGCCGACTTGACCGAAGCTGCCGACACGATCCTGACGGAGCCGACCGAGGACGCCTACCGGGACGTCGCCGCTGCGCTCGGGCGACACATCTCGAGGCTGGAGGGTCTCCAACCACCCGAAGAGGCGGTTGAGTTGCATGCAACCCTGCTCACGAACCAAGGGGCATGGCTGACGTGGTACGAGGCGTTTGCCGACGCTCTGCGCGACGGTGATCAGGATGCGCTCATGGCTCTCCAGACGGAGAGTCAGGCGTTGACCTTCGCCGAAATCGAGGCCGGCGAGATGCAGCGAAGGCTCGTCGCCTCGGTTCTCCAAGGGCGAGACGATCTGCTCAGCCGCTACGTCCTCGAGGCTTCGGTGGTTTCGGCCAGATTCGCGATCGACGCGCAGGAGGTACTGCTCGAGATGCAACTGCTGCTGTCTGCCGGCGAGGAGAACTTCGACGGTCTCCTGTCGCTGCTCGATGAGGAAGCGACGCTCTTCAGGTCGGCCCGGCAGATGTGGGGCGCACTGTCCCCACCCGACGCGGCTGCCGAGTACCACCTGATTCAGGGCCACCTGATGGCATCGGCTGCCGGCGGGCTCGAGGGCATGTCTGCTGCCATCCGTACCGAGAACGTGGAACTCTTCCAGCGTTCCTTTCAGGGGCTTCTCGAAGGGGCGAGCGGAGCTGTAGAGGTTGGTGTCCTCCAGTCCGAAATGATGCTTGCTGCGCTCTCCGGTGAATCGGTGGACGTTTCGGGAGACTGGACGTGGATCCGGGTTCCCGATCAGAGGGCCATCTCAGATGACTCGGGACGGCCGGCGCTCATCACGGCGGCAACGGTGGGTGATCCCGGCTTCGTTGCGGTCGGCCGAAGCGTGTTGACCTCTGAGGACGGGATCACCTGGCAACGCCTTCTGGATGAGGGCCCGTTCGACGACGCAGGGCTGCTATCCGATGTCGTCCGGGGCGGTCCCGGGCTCGTCGCCCTCGGCAGCGCGTTCGAAGGCGACTGCGGGGCGGTTCCCGCGTTGTGGACCTCAGTCGATGGGCAGTCCTGGGATCGCGTTCCTCACAACGATGGTGTGTTCGGCTGTACCGACGACTTCTTCATCACGACCCTGGGCCGAGCGGAGTCTGGGTTGGTGGCGTTCGGCGTCGAAGGCGATGTGCGGTCGGGTGATTACGCCGTCGCTGCCTGGTTCTCGCCGGACGGCGAGTCGTGGTCGCAACTCGGCCTCGACTCCGACATCTTCGGCAGCGAGGTCGTTTCGAACGTCTCGGCGGGAGGTCCCGGCCTCCTGGCGTTGGGTACGGCACTCTGGACGTCGTCCGATGGTCGGAGCTGGGACAGACTCGAATACGACGACGTGCTGGGAGGACCCGAGACACATCTGAACGACGTGGTGACGACACCATCCGGACTGGTGGGTGTGGGATTGGATCGTTCGGGCGGTTCAAGTGATGCCGCGGTATGGACCTCTCTCGACGGTCGAACCTGGGCCAGGGTCGCTCACGACGAGTCGCTGTTCGGCGGATCCGGCGACCGGCTGATGAGTCACCTTGTTGCCGCCGACTTCGGGCTCCTGGCCGCCGGAAGCGAAGATTCTCCGTCCCGTCCAGTCTTCTGGACGTCGATGGACGGCGCATCGTGGGACCGCATCGAAGGGCCGGCATTCGGGACGACCGAGGGGTGGCGTGTCTCCGACATGGCGGCAGGGCCGGCGGGTGTCGTGGTGTTCGGAAGCAACCCGAGTGAGTTCACCCAGGCGATGTGGCTCGGTATACCCCCACGAGACGCAACACAGCCGTCTTCGGGCGTGAGAGGCGTGTGGCACCGGGACAACAATGGGGATTCTCACGAGATGCTGGTCTGCTTCGGGCCGGACGACGCCATTGAATGCGCCTTCTTCGCCGACACCGATGTGTCACCTTCCGGGCGCGGGTCCTTCTTCGGGAGTCTGCAGGGCGCATGCGACGTGTTCGATTCGGCCGTGTGTGAGAACCCCGCGGCAGTCGTACAGGGGGAGATGCTCATACAGGATGCGGCGGGAGTCGAGATCGGGACGGTGTTCGAACAGATCGTTCTCAACGAGGACGGCTCCATGACGCTTGTCTGGGTCGATGTCGGCGAGGACTGGTCCGGGGGAGCGCCGGTTCCCTTCCACTGTCCCTGGTACCGGACCTGGACCGAAGCACGGGCGAATCCTGCCGACTGCGTGTTCGGCAATCGGTGAAAGGCCCGGTGCCGCAGATCGATAGGATTCGAAGTCGGGGCAGTAGCTCCGTCTTCGTGCCGCCCCTTTGGAGGTGAGCCGTGAGAATCGATCGCATCGACCTGTGGCACGTTGCCGTGCCGCTCCCTGCCCCGTTCCGACCAGCCTGGATTCCGGGCTTCGTGCAGAGTGAGAATCGCTTTGATCTCATCCGACTCACGACGTCATCGGGAATCGAAGGATGGTCGGCCGCCCCGCGTATGGGAACGGAACGGGCCGGCATGGGGGCGCTGCTCGGTCCGTACTTCCTCGGCGAGCGTGCCGATGACTTGACCAATGTGCGGCAGCGCATCCGGGAGATGGGCTACCTGGGCTGGAACGCCGGATGGATCGAACCTGCCTGCTGGGACATCGTCGGCAAGGCACGCGGTGAGCCGGTCTGGAAGATGCTCGGCGGGCGCGGCGGCCGGGTTCGTCTGTATGCCTCCAGCGGGGAGGTGCGGACCGGAGCCGCCCGGGCGGCGGAGATCGAAGCGCGGCTGGCCGAGGGTTTCGACGCCGTCAAGCTGAGGGTGCATGCCGACACGCTCGAGGAGGACGTCGAGCAGATCCGCCTGGCACGTGAGGCCGTCGGCGAAGAACCGGTGCTGGGCGTCGACGTCAACCAGGGATGGCGGGTGGCCGTGAGTGCCGATGCGCCTCTGTGGGATTACGACCGGGCGCTGGCATTCTGTCGTGCGGCCGAGGAAGCCCACTTCGCCTGGGTCGAAGAGCCGCTGGCGAAGGACGACTACGACGGTCTCGCCCGGTTGAGCCGTGAGACCGGGGTGCCGATCAGCGGCGGAGAGCTGAGCGGCGGAGGCCTTCCGGAGTTCCGCGTCATGCTCGAGAAGAAGAGCCTGGACTGGTACCAGCCCGATGCCGTGTTCACCGGAGGCATCGCTTCCACGATGGCCATCGTCCGCATGGTCGAGGACGCGGGCGCCCACTACTCACCCCACACGTGGACCAACGGCATCGGGTTCGCCATCAACCTGCAGATCCTGGCCGCTTCCCGGGGACGCGATGAGGTGCGTCTCGAGTATCCGCTGGATCCGCCCGGGTGGGTTCCGGAGGGTCGCGACGGGCTGCTGACCTCCCCATGGCTGCACGAAAAGGGGGAACTGCAGGTCCCGGATGGTCCGGGTCTGGGATTCGAGATCGATCAGAAGGCCCTGCGTAGGTTCGGCACCCGCTTCTACACGGGGACGCAGGCCCGCGTGGCCGTGCGCGCCATACGCGATCGCGGGTTCTCCGAGGCGCGGGAGCTCGGTGCGGTGCGGCGGCAACGCCTCAAGGCGCGGAGCAGGGCCCTCGACGGCGCAGCCGGCGATCCGTTTCTCGATGGGTTCTGAGGCGGAAGTGTCAACTGAATCCTCTAGACGAGTTCACGGGGTTGTCGTTGAATTGGATTGAAGGGAGGTGACATGTCCACGAGGTTCGAAACCCGGCCGGATGAGCAAGTCCAGCAGACGCCGGAACCGGCTCGTGGAGGCTGGCAGGCGACCGTCCAGACGCTCCTGGCGATCTTCGGCGCCATTGCCGTCTTCCTCGGGCTGTTCATCCTGTACGGCCCGGAAGGTCAGTCGCTCGGCTTCGGCGGCGACTGGTCGTGGGAGGTCGGCGAGATCTCCGAGTGGTGGGCATACGGATTCCTCGCCGGTGGCGGCGTGGCGTTGCTCGGCACGCTGACCTGGGTCCTGCTCGGCCGCCGCAGTCGCACCTGACACCGCTTCCTGCGTTCGCCGCTCCCGGCATTCGGGACTGATCGACGCAAGAACGGGCGATTCCGGAGTTGCACCGGAATCGTTTTGCCGCGTCCATACGTGCCGTCGCCGGGCAAGCCCATCGGGAGTGCGGTGGAGACCCCTACGTC
>JABAHS010076776.1_pt2 | contig 21646 bp, 17 predicted proteins | sample 7062111 | NCBI WGS metagenome assembly JABAHS01 (sample SAMN14534600, study PRJNA622989) | marine sediment metagenome | biome: marine biome [ENVO:00000428]; feature: marine pelagic biome [ENVO:01000023]; material: deep marine sediment [ENVO:00002113]; isolation source: pool of 4 deep marine... | reverse complement strand
AATCCCGTTGAAAGCACTCATCTTAACCGCGGTCGCCGCCCTGGCGCTGAGCGGCTGCGGTCAGACGGTGACCGTTTCATCCCGGCCACCGCAGCCCGAGCCCGCGAACGAAGAATCCACCGACAACCGGGGCCCCAGCACGGCGGCCACGCTGGGCATCCCGCCGGGACACCTGCCGCCGCCGGGGGGTTGCCGCGTCTGGATCCCCGGGAAGCCGCCGGGCCACCAGGGCCCTAAGGGCGACTGCGGTGCGCTGGCCAGCCAGGTCCCGCCGGGCGGCTGGCTGGTCTATCGGCCCTCGCGAAACAAGAAAGAGGTGAAGGTCTCGGTCTACGACGAGCGGCGGCCGAACGTGGTGGTGGTGATCCGCTTCTACGACGCGGTGCGGGGCAAGCTGCTCCGGGAAGAGGCGCCCTGACGCTCCTCACGCGGGTCGCCGGCCGGGACACCAATAAGAGAACAGCGCGCCACCGCGATCGGGGCGCGCTGTTCTCATCCTCGGTAGGACTGGAGGAGAGCCGCGTCCTCGATCGGGGACGCAGCGATCTCCTTCATGCGCCTAGTTGCCCTCCTCCATCATGCCGCTCTCCATCATCCCGCCTTCCATCAGCGGCGGCTGGTCGCTGGTGGAGACGTGGGCCTGGATCTTCCAGCTGCCATCGGCTTGACGTTTGGCCACGACCAGGTAGGTGCCGTTGGCCTCGTACGGCTCACCCTCGACCTCGGCCGTCAGCGTGTAGGTGCCAAGTCCGTAGCTGAGCTCGCCGCTCATGCCGAACTCGGTTTGCGTCACTTCCAGCTGACGGTTCACCATCATCGCCATCGTCTCGGTCAGCATCCCCTCGATGGCGGCGCGGCCGCTCGCCGCGTCGCTGGACGCCGGCGCGTAGACGCCGTCGGTCGCGTACAGCGCCGCCACCGTCGCCGCGTCGCCCGCCTCGTAGGCCTGCACCCAGGTGCCGCGCATCTCGTCGATCGCCGCCGCTGCATCCTCCATCGCGCCGGCCGACATCTCCATCTCCTGGGCCTGCTGGGCGCCTTCCTGGGCGCAGGCGGCCAGGGCTACGGCCATCGCCACAAGCGCTAAACGTTTGGAACTCATGAATTTCCCTCCGTGATGGTAGGGTTAAATACCCATCCCCAGTTTCCCACGCTCCCATTGTTTCCGTGGCTGTCACAGACAAGGATAACAAAGCAGGCCCGGCCTGAACAGCCGCAAGGTTCGGCCTGCGATCCGGTCGTTGTACGCCGCGTCCGGGTGGCCCATCTTGTAGGCGTCAGCCAGCGGGAACAGAAGGACGACTCCATCACGACGGCTCGATGTCCGGTCTGAAGAAGCTCATCGTCGAGATCCACCGGCGCTCGCTGTGGCAGGTGGTGCTGATCTACATCGGCGGCGCCTGGGGCTGCTACGAGATCATCGACACAGTCACCGACCGGCTGGCGTTGCCCGCCTGGCTCCCTGTCTTTGCCATCATCCTCTTCCTCCTCGGCCTGCCGTTCGTCGTGGCCACCGCGTTCGTACGCGAGGAGACGGCGGCCGCGTCTGCCCCGGACGCCCCCGGTCCGGACGTGAGCGGTGGAGGACCGGTTCCCGACACGGTACGCCGAGCAAAGGCCCGGACCGAGTCGGAGCGGCTGGCCGCGCGCCGTCGCCTGCTCACCTGGCGCAACCTGGGGTTCGCGTTCGTCGGCGTGCTCGCGGTGTGGGGCGCGGCCGCGGCCGGCTGGCTGATACTGGGCAGCCCGGTCGAAGTCGAGCGCCCGGCGCTGGAGGCCTCGGACATCTCGGCGGCGCGGGTGGCCGTGCTGCCGTTCTCGGTGCGGGGCAGCGAGGAGGTGGCCTATCTGGGCGAGGGGATGGTCGACCTGCTGAGCACGGCGCTGGACGGAGCCGGCGCGCTGCGGGTCGTCGATCCGTACGCGCTGATGAAGTTCCTGTCGAACCGACGCGATCGCGAACTCGACCCCGAGACGGGCGAAGCGGTGGCGGGCCGGTTCGGCGCCGGTCGCTTCGTGCTGGGCAGCATCGTCGAGGCGGGCGGCCGGCTGCAGATCAACGCGGCGCTGTACACCGCGGATGGCGGCGTCGAGATCACGGCGGAGGAGGTCGCCGAGGACGAGAGCCAGGTTTTCGATCTGGTCAACCGGGTGGCGCGGGAGCTACTGGCCGGCGGCCTGGGCGCCGCGAACGCCCGGCTGACCCGAGTCGCGGCGGCGACCACCGACTCGCTGGCCGCGCTCAAGGCCTACCTGGAAGGCGAGAGCGCGTTGCGGACGGGGCAATTCAGAGACGCGGCCGCCGCCTTCCAGCGCGCGATCGAAGTGGACAGCTCGTTCGCACTCGGTTGGTACCGACTCGCCCTCGCGACCATCTACTCTCCCACACCCACAGGTTTCAGGTCGGCGCGCGCCGCGGCCGAAGCGGTGCGCCTGGGTGCACGACTGTCGCCGCGGGACCGGGATCGCCTGGCCGTGCTCGACGCGTTCCTCAGGGGCGCTTTGCACGAGGGCGAACAGCGTGCCCGGGCGATCCTCCGTTCGTACCCGGAGGATTTGGAGGCCTGGTACTACCTCGGCGAGTTCTTCTTCCACTTCGGGGCATTGGAAGGTGGTTCGATCAACGAGGCCACCCAGGCGTACCAACGGGCCCTCCAGTACGATCCTGACCACTTCCAATCGCGTGCGCACCTGAGCTGGACTCTTTCGATCGAGCATCGTTACGACGAGCTGGAGCGGGAACTCGAGCGCATGGTCGATTTCGAGCGCGGCAGCGACATCCCGCTGTTCAGCCGGCCGATCCTGTCGTTCCTACGCGACGGCCGGTCGGTGGTCGATGAGCTACTCCCCCAGCTGCGCAGTGCGCCGGCGTTCACGCTGTCCTTCGTGTCTTTCCGCCTGGCACTGCTCGATGACGGGCTGCCGGCCGCCGTCGACGTGGCCCGTTTGCTGACCGATCCATCACGAACGGACGGCGAACACCAGAACGGTTACCTGCTGCAGGCCTACTTCGAGGCGGCGCAGGGGCATCTGCGCGCCGCCGAACAGGCGTTACACGGTTTGGAATCCGTGCCGGTGATGACCCCGCTCTACACACCCCTCGAGGTCCGAGGGTCTTTGTGGACGAGCCCGTTCGTGCCCGTCGTCGAAACCGAACTGGAGAGCCTGCGCCGCGAGCTGGCCGGACTCGACTACGACACCGTCTACGCGCCCGTCACCCGGGCCTACCTGCTCAGCCTGGTGAACGGCCGTCTGGGGGACGAGGGTCAAGCTCGACGCTACGCCGACCAGCTGGAGCGCCGTGCCGCGGCGGCCGACGCGGCGGAGCCCTCGAACGTCGAGTCGTGGGCCGCCTACTTCGCCGGGATCGCCAGGGCACAGCTCGCCGTTCAAGCGGGCGAGGTCGAGGAGGCGCTGCGCCAGCTGGAACGGGTGGAGCCCGAGGCGCGCTGGGCGCTACCGGCTCGAACGCTGCCTATGGCGCTTGAGCACGAGCGCTACCTGCGGGCCCTGGCGCTGGAAGCCGCCGGGCGCGACGAAGATGCGCTGCGCTGGTACGAGTCGCTGGGCTGGTGGCATTCGGGGATCCCGTATACCGCGCCGGCGCTTCTGCGTCGGGCAGCGATCCACGAGCGGCTGGGGCAACCGGAAGCCGCGGTGGATTGTTACCGGCAATTCCTGGCGCGCTGGCGCGAACCGGACCCGGAACTGCAGTCGCGGGTCGACGAGGCACGGCGCGCTCTGGCCCGTCTGACCGGCGCCGAGCGGTCACCGTAAGGCGGCAAGCTACCGCGAACCCGCTGCACCTCGACCGTCCTCTCGACCGTCCACACCGACACGCGCCGCGGTCTAACCTCAGCGGGTTCGCTTGACCCGAGGCGGCGGCGTGGCCCATATTGGTTTTTGAACCTCATTCGCTGATCGATTCTTCATCTCGAGCCAGGCCGCGCGCCGCCGGCGCCTACGCGCCCTTAGCATCCCGAGGAGGGAGCTCATGTGGTCTTACAAGAAATACAAGCAGAGCGTCGCGCCTATCTACAAGAGCGAGACCGAGCGGCGTCTGTTCGCCACGGCATCGGGAGACACGGGGAAGAAGCTCAAGGAGGAACTGACGAAGTTGATGAAGCTGCGGGAGCGGGTGTTGGGTCGGGCAAAGGAAGAGGGTGAGCCGGAAGGCGAGTAGGTGCGGGAACCAGGGAAAGGGACACTATAATATGACAGGCAAAGATCTGGCGCAGAAGAAATGTGAGCCATGCCGCGGCGGCATACCGCCGATGGAGGAGAAAGAGGCCCGGGAGTACCTGAAGGACGCGCCGGGCTGGGCGCTGGCCGACGACGCGAAGCGGATCTCGAAGGAGTTCAAGTTCGAGACCTTCCCGGGCGCCATCGATTTCGTGAACCGCGTGGCCGAAGTGGCCGAGGACCAGGGCCACCATCCCGACCTCCACATCCACTACAACAAGGTCGAGGCGGAGCTCTGGACCCACAAGATCGACGGGCTGCACGAGAACGACTTCATCATGGCCGCCAAGCTCGACGAGCTGGCCGGAGACTAGTGCGCTAGCTCGCGGTTCCGACCTCCGCGCTGGCCCCGGCGCCGAAACATCGTAGCCAGCGGTATGAAAAGATTGCCGAGCCCGGCGGCATTGCCGGGCTCGCACCGCCCAGATCAAGGCGGCCCTCCCCTCCTCTTATCGGCATCGATTTTGCAACTCCAATAAGCGCTACTAACCGTTCCGGCCTGCTCCCCGCCCGGTCTCTGGCTCGGCTCTGAGGAGTGAGCATGACCACGGCGCAGCATCAGCAGGCGCACGACCAGGAACGTCGCTTTCGGACCCACACCATCGGTTGGGCCTGGCGTCGGGTGCTGGACGCACTGGAGCGGCTGGCCGTGATGGGCCGCGCCGCTCTGAGCTGGATGAAACGGCGCGAGCAGAGCGAGCTCGACGCCGCTCAAAAGGCCCGTGAAGGTTTCGAGAGAGGCGCGAAAGGCGATCCGACCACGATGACGAAGCGCGCGAACTTCGAGAACGATTTCCGAAAGGCGATGCCCCGCAAGGTCGCGCTACCCTCCGAACCGCGAGAGACGCCAGCGGCAAAGACCCCCAACTCGATCGAAGCCTGGCCCGACGCCCGGCCACAGCTGGCGGCCCGGCGAAGGAACCACCCTGTGATGGCCATGCTGGAAGAGATCGCGACCTCGGAGCCCGGGGTCCTCTACGATTCCCTGGCGCAGATGCACAACGGCGACGAGACCCGGGCCGTGAAGTTCGGGCTGGCGGCTCTCGAGTATTGCGCCTACGACGGCAACAGCGAGCTCGCCGCCGACCTGTTCCGCGCCCTGTGGCCGCATGTCCGGGAAGTCGATCTGCCGCCTGGCGCGCTGCGCGGCATCCTCAGCCATCTGATGGGGCAGCGGGACCTGACCAGCGCCGCCCGAGCGGCCGCGATGCTGATCCTGAAGGATCCCAAAGACCCGTCCGCCGTCCGCTGCCTGCTGGAGACGGCCGAGGCGTCGCGGCAGACCGCCGCCGGGCGGGCCAGCTCCCGGAGCATCTACGCCTTCCTGCTGAAGCACTGCTCCGACTCGCCCTATGTCGACCGCTTCCAGCAGGGCCTGAACGAGACGCAGGGTTCGGCGTAGCCCGCGGCCGCCGCGGCAAGCCGGCTCCCTTTCGCGGCGGCGCCGGGCGTCTCGAATCGATACAACTGCCCGGGTCCGCTACAGGGCCCTCCAGCTCCCCACTGTGAGAATTCCCCGCAGGCAAGCGCTTTCCACGCTGGCACAGCCTCTGCCCCTACCTGACGGCGTTCGGGAGACACTCGAGAATCCGGAGCCGAAAGGCTCAATAACCCGTGGAGGTAATCGTATGCCAAGCTCGAGTCGCAGACCCGTCGCGGCCGCAGCCGTCGCCCTGGCGTTGGCGTTCGCCGCCTGCGACGGCGACGGGATCAACGGTCCCGGCCCCAACGGGGGGCTCACCTTTTCGCGGACGATCGGGCTACCCGATTTGGAGAACACGATCACGAGCGGGCCGGCCCGGCTGGAGATCGAGCTGATACCCGGCTCTTTGACGTCCCGCGAGGTCGAGGTTCAGCGTCCCACAGAGCTGACCGACGAGGAGGAGATCGAGAGCCGCATCGTGCAGCCCCCGTCCGCTGGCACGCTCGTGCTCGCCATCGATGGGCTGGAAGTGCAATTCAACTCGTCCACTGAGTTCCGGGGCGAGGACGGCGACCTGACCATGACCGAGTTCCTGGACCGGGTCAACGCGGCGCTGAGCAACGGCGAGCAGCCGGCGGTGGAGGCGAAGCGCCCGGCGCCGTCGGAGCCGCAGGACCCCACCGACGCGACGTTCCTGGCGACGCGCCTCGAGCTGGACGACGAGTCCGGTGAGCCGGAGATCGAGATCAACGTGGATACGGACAACCTGGAGCTGTTCGACGCGCCGGCGGCCGGCGAGCCCGACGGCGTGATCCGGGTGCTGGGCCTCGAGATCGAGCTGCGTGTGAGCGAGGGGATCACCGAACTGGAGGAGGAGACGGAAGAGGCCGAGGGTGGCATCGAGTTCGAGGGGCTGGTGTCGAGTGTGGATCCGGACCCCGACGACCCGACGATCGGAACCGTAACGCTGGGTGACGAGACCGTGATCCGGATCGTGCTGGGCACCGAGATCGAGGACGATTCGGACGACGGCGACGACGAGCACCTCACCTCGCTGGCCGAGGTCCAGACGGCGCTCGACGACGGCTTCATCGTCGAGGCGGACGGCGAAGGCGTGCTCGAGAGCGCCGATCCGCGCACCCTGGTCGCGATCGAGGTCGAGTTCGAGATCGAGGACGACGAGGACGGCATCCCCGGCGCCCTCCAGTTCGAGAGCACCGTCGCTTCCGTGGACGTGGGCGGCGGCACGATCACGCTGGCCGACGATAGAATCGTTCGGATCGCCGAAATCGTCATCGACGACACCGGCGATCTGCTCACCCTGCAAGAGGTGGCGGACGCGCTACCGGGACCGGTCAGGGTCGAGGGCCACGCCACCGTAGAGTCGGTGGGGCCGCCCGCCGTACTGGTGGCGCTCGACGCGAAGTTCGAGGTCGACGACTGAGGCTCGATCCGTCCGGTGCCTCAGGGGCCCTCGCTCGACGCGGACATCCCGCGCCGGGTCGAGGGCCCCCTGACACCTCGGGCCGGTCAAGATGTGACGTAGTCGTCGTTGAAGTAGAACCGCACCTGCAACAGTCGCAAGCCGTTGTTGTCGTAGTCCCAGAAGTAACCTTCGAGGCAGGGATCGAACAAACTGACCTTGGTATCCCCACATTCCAGCGCCGCTTCGCTTCCCTCCTCCAGCACGATGCTCGTCAGCTCGTCGGTCACGTTCTCGAACTTCCGGCCGCCGCGCTCCCGGACCTGCACCGTATATTCGCTGGAGCAGATCGTCCCGTAGTCCGGATCGTCGACACAGGTCGTCATCTTCGCCTCGCCACCCGGCTGGCCTCGCGGCCGCACCCAGATCGTGTAGGTGCCGGGTTCCGGGAGCTGGAAGATCGCGCCGCCGTCCGTACCGTTGGCGTCCAGCACCTGGAAGGTCCCGTCGGTATCCTGGACCAGGTTGATCCGCGTCTTCACCGAACTGCCGGGCTTCTTCTTTCCCAAGCTGACGAAGATGCGGTGACCCTGGTTGCCCGTCATGTCGGCGCTCTTTTCCTTCTCCACGCCGATGATGTTCAGGTTGTAGTGGGGACCCTTGGGCGCTCCGTTGCCGGTCAAGTCATCGTCCTGGGCGAGCAGAGAGCCGGCCGAAGCGGGGACCGCGAGCAGCCCGACGAGGGCCAGCGGCCAGAACCTGGTGGATCGCATCTTGACCTCCATCTCAGTCGAATGAGGGCGGGTCGGCGGGCCGACGCCGGGTCGCGTCGCCGGTCGACTCAAGCCACTGACATGGCCCGGATAGCTGGGCAGGCCGTTCAATAGCGATTCCCGTGCCCGCCCCGCCGGGAACGATGGGTCAACGACTTACACGATCGACGGACAGCCTGACCGCGAAATTTGTAGCGGCTGGCGGAAGCGATTTCACCGCTCCGAGGTGAGCGCACTTACTTTTGGCCGCACGGCGGACCGGGATCGGCGGCTCTCGGCGGCAGCCTGACGGCCGGCATGACCGCTCAAACCCCGCATGATACCTACATGATCGCGGCATGATGGCCGCTTGATCGCCACATGATCCGGCTTCCCTATCGTGTCCCCCAGCCGATAGGCCCGAGACCGGCAACCCAACCACAACCGACGAAAGCGCGCCCGCGAGGCGCCACAACGTGCGAAGCCGATCAGGAGGGCACCGACGATGATGACGTCTTACATGAGCTACAAGCGGCACGTGGCACCCCTGTACCGAAGCGAGCTGGACCGGCGACTGTTCGCCACGGCATCGGGCAAGGGCCGGAAGAAGCAGCGCGAGCAGGCGAAGAAGGCCCGGGCCGAAAAGAACCGGCGCGAGTGGCTGCGCGGCCGCTGGCTGAAGCGGACGCGGCTGAAGAGCGACCCCGAGTCGACGGCGGCCTGAGGCCGGGTCAACCAGAACAGATCACCCACAATCTTCCGTGGCCCGGACGCGGCTTCCCCCGCCGTGCCGGCCGGGCCCAGGTCGTTCCGGAACCCTGCCGGTACGACAATACGCTCGTTCATTCCGACTCTAATCCCTGGCTCGCTCAGGCGGATCCGGCGGTTCCAGCCCATGTCCGATTCGACTCGAATCTCGCGCATCTCCATGTGGTAGGAATATCTCGGCGCACCCGGACCGTGCGCCTGCCGGTATAGACCGTTGGAGCGAGAGGACCCGAGGCCGATGTTCTTCAAGAAATCGAAGCGGAGTGGCGTATCGTCCAGGGACGCCGCGCACCGCCCCAGCGTCATGGAGCTCGGCGCCGTCGTCGCGGAGCGGCTGGGCCAAGAGAAATTGAGGCGCGAATGGCTCCGCGACCGCTGGGCCCGGCGCCGCCGGGACTGGCGATCGAAGGAGAAATCGGAGCTCTAGCCGACCGAGCCGTTCAGGGTGCGACGGCCACCAGGATCATTGGCCTCCCCCTGGCCGGCCAGCCAGCGATCTCGAAGCCGGCGGTGTTCAGCGCCATCTCGACCGTTAGCGGCGTGAAATGGTACAGATGCAGGTACCGCTCGAACTGGAGGTACTTCCAGAAGCGGCCGCGTATCCGCGCTTTCAGCACACCCGCGTTCGGCGTGCTGATGAGCAGCGAGCTGCCGGGGCGCAGCAGCCGGCGCGCGTGGGTCAGAAACTCGACCGCTAGCGCCGCTGTATCGCCTTACTCGACGCTCCGGATCAGCGCCTGGAAGCGCGGGTCATCCCGGAAGAAGTCCCAGGTGGGCTCGAGGGCGAGCTCGGCGCGGGTGAAACCAGCGGGCGTCTGGAGCAAGCGCTCGATCTCGGCCAGCGCCGCATCGCGCTCGCCGACCAGGGCCCTGGTCAGGGCGCACCAGCTCGAGGCCCCGACGCCGTGCACCTTGTCTTTCGATTCGGGCAGGATGCTGGCGGCGCGTCGGCAGCTCTCGAGGGCCTTCTCTCCCTCGCCCAACCACCCGTAAACCCTCCCGAGGACGACGTGCGGCCAGACGTAGTTGTCGGCATACGGCTTTTGCGTCTCTGCTTCCAGCGTCGCCCGGGCCCGGGACAAGCGATCGCGGGCCCGCGCCTCCGCGCCGGCGGCGACCAGCGTCTCGCCCGCCAACCAGTCGGCCGCTCCCGGCGTCAGCCAATCGAACTGGTGTCCGTATTGCTCGAGGACCTCGAGGGCGCCGTCGTAGTCTCGACCCCACAGGGCGGCCAGCCACCTGGCCCGCGCGTAGAACTGCTCGTCGACCGGCGCCACCCGGGCCAGTGTGGCCCGTGCGGAATCCACCGCGCCCTTGTGGTACAGATAGAGCATGGCGCGATGCGCGGCGAAGACGCTGTTGTCGGGATCGCGCCCATAGGCTCGATCGGAAGCTTCCCACGCCATCTCGTAGTCGCGGGCATCGCGGGCCGTGTTGATGAGCTCCGCCCGGGTGCCGACGTTGCCCGGATCCAACAGCGTCGCCTCTTCGAAGGCGGCGACCGACTCGTCCCAGCGACCGAGGCGGCGCAGCGTCAAGCCCATGAAGTAGAGCACGTCGGCGCTGTTGGGCAGAGCGTCGTGGGCCAGCTCCAGCTGCTCCAGCGCCCGTTCGTAATCATAAAACCCGCGGTAGTAGTAGGTGCCCAGCGCCAGTCGGGCCTCGGGCAAGTCGGGCTCGAGGGCGAAGGCCCGGTCGGTGGCGGCCTTGATGGCGGCCAGCCGTTCCGGCGAGCGGTCGGCGGCGAACCAGTAGACGTCGCCGCGCACCTTGGCGAGCAGCGCCCAGGCGCGGGCGAATTCGGGGTCGATCGCCACCGCCTGCTCGAGCAGTTCCTCGGCCGCTTCGTCTTTGCTCAGCGCCAGCCCGCTGCCGCTGATCGTCTCACGGGCCCGAACGTAGAGATCGTAGGCGTCGATATCGTCGGTCGGTTGCTTGGCGAGCCGCCGCTCCTCGTCGGGCGTGAGATTGGCCTCGAGTGCCGCCACGATCTCCTGCGCTATAGCCGTCTGGATGGCAAAGACGTCGGCCAAGTCGCGATCGAAGTTGTCGGCCCACAGATGCTCGTCGGTCCGGGCGTCGATGAGCTGCGCGCTGACGCGCACCCGGTTTCCTTCGCGCCGGACGCTTCCTTCGACGATGTGCGCCACGCCCAGCTCCCGCGCCACGTCCACCAGGTTGATCGGCTGGCCGGCGTAACCCATCACCGACGAGCGTGAGATCACCCGCAGGTCCCGCACCCTGGACAGGTACGTCAGGATGTCCTCGTGGACGCCGCGGGCGAAGTAGAGGTTCTCCTCGTCGGCGCTCAGGCTCTCGAACGGCAGCACCGCCACCGACTTGTCCGGCGCGGCAGCTTCGACGGGCCCAGCGCCGCCGGTAAGCGATCGCCCGAGGACGACCCAGCCGGCGGCGATCACGCCCCAGAGGGCGAAGGCGGCCACGCCGCCCGTGATCGCGTTGCGCCAGGTGAGCAGCCGCCGCAGCCCCGGGCCGACTTGCCGTTCGCCCGCGACCTCATCTCGTCCCGGCAGCAGGGTCGGGTCGGCGGCGCCACCCGGGAGACCGTGCTGGACGAACGCGGTGGCGAGTACGATGGGGAGGCCGATGATGAAAAGGACGACGGCGAAGCCGGGGAGCCAGCCGGGCAACGCCAGCCCCTCGGTGAGGCTCTGGATCACCTCGTACGCCACCCAGGCGCCCACCAGGTAGATGCCCAATACTTGCCAGAGCGAGCGACGGTGGATCTCGCCGACTAACCGCTTGAGGTCTCTCATACGCTGGGGAAGATGAACCCGGTTCGGGGGGTCGGCAAGCATGGGCGGTTCCATCGGTTCGACCCGCCTGGCGTGGGATAGCGTCAGAGCGTGCACGGTGGTAGGGTATGTGGCGCGGACAGGATATTACGTCGCCCCCCAGCGAGGAGAAGCGAGCATGGCCGAATTCGACATGAGCCAGGTCCAGTGCGGAGCGCGCAACCGCCGCACGCCCTACTACGAAGCCACCCAACGGTACGGACCGCAGGGGTTCACGGTCTATAACCACATGTACTTTCCGATCCGCTACGACACGTTCGAAGCGGAGTTCGAGGCGCTGCTGAACGATGTGACCCTATGGGACGTGTCGGTCGAGCGCTGCCTCGAGATCTCGGGCCCGGACGGGTTCGCGTTCGCGCAGCTGCTCACACCGCGCGACCTGTCGAAGTGCGCTGTGGGACAGGCGAAGTACGTGCTGATCTGCGACAGCGACGGCGGCGTGATCAACGATCCCGTGATGACGCGCATGGAAGAAAACACGTTCTGGTTCGCCCTCGCCTCGAGCGACGCGCTCCTGTTCGCCCGCGGGCTCAAGAACGCCTATCCCGATCTGGAGGTGACGATCCGCGAGGCCGACGTGGCTCCGCTGCAGGTCCAGGGACCCAAGTCGAGGCAACTGATGGAGGAGCTGGTGGGGCCCGAGGTGCTCGACCTCAAGTACTACTGGTGGATGCGAGCCGAGATCGAAGGGATCCCCGTCGTCGTGACGCGGACCGGCTGGACTTCGGAGCTGGGGTACGAGGTGTACCTGACCGACACGAGCCGCGGCGTCGCGCTATGGGAGGCGATCATCAAGGCCGGCGAGCCCTACAACATCCGGCCCACCGGCCCGTCGGACATCCGCCGGATCGAGGGCGGCATCTTCAACTGGGGCGCCGACATGACCTACGAGAACAACCCGCTGGAGCTGGGCCTGGAGCGGCTGGTCGATTGGGAGCTGCCCGACGACGCCAGCATCTCGCTTCCGGCGCTGCGCGAGATCAAGCAGCGTGGCGTTAGCCGGATGATCAACGGGGTCGAGCTGGACGGAGATCCATTCCCGACGTTGAACAACCTGAAGTGGCCGATCGTCGAGGATGGAGACAGGGTCGGCAAAGTGACCTCGGCCATCTACACGCCGCGGCTGAAGAAGAACATCGGCTATGCCTGGCTGCCGACCGACAAATCGAAGCTCGGCACGACGGTCACCGTCGAGAGCGAGTGGGGTACGCGCACAGCGACGGTCGTCGAGATGCCCTTCGTCGACGCCAGCAAGAAGATCCCGGTATCGTGAAGCGGTGCCGCGATAATTAACCCGTCACTCCGCCAGCAGCGGAGCGTCGCCACGTCCTGGCGGATCGCCGCGACCGGAAGCGTATCCAGCGTAGGTTTCTGTCGCGCGCTCAGTGTATCGTCCAGCCGAGTGCCGGAATCACCGGAAGAAGATAGGCTATCGCCTCTCTATGATGGGTAGGAGCAGTTGGGATGCCCGCCCGGAGTCCCGGTAGACTCGCTGGTGTGCCGGGACCCAGTCGGTCTCGAGCTCGTTGTGGCCGCCGGTGTTGAGGTTTCTCGAAAACTCGGGAAACGCGGCGGATGCGATCTCGAGCCGCAGCCGCTCACCTGCCTGGACGGTCACGGCGGTGTGTCCGAGATCGATAACGAAGGGATATACCGTTCCTGGCTCGAGCAGCGACGGGGTGGCCAAGGAATCTCTGTATCGAGCTCGGGTTATGCCGAAGGTGAGACCCAAGACGCGGACATCGCCCGTGGAGGTCAACCCGTAAAGCGTCGCGGTCCAGTCCGTGTCCTTCGCTGATGATGATGCGTAGAGCCTGGCTTCGATGGGTCCAACAATGTCGAGCGGCGCGTCGAGCGGTTCCGATTCGTAGACCAGAACATCGCTTCCCGTGTCGACCCGTGCCCGGTACTCGTCAAGCGTTCCTCGCTTCAGCGCGGCATGGAAGGAGGGTGTGGGCTCGCCCGGATCGTAGGTGAAAGTGTCGAAGGCATCGAGCCCGACGGGCTCGTCCCATTCGAGTCGACCGTGGGCGTCTCCGCCGGGGGAACCGGCCAGGTACAGGGGGCGAAAGGATGTCCCCTCTAGCGGATAGCGGACCCCGCTGAGCCAGTGGTTCGATCCCATCACGTACAGTTCCACGCCCGGCGCGTTCGGCGCATCGCGGGCGTCGGTCGTGAGCCAGAAATCGAACCACCTCCGGTACTCGGCCATCAGGTCGCGCTCGGCGGCGGCGCCCATGTCGACGCCGTTCAGGTAGCGCGTTCCCCGGTCTCCGTGTGCCCACGGCCCCAATACGAGTCGGACGTGAGGATTGCCGCCACGCACCAGGCGCCTGAACGCCAGCCGTGCGCCGCGCGTCCCGGGGTCGAACCAGCCACTCTGCAGAAATACGGGGATCTCAACCTCTTCCAGCGCTGATAAATAGGAGACGGGTTCCCAATAGTCGTCGCCGGGCCGGTGATGTATCCAATCGCGGAAATACGAGACTTCATGTCCGACAACTGTCCGATCCAATTCGATGACCGGGAGCCCCGCCAGCGGCTCTGACCAATCCTCGACGATGCTGCGCTCGAGCTTCGCTTGAAGCTCCCGCCCCGTCCGGGCGTTCTCCATGATGTCCGTCCACCGCACCGCCCACCCGAGCGCCAGAGCTCCCCCCTCGCGCGGGATGTTGTGGTAAGGCATCGCTGGGGCGACGTTGGGGACGATCGTGACCAAGTGGGGCGGTTTCTGTACCGCCGCAGCGAACTGGATCGTGCCGGAGTATGAGCCGCCGACCATGCCCACCTTGCCGGTACTCCATTCGCGGGTTCCGAGCCATTCGATGGTGTCGAAGCCGTCGTACCCTTCGTGGAGGAACGGCTCCCAATGACCCTCTGACGCCCAGCGGCCGCGGACGTCCTGAATTGCCACCACATAGCCCGACCGTGAATAGTACTGGCCGTATCCGGCCAGCCAGCTCTTGTTGTACGGCGTGCGGATCAGGATGACGGGATACGGCGGTTCGCCTGCCTCCGGAACATAGAGGTCGGTGGCCAGCCGAACACCGTCGCGCATCGGAATGAAGACGGTGCCGTCGACCGGTTGCGATGTCGACGGCTGGCAGGTGATCGTACTCAGGATCGCCAGGGTGAGCACTGACTTCGAGACCTGCATCATTTGTCTGCACGGGCAGGAAACGGCAGCATGAGCAATGACGACCTGGGCGATACGCGAGTTCTTCACCCCCGGCCAGATGCCTTTCTGTCTTGTCCTTACGGTATGGGCTTCCCGCACGCGGGCTAAATCGAGGATAATCCTAGCTCCGGACCGCAGCTTCAACAAGCGAAGCGAGGGACGGCGGCTACCCGGGTCAGTCGGCCAGTAGCGCGTCGAGGTCGAGGGGGCGCGTGAACATCTGCAGCTGTCCGTCCGGCGTACGCGGCCACTCGTCGCGCGGCCGATCGCGGTACAGCTCGACGCCGTTGCCGTCGGGGTCGCGGAGATAGAGGGCCTCGCTGACGCCGTGGTCCGCGGCGCCGTCCAGCTCGACCCCGGCGGCGGCGAGCCGGCGCAGCGCGTCGGCCAGCGCGGCGCGGTCCGGGTAGCGGACCGCGATGTGGTAGAGCCCGGTGCTGCCGGGGGGCGGCGGCGCACCGCCCTCGCTCTCCCAGGTGTTGAGCCCGATATGATGATGATAGCCGCCGGCGCTCAGGAACGCGGCCGAGCCCCCCATCCGCTGGGTCACCTCGAACCCCAGCACGCCGGAATAGAACGCCACGGCGCGCTCCAGGTCGGCGACCTTCAGGTGGACGTGGCCGATGTGGACGCGGGGATCGAGTGGGTTGGATTCACTCACGGGGGCGCGGGCATGTCGGGCGCTAGAAGTCGCCGCGCAGCCGGACCATCGAGCGCTTCGCCTCCTCGACCATCGGCTGCAGCTCGGGGTCGGCGTCGGCCCAGGCCTCGACGAAGTAGGCGTAGGCCTCGTGCGCCTTCTCGCTCTGCCCCAGCAGCTCGTAGGCCTGGGCCAGCTTGAGCCGGGCGACCGGGTCGGTCCAGTCGGTCCGGTAGTGGCGGACCGCCTGCTGGTAGTCGCCCATCTCCATCAGCAGATCACCCGAGATCTCGGTCATGGAAACGCCGTTGCGGCGCCCCTCTTCCATCAAGGGGAAGCCGGCCTCGGGGCGTCCCCGCTTCCATTCGCCAAACCCGCGCGCCCAACTCGACAGGGCCGCGTTGAGGCGCTCCGCATCCTCATCGCCCTCGGCCCGAGCCCGGTCCGTCAGGGCGTCCAGCTTCTCGACCAGCATCCGATGGTCGTCCCAGCGGCTTTCGTTCGCGGCATACATCGCCGCGCAATTCAGAGGCCAGCCCGCCGTGGTATCGACGTTCGCCAGGCTCGCCGCGGACTCGAGGCGCGCTTCGCCGACCGGGAGCCCCACGACGTGCAGAACAACGAACATGCAGGTACGGAGCCCCGCCGGCGTGGTCGGCTCCTCGAGCCCCGCGATGGCTTCCTCCAAAGCTCCGTGAGCGAGACTCGATCGGACTCGGTTGAAATGATTGAAAAAGAGCAACTCGTCCCGCTCCAGCATTCGGAACCCCTCGTCCCATATTCGCCAGAGGCGGGCGTCGGGCGTCAGGGCGGCCAGGTAACTGTTGATTTCTTGCCCCGGCAGCGATTCCAGCGTTCGGCGCGCTGCGGCTTTGGCCGCCGAGTCGCCGTAGGCGAAGGCCATGGCCGCCTCGACGCGCCTCAGGTTGTCGCTCTTCACCGCGAGACGCTCATATTCGGCCAGACGGCCCGCAGCCAGCGCGCTGTCGGCGACGGAGAATGCGATGTCCACCCTGTGCGCCCAGTAGGGCGCGAAGGAAGGATCGAGCTCCACGGCGCGGGTGAAGGCTTCGTCCGTCTCCTCCCAGCTGCCTAGCGACTGCCCTCGCTGGTGGTAGAACACCTCGCCCAGCAGGTACCAGGCGCCGGGGTCGTCCGGATAGCGGCGCACCGCCTCCCGCGCCAGTTCGACCGCCTCGTAAGTTCCGCGCGCGGCATCGGCGCGGACCAGAAGCGCCTGGCGCTCGGGGAGCCGGTCGACCAGCTCCAGCGCCCGCTGGCGGTTCTGGATCGACAACGGGTGGCTGGCGTACTCCTTCCAGCCGTACGCCTCGCCCAAGCGGGAGAAGGCCAGGGCGAACGTCGTGTCGACCTGCACCGCCCGTTCGTAGGCCGCCACCGCCGCGCCGTAGTTCGCCTGACGGAACGCGGTCTCTCCCTCCAGGAACGCTTTTAGCGCCGGAACCGACGAGGTGGTAATACTGGCGAGATCGAACGACGGGAGCGCGTCCTGGCCGCTCCCCATGATCGAGCGCAGCACCTCGATCGACAGCCGGTCGACCAGCGCCAGCACGCTGTCAGGCGAGCCCTCGACGCTGGCCTGGCCCAGGGGTCGACCGCTCTCCACCTCGTACACGTCGGCGACCAGGCGGACCCGGGGCCCGATCCCCACCGCCGAGCCCAGCAAGGCGAAGCGGGCGCCTGTCGCGCCGGCCACCTTCAGGCTGGTCGGCTCGTCGACCCGGCCTGCACCGCCCACCAACTCGTCCCAGCGGGCCAGCACGGTACGGCCGTTGATCGCCCGCAGCCCCGCCGCGCCGTCCAGGTTGGTGGAGAGCAGGTTGACCATCCCCTCGCGCCACTCGTCCAGCTCGCCGCCGCTGACGGTGAACGGCAAGACGGCGAGTCCGACACCGGCATCGCTCGCGATGGCTTCGGCCGGCGCGAAGCTGCGGCCGCGATCCTTGATGATCACGTAGAGACCGGCGAACCCGAACAAGAGCGAGAAGGCGACCACACCGCCGAGCAGCGACCGGGCCCAGGTCAGGTGCGGCAACCGGCCCCGGGCCAGCGATCGAGTGATCTCCGCCGGTTCGATCTCCCACGAGTCGGGCAGCTCGTCGCGCGCCGCCCGCTCGCGCGTCTGCGGATGGGCCTGCACCCAGGCGGTGGCGGAGACGATGACGAGCCCGATGGCCAGAAGCAGGACCGCCACGCCCAGAACCCAGCTGGGGAACTGGAGCGCCTCCTGCAGGATCTCGCTGACCTCGAGGATGCCCCAGGAGACGGCCAGGTAGGCGACGAGGACCTGGGCGATGCGTGACTTCTTCACGCGGGACCAGAAGCCGGCCGGGCCTGAACTGTCGGGTTGGCTCATTCGGCCTCCGCACGAGGAACGGTGATCGCGACCATGCTAGTCTAGCCACCCGGAGGGGAATCTACAACCTGGGTGTGTACCACGGGGCCCAGCTTGCTAACTCGGCGATATACAAATATCGGTCCCTTCCAAGAACCGCCGAGTCTACGACTCGACGATCACGAACTCTAGCCTCTCGATCACACGGCCGCGCGGATCGGTTACCTCGACGGCCCAAGCGCCAACATCTTCGGGAGTGAGAGAAACGCGACTCCAGGTCCGCCACGAAGAACTCCTCACATCGAGCACGACACGCGAGATCAGGTCACCCTCATGATACCACAGATGATGGACTTGCGTCGCTCGATCTCCCCGACGCGCATCGCGACCGATGCGTGTCCAAAAGTAGATCGTCCCGACCGTCGACGAGAAGACCGATCCCGTGTCCTGCGGCTGGCGATCGGAAATCCCGCGGGCGACGGCAGCGTCGATCACATGATGGTCATCGTAACCGGAAGGCCCACCGGGAGGCGGCGCAATGTCCGGGTCGCCGGTGATCTCGATCTCATCTTCATCCGTAAACACCAGGACCCCGATAGAGCTCACTCCCGCCGCCGCCGCCTGATAGAGCGTTTTGAGCGAGACGCTGGCTTCCCACCTGAACAAGAGACCGACTGATCCACTAACGTGGAGTCTCCCGTCCCGCAGTTCGACGGTCCAAGAGGGCTTCCCTGACGGCGGCGTGAACCGCCGTTCCTCTCGACGGATCGCCTCCTCCAACCGGCCCTCGAGCTGCGGATGATTCGGTCCGACTCCATCCGCCTCCAGCCGCCGCAACGCACGCTGGTAGACCCCGTCGACGATGTTTCGAGCGGAGGAACGCCCCTCGTCCTTGAGACTCGCTTCCAGAAGCTCGGCACCGAAATCGATGGCACCCATTTCATTCGTCAGACGCTGAGTCAGGTCAGGGGCAGCCCTGGAAAAGGCGCGAGCGACGTCATCGTACAGCTGTGGGTGAAGGCTCACGAGTTCGGTCAGCCCCTTCTCCGACCGGAGCGCTGACGGAAGCTGTGGATACTTGGAAAACAATTCGGGCATTCTCGTGGCCGTAAAGATTCCTGGATAAGATCTTAGCGCCCGGCTGACGAACTCCTGTACCACTGCCGGTGCCTGAGCGTAATGCAGTTGGATCGTCGGGTTGACGGGCGACTCAGCCTTTCGGCGAAATGTCTCAGTGTCGTGGGGATGCACCATCAGTAACGCGGTCGACATCCAGACGATACAGGTACACAACGATCCCAGATGAGTCATGATCATGCCGTCCAGACTGCAGCCGAAGATATTATGCCGATCGAGTTGTCCGGAACTCCTGGCATGAGTACCGACAACTCACTTCTCTGTCTTGGCCTCCAGCTCCTGGAAGAAGTTCTGCACGATCACCAGGTCGCCCGACACGTCCGGCGTCCCCAACCGCTGGATCACGATGAAGCGGCCGTCGGGGGCCACCTCGTACAGGCGGTTGCGCTGGTTGCGCTCGTAGTCGTTCTGCGCCGGCGGCCGAACCAGGACGCGGGTCGCCGCGTAGCTTGGCCCGCGCGTCATGTCGGTGACGAGGATCTCCTTGCCGTCGATGCTGCGGAAGTAGAGCTCACGCCCATCGGCGCTCCACGCAGGTTCGCGGGCGCCGCCGGCCGAGATCTGCCACTTCCCGTCCCCGGTGTTGGGGAACGGTCTGACGTAGACTTCCTCGCGGTCCGACTCGTCGGAGACGTAGGCCAGCCAGCGGCTGTCTGGGGAGAGCGCCGGCTCGTACTCGTCGAANNNTCGTCGGTGCCGGGCGGCCCGTCGACGCTGGCGATCAGCCAGCTTCCGTCTTTCGACCAGGTCACGCCCCAGATGTTACGATCGAGGTCGAGGAGCGGCTCCTCCGGCCCGCTGCCGTCGGCCCGCTTGATCCAGAAATTCCACTCGCCACTCCGCAACGAGCCGTAGGCCACCGACCGGCCGTCCGGCATCCAGCTGGGATAGCCGTTGTAGACGCCCTGGAAGGTGAGGCGCGAGAGCGGGCCCCGGTCCAACTGCTTGATCCAGACGTCACCGCGGTCCTGCGTCTCGATCACCACGGCCAGCCGCTCACCGTCCGGCGACAGGGCGACCGCTTCGAACTCCCAATCGCGGACCCAGTTCGGGTCGACCTTCCGCGTCTGGCCGTCACGCGTGAGCCAGGCGATCTCCTCCGGCGCGTTGAAGCTCTGCGTCGTATAGACCAGCGTACCGTTCCGTGACAGCGTCAGGTCGGTAGCGCCATCGACCCGGACATCGAGACCCTCCAACAACGCCGCCGGCCGACCGGTCAGCGTCAGATCGCCCTCGTCGAAGGGAGCGGCCAGCAGCGATCCTTCCCGCGTCACGTAGAGCAGGTGGCCGGAAGGCGAGTAGATGCCCTGGGCGCCGGCCACCGAGGCCCGCGATTCCCCGCTTTCCATGTCGATCACGTGGATCTGGAACTCGCTGATCATCGACTGGCCCACGGCACCCTGCGAGCCTTGATCCGATTGGCCTCTGGGGATCAGCGTCAGGACCACGCCGCGCCCGCCCGGCAGCACATACGGCCACTCGTACCTCATGCCCTCAGCGACCGCGAGCTCCGTCACGACCTCGATCGGTCCGCCGCCCGCCGACACTCGCAGCAGGCTTTGAGTCGAGTCGCCGGTGGAAAGGAAGTACAGGTGATCGTCGGGTCCCCAGGCGACGCTGCTGCCCACCGCCGAGTCGGCCACGGCGACCGGCGGGCCACCGGCCAGCGACAGCACGCGGATCTGTACGCCGCTGCGCTCGGTAATGAAGGCCACGCGCTCGCCGTCGGGCGCGAACGCGGGCAACCACGCATCCTCGGTGCCGGTGAGCGGGCTGGCCTGAAGTTGGTCGAAGCGACGGTGCCACAGCCTGCGGTCCTGCTCGCCATCCACGCCCACATAGACCAGCTCGGATCCGTCGGGCGAGATCGCCAGCCGCCCGGGATTGCCCTGACTGTTGAAGAACAGCGCTTCCTCTTCATCGAAAGTGACCTTGAATCGCACGACGGGCTCTGGCGGCACGGGTCGCAGAAGGGCCAGCAGCGCCAGCAGCAGCAGGACGGAGGCCGCGGCGGTGGCCGCGATGCTGAGCGGGTTCCAGAGCGTGGTACGCGGCGCAGCACCCGGCACGGCCCGAGCCGTCGGCGCCGTGAACGACCGGTCGGTCAGCGCCTCGGCGAACTCCGCCGCCGAGTGGAAGCGGTCCGCCGGTAGCTTGTTGAGCGCCTTCTCGATCGCCGCCGCCACGTTGGGCGGCACCGTCTCACGCGTCCGCGTCACCGGCGGCGCCTTCTCGGTGATCACCTTCGCCACGATGGCCTGCGCCGTGGAGCCCGTGTAGGGCGGATCGCCCGCCAGCATCTCGTACAGCATGACCGCCAGCGAGTAGACGTCGCTCCGCGCGTCCAGCTCGCGGTCGCCCATCGCCTGCTCGGGGCTCATGTAGTGCGGCGTCCCGATGCTCAGCCCCGTCTCGGTCAGCCGGTTGCCGCCCGCCTGGCTCACCGCCAGCGCGATCCCGAAGTCGGCCACCAGCGCCTGCCCGTCCTGCAGCAGGATGTTTTCGGGCTTGATGTCCCGGTGGATCACCTCACCTCGGTGCGCGTAGTCGAGCGCCGCCGCCACGCTGCGGGTGATCTCCACCGCCTCGTCGATCCCCAGCTGCTTCTCGCGGTCCAGCTTGTCGCGCAGCGTCTCGCCCTCGACGTACGGCATCACGTAGAACAGGAACCCGTCCGCCTCGCCCGAGTCGTAGAGCGGCAGGATGTGGGGGTGCTGCAGGTTGGCGGTGACCTTGATCTCGTTGAGGAAGCGCTCGGCGCCGATCACGGCGGCCAGCTCGGGGCGCAGGACCTTCAGCGCGACCTTGCGGTCGTGCTTGACGTCGTGCGCCAGGTAGACGGTGGCCATGCCGCCCTGGCCCAGCTCGCGCTCGATCGTGTAGCGGTCGGCGAGGGCCGCGGTCATGCGAT
>JABAHS010023991.1_pt2 | contig 21798 bp, 30 predicted proteins | sample 7062111 | NCBI WGS metagenome assembly JABAHS01 (sample SAMN14534600, study PRJNA622989) | marine sediment metagenome | biome: marine biome [ENVO:00000428]; feature: marine pelagic biome [ENVO:01000023]; material: deep marine sediment [ENVO:00002113]; isolation source: pool of 4 deep marine... | reverse complement strand
GCTGATCGCCGCGATAGCGACCATTGCCACGCTTGCCTACCTCGCGCTGCAAATTCGGCAGAGCGCCAGAGCCACTCGCCAGACGGCCGTTCACGACACTGTGCAGTCGGGGCTAATGCTTCGCCTCGAACTCATCCGCGAGCCAGAAGTAGCCTCGCTCTACCTCAAAGGTCTTGCCGACGAGAAGTCGCTGAGTCGCGAGGACCTGCTCCGCTTCAATATGATCATGCAGAGCATGTTCGAGAACCTCCGCGAGATCTTCGAGCAGTACCGCCGCGGGGACATCGATATATCGACCTGGCGATCTCAAGGAGGGCTCTTTCGATACTTCATCTCCCAACCTGGTGGGGACTGGGCGTGGCAGCGGTACGCAAAAGATTATGATGAGTTCCGTCATGCGGTGGCGGCGATTACGGCAATCTCTCCCGGCAGTCCCACCACTTAACGTCCACAGAGGCAGGTGGCGCAGGAATAAGTTCCTATGTCTAATCCGGATCGTCTGTACAAACGGCGCCCGACCGGGGAAGTAATCGGCTAGAAGCCTTGCGTCATAAACCGCGCGGCCCCCGATTAACGCAATGTCGCATCATTCCATAGGGGGTCAGATCGGTTTTTGATACGGTTTGGACTTAGCTATCAGCATTTAGTGTCGGTTGCAGTGTCTGTTTATACACGCATCCGCCTCTAAATCAGATCTGAAAGGAGGATAAGAATGATCGTCAGGCACATGAATCGATCCTACAGCCGGCAGGATGCCGAGACGGAAATCAGGGACGCGGGACTCCACGAGATGATCTTCGACGTGCCCGCCGTCGACAACGAGCCCCACTGGCACGACTTCGACGCGCGTCTCTACCTGCTCGAAGGGACCCTGCATCTGAGGGACGTGAAAGCCGGCGTGGTCCACGAATGCGCCCCGGGGATGCGCATCGATGTGCCTGCGAGGACGGTGCATGCAGAGCGGAGCGAAGGCTACACGGTGCTACTCGGCTCCACCAAAGACCCCGCCACCTTTGACGAGAACCTCAACCGTCCTCCGGAAACGCTTCCGGGCTAAGAAGCATCCGCCGGCTCGGGATACTCCATGTAGAGCGCGATCTCGCCAGACTCCATCCCCCGCTCCTGGAACCCCATCGAGCGGTACAAACCCAGCGCAACGGTGTTGTCGGGCAGCGTGGAAATCCGCAGCAAATCGGGTGCCGGCTCGAACGTGCCGAGCCAGCGGATCGTGCGCTCGAGCATTTCTCTCCCCAACCCTCTCCCCTGGTGGTCCCCGTCGATCATCACCCTGACGATGTTGACCACCCGCCTGCCGTCCTCGTCGAAAGGCTGCACCAGCACGTATCCCACGGGGAGTTCGCCTTCAAAGGCGATCCTGAACTTGGAGGTCCGGTAGACGTATGCATCGGCAAGCGAGGACTCGATGGGTGCTACAAGATGGGCCTGATGATCGTGCACCTTCATTTGCCTGGCAGCACGATGATTCTCCGGCGTGATGGCCCGCAGCTCAATCATGGGTCGAGCCGTTCGCCCCGCCCCGCGGCCAGACCACGGGAAAGCGGGCGGCCGCCTCCAGCGGGTCCCCGTCGCGAAGATCGAGAGTGTCGCGAAAAGGCTCCGGCGAAGATGAGCGCCGGCAGTATCGCGAGTCACCCAGAGCGTAGCGCACAGATGCCGCCCGCCGGGTAGCCGTGGCGGATACGTTCCCGGCGGAGCCGTGCACGGTGGACCAGTGATGCACAATGACGTCTCCCGGCCCTGCTTCCAGGAAGACGACGTCTTCTCCCGCGGGGTCGATGGGTGGCAAGAGCTCGAGACCGGCGTGCTCGATGCCGTCCCGTTCGGGAAACGTACCTTGTTCGGTGACGAAGTCGCTGGGTTTGAAGAGCCGGCCCCAGCGATGCGATCCGCGCACGTAGCCCATGCAACCGCTTTCGCGATTGACCGTGTCCACCGGGACCCAGCAGACGGCGACCTCGCCACGAACGAGAAAGTAGGGCTCGTCCTGGTGAAAGGGCGTTCGGATGCGCGAGCCCGGCTCCTTGAGAAACAGCTGATCCGAGTAGAAGACGACCTTCCCCGTGCCGGTGAGGCCGGCGACGATCTCAGCGAGCGGGCCTTCGAGATGGTGCCGGCGCATTCCGGAGTGCCAGTGGGCGGCGTCCGTCTCCACGATGCTGCGCCCTAAAATGGGCGCATCCCTGCCCCCCTCGAGCGCGAGGGGAGCATCCGGCACCGCGGCTCTCACCCCATTGGCAAGCGCCGCCATGTCCACGCGAATACCGTCCGTTCGCCCCCCTGTGACCGATCTCTGATCCATGCTCCTGTCGGGTTGCCGGTCGAAAACGTCTTCCAGCTGCGCCTTCAGATAGTCGACCCAAGGCCGGGGATAAACGCCCTCGAGCAGAACGAAGCCATCACGGTGGTACGCCTCACGCTCGGCATTCGTCACGTCCCTGGCAGGTAAGGCGTCCATCCCTGCCCTCTACAGGCCGAACAAGCAGAGGACGCGCATCTCCACGCTTTCCCGGGGGGCAGGGTCCGGCTCCGCGTGCGGATCCCGGAACGCCGAGTGCGGGGTCCAGAACGGCCGCCCTTGCGCGACGCAGCGGCTGTCGTAGGTGCGCAACACCACGACCTCCTCTGCGGACAGCTCCGGGTACGTGTACCAGCGATGCCGATCGGGTTCCTCCGGACAGTGCACGCCGAAGGTCTCGAATTCCAGCCGCTGCCCCGCGTACTCAGGCACCAGAATGGGGAAAAGGTCCGCGCGCGGCACAGAGGCGGCGTCGCACAGCGCAAGCGGAAAGTCCGGACGTCGGTCACCCACGTTGCGCCAGAACTGCAGCATGACCACCCGCTCCGCGTCCGCGATCTCCTCCTGACGGATTCCGATGGTCTCCAGCGCCGGCGCGAGGAAAGCTCCGTAGGTCCGATCCGGATCCTCGATCATGTGCCGGTAGTCGTCCGTGAAGTCCGAGTGAACGAACTCGATGGGCGCGTAATCGGTCACCTCCCTCGCGCTTGCCGGGCTGCGAACGATCGGCGGATAAGCCAGGGCATGATCACAACCGAGGTATGCCTGCGCCAGTTCTCGCATCTCGGCCATGTGAACGTCCGCGAGATGGCCCGGGTCGGTCCAGTCTTCCACGGCAGAGAGGTGGTCGAGCCGGGAGAAACCGCAATGTTCGAAGTCGAGCTCTGGGGTCGTGCGGGCATCGCGAACCGTCACCCGCACGGTGCGCGCCGTATCACCGTCACCGTAGTTCAGCGTGGTCTCGCAGTAGGGGCCCGAAGCGGCGCTAATCAAGACCCAGCACCTACCAGACTCCCCGGAATATCCGGTACGGCGTCTGCTTCATGTACTCCCGGTACTCATCGCCGCGTCCCTTGAGCAGCTGCTTCTCCTCGATGGGTATGAAGGTCAGGAAAGTAAGCCCCATGATCCCGGCCCAGGCCAGCTGGGCCACGTTGGGATGCAGAAGCAGCGACGTCAGGCCCATGTAGAACGCGCCGCGATACATCGGATGCCTGACGCTGGCGTACGACCCCTCCGTCTGCAGGGGCGCGTCGGCGGAAGCGCCGTGGGTTTGCTCATATCCAGGGACCCCAGCAAACGCACGGATCCCCTCGAAGGTGGTTCCTTCGCTAAAAGCCAGAAACGACATCATGAAGGCGCAACCGCCCAGAAAGGTCAACCAGACGGGCAACTCAAGCGCCGGACCCGGCATGGGGAAATGCACCAGATAGATGGCGATCCACGTCACGATGGCCACAATCATGTAGAGGCGGCGCTCACCGGCGCTGCCCGCGGGGTTGTTCGCAACGAGCTTCTTGAAGCCCGGCGTCATCATCACGTAGTGGACGACCATGTAAGCCAGAAACAGCCCCGCGTTGTAAAGGTAATACACGACCGGGGCGCCCGGGTCATGGCGGAACCCCACCATCAAGGACGCGGCGACCGAACCGAAGCCAATGACGGCGAACCAGGTGTAGAGCTTCGCCATTCCTGCTCCCTCTTTCGGAACGAGCCTGTCAATATATCTGAATATCCTTCAACGCGCGCCCGGGAGTGGAAAGGATTTCCAGCGCAAACGTTGGCTGGCATGATTGGCAGCGGTACAAACCTGCGGATCCGCCATGACCATCGAGATCGTCAATCACACCGCCGACCCTGCGGTCATCGCCAACTACTCGACCAATCGCTACGTCGACGGCGGCTACATGGAAAAAGAATGGGAGCACGTCTGGCGCAAGTCCTGGTTGCTGGCCGGGCTGGAAAGCGATGTGCAGAAGCCCGGCGACTACTTCGTCTTCGACATGGGACGCGAGCAGATTCTGGTGACGCGGACGGCTTCCGGCAGGGTTCAGGGCTTCTACAACGTCTGCCAGCATCGCGGCAATCTTCTCGTGGACCAAGAGCGTGGCCACGCCGACAGCTTTCGCTGCGCCTACCACGCGTGGACCTACGATACCGAAGGCACGCTGAAGATCATTCCCTACCAGGAGCGCTTCGCCAAAGGGGTCCCGTGCGCGGAACGGTCATTGCGCAAGGTCCATACGGACGTGTGGGACGGTTTCGTGTTCGTATCGCTCGCCCCGCAGCCCGAACCGCTGCTCGATTTTCTCGGCCCCGTGGTGGAGATGCTGGCGCCGTACCGCTTCTCCAGCATGGTTCCGGTCGAGGACCAGACCGTACACCACCGGTGCAACTGGAAAGCCGTGGTCGACAACTTCAGTGAGCTCTACCACGTGGACTTTCTGCATCCCCAGCACAAACGCATGGTGGACTGCTGCAACGACACGGTGCATCTGTTCCCCCGCGGGCACACCGGGCTTGCCGTGCCGGGGGCTACGGTGAACCCCCGCTTCCCGATTCCGGACGAGCCGACTGACCTCCAATCAGCCCAGCTGTCCAGCCTCGGCCTCGATCCCGCCGATTTCAAAGGGAGAGTCATGGAAGTTCGGCGAGCCGTGCAGGAACGCAAGCGCGCGGTCGGCAGGGAGATGGGCTTCGACTATTCTGCGTTCTCAGACGATCAGCTTTCGGACGTCTGGCAGTACAACCTGTTTCCCAACATCATCTTCTCTTTCACGCCCGAGCACTGCTGGGTGATGCGCCCACGACCTCATCCGACCGACCCGCAGCAGTGCTACTTCGATAAGCTTTCACTGCTGCTCTTCGCCGATCCCGGGATCAACGCCAACGCCACGTCCATCGTCGGGCCCGGAAGGCCCGAGGCGATCTCCGGCACGCAGCTCCCCGAGGACTACGTGCGCCCCGAACGCGACGTCTTCGATCATCAGGCCATCATCAGCGGCGAGAAAACCATGACCATTACCATCGACCAGGACATCGAGCTCTTAGGCGGCGTCCAGGCCGGGATGGCGTCGCACGGGTTCGACACGGTCTGGCTCAACGACGACGAGATGCGCGTCCAGCACTTCCACAACGAGTTGGACAGGCTAATCGGCGGCTGACGCGACGCGCGGGGCGTCACGAGGTTGGCGGCAGACTAACGGATCGCCGGCGTGGCCGCCGCCATCTTGGCGCCGTCGTAGACGATCTTCTTGGTCGGGATGAACTCCACGACCACCCGCCGGGGGCTGTCCAGGAACTCCACGAACTGCTCTACCCGCGCGTCCCCTTGATCTCCGCGGATTTTCCTGGCGAACACTGGATAAAACCAGTCCTTGATCTTGCGGTTGTCCTTGTCGTGCACAATGGAGATGCCCTTGTAGGTCACCGTCTTACCGTAGCCCATGTCGGTCCCGGCGCTGGATATGCAAACGCAAGTTCGGGGGTCGCGCCGGATGGCAGGAAAGCGCGCGCGCTGCTCGGACCCCGTGAGCCAAAGGCGGCCATCGTCGGTCTCCAGGTAGCTCATGATCACGCCCACCGGCTCGCCCTGCTTGTTGGTCCACATGAACGTGCACTCACGCTGCTTCTGCCGGAGCTCTTCTTCCTTATCCTCGTCGAGCCCGTATTGAGTGACGTCCTCGTAATCTTCCGCGTATTCCTTCTCCGACATGCCAGCCCTCCCGGTGATAAAAGTTCCGAGTCTATCCCTTCGGCGGCCGCAAACAAGCCGGAAGCCAGCCGCCACCATCGGGGCGCGGGCCTAACCGGCTCACGCGTCGCAGACCGCCACGTCGCCGCTGAAGCTCATGATGCGCACGCTGCGATCACCGTCACCCGTCTTGAAGCGCAGGGACTCTCCGGGCCCGAAACCACCGTCTGTCTCGGCATCGAAACAGGTGTCGATCGAGCCGCTGAACGTCTCAGCTTCTACCGAGATGTCCTCGGCATCCTGCACCACCACGGCGACGTCGCCGCTGGTGGACTCCATGACCAGTCTGCCTTTCGGGGCAACCTGGGCGCTCACCTCGATGTCGCCGCTGACAGAGGCGAGCCGGGCGCGCTCGAGCATCCCGGCCACCAGCTGGAGATCGCCGCTGGTAGTGGCCGCATCGACCTGCCCCGCGATGCGGTCGGCTCCGAAATCACCGCTCACGCTGGCCGCCTTGAGCACAGCGACCTCGTTCCGGCCCGTGATCGCCATGTCACCCGACACCGTTCTCAACTCCACGTCGGCGCCGCGAACGGCGGTAACGATGTCACCGGAGATCGTGTTGAGGCGCTGCTGCCCGCCGATCCCGTCGACGTCAACATCGGCACTGATGGCCCGGACGACGAGATCTGCAGCTTCAGGCATCGAGATGTTCAACGTGCTCTCCATCTTCCTGCCCGAATCGCCCTCAGGATATCGCACGGCAACGACGACCCGATCGCCGTCACGTTCCAGGTCCAGACCCAGGGTTTCGGCTCCGAGCGATCCGGTAACCACAACGACGTCGTCCGACCCACCCGTCACGCTGACTGATCCGGAACGGTTGACGATCTCCACGGCCTGTGCGCCCGCAGCATCGATGCGTTCGTTCAAATCCTGCGCCTGGGCAGCGCTCGCGCTCACGATAAGCGAAGCGGTCAACGTGGTCGTTGCAATGGTTTTCATGTCTCTGTCCTCTCGATCCGCGCCGATCGGGCTACGGAGCGGGCCAGCCCGTCCATTTCGCCCAGCACGGCTATTTGCTGAAGGTAAGTGGAGACGAGCAGGTCGAGCAGCAACCGGCTGTCGGGATTGTGCTCGAGCTCGTCATGAATTCTGGCAAGAGATGTCTCGATCTCCTTGAGGCTTTCCGCAACCGCGGCCTGGGACTCCGGCGACATCTGCGCCAGCTCCGCATCTAGCGACGCGATGAGCTGCGCCCGGGACTGCGCAAGCTCCGGTACGAGCCCGACCTCGATCAGTGCCGGGCGGGTGGCCGGCGCGCCTGCTGGGGCCGGCTCGGGCTCCGCACGCAACAGAACAGCCACCGCAACGGCGCCCAGAAGAATCGACGCTGCAAGCGCCGACGGCATGCGCCAGCGACCCGGGCGCAGGACCGGCTCATCCAGCGCCGCACGGATATCCGGCCACAGATCCCGCGCAGGCTCGATCTCTTCCGAAAGCCCGCGAGCCCGCCGCAGGACGCCCAGCTCGTCGTCTTGATCACTCATCTTCCGCTCCCGCTAGCACTTCTCTCAACTTGCGCCTGGCCGTGTGGTAGTGCGCTTTGCTCGTGCCTTCCGCGATGCCCAGGAATCCGGCCGCATCGCGATGGCCGTATCCGTAGACGCCGCAAAGCACGAAAACGTTGCGCGCCTGCTCCGGCAACCCGGCGATCGCCCGTTCCAAGTCCAGGTCCGTGGGAAGGCCTGCGGCATCAGTGGCCTGCTCTTCCCAGGCATCCTCCGGTTCGTGCCAGTGCCGCGCTTCCCGACGCTGCTGGCCCAGCACCTCGTTCACGGCGATCCGGTGCAGCCAGGTCGTGACCCGGGCCTCACCGCGGAAGCCGTCGAGGTTGCGCCAGGCCTGGACGAAAGTCGCCTGCGTCGCGTCTTCCGCCGCCGTGACGTTGGCCGTCATGCGCAGGCAGAGCCCGTACACCCGGCCCACCGACGCGCGGTAGAGCTCCTCGAAGGCACCGTGGTCCCCGGCACCTGCCCGCTGGCAGAGCCGCGCCAGCGCGCGCTCCGCGCTTGGGTCCCGTGATGGCTCCGGCTCATGCATGCTGATCATTATCATCCCTGCAAGATAAGATGCAGCCCGCGTGCAAAGGGTTTAGTTGCCCGCGCAGAAGCAGGACGTGATGACTCTCGATTCGTTCCCACCAGCTCTCACGACCCTCGTCCTCATCGGGCTTGCCGAGCTGGGCGACAAAAGCCAGCTCGTCTGCATGGCGCTGGCGGCACGGCATCGGGCGGCGCCGGTCCTGCTCGGCGCCGCGCTGGCCTTCGTGATCCTGAACGCGCTAGCCGTGCTATTCGGCGCGGGCCTGGCGATCTGGCTACCCGATCGCCTGATGGCGGGCCTGGTAGCGATCGCTTTCGCCGTATTCGGGATTCATGCGGTGCTTACCCCGGGAGTCGAAACTGTCGACGAGCCGCGCGAGCGGGCCGCCCGCGGAATCTTTCTGACCACGCTGAGCCTCATCGTTCTTGCGGAGCTTGGCGACAAGACACAGCTTGCCGTCGCCGCGCTTGGCAGCACCCTCGATCCGCTGCAGGTCTGGCTGGGAGCCACGCTGGCGCTCATCGGCTTGTCGGCCCTGGGGGTGTGGATCGGCCGCACCTACCTGCAGCGACTGCCGATAGTCTGGCTGCACCGTCTGAGTGGGCTGGTTTTCCTGGGCGTAGGTTCGGTTGCGGCATGGCGGGCGCTGGCCTGAGCGGCGCGGAGCGACGGACGTTCGGCCGGACGGTGGGGTCGAAACATCACTCCAGCGTTTTGTGGCGCAGACGCTCAGCGGCCGCATAGGGCAGGAGCTGAACGAGCATGTCGGACAGCTCCGCATTGCGCCGGTGCAGCTTCTCGAGCGCATCCGCCGCCGCGGTGAGCACTCCGGGATCGAGGTCTCGCTGACGCGCGCCGATGCGCAAACACTGAACAAGATCGTCGGTCACCACGGTCGAGTCTCCACAAAACGGCAAGCGCCGGTCCACGCATGCCAGATCACACGTAAAGGCGCGTCCAATTCGCCATGGTCGGGGTTAACACCAAGTTACCTACTTGGCACACGCTCAGTCCGTGACGCAGCGCACAGAGTAGCGCGGACGCAACACTCGACGCCTAGCGAGCGGCACGCAATGACGGGCGCAACGTCGTCCATCACGATCGTGTTCGCGGTCGGCTACTGCCCAAATGCTGGCGGGATCGGCCTGAATACCGGCTCGAATGGGCGACGGTCAGGCATCCGCTGGGGGCCCCGGTGGGGCGAGTGCGGCCGGTGATACCAGGGATAGCGAGGGTAGAGCACCGCAACCGGATACGCGCGCGGCTCAGGCTCCACCGCCTGCTCCGCTGCCACCCGCGCGCGGGCCGATCGCTCGATCCTGGCGAGATCGCGCGCGCGTCGGGCAGCGGCCAGGTCCTCCGCTGCCGCGAGAATCTCGGCATGGCGCTCCCGCACCAGCCGCGCCTGGGATTTAGGAACGGTGCTCGCGTATACCGCAATCTCCACCGCCCCGGCGGCCTGGACGTCGGAAAACCGAGTCTCGCCCTGATCACCCGTCGACCGGTAGATCGCCTGTTCTGCCCACGCAGTGGGCGTGACTAGCAACAGCACGAGGATTCTGGCAATCATGCGACCTTCGACACCGGCAAAACGGTCAAGTTTCCTTCGCGATATCCTGCAGCGGATCTGGCCCGATGTCACGCGCCAAGCTCGGCCTCCGCAAGGCCGGGGTGCTCAGTTCCCCATTCCCGTTCATGCTTTCTTCAGGATTGCAGGATTACACTCCTTCGCATTGCAAGCACCGATCCGTTGAGGAGCGACTCATGAAGACCAAGCGCCCGGGAAGAATGGGGGCCATCTCGCTGATCTTCGCCGTCGGGCTGGGCGCCTGTACGACCAACCCCTACACGGGTGAGCGCGAAGCGTCCAATACCGCCAAGGGTGCGGGCATCGGCGCAGCCATCGGGGCCGTCGTGGGCGTCTTGAGCGGTGACGATGCCGACGAGCGACGCAAGAACGCGCTGATCGGCGCCGGCGTTGGCGCACTTGCCGGTGGCGCCGTCGGTGCCTACATGGATGCCCAGGAAGCCAAGCTCAGGGAGCAGCTGGCCAACACGGGCGTCAGCGTGACCCGGCTCGGCGACGACATCGTGCTGAACATGCCGGGCAACGTGACCTTCGACGTGAACCAGGATGCGGTGAAATCCGGCTTCTACCCGGTGCTCGACTCGGTCGGCCTGGTTCTGGAGGAATATGACCAGACGCTGATCGACGTCAACGGGCATACGGACAGCACTGGTAGCGTCACCTACAATATGGATCTGTCCGGGCGGCGCGCGTTGAGCGTCGCCGACTACCTGACGAACCGTGGAGTTGCCCGCGACCGCATCTTCACCCAGGGTTACGGCCCGCACTACCCCCTGGCCGACAACGGCACCGCGGAAGGGCGATCACTCAACCGGCGCGTGGAGCTGGTTCTGAAGCCGCTGACGACCGGTTAACGGGAAGCCTGGCGCGTCCAGCAACGGGCCGCTGCGCAACCCTGATCGTCAACTCGGTTCTGGTAGTATTCACGCCAGAGACGAGGGGAGGATCGTTCAATGGCACATTTCATGGCCGGCTATACGGCCCAGACCTACGCCCTGCTGCGCATCGTCGCAGGCTTTCTCTTTCTGTGGCACGGCACTCAGAAGCTGTTCTCGTTCCCGGTTGACGCCATGGCGGGCATTCCGGCGTTCATCACCTACGGAGCCGGCGGCATCGAGCTCGTCGGCGGCGTTCTCGTGATGATCGGCTTGATGACGCGCTGGGCAGCTTTCATCTGCAGCGGCACCATGGCGGTCGCCTACTGGATGGCGCACGGCCTCAACGCGCTGTTTCCCATTCAGAACGGCGGCGAGCTGGCAGCGCTGTACTGCTTCATCTTCCTGTTCATCTCTGCGAACGGTGCAGGAATCTGGAGCGTTGACGGCAGCCGCCAACCGGCGAGCTGAAGTCTCGGGCCCGCTGAGCCGGCACGTCGGACTTCAGCATTGCCACGCAGCACCGCCGGCTGCATCATCATAGGGTCGGAAGGCGGTTGGAGTAAGCACATGGCCGGCGTCGGTACCACGAAGCTGTTTGAAAACGATCGTGTGATCATCTGGGAGATGCTGCTCGCGCCCGGGGAGCACACCGGTCTTCACACCCACGAGCACTCCTACTTCTTTCAGGTGCTCGAAGGCTCGACCCTGGACACCCTGGATGCCGAGGGGAAATCGCTGGGAACCTTCGATTTCGAAACGGGCAGCACCGTCTGGCTTGACCTGGACGGCGACCAGGTCGTGCTTAACGATCTTCGTGTCCCCGCAACACACGACGCGAAGAACGTCGGCAGCACGCCCTATCGCGAGATTCTGGTCGAGCTGAAGTAACGGGACCAGGTGTCACATCATCGATCCGCACCGGATTCGCCATGAACCGACTCGAGCATGCAAACCTGGCCGTCATCAATACAGACGCGATGACGCGCTTTCTGCAAACGGCCTTTCCGGATTTCCGCGTTCGCGGCCAGGGCGTCAGCGACAATGGAAAACCCTGGCTTCACGTCGGCAACGATGATTTCTACCTGGCTCTCAACACGGTGATCGAGGACACCGGACGCGTTCCCTACAGCAACAGCACGGGGCTCAATCACCTAGGTTGGGAGGTCGACGACGTCGAAGCCCTGGAGGCGCGCATGCGCGCAGCAGGATTCGTGCCGAACCTGAGGGAGCACGACCACCCCGCCCGTCTGCGAACCTACTTCTACGACCCTGACGGCAACGACTGGGAGTTCGTCCAGTACCTCACGAACGTGCCCGCGGAAAGAAACGACTACTCTCGATGACCGGCGATCGCTATGCCGCCGGCGGCGCTTCCGCCGCGTCGATCTGCCACCTGCCAATCAGCTCGGTCCACGCCGAAACACCGGCGTCGGCATCTGCCGGGCGCGCGTCGATCCTCAACACCGCCTCGCGATCGAACAGGTAACGGGTGGCCTGGTACCACGTGGCATCACCGGGCGTACGAAGCATCCCGACCACGTTGTCCTCCCACCCGGCAATGAATTCCGCGAGTTCCGCACTGGCCTTCATCTTGATGGCGTCTTTGCTCTGACGTATCTGGATGGCCAGGCAGATCAGGGTCGCCAGAACCGCGATGGCACCGAAGAACTCGCCAAAATTGCCTAACGGCTGGGCCGCAAGCTGCAAATCCATCACTCACCTCCTCCTGTAGATGCAGGGATGGCAGCGCGTAAGACTTGTGGGATAGATCGCTTGAGGAAGCCTCGCGCCAGCAGGAGTGACTGTTCGCGCTCCCTAAATGCCGACACGGGGATACGTTTGGTTGGTGCGCAGGTAGAATCCTACGCTTCGATCCAAGACGTTAACCGTTTCGAGGAAGGAAAGTGGAAGTAAAAGGGCATAACGCAATATTCGTCGGCGGCGCGTCGGGCATGGCGCTGGCCACGGCAGAGGTTTTTCGCGAAAAGGGTGGCAACGTGGCCATACTCGATCTGCCGACTTCGAATGGCGCCGCGGTGGCGGAACGACTCGGTTGCACTTTTCACCCGTGCAACGTCGTGGACTATGAGGGGACCGAGAAAGCCATCGACGAAGCGGTCGAAGCCCTGGGCTCCGTGCACCTGTGCTGCAACACGGCCGGCGGCGGCTTGGCGAAAAGAACACTGACCAAGGAAGGGCCTCATCCGCTCGAGGAATTCCAGAGGGTCATCGATCTGAACCTGATCTCGTCCTTCAACATCTCCCGCCTGATCTCTGCCAAGATGGCGGGCAACGAGCCCAACGAGGACGGGGAGCGCGGCTGCATCATCAACACCGCGTCCATTGCAGCATTTGAAGGACAGATCGGCCAGGTTGCCTACTCCGCGGCGAAAGCCGGCATTGCCGGCATGACGTTCGTCATGGCCAGAGATCTCGGCAGCATGGGCATTAGGGCGAATGCCATCGCGCCGAGCCTCTTCGATACGGGGCTCACGTCGGGCATACCCAACGAGTTTGCGCTCGCATTGACCAGGGATGCGGCGTTTCCGAAGAGAATGGGCCAGCCCATTCACTACGCCATCCAGGCCATCGCCATCTACGAGAACGTCATGATGAACGCAGCGACGGTCCGAGTGGATGCCGGTCAGCGATTCGCACCAAAGTAGCCAGACGGGAGATTCATGTGCAGGACGGGCAATGGCAGGTATATCTGTCGGGAGAAATCCACACCGATTGGCGGGATCAGATCGCCGATGGCGCCGCCGCGAGAGGGCTGCCGATCGCGTTCACCAGCGCGGTTACGGTCCATGAGGACAGCGACGACTGCGGCGTTAAGATCCTCGGCGCGGAGTCGGACAACTTCTGGAAGGACCACAAGGGCGCCAAGGTCAACGCCATCCGGACCCGGACGCTGATCGAGCAGGCCGACGTGGTGGTGGTGCGCTTCGGCGACAAGTACCGCCAGTGGAACGCCGCCTTCGACGCCGGCTTTGCCGCGGCCCTTGGCAAGCCGCTCATCACGCTCCGCGAGGACAGCCTAACCCATCCCATGAAGGAGGTTGACGCTGCGGCGCTGGCGGTGGCGACGGACCCCGCGCAGGTGGTGCAGATCCTGGACTACGTCGTCGCCGGCCGACTGAGCTGAGGCCGGCACGGCGCGAAGGCTTACGAGGTACCGGCCGAATGCTCCATCGAGGATGCGGGATCACGCAGGCTCAGCCAGAGCACGATGTACCCCAGAATGGCGGATAGCGCGGAACCTATCAGCACGCCGGCTCGCACACCGGCATGGTAGCCGTAACCTGCCGACTCGAACGCAAGCGAGCCTATGAACAGACTCATGGTGAAACCGATCCCGGTGAGAACAGACACGCCATAAAGTGAGGCCCAGTTCGATCCCGCCGGCAGGCGAGCCAATCCTAGTGCAACCAGTAGAGCGCAGGTCAGAAAGACGCCGACCTGCTTGCCGACGAAGAGCCCCAGAGCGACGCCGAGCGGAACCCCTTCCGCTAACATCTCCAGCGACATTCCGCCAAAGGAAACGCCCGCATTCACGAATGCAAACAGCGGCAGGATCATGTAAGCGACCCAGGGATGGAGCACGTGCTCGAGATGCTTCAGCGGAAAACCTCCATAGTCGCCAGTCTCGTTGCGCATGGGAATGAAAAACGCAGTCACCACGCCGGCAAGCGTGGCATGCACTCCGCTTTTCAGGACACAGACCCAGATGAACAGGCCGGTGAGCAAGTACGGCCCGACGTTCTGGACCCGCTGCCACTTCAGAATTGAGAGCACGGCGACGCCGAAGAGCGCGAGCGAAAACGACAATAGAGACAGCTCGCTGGTGTAGAAGACCGCGATGACTACGATGGCAGCCAGATCGTCGAAGATCGCGAGCGATACCAGGAATACTTTCAGCGCGATCGGGACCCGGTTGCCGAGCAGAGCAAGGATGCCCAGAGCGAAGGCGATGTCCGTCGCCGCCGGTATGGCCCAACCGTCGTCACCAATCGAGTCAGACTGATTGAAGAACCAGTAGATCAGCGCCGGAACCACGAAGCCACCAACCGCGGCAGCGGCTGGCAGTACGATCTGCTCTGGAGACGAAAGCTCTCCCTCCAGCACTTCCCGCTTGACCTCCAGCCCGATCAGGAAGAAGAAAACGGCCATGAGACCATCGTTGATCCACAACACGAGGGGTTTCGCGATCTCGAGAGCACCCACCTGGATCACGACCGGAACGTCGAGGAAGGCTTCGTACAGCCCGGTCAGCGGGGAGTTTGATATCAGCAATGCCAGCGTCGCGGCGGCAACAAGAAGGACACCAGCAGCAGCTTCCAGCTTGAAGAATTGCCGTAATGAATCAAGCACCATGAGGTTTTCCGTTCGCGCCGACTATCCCGCCCGCCAGACCCTGCTGTTCACTCCAAAAGCCGGGCCGAACGCCGTCATTCATCTGCGCCTAAGCCCAGTGTCGGCAGCAGATCGATGATATTCCCCCGCGCTACCCGCTGGTCCAACGTTGAGACCATCCTCGGCACGAATATCGGGCGGCCGCTGCTTTCCCACCACTTCGCACCGCCGGGCGTGATGACGACGGACGCGAAGTAACTCAGGTAGGCTTCGTACGTATGATCGTCTAGCGTTCCGTTTTCGTGCTCCGCCCACACGGCCTGAAAGTTCAGTGCTTCTATCGACATCATATTGGCAAAAGCGCCCCGTTGGGACCGGGTCAACGTCGGAACGTCTCGAAGACCGTCATGCCATGCTTCCTGCGTGGCATCGTTCAATCTCAGGCTCGCCATGTCCCGGTAGTCACGCGTAATCTCGTGGCGGCTGGACGCCTGAGTCGCTCGCGTGTTTGCCCTGATCTGCGCGGCCAGATATCCGAGCGTCGCGATCACGCCGACCGCGCCCAACGTCTCGCCGATCGCCCCGACCATGTTCCAATCCATGAATCACCTCCTGCAGTAAACAAAGCGATGGTATCGCAGAAGACTTGGGGCGGAGATCGGCTGGGGTAGGAGTGAAAATTTACCGACCTGTCTTGATGGGCTACGACTCCGAGTTGGACGACTTCAGCAACACTCCTCCTTAAACTAAACTCACATCATCCTGAACCGGAGACATCGATTGAAATTTCAGGATCTCGGGGCCACCAGACGTCTTGCTGCATGAGTGGCAGAAGTCAATTTGGCGCGCATGGACGACTCGCTGCATTCAGCGGTCGTTCCACGTACAGGCGTTAGCAGGAGTCTCAGACGGCATGACTTCGGAACACAACCGGGAAGGAGATCGAAGATGAAGCGACGTGGTCCACTGGCGCTAATTGTTGCCGGCGTCCTCGCAAACAACTATGTCGTTTTGCACGACGTCATCGTGGGCAAGTATTCCGACTACTGGATTGAAGGTTCGCACCAGGTCATTGCCCTTGGCCCAAGAAGTTGGGCGGGCATAGTCTTTTGCCTGATCGTGATCGCTGCGGGAGTTTGGTGGGCAGACCGGGTAATAGGCCAACGATCCGGGGAATGACCCGCGAAATTGCTGGGTCCGGCTCGCAGCAATCGGGCGAGATGTTGGAGCAAGAACAGGCCCGCCGAATCGGGCTTGTGAAGCTGACTTCTTGATCTGCGGAACGGTGCCTACAACCCCTTCGCCATCATCGTCGGCGTGACTTCCAGTCTCACCACCTAAGCCTTGCAGCGGAGATCGGCTAAGGTAGCCTCATTCCATTGATTGGAGAGGAGGCTACAAATGACGATCGCAGAACTTGGTTCGATTGGTGAATTCGTTGGATCGTTTGCGGTATTGGCAACGCTGATCTACCTGGCAACGCAGATCAAGCACAGTCAGAAGTTCGCGATGGCACAGGCTTTTCAGGCCAGGACCGATCTTTCGGTCCAACTGGGAGGCCACTTTCTTCAGCTCGACTCGGACTTGCTGGCCAAGGTCATACCAACCGACCTCGCAAGCGGCCCATTCATTGATGCCGCGAAGATTGACGATCTGACCAGGGAGGAGCAAGCGCGGCTTCGTGTCGCGGTTTCAGGGTTAGTGTCGGTCTCAGACAATTCCCTCTATCAGATCGAGTTAGGACTCATCCCGGGCGCTCATCTACAGAGTGCTGCGGCGTCATCAGTGTTCGACTATCTGGGTCCCTGCTGCCGACGATTGGGCGTTCCGTTGACTCCGAGAGTTGAGCGGGCGCTGGCTCAGCATGGCCACATCATCTCGGATGGTTGACGGCGGGCGTTGGACTAAACTTCCGCCATCCACAACTGGAGACATCCAATGGGTATTCAGGATCTCGGGGACACCCGTTGGTCGGAAGAAGCTGGTGAGTTCGGTCTTGAACCACATGAGTGGCGGCAGTTAAGTATGCACTTCACCCGCATGATGGCGTCATGGCGGGAGGCTTTCTCATGGGTCCTTCCGGAGGTCGAGCGCAGGGTCAATGACTTCGTAACGGTTACGTTGTTGTCAGATGCAACGTTCGGGAAATACTACGATGAAATCGCCGCACCGGGTTGGGGGCGCAATCAGTCCTTCATTCGCCACGTCGATGAACTCAGAGCAAACGCGCAAGCGACAATAGAAGAAGCACAAGCGATGTAGTTGCCGATCAGATTAGCGAGGCTTTCAAGAAAGCGGCGCTGGCATTTTCATGCAACATTTAGGGACCAGCCTGAAACCCGCATTTTTACTGGTGCCTGGGGTGGGAATCGAACCCACACTTGGTTGCCCAAACCAGATTTTGAGTCTGGCGCGTCTACCAGTTTCGCCACCCAGGCAGGGACCGCGGATTGTTGCACAAGCCGAGAAAGGCCGGCAACGCAACTTTGCGACAGCGCTGCCTCCTTTGGGTATCATCCCCGCCCTTCCAGATACTCAGCCAGGAACCCTACGAGAACATGAGCAATACTCCCATTCTGGTCGGCGTGGCGCAGGTCGAGCAACGGGTCGACGACGTGCGCGAAGGCCAGGAGCCTCTGGCGATGATGATCGATGCCACCAGGCTCGCAGCGGAGGACGCCAGCTGTCCGGCGCTGCTCACCGGCGCCAACTCCGTGCGCGTGGTCCGGGGCATGTGGCCGTACGCCAATCCTGCAAACGCGGTGGCCGACGCCATCGGCAATCCCGCTGCGGAGACCGCGCTGACCCCGTTTGGCGGCAACTGCGTTCAGTCCACGCTCAATCAGAGTGCCCTCGACATACGCGACGGCATCCACGAGGTCATCATCATCACCGGTGCCGAGTGCGGTCGCAGTCAGGCCAAGGCGGGCCGGGCCGGGGTGGAACTCGGGTGGAGCGAGGTTCCTGGCACCCCCGACCGCTACATCGGCGAGGACATGGAGATGCGATGCCCCGCGGAGCGGGGCCTCGGCATGGGGCGCCCCATCCAGATGTACCCGATGATGGAGAACCATCTGCGCTATCGCCGGGGCGACACCATCGAGGAGCAGATGATCCGCATCTCCGAACTGTGGGCTTCCTTCAGCGCCGTCGCCGCCGAGAACCCTCACGCCTGGATGCGCGAGGCGTGGACGGCGGAGCAGCTCCGCACGATCTCGGCCGCGAACCGTCCTGTCTCCTTCCCTTACCCCAAGCTGATGAACTCCAACAACAACGTCGATCAAGGCGCAGCTCTGATCCTCTGCTCCACGGCAAAGGCAAAAGCCCTCGGCATCCCCGAGGAGAAGTGGGTCTACCCCTGGGCGGGCACCGACGCGCACGACACCTACTTCGTGTCCAATCGGGAGAGCATGAGCCGATCGCCCGCCATCCGGCTTGCCGGCCGGCGCTGCCTGGAGCTCACCGGCCTCGCCCCAACCGAACTCGCCTTCGTCGACGTCTACAGTTGCTTTCCCGTGGCCGTCCAGGTCGCCGCGGAAGAGATCGGCCTGGACACGACCAGGCCCCTCACCATCACCGGGGGGCTGACGTTCGCCGGCGGCCCCCTCAACAACTACGTCATGCATTCCATCGCCACGATGGTGGAGAAGCTGCGCGGCGCCCCTGGCGAGAAAGGGCTTATCACCGCCAACGGCGGCTATCTCACCAAGCACGCCTTCGGCGTGTACGGCGCCGAGCCGCCGGCGACACCCTTCCAGCACGAGGACCTGCAGCCGGCCGTGGATGCGACGCCGACCCGGGAAGTGGTCGCGGAATGGACGGGCGAGGCCACAGTGGAGAGCTACACGGTCATGTACAAGGGCGACGAGCTGGCCGTGGGCCATTTGACCTGCCTGACGCCGGACGGCGAGCGCACATGGGCAAACTGCGAGGAACCGGACACGCTGCTGGCCATGACGCGCGAAGAATTCTGCGGCCGGCCTGTACGACTGGCCGACCGGCGGGCACATTTCTAAGGGTCCAAAGACAGACGCCGCGACGCCGGCGCGCCCCGCGCCGCGCCACGCCGGTTTGCTGCGCCGGCTCGGAGCGATGATCTACGACGCGCTGCTCATCGTGGCGCTCTGGCTCATCACCTTGTTTCCCGTCGTCGCGGTGAGCAACGCTGCGATCACGGGCGCAACGGTGCAATCGCTTCTGTTCATCGAGATGTTCATCTTTTTCGCCTACTTCTGGGTCAGCCGCGGACAGACGCTCGGCATGCTCGCCTGGCGATTGCGGATCGTGCCGTTTGAGCTAGGCAGCGTCATCACGCTGCGGCAGGCGCTGCTGCGTTTCATCGGCGCTCTCGCCGCGTTCGCCACGCTCGGCCTCGGCTATTTCTGGATGTACATCGACCGCGAGCGCCGGACGTGGCCGGACATGATCTCCCGGACCCGCGTGATCCACGAGCCCCGATGAACATTCACGCCACCCGGCGCAGCCCCACCAGGCCGATGGCCCAGCAGACGACAATTGGCAGAAACACCGCCAGCGGGGGCGGCAGGTCGTAGACGTAGCTCATCGGCGCGAACAGATCCTGCAGATACTTGAAAGACAACCCGGCGATGACGCCGACGCTCAGCCGCACCCCAATGCCTACCTCGCGCAACGGTCCCAACACGAAGCACAGCGCGAGAAGAGCAAGCCCGAGGACCGAGAGCGGCTGCAGCACCTTGCCCCAGTACGCCAGCCGGTAGGAGCCGGCGTTCAAGCCTTCCCGGGTCATGTAGTCGATCTGATAGCTCAAGTCGGTAACCGACAGCTTGCGGGGCTCGACAAGCACCCTAACACCCAGCAACCGCGGATCGACGTTACCGTCCCAGCGCACCGACTCGCGCCGTTCAACCGTGGTGGAATTTTCTGACAACGCGGTCTCAACCACATCGAACAGCATCCAGTGGGGATCGGCGCCGTCCACATACTCGGCGCGGGACGCAGACACCGAGCGTACCAGCTTTTCGTCTGCGTCCAGCCAGAACTGCCGCAGGCCGATCAGCCCGCCCTGCTCGTCCAGGCCGTCTACGTTCATGTACAGGTTCGCTTCGCGATACCAGTAACCGCCGCGCAGCACGATCACCTCAGAGTCCTGTCGGCTGCGGGTCTTGTGGGCTTCGGCCAGCTCTTCCCCTCGAGGCGCGACGAACTCGCCAAGCAGAAAGCCAAGCAACAGAACGATGAACGCGGGCCACGCGACGCTCAGGAATACCCGCCAGACCGAGACGCCGGCCGCCCGCAGCACGACGATTTCCGAGTTGCTGGCAAGGCTGCCAAGCCCGATCAGCGCACCGAGAAAGACCATGTAGGGCAGCATCTCGTATATTCGCCGAGGGGTGGTGAGGGCCACGTATTGAAGCGCCTCGCCAAACCCATAGGTCTCGCGACTGCCGCCCAGCTCGTCGATGAGCGCGAAGATCGTCATCAGCCCCAGGAAGGCGAGCAGCACCATCATCGTAGTGGCCAGGACGGTGCGCCCGATGTGCCGGTCCATTAACGCCAGCATTGATCAGGTCCGCGCAGGCCGCGAAGCGGCGTTCAGCAGCGCGACCGAAGCGCCCAGGAAGGCCACGTGGACGGGCCACAGCCCCAGCGCAGGCGGCCACGACCCATCTTCCAGCGCGTTGCGGACCGCGACCAGCGCAACGTAGTACCCCACGAACACCAGAATTCCGGGGACGATCTTCGCAAACCGTCCATGCCGAGGTTTCACGCGGCCCAATCCTACGGCGATACCGGTCGCGATGAGCACCAGCAGCGGCAGCGAGTAGCGCCAGTGAAGCTCCGCCACCTCGTCTGCCCCGGTCGACCTCATGAGCGCGCCGGTGGAAAGAGACTCCACGTCCGTGCTGCGCCGAGCGGCAGGCTGCAGGGCTAGCCGCTGGCCCAGCGAGCCGAACTCCACCACCCGATAGTTACTGTCCCCGATCGTCCCTTCGTAGCGGGTGCCGTTGTTCAGCACCAGAAACCGGCTGCCGGTTTCCGGGTCCACGAACTGCCGGCCCGAATCGGCCCAGACGGTGACGTCCTCGCGATCAGCTCGGCGTTCGGCCATGAACACGCCTTTCAGCTCCCGCCGGTCGTCGCTGACGGACTCGGTATACGTCACCCGATTGCCGCGGGCAAAGGTTCGAAAAATTCCCGGCGAGACGGCGGCAAACTCCTCGTTGGCACGCTGCTCCTGAAAGAAGTCCTCGAGAATCGCGTTGTTGGCTGGCGTCACCACCATGCTGAGAAAACCGACCACGCCGGTCAGCGACAACGCGGGAATACCCAGCCAGCGCAGCAGCTGCCCACCACCCACGCCGCTGTTCTGGACGATGGTCATTTCCCGGTCCGCGTGCCAACGGGACACGGTGAGCAGCAACGCGATGTAGTAGGCGAAGGGCAGAAGCTGCTGGAGGAACTCCGGGAGCCGCAGCCACATAATGGTGAGAAGACCCTGCGCCGCGTACTTTCCCAGCGCCGCATCCTGCAGGTAACCGATGAACCGACCACCGATAGCGACGGTGAGAAGGACGACGAGCACCACCACGAAAACCCAGAAGAGCTCGCGATTCAGGTAGCGGGCGGCTACCGCCATATGCCAAGTCCTTGTTTTAGCCTAGAATTGCGCGCCGAGCGTCAACCTGGGCCAATTATGAAGTATTCGACCAAGACCGGCACCCTGGCCGAGCTGTCCACCCCCTGCCTGATCACGGGCCTGAAGACCGCCCGCCGGGTGGCCCGGGAACTCGGTCACGAGGCTCTGTTCAAGGCCGCGACCGCAGACTTCAAGGACAAAACCGGGCAGGTCCAGATGGTGGGTCTGCCGGCATCGAGCTCC
>JABAHS010110901.1_pt2 | contig 21822 bp, 27 predicted proteins | sample 7062111 | NCBI WGS metagenome assembly JABAHS01 (sample SAMN14534600, study PRJNA622989) | marine sediment metagenome | biome: marine biome [ENVO:00000428]; feature: marine pelagic biome [ENVO:01000023]; material: deep marine sediment [ENVO:00002113]; isolation source: pool of 4 deep marine... | reverse complement strand
ATAGTAGCTCTTTGGTTTATGCACCTTAAGTTTGAAGACAGCATTACATGGGTATTTGCTATTTATCCGCTCTTTTTACTGGGGCTTCTCATTGGTCTTACCTCTGTAGACATATTTAACAGGATAACGCCTTAATAGGGTAGACTAATATTTAATGCTTGAAAAAAGTACTGTTGGGCTTTTTTTCCTTCTTTTAATCTGGGGCAGTGTTGTAACCGGGCTTGAGGCCGGGCTTGCGTGTCCTGACTGGCCCAAATGCCACGGAGAATATATTCCTCCTCTCAGGTGGGATATTTATGTAGAGTTTTCACACAGGGTTCTTGGCGGAGTCGCGGGATTATTGCTAATAATACTGGCCTATAAACGTTTTAAGATATACGAATCCTCATATAAGGCTATCCCTGTAGTAGCAGTAGTCCTTTTAGCAATACAGGTTGTTATGGGGGGGCTTGTTGTTCTTTTAAAACTTCCAATGAACCTTACAACCCTGCATTTTTCTACAGCCCTTATAATATTTTCACTTGTATTATTTCTTGTTTATTTTAATGGTGAAAGAAAGCCTGATTTTTCCAACAATACATTCACGTTGTTTTTTTTCCTCTCATTGCTGGTGCTATCGCAAGGTGCTCTTGGCGCATATGTAAGGCACAGCGGTGCCGGGCTTGCCTGCCCTGACTTTCCTACATGTCTTGGATTTTGGATACCACCTGAGCTTTCAGGGATAGTACTAATCCACTTTGCTCACAGGACTGTGGCTTACATTATATTTGCAGTATTTTTATTCCTGTTAATATATTCAAGAACATCAGATGCATTACGGAAATACAAGAAAAAGATTGCTATAGTATTTGGTTTAATAATTTTTCAGATACTGCTGGGAGTGGGAATAATACATGCCAAGCTCTTTTTTGTTGTGGTTGCTGCACATGTGTTTGTAGCGCTTCTTATCCTTTATATTCTTCTTAACACCTGGTATTCAGAAAACCGGCAAAGCACTGTATAATAGGATTAACTATATTTGGGGGAAGATACCAAGATCAGCACAGAAAACGTTTCAGCAGGAAAATTTGTCACATCTACAATAGTCCTTCTAAAACCGCGTATAATTATGAGTGTCGTGTTCACAGGTTTTGCCGGAATGGTGCTGGCTCAAAGGGCGATTCCCGGCGGTGATTTGATTTTCTATACCTTAATCTCCCTCTTTCTTAGCGCCGGCGGCTCTGCTGTCCTAAATAACGTGTTGGATAAAGACCTCGATACCCTTATGGACAGGCTTGGCAAGAGGGTAGAGGCCATGAAAACCGTAGGCAACAGACAGGCTCTTATCATTTCTGTAGCGCTTATGGTGTCTGCGTTATTTATCTCTGTTTATTTTATAAATTTGGTAAATGCATTTTTAATCATCCTTGCAATATTAAGCTATACGGTTCTTTACACTCTGTATCTAAAACGCAGCTCCCCATATGGGACTATATTGGGAGGGCTTCCCGGCGCGCTTCCAGTGCTTATAGGATATTCTGCCGTTGATCCAAGTCTGGGTATCGGCGCATGGATACTGTTTATCTTCATGATCTTATGGCAGCCGCCGCATTTTTGGGCGCTTGCGCAGAAATACAAGGATGATTACGCAAAAGCCAAAATTCCTGTTATGCCCGTTGTTTTTGGCTCAAGCTACACGAATATTTTTATCCTCCTCTATTCCATATCGCTTATTCCGCTGTCGCTTTCTCTATGGTTTTTTGGCATATGCTCAGAGTATTATGCGATTTTGGTACTTATAATAGGAATTTATTTTGAGTATGTAATGCTTTCAAGCGTACTGTCAAAAAGCAATTACGGAAAAGCATTTGGCGTTTCCATCCTTTATATGCTCTCTTTCATGCTGATACTGATCCTCGATATATACCTAAATACCGACAACAATCAGCAGCTATTCCATGCATATTACTAAATTTTTAAATTTTTTTGTATAATTATTCAAAAATTTAGAAACCAACTCCATTTTTTTTCATCTAAATTTACAGGTTTTCTGCTAATATAGGGAAATTTCGCTGATTTGGAGCGATAAAAATAATATATAACTTCGAAAATTGGTTTTTATGAAAAAAACGGGGCTTATTAATAAAATCCTGGATAAACTGCAGGAAGTAAGTAAAGAGGGTGCAAGCCAGGCCGAGCCTACGGACAATGAACTCATCGAGAGATTTGTCAGAAGTAACGATGACAAAGCCTTTGAGCTTATTGTGAGAAGGTATATGGAAAAGATTTACAACCTTGCTTACAGGATCACAAGGGATCATTACAAAGCAGAAGACGTGCTTCAAGAAGTCTATATGACGCTTATAAAGAAGCTTCATACATTCAGGGGGGAGTCCAAGTTTTCAAGCTGGCTGTATAGGGTAACTGCAAATGCAAGTTATATGATGCTTCGGACAGAAAAAAAATATGATAATGACTTAAGCCTTGATGACTATGTGCCCTATGATGACAAGGGCACGCTTATGGGCAGGATGCATCATAAGGACTGGAGCTCGAGACCCGATATTGTTATTTATGTTAAAGAAGCGCTGGAAATACTTGAAAAAGCGGTAGACGAGCTGCCGGAGGTTTACAGGGTAGTATTTTATCTGCGGGATATTGAAGGGCTTACAAATGAAGAGGTCTCTGAGGTTCTGGAAATAACGGTTCCTGCTGTAAAATCAAGAATTCACAGATCGAGGCTTTACATTAGGGACAAAGTCTCCGATTATTTCTATGAGTGGAAAAAGATTGGATAGTCCGTGGGCATGAGAATCTTATTAAAATAACATTCATCATACTTTGTTATGAGAAAATTTTTTATAACATTTCTTATCTTGTTGTTAGCGGTTATCGATTCAGACGCTGTTGGACTATTTCAGGATTATAACGGGTTTGATGTATCAAACAGTCTCGTTCCAAAAGAAAAGATATTCTCCGGCGGCCCTGACAAGGACGGCATACCAGCGATACTCAAGCCTAAATTTGAATCTGCGGTGCAGGCTTCATGGCTTAAAGGTTCTGATTTAGTCGCGGGAGTAGAGATTAAAGGAATGTTTAAGGCCTATCCGCTCAGGATTCTTGTCTGGCACGAGGCGGTAAATGATGTTGTAGGAAATAAGCCGATAATGGTGTCATACTGCCCTCTTTGCGGCTCGACTCTTGTATTCGATAGAAACATTGGGGGGCAGGAGCTTACATTCGGAATATCGGGTCTTCTCTATCAGTCTGACGTGCTTTTTTATGACCATCAATCAAACAGCCTGTGGTCACAGCTTGAGATGAAAGCTGTCTCAGGGCCAAAGGCGGGCACCAGCATGGAAGTACTACCGTCAGTGCTTGCAACATGGGCTGAATGGAAAAAGAAGCATCCAAATACTCTTGTGCTTTCCAGGGATACAGGATACTGGAGAGATTATGATAATATGCCTTATGGCGGATACGAAAATTCCACAAGCCTAATGTTCCCTGTAGACAATACCGACAACAGGTATCATCCAAAAGAAAAGGTTCTTGTGGTAATTTCATCAGACGATGTTGCAAAGGCATACGCATATAAAGAGCTGTCAAAGGTTAAGACACCTTTGAGTGATAAAGTGGGGGCTGATGAAATCATAATAAAATACAGTGATGGAAAGTTCGTTTCAGCCTACGATAAAGCGGGCAGTCCCGTAATGTCTTTTGTTACATACTGGTTTGCGTGGTATACATTCAGGCCTGACACACTTGTATTTACTGCCCCGTAATCTGGTTAGATATCCGAATCTTATTTATCAATTCTAAGGTAATCCTATATAGTATTAATTTAATGACTCATTCAATATTTCTCAAAAACTTCTTTAGAAAGGATACAACGCTAAGGGCGCTTAAAGTGGCATTTGTAGTTGCGCCGGTTCTTATATTGATTAACCACTTCGATACAATCATGAACAAGGATTTTCATTCTGTGTTTTATCTGAAGTCGGTAATTACGTTTTTTGTTCCCTATACGGTTTCTGCGTTTTCGTCAGCTATGGCCTATAGTCAGAGTGATAAAAGATGAATTTATACTTAAAAATTATCATACCGGTTTTCGTATTAGTTGTTTTATTATTTGTCTTATTCCGCCCCGTATGTGTAGAGATTACGGATGAAGATTTAAAGAGGTTCGATCCTCCAATTGAAACCAGAACGGATAAAAACTTCTATCTCAAATCATTTCAAAAAAAAGAGGGCAAGTGGTATCAGTGTAAAACCTGGATTTCCCGAAAATTCTTTTTCTAAGACATTTCCCATTATGGCGCAGACCACCATTTCTATCTATATAAAGTTACGCAAACAAAACTTGCCGAAGGGCCAAAGGGATGGGGAATCACTCCATTTGAAGGAAATATGTATATAAGCAGAAAATATTTACTAACTGACGGGTTTAAAATAAACTATTTCCCGGGGTTTTTCATATACAAATTTTTCTACCTCTGGGTTGATCTTGTTTTAACAGACGGCAGTAAAATTAAGAATCTCGGCTGGATGTACTTCCTTGCAAATCCCCTGTTTCCATTCATCTGGTTTAGGGTAGGAATACCCGCAAATCATCCTGAGATTGAAATTAATGAGATTGTGAATTAAATTGTTAATATGAATTATCTGGCCCATGCTTATTTATCTGACAAGAGTGAAGAGTCGATCATTGGTAACCTTCTTGGTGATTTTGTAAAGGGCAACCCCGATCAGCATTACGATGGAGAAATACTTAAGTGGATAAAAATTCACCGCAAGATTGATTCCTTTACCGATTCTCATACGGTCTTCAGATCATCAAAGAGGCTTATTAGCCATGAGAGAAGAAGGTTTTCGGGGATAATCATCGATATATGCTTTGATCATTTTCTTGCAAAGAACTGGCACGAATTTTCTAATGAAGAGTTTTCCGTCTATGTAAAAAAGGTCTACTCTATCTTAGAGCGCAATAAAGGCATATTACCGCAAAGGCTGATTAGCATTCTGCCAAGACTCGTATCCGAGGACTGGTTTACTTCTTATAAATCATTGGAGGGTATTGGCAGTACTCTGAACAGAATGTCTAAAAGGCTTAGAAGAGATAATTCTCTTGCAGGTTCTGTGGATGAAATAGCCGGCAATTATAGTGAGCTGGAGGCCAACTTTTTTCGTTTTTTCCCAGAGGCCATTAATTTTGTGAAACAGCTAAAACAATGTTAATAATTATTGTTCTTTGAGCCATGCTAGAAAAAATAATTTATAAATAGAGGGAGAAATTATGCCAACGTTTGATATAGTCTCAGAAATAGACCTGCACGAGGTTACAAATGCAGTGGATCAGGCAAACAAAGAGGTTGCGACAAGATTCGATTTTAAGGGAACGGATTCAAATTTTGAACTTNNTGTGCTTTCTAAGAAGCTCAGCACCCGCAAGGTGGATGTAAGGTGTATGGACGCGGATGAGCCCGAATTGTCCTCAAACAGGGCAAGGCAAAAAGTAACCCTAAGACACGGAATAGAAACCGAGCTTGCTAAGAAGATGGTCAAAATGATAAAGGATAAGAAGATGAAGGTTCAGGCAAGCATCCAGCAACAGCAGGTTAGGGTGACTGGGAAAAAACGAGATGACCTGCAAACTGTGATATCAATGCTAAAGGACGCTAAATTTGATCTGCCGCTTCAGTTTATAAATTTTAGGGATTAATATCTCATGACACTATTTTTTTAAGGAGGAGTTAAATGAAATTAAAGGGAAAAACAGCGCTAATAACAGGTGGAGGGGATGGCATTGGCAGAGCTACTGCACTGCTTTTTTGTAAAGAGGGGGCAAAGGTCGGNNATAACCGGTGGAGGGGACGGAATAGGAAGAGCTACTGCACTGCTTTTTTGTAAAGAGGGGGCAAAGGTCGGCATAATGGGGAGGACAAAATCCAGCCTTAACAAAGTTGTAAAAGAGGCAAAGGGCAGGGGTGAGATTTATGCGATTCAGGGAGACGTGTCGGTAGAAAAAGATGTAAAGAGGGTCGTAAGCAGCTTTACGAGAAAATATAAGAAGATAGATATACTTTTTAATAACGCAGGAATATTCGAGGCGGGCACGGCTGTGACTACTACAAATGATGTCTGGAACAGGACCATAAATACAAACGTAAAAGGCGTGTTTCTTATGAGCAAATACGTTGTTCCAGTTATGGCAAAAGGTGGCGGGGGCGCCATTGTGAATAATTCCTCTGTGCTTGGCATAGTGGGAATGGAAGACTGCCTTGCTTACAACGCGTCCAAGGGTGCCGTGAGGCAGATCACAAGGAGTATGGCTCTTGATCATGCAAAGGACAATATTAGGGTCAATACGGTCTGCCCGGGCTATATAAAAACCAAAATGGATGTAGAGTTTATGGGTAACCCTCCTGATGCCGAAGAGATTTTGGATAAGATTGCAGCAGACATGATTCCGCTTATAAGGAGGGCCGAGCCTGAAGAAGTGGCGCATTCGGTTCTGTATCTTTCAAGCGATGAGGCAAGGTATATGACAGGTTCTGATCTTGTTATAGACGGCGGCTGGACTACGCTTTAAAACCGGCTAATTTCAATGCAGGAGATAATAATCCCTACTGTCGTTATATCTCTACTGTTAAGTCCTTTTATTTCATTCAGATATGCGAGCGGCAAATATAAAAATCAGAACATATCAAAGCTAAAAGCCTATTTTTATTTTTTGCTCATTTCATCACTTCCGATGCTTGCGTTTATTGTTTTAAGCCTCGGCATGGTCGGGTTAGAAGAAATAACGGGTAGGGCTATTATTTCTGACTCTTTTGCAAGAAGTTCTGTAGTAGTTGTTGGTTTCGGTCTTTTGTTATTACTGAATCTGAGTGTTATCTTTATAGTGTATATAAGAAAAATAAGAAGAGATAGATAAGATGACTGCAAAAATCATAGGCGCCGTCTGGCCGCTTATAATATTTCCAATTTTCATTTTTTTAACAGTACAGGGTTCGTTTGATTTTGGAGGAGGGGAAAAGGATGTAGTAGCTATTCCACTTCTCGCTTTCACACTAATGTATTTAGTTTCTTATATCATACTTGTCAAAAAGAAAAAGAAGAGAACTTTTATCGCAGTAATGCTTTCTGCGGGTATTTCACTGCTGTTACTATTTATTATTACACTTGTATTTGCCCAGCTGCTTGGTGTTAAAGCATGAGGTTTATAAATGTTATTCCTGTTTTATTTCACAAATAGAAATGTCTCGGATTGCACTTAAAAAAAAGATTGCCCAGATGCTCATGGTTGGTTTTGATGGTTACGATATAAAAGACAACCATCAAATTACTGAAGCCATTGGCAGGTATCATTTGGGAGGCGTGATCTTATATGACCTTGAGGAAATAAATTATAAATTAAAAAATATTAAATCCCCGAAGCAGGTGCAAAAACTAGTTGAGAATTTGCAAAATCTTTCAGACGAAGAGCTTCTTGTTGGAATAGACCATGAAGGGGGGCAGGTCATTAGACTCAAAGAAGAATATGGATTTCCCAAAACTTTCTCACATCAACATCTTGGTACGTTGAATGATCCATCTCTGACATATGAAAAGTCAGCAGAAATGGCAGGCACTTCAAGTGCGCTAGGGTTTAATTTAAATTTTGCCCCTGTAGTCGATCTTAGTCTTAACCCCGATAATCCAATAATAGGAAAAAGGGAAAGGAGTTTTTCGGGCGATCCTCAAGTTGTTACATCACATGCAAGACAGTTTGTAAAAGCACATAAAGATGCCGGAATAATATCTTGTATAAAACATTTCCCCGGCCATGGCAGTTCTTCTGGCGATTCTCATCTGGGATTTGTGGACGTAACCGAGACCTGGTCTGAGATTGAGCTTGCTCCGTATAAAAAACTAATTACTGAAGAACAGGTTGATTGCGTAATGACGGCGCATGTGTTTAATAAGAACATAGACCCTGATTATCCTGCTACTCTGTCGAGAGTATTTATTAGTAAAATTTTAAGAAAAGAAATAGGGTTTGATGGTGTAGTAATCTCGGATGACTTAAACATGGGAGCTATAAAAGACAATTACGATTTAGAACAGAGCCTGCGGCTTGCGATTAATGCCGGAGTGGACATACTTCTTGTTTCTTATAATGAAGATTATAAAGAAGAGTTATGCGTAAATTTAATTAGCATTATAAAAAGTCTGGTAGAAAAAGGCAGTGTTTCTGAAGAAAGAATAAATGAGTCATATAGCCGGGTCAGGACATTAAAAAATAAATTAGAAAGGACGGCATGAAAATAAATGGCTGAAATAAAAGTCAGGAAGGCAAGGGCAGGTGATGCGATAGCTATGGCTGAAATTCTAAAGGAAATCGGCTGGTCAGAAAGAAGGAACGAGATGAAACTGGAAGAAGTATCGGGACCTATTGAGGGGTTAATAGAACATTGCAATAAAGACACAGAAGGCCATACGATGTATGTGGCAGTAGACGAAGAAGATAATAAAGTGATAGGGTTTACAAACGTACACTGGGTGCCGTTTGTGATGCTTGGAAGCTGCGAAGGCTACATTTCAGATGTGTTTGTAAGCCCGGGCGCTGGTGGAAAAGGCGCCGGCAGTCTGCTTGTAAAGACAGTTATGGAAGAAGGCGAGAAACGAGGTTGTATGAGGCTTATGGTTACAAACGGAAAGGAAAAGCCTTCTTATAAGCAGGGATTTTATAAGAAGCTCGGATGGACTGAAAGACCAAAGGTTGCAAACTTTGTTTATTATTACAGGGAGCCTTGGTCATAACATCTTGCCTAGTGGTATAATTTGGCAGGGGTCTGATATGTTAAGAATAATTACAATAATAGTATTAAGTTTACTATACATAAGCAGCCATATTTATATTGCTCATGCAGACGATAATAATAAATGGTATTTGATGTCCAGACACGGTGAATGCGCAGAGATAAAATCCCTAAGAAGAAAAATCCCAGATATGGAAGGTGTAGAAGACCCACAGTCCTTTTCTAAGATAATGAAAGAAAAAGGTTATGAAGTTATAATAAATGAACCGGAAGAGCTTATGGGCAAGGCTGTCGAAGTGAGTGTTCCGAGTGAGGGGCTAAGTTTGATGTTTGGAACTGAGTCTGTTTGTCAGGGGTTTGTCGGCGGGGAATAAGATTATAAATGAACCCTTAAAAAGTATGAAAGGTTTATATGGTAGATATATATATTTAGTTTTATGCTTCCCATTTTTATTCTTATCATCCTGCTCTATCCCAAAAACTAATACAGAATCTACTCAGACAGAAAATCTTGAAGCGGCTATAAAAAGCTCTGCAAAATATCTCCAAAACAGAGTAAAAGAAAACGGGATGTTTGAATACAGGGTAAATATTGACCCGTCTGTGTATGTTAAACCTAAATACAATATATTGAGACATGCGGGAACTATTTATGCAATGTCTCAGTATCTAGAAATCTATCCCGAAGATAAAGAAATGCGAAAAGCGGTTGAGCGTGCTGGAATATATTTACAGAAGCAGGCTATTGAAACTGTTTCAGGCAAAGAAGATATGCTTGCTGTCTGGTCTAATCCTGAGATTAATAACAGCGGCAGGCCGCTTGAGGCATAATTGGGAGGGGCGGGTCTTGAGCTTGTGGCTCTTCTTAGCATAGAGAAGTTCCGTCCGGGATTTACTCCGCTTTCTGATCTAAGGAAACTCGGCAGATTCATTGTCTACATGCAGAAAGCAGACGGAAGGTTCTATTCCAATTATATACCATCTGAGGGCGCAATGTTAGACAGATGGACATCATTATACTACACGTGTGAAGCGACGCTTGGACTTCTTATGCTCTATGAAAAGGATAAGTCAAAACTCTGGGCCGATTCGGCTTATAAGGCTCTCAAACATATAGCGCAGAAAAATCACAAAACTATACAGGTCGATCACTGGTATTTGATAGCGACTGAAAAGATGCTGAGCCTGAATAATTATGATCTCACAGCGCGGCAAAAGAATTTGCTTGTAAGCCATGCAGCGGGTATGTGCGAAAAAATAATTCAGGAGCAGATCATAAGCCACCGATATCCTGAGTTTAGAGGAGGATTTTCACAGGACGGTAGAATCACGCCAAGCTCAATCCGTCTTGAAGGACTTCTTGCGGCAAGTTCTTTTCTTCCCAAACAGTATAGAGAACTGATGGGGATTGATAGCGTAATACAAAGAGTGATGAATTTTCTGCAAGATGCTCAAATAAAGGATGGACAGCATGAGGGGGCTTATACAAGAGCTTTAAAAAAGATTGAAGGCGATTCTGATTATATAAATAGATTCAATAAGCGCGTAACCGAAATAAGGATAGATTATGTCCAGCATGTTTTGAGTGCTATGATTGGTTATAAAAATTTATAAAAGAACAGGAAGATGCAAAACTGAAATAATTAGAAATCTATATTAATTTCATTTAAATTAACAAAATATGTCTGTGAAAAATATTACTGCGATAGAAAGCGAAGAAGTCTCGGCCGGCAAAGATACCACAAGGCAGGTGCTGATAGGCCCCGATCAGGCCCCCAACTTTGCCATGAGAAGGTTTGTGATAAGTCCCGGAGGCTCGATGCCAAGGCACAAAAACTCTGTGGAGCATGAGCAGTATGTGTTAAGCGGGCGGGCAAGAATAGGAATCGGGGATGAAGTCTATGAAGTCAAAAAGGATGATACGGTTTATATACCGGCAGGTACCCCTCACTGGTATGAATGCTTGGGGGATGAGCCTTTTGAGTTTATCTGTGTTGTACCAAATGCCGAAGACAAAATAGAACTGGTTAAAGAAAGTAGTTGTTAAAAAAGATAAAAGCATTTAATGCGTATTTATTGTTCTACCCGACTTTACTCTGGACTGTGTTTCTCAGTAGAGTCTTAAACCTAAGAAATTGGTGGGACGAAATAGATGAGTTCATCATTCTTGGAGCCATACCATTTTCTTCAGACGTGCGAGCGCTTCATGAGACAGGGGTCAGAGGTATTATTAACCTTTGTGTAGAAAGCAGCGGCCCCACGGCTCTTTACAAAAAATATGATATCGATTATCATTATTTACCTACAGTTGATTTCACATGCCCAGATGTGCAAACAATTGCAAAAGGTGTTTCTATAATAAGGAAATACAGGGATAAGGATGAAAAGGTATACATACACTGTAAGGCAGGCAGAGGCAGGAGCGCTACAATTGTATTTTGCTGGCTTGTCTGCCAAGGTAACTACAGCATGGAGGATGCAATGAAGCTTCTACTTTCTAAAAGACATCAGGTGAACAGAAAACTTCATCAAAGAGAGCAGGTTAGAGAGTATGTTACACTAAATTCAAACTAGAAGTTTCATTTTAATATAAATAGATTATATGCTTTATTGTATTGGAATAAAAAAATTACGGCTATGAAGAACATAACAATCCTATTAATTTTCGCTATTTTATTCAGCGTTTCTGTTCATGCGATAAATGATCAGGACGACCCAGGTTCTATAGCAGGGGTTATAGAGTACAAGCTTTCCCCAAATCACAAGCTGCGCATTGGTGATATATCAATTTATCCTAAAAAGACTCTTAGAGGATTCTATGAATCCAGAGATTTCAGGCCGGCCTGGGAAAATGCCGACATAAATTATTTCATGAAGTCTTTATATGAAATAGAGGCTGACGGGCTGCAGAAAGAAGACTACTACTACACGGAGATAATAGATTTAATTAAAGCAGAGGATACGGATAATTTAGGAGTGATCTCCTCAAAGGCTGATCTCGAAATCCTGCTTTCGTATTCTCTTTCCAAACTATTTATTCATCTGAGAAACGGGAAGATTGATCCCAAGAGTCTCAAAACCGAGTGGGATATTGATAAGAAGCATGATTATAGTACAACGATGCTGCTGTTCAAAGCGCTTGCCTCCGATAATTTGTATGAATTTATAGAGCAGCAAAAGCCGCAGCTAAGTTATTACAAGAGCCTTAAAAGGGCGTATAGCAAGTTTGAGCAATATAGAGAAAACGGCGGCTGGATCAAAGTGCCCGGTGGAGCAACGCTAAAGCCGGGAATGTATGATAAGAGAATAACTTCCCTTAGGGACAGGCTTGTTTATACGGGGCATCTTTTAGAGAGTGATAATTTTGAAACTGTCCAGTATGATGAGCAGCTTGTAGAAGCGGTTAAAAAGTTTCAGCGTCATCATAACCTAAATGCCGATGGGATAGTGGGGCCCAATACCCTAAAAGAATTAAATGTAAGTGTGGATAAGAGAATTGATCAGATTAAAGTCAACCTGGAGCGTGCAAGGTGGGTGCTCAATAACGCTCAATACAAATTCGTAATTGTAAACATAGCCGGTTTTAAGGCTTATTATGCAGTTGACGGCGAAATTTTGTGGTCTTCAAGAATACAGGTTGGAAAGCCCTACAGAAAAACCCCTGTGTTTAAATCAGAGATAAAGCACCTTGTGTTTAACCCCAGCTGGTCTGTGCCACCGGGGATATTTAGAAAAGACATTCTTCCAATCATAAAGAGAAACCCCGGATACCTTAAAAGAAGAGGCTTTAATGTTTATAATTCCGCAGGCAGAAAGGTGTCTCCCACTTCTATTAACTGGGCAGAGTACTCAAGGAATGTACCCTATAGCATAAGGCAGAGGCCGGGAAGCAGAAATGCTCTTGGGAGGGTTAAATTTATTTTTCCAAACGATCATTTCGTTTATCTCCATGACACCCCCAACAGGTCGCTGTTTAATAAAGATATTAAAACCTTCAGCTCCGGCTGTATACGCGTGGAAAAACCTTTTGAGCTTGCTGAACTACTTTTAAACGATAAGGAAAAGTGGAATCAGCAAAATATTCAAAACGTAATCAAGAAAAGAAAAACCAGGACGGTATTCCTTGATGATCCTGTTCCTATAATGATACTTTACTGGACAGCCTCTGCTGATAACGATGGAAATGTATATTTTATGAATGATATTTACGGCAGGGATAAGGCTATCCTGAAATTACTGTAGCTTATGAGACTGAGCTCACAAAGAGAATTTATACTAACTATATTTTATTATATAACTCCGGTTTTTATTCTTTTAGACTATTTACTTGGTTTTAATATAAGGGTTTCGGGGCTGCAGCAATTTGGAAATTATAAATTAGCATACTATTTATTCTGCCTCATCTGCGCATTTATTATATACAGATATGACGGCTATGCTTTTATAGTTGGTTTTATTGAAAGCATAGTAAACCTTCTTGTTTTATTCATTAGCTTTCTTCTTCCGTATTTTACATTGCTGGATTTTTTATCCCATGGCGATGCCGAACAGATAATTTATTATGATGCTAAAATGACTATTAACTTTATGATCTCAGGGTTTATACTAATTTTCACTTTCCAAAACTCTGTTAATAGAATTGCAGGCAGGTTTGGTTTATAATAGGAAACCTTATGGAAATAAAATTTTGCGGCGCTGCAAGGACTGTAACAGGGAGCAGCCATTTAATCACTCTCGACGACGGTTATAAAATTCTACTGGACTGCGGTCTTTATCAGGGAAGAGAAGAAGAGTTTAACGATTATAACAGCAAGTGGTTTTTTGACCCCTCGGAGATTGACTGTCTTGTTCTTTCCCACGCCCATATTGACCACAGCGGCAGGATTCCAAAATTCGTTAAGGACGGCTTTAAGGGAAAAATTTATTCAACCGCGGCTACAAGGGATCTGTGCGCGGTTATGCTGATGGACAGCGCCAAAATACAGGAAAACGATGCAAAGTATATAAACCAAAAGAGAAGAAAAAAGAAACTGCCCGAAACTGCCGAGCCTCTGTATACATCTCATGATATAGTGCCTGCCATAGAGAGGTTTGTTGGTATTAGTTACGGCATTAAGTATAAGATCAGAGAAGATGTGATTTTGGAATTTAGAGACAGCGGGCACATTTTTGGAAGCGCCAGCATTACGCTTGAGGTAAAAGATAAAAACGGAAATAATAAACGGATAGGTTTTACCGGAGACATAGGCAGGCCAAACAGGCCGATCATAAGAGACCCTATGCCGATGGATGATCTCGACTATCTGATATGCGAATCGACCTACGGCGGCAGGAAGCATAATTCGCTTCCAAAAGATATTGAGGGATTGCTTAAAACCATACACAGTACTTGTATAGAAAATAAAGGTAAGCTCATTATCCCTGCATTTAGCGTGGGAAGGACTCAGGAAATAGTGTATACATTGGATAAACTTGAAACCGAAGGCAAGCTTCCGATAATCCCTGTATATGTGGACAGTCCTCTGTCGGTAAATGCTACCGAGATTTTTCGGCTCCACCCGGACTGTTTTGATGCCGACATACTGGAATATATGCTTATGGACCCAAACCCGTTCGGGTTTAATAACCTGAAATATGTAAGAAGCGTAGAGGAATCTAAACGGCTTAACCGCACTGATGAGGCCTGTATCATAATCAGCGCTTCGGGAATGATGACCGGCGGCAGAATAATGCATCATGTCTTTCATAACATTGATGACAGTAAAAACACAATATTCATAGTGGGATACTGTGCTCCGCATACACTGGGCGCGAGGATAAGAAAAGGCGATAAAAAGGTGCGAATATTCGGTGAGACGAAGAAGGTTAAAGCAAGAGTAGAAGTGGCTGATTCATATAGTGCGCATGGTGATGAATATGAGATGATCGAATATCTTGATTATCTTGACCACAAGAAGCTTAAGAAAATATTTTTAGTGCATGGAGAAATAGAGAGTCAGGAACTGTTCAAAGAAGCGTTGCTAAGGAGTGGATTTGCAGATGTGCAGATACCCGGTTTAAGTGATGTGGTAAATCTAGGGTAATCTTAATATAATTTTAACAAATCTTAACTATACTAAGGAATTTACTTGGCAAATTTATTATGGAAATAAAAGAGATCACAACTGACGACAGCATAACGCATCTTGCCCTAAAAGGCAGGTTAGACCTTAAGGGAGTAGAACAGGTGGAGCTTAAATTTACAACCCTTGTAGCTGCAAAGCCAAGGCCAAGCCTTATCGATTTAAGCGAGCTTGAATTCATAGCCTCACTTGGTCTAAGGATGTTTTTAAGCTGCGTAAAGACGCTTAAGAACAAAAACGCTCAAATGGTGCTCTTAAAACCAACTCAGCATGTGCTTGATATTTTAACCTCGGTGGGTTTTGATAAACTTATTCCCATCGAAAATGATCTGGATAAGGCTATTGAGATACTAAAGCAGGAGCCTTAAGCGCTTTATATTTTCATAGGTTTATTGCTTCTAAAAACTATCCACGGCGGTTTAATAAGTGCTAAGCTCAATTGTTTTATTTGATAAGATTATTAAAACCGTAAACATCTAATTTCTTTACTCTTAACCATTAAATGTATAAAATATCGGGATAAATATTCTATTTTTATGTAACTACAATTATATGATATATATAAGAAAAAATATTGTATTAGCCTCTTTGCTACTTACCGTTTTTTTCATTCCATACACGTCAAACTCTTCGCCCCTTAGTGAATGCAATAAAGAATCAGATAATAAAAAGCAAGTATCTGAGTGTCTTGATGCAAAGCTTAAAAAAGCCGAGGCAAGTCTGGACAAGAAAGTCTCGGAAATTCGCAAGAAGATGGAGCAAAAAAGCATCGAGTCCAATCAGATTTATCCTATAAGATCATTTAATCTTTCCCAGCAGTCATACCTTATCTACAGAAAGACAAACTGCAACTGGCACTTTGACAAATCTTTTCCCGATACGGCTTCAAGCGGGCTGCTTAAAAACTGTCTTATAAAGATGACTCTTGACCGCATTTTGGAGCTTGAGAGCAGTTCTGAGACTGTTAAACCGGCAGACAATAAAACAGATAACAGTAAGACGCAGTCTAATAATAATGACAATAATAAACAAGACGGTAGAAGTACAAAGACGGCTGCCAGTAAGTCCGGCAGCGATGATAATGAACAACAAAGAGATGATAATAGAGATTCAGAGGATTTCAGACAGGACGCACCGGCTGATTACCCTGCAGATGATAATAACTATGCTGATAACGATAACTACAATGACAATCTGGATGAAAGGTGCTATATAAAGCCTGATCCCGGAATGTGTGAAGAGTTTATAATGAAGTATTTTTATTATCCCGATGGCGGTAACTGTAGCTCCTTTATCTGGAGCGGCTGCGGCGGAGTAATCCCTTTTGAGTCTATGGCCGAATGCAAGGAAATCTGTCAGTAGTTTTTATGCCTGCTAACTTATTCTAAATCCCCCCCTCCTGAAATATTTAAAATTGCATCTTTTTGCAGATTTTTGTCATCGTATTTTCATTAGTCGGATATTAAAATATGGAGCTTATAATATTTATAGTGGTTGCTGTTATTTTTCTTTCATACAGCAACGGGGCAAACGATAATTTTAAAGGGGTTGCTACGCTTTTTGGCAGCAGGACGGTTAATTATAAAAAAGCTCTATACTGGGCAACTGCGGCTACATTTTTAGGCTCTCTCTTTTCCATATATTTATCAAACGGGCTCATAAGCGCTTTTAGCGGTAAGGGGCTTGTATCACATGAGATAATTTCCAATATAGGATTTATAATTGCTATAGCAATGGGTGCGGCGGGCACTGTGATGCTTGCGACTTTGCTTGGAATTCCCATTTCTACTACGCATTCACTGATTGGCGCTCTTATTGGCGCCGGCATTGCATCGGTAGGAAGCGTCAATATATCCACGCTGGGGCAGAGCTTCTTTTTGCCTCTGGCTGTAAGCCCATTTCTGAGTTTTGGTCTGACAGCTCTTGTCTATCCGGTATTTAAGAGAGCAAGGCGCAAACTTGGTGTTGAAAAAGAAACATGTGTGTGTGTATCGGAAGGCTCTTACGAGCCTGTGATGATGAGAACGGATGGCTCTGCAGTATTAAAAACAACAGGACTGCGTATCACCGCGGGCAGGCTGGGCGACTGTGAACAGAGGTATAATGGTAAGCTTCTGGGAATAGGGGCTCAGGCTATTCTGGACTGGTTGCATTTTTTGTCATCCGGCATGGTTAGTTTTGCAAGGGGCCTTAACGACACGCCTAAGATAGTGGCGCTGCTGGTCTCTGCAAAGGCAGTGGGGATCGATCTTAAGATTTCCATGCTCGTAGTTGGTGTGGCCATGGCTGCTGGGGGTCTTTTAAGTGCAAGAAAAGTTGCTGCTACAATGAGCGATAAGATTGTGCCCATGAATCACGGGCAGGGATTTACGGCAAACCTCATAACAGCACTGCTTGTCACGGTGGCCTCAAAATTCGGCATACCCGTTTCGACTACTCACGTGTCCTGTGGCAGCCTCTTTGGCCTTGGAGCGGTTACAAAACAGGGCCGGTGGAAAGTTATCCGTACGATTATTTTTGCATGGTTTATAACCCTTCCTGCGGCAGCCCTCTTTTCATCCCTAGTATATTTGATTGTAAGCTAGATATTTGCACCTTTATTCGTTAACCTAACCTCTTATATATAAATTTTGGAGAAATTATGAAAAAGATATTAGGATTAATAGCAATATTTGCGCTCCTATATTCGCTTCCTGTTATCCTTGCAGGAGATGATAAAAAGGTAGATTTTGATCCCCAAATACATGAAAAGGCAACATTTGCAGGTGGGTGTTTTTGGTGCGTGCAGCCGCCGTATGACAAGCTCGATGGGGTAATAAAAACAACTGTGGGATATACGGGAGGAAAGGAACAAAACCCTACATACAAGCAGGTAGCTTACGGCAAGACCACGCATACAGAGGCAATAGAGGTAATATTTGATCCAAACGTAGTTAGTTATGAGAAGCTTCTGGAGGTTTTCTGGATGAATATTGATCCCACTGATCTGGGAGGGCAGTTTGTAGACAGAGGCTCGCAGTACAGGCCTGAAATCTTTTATCACAGTGAGAATCAGAGAATTATAGCTCAGAACTCAAAAGAAAATCTTAATAAATCAGGCAGGTTCAGTAAACCCGTAGTAGTTCCCATTACAGCCGCAACAGCTTTCTGGAATGCTGAAGACTATCACCAGAAGTATTACAAAAAAAGCCCCGTGAGCTACTACGCCTACAGAAAAGGCTCCGGCAGGGATCAGTTTATAGAGAAGTACTGGGGGAAGAACTAAGCATAATCTCGGTAGTTAAAGCCTGTATACAATCCATCTCCAAACTCCAAAATTTCTTTCATCCTATAACTGATTTGCTAAAACAGTTGTTTTGCCCTAACTTATAACCCTGCTTATTAGTACCACTACACCTTTTATAAGGTAAAGTTATAAGCAGCAATTTTTTACCTAATAATAAATCATAATGAAACAGGCGGCCAAAGTAGCGTTCCCAATTCCCGGTTCTGAGTTTTATCATTATAAGATACCGGATTCACTTAGTAATATGGTTGCCCTTGGGCACAGGGTCTTGGTTCCTATTAAGAGCAGGAAGTCGGCAGGCTATGTCATTGGACTGGAAAAACCGCCGGCCGGAATAAAGTTAAAAGAAATAATCGATGTACTGGATGATCAGCCTCTTTTTGATAAGAAAAGATTATCATTTTTTAAATGGGTATCGGATTATTACCTCGTATCTCTTGGAATTATTTTAAAGACCGCCCATCCTGGAGGGCTTGGTATAAGCATTAATAAGGTAGTCAGTATTACAGGGGAAGGAAAATCCGCTCTTGGCTCTCAAACTACAGACCTTATAGAGCTGCAGATTCTAAATGCCCTCAGTGCGGCAAGCCTCAGTATAAACAAAATATTAGAGCTTGTAGAAGGGTCAACCAATGCCCTCATAAATAAACTCAGGTCAAAAAAACTGATAGAGATCGATTATGTTGTTGATAAAAAGTCGTTTATCAAAACCGAGAGATTCATTTCATCGACACCCAAAACCAGGAATGAACATTTATTTAAGGTTATTTCTAAAAAACGGCCTGCAAAGGGAAAGATACTCGAATTTATTCTTAGAAACGAAAATATAGAGCACGCCGAGCTCAAAGAGGTGTTTGGCAATCTATCAGGACACTTAAAGTGGCTGGAAGAAAATGGGTATATAGAAATAGAAACAAAAGAAGTGATTCGCGATCCTTACTCCGAGATTAAGATTACTAAAGAAAAACGCGTAGAGCTTAATATTGATCAGAAAGTCTGTCTCAAAGAGATAGAGAGTGCATACAGCGGTAAATCATTCTCCCCTTTCCTCCTTCACGGGGTAACGGGCAGCGGCAAAACAGAGGTCTACCTCCGGGCTATTGAGCATGTTTTAAACAAAGGCAGAGAAGCGCTTGTGCTTGTGCCAGAAATTTCTCTTACCCCTCAGCTTGTAAAAAGATTCAAGGCAAGGTTTGGCAGCCGGATTGCGGTACTTCACAGTGAAATCAGCGACAGCGAGAGGTTTGATTCCTGGCAGAAGATTTCAGAAGGAAAGATAAAGATAGCAATCGGCGCCAGATCATCCATATTCGCGCCTTTTAATAACCTTGGAATAATAGTTGTGGATGAAGAGCATGAGCAGTCGTACAAGCAGGAAGAGTCCCCTCACTATAATGCGCGAGATTTAGCGCTTGTACTTGGAAAAATATACAACTCAGTGGTGGTGCTTGGGTCTGCCACGCCTTCAGTGGAAACATATTCGAATACGTTAAAAGAGAAAGTTAAATATCTAAGCCTCCCGCTTAGAGCTACAAATAGCACAATGCCTAAGGTTGAAATTGTCGATATTAAAAATGAAAAAAATATGGTCATATCGGAGTCTTTAAAAGAGGCTTTACTGGATAGCTACAACAGCGGCAACCAGTCCATTATATTCCTTAACAGGCGCGGGTTTTCCTCTGTGCTCGTATGCAGGGCCTGCGGGGAAACTTTGCAGTGTCCTAACTGCAGCATTACCCTTACTTATCATAAGTCTGACGGCTCTGTAAAATGTCATTACTGCGGTATTGATGAAGACAAATTTACAGGCTGCATTAAATGCGGCAATTTGCTTATTGAATATGGAATTGGAACCCAGAGGGTGGAAGAAGAAATAAAACAAATTGTGCCCGGGGCAAGGTGTGCAAGGATGGACAGGGATGAAGTGAGGGGTAAAAAGGGTCTTATTGATTTATATAACAGGCTGCAGAGAAATGAAATAGATGTTCTTGTAGGAACGCAAATGGTGGCAAAGGGGCATGACCTTCCGGGGGTGATACTGGTGGGGGTAATATCAGCCGATATGTCTCTTTCAATTCCTGATTTCAGGGCGGGAGAGAGAACTTTTCAGCTGCTTACTCAGGTTGCGGGAAGGGCGGGCAGGGGAAGCGGCAAAGGCAGGGTAATAGTTCAAACACTAAAACCTGAAAACTCCGTAATTAAATATGCAGCAGCGCAGGACTCCGCTAATTTTTTAAAAAACGAGCTAAAATTACGCTCTGCTCTCGGCTATCCTCCTTTTGCAAGGCTTGTAAATATTAAGTTTACCGCAAAAGCTGAGAGTCAGACATCCGGCGCTGCTAATACGGTAAGAGCAATTGCCTCTAAACTTCTTCAGAAGTTCCCTATGGACTCTATTGAAATTCTTGGCCCATCTGCCTGCCCGATTGGTAAGATTAAGAATAAATACCGGTGGCAGCTTCTTATTAAATCCGGCAATCAAAGGGATTTGCATAAGTTTGCAAAAGGACTGAAAAAGGCCGCTGCGCTTGTGCAGTTTCCAGCGGGAATAAAAATTAGTTTTGATATTGATCCCATGAGTTTTAGTTAATATTACTTGCTTAACTGTCTTAATCTTTGGTGTTTTCCATAATGTGTTAGAATTATATTTGGAGAGTTAAAATCTGATTTAGAGGGGTTAGAATATGAAGAAAAAAAGGAAATCTGATTTAAATACTGCGAGATTACATTTTCAAAATGCAGCTAGAGAGGGTTTAATTGCTTCTGCCTATATGCTAAAGGGTATGAGAGAAATGTCCGAGAGCAAAAACTACAGAAAACAGATACTGGAAAACACGAGCGAATTCATCGATCAGGGTCTTGATCTGTTTATAAAGTTTGCTGAAGCTATGAACGAACACTCTAAATCAGCGCAAAAATCATCTTCTAAAGCTAAGAAGAAATCAAGGAAGATAGAAATTGACTGAACTATATCCTGATGAAGTAAATGCCGGCAATACCGTTGATATCTTCAGACAGGTAAACAAAAAGGTTCCAAAAAAAAAAGAAAATATTCTGTTCCACCTATCCTCCTACAGCCGGTTTCTCGGAAGAGAGATCACAAGAAATCCGTCTATTCTGGACTACTTGGAAGCCTCCAAATATACAACAAAACAAAAATCGGGCGCCGAGCTTCTAAGCGAAGCATGCGACATATCCACTAAATCACAGAGTGCCTCTCAGTTCCTTTCTGAAATTAAAAAGTACAAATACAGAGAGTTTTCGAGGATTATTCTAAAAGATATAAGAGACGGCAGCATCTTTGTACAGACCTTGGAAGAGCTGTCCGATCTGGCTTCGGCCATAGTAAGCTCCGTGCTTTTTTTCCACTCAAAAGAAAACACAGGCATCTGGGATAATTTTGTCGTCATTGCAATGGGTAAGCTTGGCGGAAAAGAATTAAACCTGAGCTCCGATATAGATTTGATATATATATTTGATGATTTTGATGGGGGTGGGGACGACATATTTAAGTTTGCCGAGAACATCACAAGGAGCCTTAGCAACAGGAGTGAAGAGGGGTTTTTGTACAGGGTCGATCTCGGGCTTCGCCCGGGAGGAGGTAAAAGCCCTATAGCCGTGTCTTTGGAAG
>JABAHS010127481.1_pt1 | contig 21837 bp, 21 predicted proteins | sample 7062111 | NCBI WGS metagenome assembly JABAHS01 (sample SAMN14534600, study PRJNA622989) | marine sediment metagenome | biome: marine biome [ENVO:00000428]; feature: marine pelagic biome [ENVO:01000023]; material: deep marine sediment [ENVO:00002113]; isolation source: pool of 4 deep marine... | reverse complement strand
AGGCAGGCGAAAAAAAGGGCCCCCGTGGAATGGGTGAAGGGAAAACCCGGGGGCTTGTCTTTCCACCACCGTATCAAGGAATACGAGTAAATCCGGTATTTGTTCCGGCAAAAAGGTGTGAGGACCGGATTTTCAGGGTTTATGGGGGCTTTTTTGTGATTTTGAAAAAAACTTGAACAGGGGTAATTAGTTGGTTATAATCCTTCGGCCTTAGAAATTACTGGTTTAACCGCAACAGGCTGGGTGGATGAGCCTTTGCGGTTTATCTTTGGCCTGCGTTTTGTGATTTGTTGCAAAACGGTCACCCTGGAAAAAACAGGGATAATTAAAGAAAATTGGAACGACCGGGAGTAAATGGAAATGAATTCTTGCGTAATCGGTTTGCAGTGGGGCGACGAGGGCAAAGGCAAGATAGTTGATATCCTTGCCGAGAACAGCGATATAGTGGTACGCTACAGCGGCGGTGCCAACGCCGGGCATACGGTAGTGGTAGGCGATACGAAATTTAAGCTGCACCTTTTGCCGAGCGGATCGGTGCGGCCAGGTACAACATGCGTAATCGCAAACGGCGTGGCTGTTGACCCGCAGGTCCTTTTAGAGGAAATTGAGACACTCGGGCAACAGGATATTACACTAAACGGGCGGCTCTTTATCAGTGGAAACGCACACTTAGTGATGGATTATCATAAAAAAGAGGACCAGCTGCGGGAAGAGTCATTAGGTAAGAACAAACTCGGGACGACCGTTCGAGGTATCGGGCCTTGTTATTCGGATAAAGTAGGCAGAAGCTATGCTGTGCGTATGGATGACCTGGCAGATCTTGAGAATCTCAAGGTCAAGCTACAAGCCATTGTGGACTACAAGAACAAGGTATTTTCAGCTCTTTATGATGCGGTGCCGATAAGCGCCGATGAGCTATTCGATAAGTGTAAAGTTTATTCAGAGAAACTTTCGCCGTTTAGGACGAATACGACGCAATTTCTTCATAAAGCAATTGCCGACGGCAAGTCAATCCTATTCGAGGGGGCTCAGGGCTCGCTTCTGGACCTGGACCACGGGACGTTTCCATTTGTGACGAGTTCTAATTCGAGCTCCCTTGGAATGCCGGCCGGGTGTGGAGTACCGGCTAAAACAGTTGACAAGTTCATCGGTGTAATCAAGGCATATACAACAAGGGTCGGCGCCGGGCCCTTCCCCGCCGAGCAGGACAACGATATCGGGCAATACATCCGTGACAGGGGACAGGAATACGGAACGACAACAGGGCGGCCCCGCCGTTGCGGCTGGTTCGACGCGGTCCCGGTATCCTACGCGATAACCATCGGGGCAATCGATTGTATCGCGTTGATGCATCTGGACACACTTTCGGGTTTAAAAGAACTAAACATCTGCAAGGCATATGAAATCGACGGAGAACAAACCCGCTTTTTCCCGACAAACGCGGCCCAACTTTCACGGGCGACGGCCGTTTATGAAACCGTGCCGGGTTGGGAGGAGGAGATTACAGAGGTAAGCGACTTCAACGATTTGCCTGAGAACGCTCAAAACTATGTTTGCCGGGTCGAAGAAATGACTGGAAAACCAGTTACCATGATTGGTGTGGGACCAAAACGAAGTCAGACAATATTCAGATAAACTAAATCGAAAAATTAAAACCTTTTTAGTTCAAAATAGTATTTTTTGTTAATTGTTAGATGAAGAGCTTCGAAGAGAAACTTGAACACACGGCCGAGCGTCTCGGTCTTAGAATCGAACAAATTCCCCGCCATATAGCGATAATAATGGATGGAAACGGCCGATGGGCGCAGAAAAAAGGTCTGCCCCGAGCCGAAGGTCATCGCCAGGGCGGAAAGACGGTCGAGGAAATAGCGCAGTGCTGCGTGGACTTTGGGATCGAATCCCTGACGATTTACTCTTTCAGTATGGAAAACTGGGAAAGACCCAAAGAGGAAGTCAATACGCTTATGCACCTCTATGCCCAATACCTTGTTGGTATTCGGTCGACGGTAATGAAAAACAACGTAAAGCTGATTCACCTGGGTCGATTGACGCACCTGCCAGCAGCGGTTAAAAAGGAGCTTGCAAAGACCATAGAAATGACGTCGGGCAATACAGGGATGATACTTGCGCTGGCTTTGAACTACGGGGGCAGAGCTGAAATCGTAGACGCAGCAAAAAAGATTGCCCAACAATACAAAAAAGGTCACCTTGGGCTGGAAGAAATCGACGAAGATTGCATCAGCCGACACCTTTACACGGCAGGTCTGGCCGAACCGGACCTTTTGATACGAACGGCAAACGAAATGCGAATCAGCAACTTTTTGCTCTGGCAAATTTCATACAGTGAATTCTACGTTACCAAAACTTTCTGGCCTGACTTTACGAAAACGGATTTGGAACAAGCGATATTAGCCTACTCAAAACGCAACCGGCGCTTCGGCACTATCAAAAGCGCATCTTGTGGATCGTAAAACCTATCCGGAACGAAATACAAGACACGAGAGATTATGCTCAAACACAGACTGCTTTATGGCACATTAATGACTTTGGTCTTTACCGGCATTGTCATTTTCGACGGATGGCTAGACAGCTCATTGACCGCTTCGGCCGAGGATGACAAGACCACCCAGGGGACTCTTCTTTGTATTCTTATTGCCGGCCTGATAATTCCTGCACAGTTCGAACTGGCCAAGTTAGCCAAGGCGAAAAACCTGATGATATTTACGCCTGTTACAATCATCGCCTCGATCCTGTTTGCAGGCAGCTGGTATTGGCTGCAGCTTATTGAAATTCAGCCCATGATTTATCTTTTTTTGGTCTCAGTTTTTTCGCTATGGGCACTGCTTTTATATCAATATTTTCGATTCGGCGTTTCAGGTGTAATTGCCAACTGCGGGGCAGGATATTTTTCTATTATTTATACAGGACTTTTCAGCGCCTTCGTAGTGGGGATTCGAGTGGACTTTGGTGTATGGTGGCTGCTGATGTTTATTTTTGTCGTAAAGTTTGCAGATATAGGGGCTTACACAATCGGAGTTTTGTTCGGCAAGCATAAATTCTCCCCTAAAATCAGCCCCGGCAAGACATGGGAAGGCATGGGCGGGGCGGTTGCGGCTGCGGTAATAGTCAGTTTTCTCTTTGGAGCAGGTTGTGATATAATGGGGTGGTTGCCGGCTGTAATCTTTGGAATCTTTATTGCCTTTACGGGACAGTTGGGCGACCTGGTAGAATCTATGATGAAACGTGATGCAGAGACAAAAGATTCATCGAATAAAGTGCCGGGATTCGGAGGAATTCTGGACATCATAGATTCACCGCTTTTTTCGGCACCTTTTGCGTATCTTTTTTTTACGTTGGCGGTTGTCAAATAGGGGAAGACATTGGAAGTAACGATACAATTAGATTCAGCCCAGAAGCTGCCTGAATTGTTTGGCGCCGCCGATAGTCACCTTCGCATTCTACGCCAATCTCTGGGGATTAAAATCACGGCACGGAAGTCAAACTTAATAATCACAGGGAAGGAAACAGATGTAAACAGGGCGGCCGAAATTATCGACAGAATGCAAAAACACTTAATCAAACACAACTCTCTGACGGCCGAAGATGTAAACGGTTTTATCGCCCGAGGCAGCTCAACACAAACGGCCGAGACAGTTAAGGCCATTACAGTGTATTCGGGCAAAAAGGTGATTGAGCCGACGACCAAGGGCCAGCTAAAATATATTGAAGCGATGCTGGCCAACGATCTGACGTTTTGTATAGGTCCGGCAGGTACGGGAAAAACATATCTTGCGGTTGCCGTTGCGGCCTCGATGCTCAAGAAAAAACAAATCAGGAGAATTGTTCTTGCCCGTCCGGCCGTGGAGGCCGGTGAAAAACTCGGATTTCTGCCGGGTGATATCCAGGCAAAGGTAAATCCCTATCTTCGGCCACTTTTCGACGCCCTCGAAGATATGATGGACTTTTCACAGATGAAAAAATTCATGGAGCTTGATATTATCGAAATCATCCCGCTTGCCTTCATGAGGGGAAGAACGTTAAACCAGGCGGTCATTATCTGTGACGAAGCTCAAAACACGTCTCCTCTTCAAATGTTAATGGTCTTGACAAGACTTGGGCACGGCTCGAAAATGATAATAACCGGTGATATAACTCAGATTGATCTTGAACAAGGACAGAAAAGCGGCATGGTTGAAGCCATTGAAATACTACATCGCATCAAGGGAATTTCGTGCGTTAAGTTAACACGCAGAGACATTGTACGACATCGATTGGTTCAAAATATCGTGCGTGCATACAAGAAAATTCAAGAGCCGAAAGGTAAGAGGAGAAGAGAAAACGCATAGTTTTTGTTGTTTTTTCTATTTAGTGTATAAGGAAATATAAATGCGGTTGTTTAAGAAAACAAGTCCACGACGCAATCAGGTCCGCAAGAACATTTCGGCCGCACCTTTCCTTCAAATAAGCCGTTTTGCCACCGCCGACAGTTTAATTTCGGCCCTTCTGTGGCTTGTTTTCGTGGCACTGTGCGTGTTAATTCTTTCCTTCGAACAGATTCGTGATCAGTTTTATCGTGACCTTGTGCCGACAATTATCATAGTATCGTTGATTTCTTTAGCGGCCGCATTCTATATCTATCAATACCAGATTCGTATTATAAAAAGACACATCAGGGCCCTGATATTGTGCGGGCTGTTTATTTTATTGCTTGCCACAACAAAACTTGGCATCTTCCTGACACAAGGGCAGACTTCCTGGGCGACGGGTACGGCCGTTACGGCAGCAATCATTTTGACAATCGCCTATGACCAGCGTTTTGCAATAGGTATGAGTATTTTTTATGCAGTATTAGCCTGTTTTGCATCAGGAGGTCAGCAAGACATAGCGTTGTTCTTAACGATGTGTACCGGCATCTTCACGTGCTGCTTTTCGTTGAAGGAGATACGCACTCGGATGAAACTTCTCGAGGTAAGCACGCTGGCAACAACAATGGTATTCATAATGGTTCTTTCTTTGGACTATCTTGCAGAAAAGCCGACCGCTGATATGTTTAAGAACGCAGGGTGGCACGCGCTGGCAACCTTTCTGGTGGGCCTGTTCATACAAAGCCTGCTTCCTGTTATCGAAAAGATATTTCGAATAGCGACAAGTATGACGCTGCTTGACTATTCCGATGCCAATCAACCACTGTTGAAAAGGCTTGCGATGGAGGCGCCGGGGACATTCAGCCACAGTCTTTTACTTGGTTCAATCGCCGAGGCCGCCGCCGAGGCCATCGATTGCAACGGGCTTTTGTGCCGTGTTGGAGCTTATTACCACGATATCGGGAAAATCAATAAGCCGAGCTATTTTGTTGAAAATGAAATAGGGTCCACGAGTCGTCATGTTGAGCTTTCTCCTGCCATGAGCCAATTGATAATCGTCGGACACGTCAAAGACGGGATAGAAATGGCCAAGGAATATGGCCTGCCGGCCGTGCTGCGACAGTTCATTGAAACCCACCACGGGACAACGCTTATCGAATATTTTTACAGCGAGGCCAAAAAGAAACAGGATGAAAAACAGTCGCCGCCTTCCGAAAGCGAATTCAGATACGCCGGGCCAAAACCCCGCACAAAAGAAGCTGCAATCGTTATGCTCGCCGACACCGTGGAAGGTGCGGTCAGATCCATGCATGGAGAATTAACCCCAACGAAAATCGAAGCCGCGGTGCATAATATGTCCATGAAACGTCTTCAGGACGGTCAATTCGATGAATGCGAACTGTCGCTTAGGGAATTAAGCCAGATCGAGGCCAGCATTTCGAAGACACTTGCCGCGCATCATCACGGCCGAGTTGCATATCCAAAAGCACCGGACGAACCACAGGAAACAAAACCTCAATCTCACCAGAACAATCACAAAAACCACTAACCATTATGGGCCACGCCAACCAGGAACAAGATATAATCGTTCAAATTACCAAAAGTTTCGATGGGCCGGATGTCGATTTTTCCAAGCTAACCAAACTTGTCAAAGGCGTGTGCTCTCGATTCAGGGTCTCGAAGGCGACCGTAAGTATCGCAATAGTGGGTGATGGAGAAATACGTAGATTAAACAAAGAGTTTCTAAGCTGCGACCGCCCTACCGATTGTTTGAGTTTCGATTTGTCGGACGAGAGCAGCCGCTCCAAGACCAGTAAATTATTCGAGCTTGTGGTTAACGGCGAAAGGGCGCAAAAAGAAGCGAAATTACGAGGTCATTCGGGCGAAGCCGAACTGGCACTTTACGTTACCCACGGCCTTCTGCACAACCTTGGATTTGATGACCGCACAAAGGCAGAGGCCGAAAAAATGCATGATACAGAAGACGAAATTTTACAACAACTCGGATACGGATTGGTATATAATAAGAACGAAACAGCACTGTGATTACCGCTGTTTAAATTTTACGTTAAATTAATTGAAAGGATCCAAGTGAGTCTTGGCTGGATTGTGTTTTTTATCTGCGTTCTCGCCGGGTGTGCGTTTTTTTTCTCCGTTAACGCCTCGGCGCTTAGGATATTTTCATTAGCAAAATTACAGGATGCGTTCAAATCGGCAAAGAAAGAACACCAGATCGATGGGCTGGTGGAAAACACTGAAAAACTGATTTTGACCTGCTCCCTATATCGTCTCATCACGAATTGCTGCATTCTGCTGCTATTGCTTCATGTCTTCGTTTCGCTGCGTGAACAAGGTCCTCAAATCAGCGACTATCTGCTTACATTTATTATTGCGTCCGTGTTATTTTCAATATTCAGCCTGGCCACGCCTTACGCGTGGGCAAAGTATGCAGGCGAAAAAATCCTGTCGCGAACGTACAAATTTCTGATGCTCTCTGCCACTGTGGCAACGCCTGTTCTTTACGTCTTTGGCTTGTACGACAGCCTTGTGAAGCGATTGGCCGGCGTTGGGCAAACAACACCCGAAGAGGAACAGGAAGAAAAACAGGAAGAATTTCTGACCGACCTTGAGCAGCACAGGATAGATGGCGTAGTCGACAAAGAGGAGCAGGAGATGATTGAAAGTGTGCTGGAACTGGACGAGACCACTGCAGATGAGATTATGACACCCCGCACGGACATTGCAGCGGTCGAAGTAAACTCGGACCTTCAGGCAATCCTTGATACCATCACGAGCGTCGGGCATACGCGTGTGCCGGTCTATGAGGAAAATATTGACAAGATAATCGGGATGATTTACGCCAAGGACCTGTTGACGGAAATTGGAAAAAAGCCCGGGGACTTCAAGCTTAGAACAAAAATGAGAGAGGCTTATTTTGTACCTGAAACAAAGCCGCTTCGTACTCTTCTGCACGAATTCCAGAATCAAAAGCTGCACATAGCCGTTGTACTCGATGAATACGGCGGGACAGCGGGAATAGTGACATTAGAGGACATCATCGAGGAACTTGTCGGGGAAATAGCAGATGAATACGAAGAAACACCGCCAAAGCCCGTAAAGAAAATCGACCAAAATACCATTGAGGCCGATGCCAGAACATACGTCGACGACCTCAACGACCAGTTTGAATTGAATCTGCCGGAAGATGAGGACTACGACACTATCGGCGGCTTCGTCTTCTCGCACTTAGGCTATATTCCCAAAACCGGAGAGAGCTTCGAATACGAAAATCTGAAATTCACTATCGCATCCGCTGAAGCCAGAAGAATAAAACGTGTTAAAATAGCCAGGACCGAAAAGCCTCAGTCATAAATCCTGTTAAGATATACAGTATCGTTCAATGGGCTTTAAGCTCGTATAGGGAATTCCGTTTATAGTGAGTAAATCGACAATCTTTAAGTATACGAAATAAGCGTCCTGCAGCGGACTTTTGTGCAAGAGGAAAAATCAAGAGAAAGGGCAAAAACAAAAAGGAGAAAAAATGCTGACCAAGGACTTTGCCATTTGCATACGCGCGTCAGACTTCTCCGAAACATCCCAGATCGTAACGTTTTTTACGAGGGCGAGCGGTAAAATCAGGGCCATAGCCAAGGGTTCCAAACGTCAAAAATCATCATTCGACGGTGCCATCGAATTATTTTCACACGGTAAAATCGTTTTCGCCGATTCAAGCAAGAAAAAACTGGTTACGCTGACCGAATTTGAACAGGAGGGCGGCCTTACACACCTGAGCAAAAACCTTTTTGCCTTCAACTGCTGTCTGCTTGCCATCGAGCTTCTGAACACTCTGACAAACGATTACGACCCTCACACCGATCTTTTCGACAGTTTCCTGCAATTTCTGCAAAATACCAACGAGCTACAGGCAACGCGCATCGAGAAACGAGAAACACTTGCCCTTCTCATACTATTTCAGTTGTCTCTGCTGAAAGAAGTCGGATTGCAGCCGATTTTAAGTCACTGTGTGAACTGCAAAAGTAAACACGAGAGACGAGAGACGAGAAACGAGATATATTTCAGCAACTCGGCTAATGGGCTTGTTTGCCGAGACTGTGAGGGGATCTATCCTGACAGGATTAGAGTGGGCAAACATGCCGCCGGATGCCTGACGAATTTGAAGATGCTCGCCGGTTCGAATGAAAAAACGCTGAATGAAGTCGAAAAGATTTTACTCCACCACTTCACCCACCTATCCGGGTGTTCGCCCAAACTGGCAAAGTATATATTAGAAAACCTGAAGGCCTGAGAGCTTTAGCTTCTTATGGGATATCTATCCTTTTGCATACCTGTGGTTATGACAAATACAAATAAAGCCACAAAAAACCACAGAGCCATCACGGACAGTATCAGACAATCATCAGCAAACCCACCCAACTGAAACCTTGTTCCAAAAGTACTGTTTTTCAAAAAATCCTGATAACGGCCGGGTACATAGAACAGCAAAAACAGACACAGCAGACTCCAAAGAGCAAGTAAAAAACATACCAGTGTTGACCTTGTTCTCTTTATACGCCTGCGCTTGCGAGGTGAAGGTTTAGAAGTAAGTGCGCTTTCGAACTGCTCGTCTTCAAGAGTAGAAGCCGGAGTTTCTATCAGGTCCCGGAGATTGCCAGGTTTTTTGTATTTTTCAGGCTTCTTTGGTTCCTGAGGCCGGTTGGATTGGGAACGCCCCATCCTTTTGTGGACACCTATATTTTTTTTCGGCTGCGGGACATCCTCGAATTCCTGGTATTCGGCAAAATCCTCAGACTCCGGTGTCTTGAGTACATCGTAGAGCTTTTTGCGCTTCTGGGGTTGTTGATATTCCTTGGATTCCGTGAGCTCTTCGGATTCCTCCTGCTCCATAGAGTCCAAGACTTTATCTTCTTCCAAAACATTCTCAGGTTCTTCAGTTTCCGGTAGTTGTTCGGATTCCGGTGTTACCAGAGACTCTAATATTTCGGGATCCTCCAGGACTTCCTGAGGTTTTTCGGTTTCCAAGGAATCAAATATATCTGTGGTTTCCTTTAGTTGCTCAGGCTCCTGCAGTTCCTTAATCTCTTCGGATTTGGGGGTCCATATAGATTCCAGAGCTTCTTTTTCTTCGAGTATTTCCTGAGGCTCTCGCAGTTCCGGGAGATCGGGAATTTCTTCAGGTTCAGGTACCTCTATGGATTCGGAAACTTCTTTGCTTTCCTCTACTCCTTGTGGTTCCTGAGGCTTCGGAGGTTCCAAAGCATCCTGAGGTTTTTCCGTCTCCCGGAGTAACTTTAACCCCAAGACCTTCTGAGGCTCCTGCGGCTCCTTAATCTGTTCGGATTTGTCGGTTACCAGAGATTCTAATATATCCGTATCTTCCAGGTCTTCCTTGGCATCTTTGGATTCCTGTTCTTCCTGAGGTTCCCAGGCTTGAAGTGATCCAAAGATATCTACAGTTTCCTTTGCTGCCTCAGGCTCCTGGGGTTCCGTAACTTCTTCGGGTTCCAAAGGCTTTATAGATTTGAATGTATCAGTACTTTCCATGTCCTGGAGAGGTTGCTCTGTGTCCTGTAATTCCTGGTCCTGTGTGGTTACCTGACGCAGTTTCTTATCACAGACTTCGCAGACAATCCGACCTTTGCAGATATAAGCCTGTTCACCAATACCGATTATACCACTGCATTCTTCGCAAATTTCTTCTTTCATATCTTCAAACCCTATCCTCAGCACCGGCAGAGGTGTTCACGTTTTCTTCAATTATCGGCTGTCCTTATCAAACAACCCTGCTTTTTCAGAATCGGCTTTCTTCCTATGGAACTTGAGCCCTAAATGTTTATCGGCCTCTTTTGTAATTTCTCTACCCCTCTTTGTACGCCTTAAAAAGCCGATTTGCAACAGATACGGCTCAACGACATCTTCGAGTGTATCCCTTTCCTCGCCGAGCGTTGCCGCGATGGCGTCAATTCCGGCCGGTCCCCCGTCATATACATTGTGCAACGCACGTAAAAAGGCCCTGTCCAGCTCATCGAGGCCCAGCGAATCTATCTGCTCCATCGCCAGCGCTCTTTCGACAATATCTATACTAAGAACCCCTGTGCCTTTAACCTGGGCATAATCCCGTACCCTCTTCAACAACCGGTTTGCCACCCGCGGCGCGCCTCGGGACCGCCCCGCTATCAGTTCGAGCGTTCCTTGTTCGCACTTCAATTGCAGCAAATTCGCCGACCTTTTCAGTATCGCCGTGAGCTCCGGGCCGGTGTAAAAATCCAAATGATACAACATGCCAAACCGACCACGAAGGGGAGCACTAAGCAATCCGGCCCGCGTCGTCGCCCCGATCAAAGTAAAACGCTTTAGGGGAAAGTTTATCGTCTTGGCGTGCAGACCGCTGTCAACGGTAAAATCAACCCTGAATTCCTCCATGGCAGGATAAATAAACTCTTCAACCGGTGTACTGAGCCTGTGAATCTCATCGATGAAGAGAACATCACCTGTGTTTATATTACTCAAAAGGCCCATCACGTCACCGGCCTTTACGAGAGCCGGGCCAGATGAACCGCGGAGCCTCGCCCCCATCTCGTTGGCTACAACATTAGCCAGCGTAGTCTTGCCAAGCCCGGGGGGGCCGTAAAACAGGATATGCTCCAGAGGCTCAGACCTTTGTTTGGCCGCTTCTATGGCGATTTCCAGCTTTTCCCTGACGTTGCACTGGCCAATACATTCATCCAAAAACTTCGGTCGAAGTGAGACGTTAAAGCTCTCTTCGGCCTCATTCAAAGACTGTCCACTTATAACTCTGCCTATTGCCATAATATGAAAACTAAAAAATTAAGGTGCAAAACTAATAACCACAACTCAAAATTTCAAACTCTTAGACTTCCACACCCTGTTTCAACCTGTAAACCAGGGGGACCAGCTCTTCAGCGGTCTCTATCTCAGGATGTTTATGAGAAGCCAGTTCAATCAATTCCATCGCGTCGGCCCTTTTCTCGCCCCAGGCGATAAGTATCTCCAGGGCCTCGGCTTCAAATGGCTTTAAACTCACCTGGGCAGGCCTTGCCGGCTCTGCCCCAGCGGCAAAAGTCTGCAGCTTGCCTTTCAATTCGGCGATAATCTGCTGGACCATTCTCTTACCCACTCCCGGAAGTGAAATCAGGGTCTTGTCATCGGCGTTCTCAATCGCGGCCGCTATAGTAGATATCGGGATACTGAGCGAGCGCAACCCCTTTTTTATACCCATTCCTTTGACGCTGATAAATTTCGTAAAAAAATCCCTTTCGCCGGCATTCAAAAAACCGACCATCCTGGGTATCAGATTCCCTCCGCCCGGCGTTCCCTCGTAGTATTGCATCGTGCAAAGGGTAATATCGGTGCCGATTTTATCAGACAACGCGCTTACGCAATAGCCGGGCAGCATCAGCTCATACCCGATTGCCCCGACCTGCACCAGGGCGATATCGCTGTCCAGCTTGATAAGTTTTCCTTCGATCCTCGCTATCATATAGTCTTATAATTGCCAGTTCGCCCATGCGGACGCGGTCTTTTCATTTCTATTTATCCTCCGGTTCCACCAAGGATTTTCTATATTCTATAGACAGTAACAAGTATCCGTAGAATCATCAAGCGAAAATATCTCTATTTCTTCAGCACCCGGTACTATATAGACAAAATTATCAATTGTTAATGAGTTCTATATCCAATTTTCTGAATTCTTATCAATTTATCGGGCTTCGGCTTCGAATCTCTACCGGGCCGTAAGCTGCGAATTCATTTTGAGCATAAGTTTTGAATCTTCAGAGCGACTATGGTATCTTAAGAACCGATAAACCAGGCATCGCAGGCGATGCAAAAGCTTTTGTTAAATTATAGGTAAAACGGAATGCCTGTCAGCGACGAATACTTAACGTATGTAATCGATCAACTCGAATGTATAGGCCCCGTACAGGCCAAACGAATGTTCGGCGGGGCAGGGCTGTACTTTGAGGACCTGTTCTTTGCCCTGGTTGCAGATGACGTCCTGTATTTCAAGGTCGACGATTCCAACCGCGCTGACTATGAGTCTGCCGGGATGAGACCTTTCCAGCCGTTCCCCGATAAACCTTACGTGATGCAATATTATGAAGTGCCGATAGAAGCCCTCGAAAACCGGGAAAACTTATACGGTTGGGCCCGAAAAGCCCTTGACGTGGCCGAGCGAAAAGCAGACGAGTAAATCCAACCAGACCCCACCCGCTAATGAACCTAAAATTTCGCCGTGCTACTTATCGAATTTGCACAACAGATTGCCGCGGCTATGGCATCGGCCACATCGGCCGGCTCAGGAAGAGCGGGTAAAGACAGAATAGTCTGAATTGTCCTCTGGATTTGTTCTTTAGAGGCTCTGCCGTTTCCGGTGATTGACTTTTTGATGCGTGTTGCGCTGAAGCTTTTGACCTCAATCCCGGCCTGTGCACACTTTTGCAGAATGACTCCTCTTGCGTGGCCCATCAATATTGCTGTCCTCGGGTGAGAATAATGGGCGTATAATTCTTCAACAGCGACGATGGCCGGGTGAAAACTCTTCAGGAGTGATTCAGTATCGGCGGCTATCCTGTTGAGCTTTTGTTCTATGGCCAAGCCGCTGTCCGTGCGAATAATCCCGGCTTCTATCAAACTCTCTTTATCCTGCCCAATCTCCAAACAGGCATACCCACAGACCTGCAAACCCGGATCGATACCGAGTATTCTCATTTGGTCCTCCATGTGGTAAAATCCTGCTTATCTTCGAGCACTATTCCGATTTCATCGAGCCTTGCACGAAGCTCATCGGCCTTTTCAAAATCCTTATTTGCTCGGGCCCTGTTTCGCTGCTGAATCACAATATCAACGAGCTTTTCCACCACCTCATCGTCATCGGCCCCGGCCTGAGGATATTCATCTCTTACGATGCCCAGAACATCACCACCCAGCCGGTCAAAAAGAACATCGATCAGGTTAAGAGTGCCCACGTTTGCATTGTCGTCTTCGAGCAGTGACTGAGTCAGTCGAACAAGCTCAAATAAAACCGACAGCGCAACAGAAGTATTTAAATCGTCATTCATTGCCGTCTCAAATTTTACTCTCAATTGTTTGAGCTGCTTTGACATCGTTTTATCAGCCTGCCCTTCTACCGCGGTGGCCATTTTCTTTCGCACCGCTTTGACGGCTTCGGTTATTTTCTGATAGCCGCTTTGTGCAGCAAACAAGGCGGCATCCGAAAAATCCAAGGGACTTCTGTAATGGCTGTTTAAAATCAACTGCCTAACCGCCATGGGATCATAATCCCTTGTTAATCTTTCATGCGCGCCGGAAAACGCCTGCTTGAGAGTGATAAAATTATTCAGGCTCTTGCCCATTTTTTGATTGTCAACGGTAACCATATTATTGTGCATCCAGAACCGCACGAACTGCACACCGTTGGCCGCTTCCGACTGGGCGATTTCGCAGTCGTGATGGGGGAACTGGTTTTCGAGACCTCCGCCGTGGATGTCGATCGTCTTGCCGAGATATTTCATACTCATTACAGAACATTCGAGATGCCAGCCTGGGAAGCCGGGCCCCCATGGACTCGGCCATTGCATAATGTGGTTTGGCTCGGCCTTTTTCCATAATGCAAAATCAGCGGGCGCCTTTTTATCAGGTGATACCTCAACCCGGACACCCTCCAACATTTCATCGAGATTTCTCCTCGAAAGCTTTCCATAGTCGGCGAATTTCGCGACCTCGAAATAGACCGAGCCGTTGACCTCGTAGGCATAGCCCTTTTCGAGGAGCGTCTTTACCATCTCTATCTGCTCAATGATGTGTCCGGTGGCCCTAGGAGAGATATCGGGGCGCCGGCAATTTAACCGGTCCATATCCTCAAAGTAACTTCTCGTATAGTCCTCGGCCAGGGCCATTGGGTGCTTCTTTTCCTTTTTGGCCGCGACGACGAGCTTGTCCTCCCCCTCATCCGCATCATCGGTCAAATGGCCCACATCGGTTATGTTCTGGACGTAAGTAACACTGTATCCGAGATAGCGGAGGTATCGAACCAGTATGTCAAAGCTGACATAACTTTTTGCATGGCCCAAATGCGGGTGGCCGTAGACGGTTGGGCCGCAGACGTAGATTCCAACTCGGCCTTCCTCCAGCGGCTTGAATTCCTCTTTTCTTCTCGTAAGACTGTTATAAATTTTTAATCCCATTTTTCAAATTGCCTTTCGAGGCTAACCGATAGAAACCTGACCGGTTAAAAATACAGCCCCTTTTACGCCTAATGATATAATCGGTCGTCATAAAATGTCAGAATAACCTATAAAACAGGCTTTTTCAAAAAAGAGAGTATATCTGATTTGTTTGCTGCTGCAAGGGAGAATTCGTATCTCGTGACCCGTACCTCGTATTTAGCCGTATGGGACCTTCGGCGGCGTTTTTTTGATATTGACGAATTAGGGGATTTTGCTTATGATTTGGGATGTAAGAGAAAATACAGCCTCGCGAATGCCGGATGCTCGATATTGGTGAGAGGTGATTGATAATTGGTGCCGACTTGTTATTGGCCCCTTGCCCATTCGACTTCGCTCAGAACAAACCCTTCGCAGGGAAGATTAGCGGAGAGTCAGCCAAGAGATGAAAGACCTGAATCATAAGAAAATACGAGAGTCAAAAGGATATTTGACGAAAATGCCTCTTGTAGCTCTGGTCACAGCGAATATAGTTCCTCTCTGGGGTGTGTTGTTTCTTAACTGGGATGCATTCTATATCGTAATTTTGTACTGGTCCGAAAACCTTGTGATTGGTTCTTACAACATTGTCAAGTTGATGCTGGCACAGCCGCTTAGCCAATGCGAGCAAAAGAATTTGATTGAAGAAAAAGCGAAGAAACCGTCCCTCTGGGCAACAGGTGTTTTGTTCCACATCAGCAAGCTCCTTTATATACCTTTCTTTGCGTTTCACTTCGGTGCATTTACGGCTGGCCACGGTTTCGCCGTGATGATGATGTTTGGAAAGGGCGATGCAGGCTTTGGTCAAATAATCCAGAACGATCAGGTATGGCCCTGTTTTTTGGTGTTTATTCAACTGTTGTTTCTCGTGGTAAAGAACGTATATTCGACCATACCGATAAATATGAAATACTGTATAGTGGCGTTGTTTGTCAGTCATGGAGTATCATTTGTGTACCACTATTTATACCGAGGTGAGTACAAAACGGCACGACTGGAAACACTGATGGGTCAGCCTTATTCGAGAGTTGTGTTAATGCAAATAGCGATTATAGGGGGCGGTTTCGTGTCCGGGGCTATTGGTTCACCTGCCGGTTTACTTGTAATGCTGGTGGTCGTCAAGATAATTATCGACATCAAAATGTACTTGCGGCAACACAGGATAGAGCAAGGGCACACTACAAAGAACGATTATACGGATTAAATGTTTGAAAAATGGATTTCCACCCGCCGTTCGGATAGGGAGTAAGCCTGACGGGAATGACATTCTTGTATTGTTGTTTCAGAGGGTTCTTTTGTATTTTCGTTTTAAGAGTGCTATTGCAGTTGCGGCTATCGCCTCGCCTTCACCTATTTCGCCGAGGCCTTCGTTAGTCTTTGCCTTGACGTTTACAGCGTTAAAATCAATGCCAAGGAGGCTGGCGATGCAACGTTTTATCTGAGGCTTTACGGAGCCGAGATAAGGCTCCTCGGCGTGTATTATTAAATCTATATTCACAATTTCCCAACGCTGTTCGGAGAGCTTTTCCTTAACAACAAATAAAAACTCCTTGCTGTCTGCATCTTCCCACTTCGGTTCGGTATCGGGAAAGTGAGTTCCTATATCGCCCATCCCGGCCGCACCGAGAAGCGCATCGACGACAGCGTGCAGTGCAACGTCGCCGTCGCTGTATCCTGCGAGGCCGTCGGCATCGGGGATATAAACGCCTCCGAGCATGAGTCTGCGTGTTTCATCGACGCAGTGGATATCAGTTCCGATACCCGTTCGATATTCGTGGTCGTGTTCTTCAATCACAATTTTCCCTTTGTGCTGGGGACGTCGGTTCCGGTGATTTTTACGGCCGCGGCAAGAGCCTGGCCGAGTCCCTTGAAGATGGCCTCCGCGATGTGGTGGCTGTTGGTTCCGTAGGGTACGTTTATATGCAGGTTGAATTTGCCGTTGTTGGAGAAACTTCGGAGCATCTCTTCGAGGCACTCGACGTCGAAGTCACCGATTTTGTCGGTTCGGTACTCGACGTTGTATATGCAGTTGGGCCTGCCGGACAAATCTACGGAGACATCGGCGAGAGTCTCTTCCATGGGTACGGAACTATGGCCGTACCTGCTGATTCCTTTTTTATCGCCGAGGGCCTTCAGGAGAGATTCACCGAGGCATATAGCAACATCCTCAACGGTATGGTGGGCATCTACATCCAAATCGCCTTTGGCCCTGACGTTGAGGTCGATTTTTCCGTGCTTGCTCAGGTGGGAGAGCATGTGGTCCAGGAAACCGATACCTGTATCAATCTCGTATTTGCCGAGGCCATCGAGGTTAAGGTCAAGTTCGACGTCTGTTTCCTTTGTTTTTCTATGAATTTTGGCTGTTCTATCTGCCATATTAAGCCTCTTTATTTGACAAGATTTCCTTTAATGCGGAGACGAGTTTGTCATTTTGTTCGCCCGTTCCAACGGTTATCCTTAATTTGTCACTAAGGGTAGGTAAATCAAAGTATCTTACATAAATGTTTCGCTGCACAAGCTTGTCATAGATTTCGCCGGCTTTGCCGTCTTTGCTTTTTGCGAGCAGGAAATTCGTGGAGCTTTCCGGGACCTCGAAGTTCAACGCCCGGAGATTTTCGGCCAATCTTTTGCGCTGCTTCTTTATTGTTTCGACATTTTTTCGGAAATAACTTTGGTCTTTTATCGCCGCGGTTGCCAGCGCGATAGCAATTGCATTTACATTGTACGAATCCTTTACCTTCATGAGGCCGGCTATCAAGGGCGGGGGTGCGACGGCATATCCGAAGCGGAGGCCCGCAAGGCCGTAGCCTTTGCTCATCGAGCGGAGTATAATCACATTATCCAAATCTGCGACCAGGCTTAAGCAATTGTCCTCGGCGAAATCTATATAGGCCTCATCAATCAATAATACGCCGTTTAATTCATCTGCCAGAGATGCAATCCCGCTGACAGGTATAAAAGTTGCGCTTGGCGCGTTCGGATTGCAAACGATAGTCAAGGCGGCGCCGGCGGCGGCTAATTGGGGGGGCAGCGTAAAGTCTGTGTCGAACGGGACCTCTACCGCTTTGCAGTTTTGGAGATTGGCCAGGACTGGATAAAGCGAATACGTTGGGACAGGATACGCAACCGGACGGTCCCGGTCACAAAACGCGCGCAAGGCAATGGTTAGCAATTCGTCCCCGCCATTGCAGCACATGATATTATCAGGCGAGAGGCCGTGAACCTTTGCAGCGGCCAACCGGAATTGTTCACCGACGGGATCGGGATAGCGGCGAAGCTGTTCTTGTTTGATTTCGTTTAGAACTTCCAACACTTTCGGCGATGGGGGGTAGGGATTTTCATTGGTGTTTAGCTTTAAGACGTCCGTCTGCTTTGGTTGAAAGCCGGGCTGGTAACCCTTTGCCTGTTCAATGTTTTCTCTAAAATAACTCATAACAACTCCAAACAAAATCCAGCCACAGATTATAAGGATATTTGACCGGAAGTGAAAGAGAAGATTTTGTCAGATTTACAGAACGATGACTAATACAGAACAGGAGATTAATCGTAAAAGCCGAATTGGTAGGCGGCGTCAAAGAGGGCGAGGATGTTTTCCGGGGGTACGCCGACCTGGATATTGTGGACATTGTTGAAGACGTAGCCACCGCCAGGCTTGAAAATCTCGAGGTTTGTTCGCACGTGCTCGGTGATTTCGGCCGGTTCGGCAAAGGGCAGGACGTGCTGGGCGTCAATGCCACCACCCCAGAAGACAAGCCGGTCGCCGAACATTTCTTTTAGTTTTGCCGGCTCCATGTTTACAAGGCCGATCTGGACGGGATTGAGGATGTCAATGCCATTGTCAATAAGGTCAGGGATGTATTCGAAACATGAGCCGCAGGTATGATACCAGATTTTCGCATTGGTGAGGGACTTGATGTGCTGGACGAGTTTTTTTTGTCGGGGCTTTACGATTTTGCGGTAAAAATCCGGAGAAAATAAAGGGCCGCTCTGGCCGGTAAGGTCATCGCCTATCATTACGACGTCGACAATGTCACCGACTTCGGCCATGAAGCCGGTGTAGTAATCCATCCAGAATTTGAGGGTCTTTTCAAGCAGTGTCTCGCAAAAGGTGGGATTTTCTATCATATCTATAAACCACTGCTCTAAGCCACGCATGTACCAACAATACTCATATACAACGCCGCCTATTCCGGTTGATATGGCATACGAGGTTTCATTACGCAACTTCAGGGCTTGGTCGCGAATTCCTGTAAAACGGGAAGCGTCACTGCCATCGGGGAAGGGATATTTTTCAATTTCGGCGATTGTGGCGGAAGCCAGAGGGTGATGCGAGATGTCCATGTAAAGGCCCTGGTCATCAGGCATTGACCAGACGACTCCGAACTCGTCTTTGAGGTCGTGCCAGAGCCTGCCATCGCGAGTATTCTGTTCAATACCGCCTTTGAAATCATCGGGGCCGTGGGCGCAGATGTAGCGAACATCTACGTGGAGACGCTCGAGGATTTCTTCGCTCGGTTTGGCGAGCTGCTGGACGGGATCGAGGATTGTGATATCTTCGGTAAGGCTTAGGTGAGAGAGCAGTTCGGCGTAGGCTTTTTGATGAATGCCGGTTTGAAAGCCGCCGAGGTCAATGGGGACCCTGTCGGGGATTTGATGATTGAGGGCCTTTATAACACGCTCTCTTGAAGTCATCGTCTCTTTATTTGCCATTTTCGATTCCTTAGTAGAATATTCAACCGGTAGCCTACTTTCCAATGGATTCAAGGTAGTTTCCTAATCCAACAACCAATGTCGACGCGATGAGGACAAGGATGCCGGCCAAAATAATTCGGTGGGTTCGCCGGCTGGTGCCCTTCCACTCCCGGAAAATAAGGCCCCAGATATTGCTGAAGACAATAATGAGGGCCATGAGGACGGTCCATGCGGCGAAATCAAATTTGCCCATTTTTGGTTTGCCCATTCCATAGAACATGAACTGGAGATACCAAGTGATTCCGGCGAGGGCCGAGAAGATATAATTGTTGATGAGTGGCGTGCGGGTGTCGATGTAATTTTTGGCCGTGCGATTTTTAATGTTCAGGAATACGCACCAGATAAAGTTAGTTGTAAAACCTCCCGCGAAAATAACGATGAGTACAGGATTGTTCTGCCATAAGGGTGGGGCCTGGTTCTCTATGGCAAGATCGGCGATTGGTTCTCCCGATGAGAAGCCAAAGGCCATGCAGGCACTCATAATGCCCGCGAATATTGCGACCAAAAGACCCTTGATAAAGTTGAATTCTTCGACGGTCTTTTTCTTTTCTTCCGCTGACAGCTCTTTTTCTTTTGATATTCCTGCCCAGCCGCAGATTGCTATTCCGACGAGACAGACAAGAACACCGGTCAGTGTTGTCAAGCCGGATATGCCGGTTATCAGTTCGCCGAAGGTTCCATCGTATATTGGAGGGACAATCGTCCCGAAGGCTGCGCAAAAGCCCAGCGCGATCGCGTAACCGAGTGACATTCCGAGATAGCGCATCGAGAGGCCGAAGGTGAGGCCGCCGATACCCCATAACAAGCCGAAAAGGAAGGTCCAGAATAAACTGGCCGCCGGGGCCTGGCGGAGAACCAGGCACAGGGCCGGCACGGTAAGGAACGCTATGAGCCAGGGCATGATAATCCAGGAAAAGAGGCCGTTTACGAGCCAGTAACTTTCCCACGCCCAGTCACGTACCTTTTTGAATGGGATGTAGAAACTTCCCGCCGCAAAACCTCCCAGAGCGATTAATAAAAGGCCGAATACGGTCATAATAGAACTTTCTTTAATTAAGATAGTCAATTATGGCTGAAATAACACGATTTGAGATTATAAGTGCATTTTTATAGAAACGAAAGAGGGATTTGGGGGATATTTACGGGGTAAATCCAAAAACTCTATGTTTTTTCAAAAAAACTTAAATTTATTCTTGACATTTTTATCTAAATCGTGTAAGGATAGTAAGGTTATTACATGGATGAGTTATGAGAAGGCTTTGTTCGTTTCCAGTTCTTCCCATATAAAAAAGTCGGAGCAGGTTTTTTTATCCCAGGAGAAAGGAGGGATAAGATGAAAACAGAGTCGCGAGTATTTAGAGGAATTTCGGTAATTTCGCTGGTCATTTTTTGCGCAGTGATGGTCATGCCAGCACAGGGCGTGCAGGACTTGTTGGTCGGCAGTTATGACTCAGAAGCCATCCTGCGATATGACGGCGAAACGGGGGCCTTCATCGGTGTGTTTACTTACGCAGATCCCACCGGTGGTTTAGCATATGGCCCGGACGGCAACCTCTATGTCGGTGAATACGACAAGGTCCAGAGGTACAATGGTACTACCGGGGCGTTCATCGACACCTTCGCAAGTTATAGTGGAATGGAGAATGCCGGTGGTATAGTCTTTGGGCCGGATGGAAATTTGTACGTCATTTGCTCTGCAGAGGATTACCTAGAGCTTGGGGGCGTTATGCGGTTTAATGGACTTACCGGAGATTTTATTGAGACGTTCGCCAGCGGCGGTGGGCTTAACAGACCCCAAGATTTGGCCTTTGGCCCGGATGGAAACCTGTACGTAAGCAGTTTGCTAACGGACAGCGTCCTTCGCTATGATGGCTCAACCGGGGCTTTCATCGATACGTTTGCCAGCGGCGGCGGGCTTGATGGTCCATTTGGATTGGCCTTTGGTCCAGATAACAACTTGTACGTAAGCAGTGGCATGACGGACAGCGTCCTTCGTTACGATGGCTCCACCGGGGCTTTTATTGATACGTTCGCCAGCGGCAGTGGGCTTGACCTACCCTTCGGCTTGGAATTCGGTCCGGATGGCAACCTGTACGTAAGCAGCAATGTGACAGATAGAGTGCTACGATATAACGGGACAACGGGGGCCTTCATCGATGAGTTTGCAAGCGGCGGTGGACTTGACCAGCCACATTATCTGGTTTTCATGCCTGAGCCGGGGACGCTGATACTGGTTGGCCTTGGCGGGCTGTTGCTACTTAGAAAACGCAGGTCGTAGAAAAAAAATATCCATCGCACAGTTTTAACCTTCAGCAGGATTTATAACAAACAATTCTGATCCGCAAATAAATCCTCCCACTCCTTCGGTAGAACTTAGGGCAGACGGGCGAATTTTAAATAAAGAAATGAGATTTCAGCTTTTTGGGCGTTGACATTGAAAGGTATTTCACAGTATGATAGGCAGTCACAAGGCGTGTTAG
>JABAHS010001581.1_pt5 | contig 21842 bp, 18 predicted proteins | sample 7062111 | NCBI WGS metagenome assembly JABAHS01 (sample SAMN14534600, study PRJNA622989) | marine sediment metagenome | biome: marine biome [ENVO:00000428]; feature: marine pelagic biome [ENVO:01000023]; material: deep marine sediment [ENVO:00002113]; isolation source: pool of 4 deep marine... | reverse complement strand
AGCCCTCTCGCCATACCGAAGCCGATGCCGCCGTTGCCGCCCGTGACCACGGCCACCTTGCCGGTCAGGTCGAACATGTCCAGCTGCCTGCTCATCGGGGTGTCACTCCTGTGCGATCTCTTTCAGCATGTTACGCGCAATCACCAGCTGTTGAATCTGAGTAGTGCCCTCGTAGATGCGGAAAAGGCGCACGTCGCGATAAAAGCGCTCTACGCCGTATTCGGCCATGTAGCCGGCGCCGCCGTGGATTTGCACGGCGCGATCGGCGACGCGCCCGACCATCTCTGAAGCGAACATCTTGCAGCAGCTCGCCTCGATGGTCACGTTGCGACCCGCATCGCGCCGGCGCGCCGTCTCCTCCACCATACAGCGTGCCGCATAGGCCTCCGCGCGGCTGTCGGCCAGCATCGCCTGCACCAGCTGAAACTCGGCGATCGGTCGACCNNCACACCGCCGAGATGTGAATACGGCCGCGATCGAGGACCTTCATGGCGGTTTTGAAGCCGACACCCTCGCTGGCGCCGAGCAGTGCGTCCCCGCTGACCCGGCAGTCGTCGAGAATCACGTCGCAGGTGTGAGCGCCCTGCTGACCCATCTTGCGATCCGCGTGGCCGAGCGAGAGCCCGCGCGTGCCCGCTTCGACGAGGAAAGCGGAGATTCCGTCAGCGCCGGGCTTCCCGGGATCGGTTCGTGCGAAGACGGTGAACAGACCGGCCTGCGGCGCGTTGGTGATGTAGCGCTTGGTGCCGTTGAGCACATAACCATTGCCATCGCGCTCAGCCGACGTGCTGAGTGATGCCGCATCGGATCCCGAGCCGGGCTCGGTCAGGGCGAACGCGCCGATGAGCTCACCGCGCGCCAGGCGCGGAAGGTAGCGCTGCTTCTGCTCTTCGGTGCCGTCCATGATCAACCCGTGAGAGCCGATGCCGTTATTGGTTCCGATGAGCGAGCGAAACGCGGGCGACGTTTTGCCGAGCTCGAAGGCGACCTGCACCTCCTCGCTCATGTTGAGGCCGAGTCCGCCGTACTCTTCGGGTATCGAAAGGCCGAACAAGCCCAGGCCTGCCATCTCCGCGACCACGTCCGCGGGTACGGCGTCTTCCCGGGCGACGCGGTCCTCCAATGGAACCAGGCGCTCGCGCACGAACCGCGCGACGCTCTCGACGAGCTGCTGGAGGGTTTCCTGATCGACCGCCACGACCTGTCCCCGTTTGCTATCGCCTCGTGGCAGCCTATCATGTCCCCGCCCGATGTGGCACGACGGCTAGCGCCCGCTGACGCCACGGTTATTTTTCTGCTTTGAAGCCGAACGATGAAAGCCGATACCCGCGAGCGTCGTGATCTGACGGCGCTGCTCAAGCCCGCCTCCGTCGCTATCGTCGGAGCTTCCGAGGATCCGGAGCGCATCGGTGGACGCCCGCTGCGCTATCTGATCCAGGAAGGATTCAAGGGCAGAATTTTTCCAGTCAATCCCGCACGCAAGAGCGTGCAGGGCCTCGAGAGCTTCGCGAGTGTCGCCGCTATCCCGGAATCGGTCGACCTCGCAGTCATCGCGGTGGCGGCGGACAAGGCCACCGCGAGTCTCGAGCAATGCGCCGACAAGGGTATCAAGGCGGCAGTGGTGTTCAGCGCCGGCTTTGCCGAGACCGGCGCCGCCGGCCGCGCGCTCCAGGATCGCCTGAGCGAGATCGCGCGAGACAGCGGCATGCGTATCCTCGGGCCGAACTGTCTCGGTATCTACAACTCGGCGATCGGATTCTACGCAACCTTCACCGCCACCCTGCAGAGCGGGCTGCCCAAGCCCACCGGCGTCGGGCTGGTCAGTCAGAGCGGCGCGTACGGCAGCCACGTGTCGCTGCTGGCAATTCGCCGCGGCATCGGCGTGCGCTACTGGATCACCACCGGCAACGAGTGCGACGTGGAGCTCGGCGAGTGCATCGCCTGCCTGGCCGCCGATCCGGATGTTCGCGTCATCGTCGCCTACGCCGAGGGGATCCGGGATCGCGACGCGTTGCTCAACGCTCTGTCGCTCGCGCGCAGCCAGGGTAAGCCCGTGGTATTCATGAAAGTCGGGCGCTCGGACATCGGCGCCGAGGCGGCCACCTCGCACACGGCGGCGCTCGCGGGAACCGACGCCATCTACGATGCGGTGCTGCGCCAGTTCGGCGCCTACCGCGCGGGCGACACCGAGGAGCTGCTCGATGTGACCTATGCGTGCGCGCAGGGTGTGCTGCCCAAGGGCCCGCGCGTGGGTTTTCTCACCATATCCGGCGGCGTCGGCATCCAGATGGCGGATGCGGCCGTCGCCGCCGGACTCGATGTCGCCGCCATGCCGGACGCTGCCCGCGAACGCCTGCGGGCGCTGCTGCCCTTCGCGGCGACCCGCAATCCCGTCGACGCAACCGCACAGGTCTTCAACCAACCCGAGCTCATCGATGGCTTCCTCGACATCATGCTCGAGTGCGACGAGTACGACGCCATCGTCGTCTTTCTCACCTACGTCGCAGCCGCCGCATCGATGGTGTCGCCGGTGCGCCGGGCCATCGAGAACGCCCATGCGAAATATCCCGAGCGCCTCATCGCCCTGGTGATCGTCGCGCCCGAGGAGATCGTTCGCGACTACGAGCAGGCAGGCTGCCTGGTGTTCGAGGATCCGACCCGCGCGGTGCGCGCCATCGCGGCGTTGCACCGGATTCAGCGGTCACTGCAGGTGCCCGCCACGCGAGCACAAAGCGACGCTGTCGCGCCTGCAGCGTCCCTGCCCGAGGCGCCCGTCGGCGAGCAGGAGGCGAAGCGCGTGCTCGCACGAGCCGGCGTGCCCATGGTCGCCGACCGCTTGGCGCGAACACCCGCGGAGGCCGCCGAGGCAGCGCGCGCGCTCGGCCTTCCCGTGGCCCTCAAGATCGCCTCGGCCGACATCGCGCACAAAACCGAGCTCGACGGCGTGCGCCTCGGCATCGACACCGCCGAGGCGGCTGCCGAAGCGTTCACCGCCCTGGTGGAGGGCGTCGCCCGCCGGCGACCGGATGCGCGTATCGACGGCGTGCTGGTCTCGCCCATGGTCGGCAACGGCATCGAGACCATTCTCGGCGTTCACCGCGATCCGGTATTCGGTCCGGTGATCATGTGCGGTCTCGGCGGCGTTCTCGTCGAGGTGCTCGACGACGTGAGCTTCCGCGCCGCACCCTTCGACGAGGCGGAGGCGCAGCGCATGGTTCTCGAGCTCAAAGGTCGCGCGCTGCTCGAAGGCGCGCGCGGCAGGGGACCCTACGACATCCCGGCGCTGTGCGCGGCCCTCGCGGCGCTGTCGCGTTTCGCCGCCGCGCACGCCGAGGCCATCGAGAGCGTCGACATCAATCCGTTCGTGGTGCTGCCCCGGGGCCAGGGGGCGGTGGGCCTGGACGCGTTGATCGTGCCCGGGCGTGCTTCGCGCCGGCCCTGAGATCGCGCGCGGTCAGCTAACCGCGTAAAGCTGCCATTCGTCTGGAAAGCCGCGCAGCGCGTGGCTGCCGCGATCGGTGAACACGACATCCGAGCCGGCAACGAGATCGCGAACGGTGCGCGACACCAGCACCTCGCCGGCGTCGGCGAGCGCGGCAACCCTGGCCGCAAGATGGACAGCCACGCCCTCGGTCTCGTCGCCGCGGATCTCGCACTCCCCCGTGTGCAGCCCGGCGCGGATGTCGAGACCGAGCGCCCTGCCGCCCTCGAGAATTTCCCGCGCACAGGCGATCGCCCTGCCCGGCCCGTCGAAGGTCGCATGAACACCGTCCCCGGTGCGCTTGATCAGGTGGCCGCGGAACTTCTCGACGCAGTCCCGGCACAGCCGATCGTGCCGGTCGAGCACGTCCTTCCACGCCTTGTCGCCGAGCTCGTGCGCGAGCCGGGTGGATTCGACGATATCGGTGAAAAGAATGGTGGCCAGCACGCGCGTAGCGACCGGCTTCGGGCGCATCCCCGTCAGGAACTCCTCGGTCTCGTCGAGCACGGAATCCTGGTCGCCGACCCATGGCGCGTGATCGTCGCCCTCGAGCTCGACGAATTTCGCCCCGGGTATTCGCGCTGCCAGCCAGCGGCCTTCCTCCACGTTGACGTCCAGATCGCCGGTTCGATGCATCACCAGGGTCGGCACGTGAATCGCGGGGAGCACGTGGGTGATGTCGAGCCGCGTGTTCATCTTCAGCAGCGCGACCGCCGCCCCCGGGCTCGCTGATCGACGCTGGTATGTTGCTATGCGCCGCGTGAAGTCCTCGTCGGCCATCTTGCTGGGTATGGAGCGTGAAAGATCCATCAGATTGCCCCACTCGCGAGCGACGTGCTCGTATTCGCGCTGGCGCTGATCCGGCGTCGGCGCCCAGGGATAGTCGGGGCTCCAGATTCTCTTCGCGAAGGTGCCGTACAAGACGAGAGCGCAGGTGCGATCGGGGTAGGTGGCTGCGAACAGGGCACAAAGGCCGCCCCCCTCCGAGATGCCGAGTAGGGCCGCGCGTTTCGATCCGACCGCGTCCATGACCGCACGCAGGTCATCCATGCGTTCCTCATGGGTCGGAAGCTGGTCCTCGGGAACCCTGTCCGAGAGCCCCGTGCCGCGCTTGTCGAATGTGATCAGCCGCCCGAGCGACGCGAGCCGGCCGAGAAAACGCGCGAGCGTCGGCTCGTCCCAGGCGAGCTCCACGTGCGAGACCCAGCCGGGAACATAGACGATGTCGAGCGGCCCCTGGCCGTGGACCTGGTAGGCGATGTGAACGTCACCGCTGCGGGTGTACTGCGTCGTGCCTGAATCCGGGCTAATCGTTGAACTCCACCCAGCCGCTGCCGAGCACGACCGCGTCGCGTTCCAAGACGCGGGAGCGGAACGAGAGTCCTTCGTCCACGTGCCACATCTCGGTGCGGATGGTTTCACCCGGGAAGACCGGCGCAGTGAAGCGCACGGACATGCTGCTGATTCGATCGGGCTCGTAATCGCAGCAAATCCGCAGGATAGCGTGCCCGGCCACGCCGAAAGTGCAGAGTCCGTGCAGTATCGGCCGATCGTAGCCGGCGGACCGGGCGACTTCCGGATCGGCGTGCAGCGGATTCATGTCGCCGTTCAGGCGATACAGCAATGCCGCCTGGGGAAGCGTCGTCAGATCGCACAGGTGGTCGGGCTCGCGCACGGGGATCGCGCGCCGCGTTCGCTCGACCTCGCCGATGCTTCCGCAACCGCCATCGCCGCGGCACACGGTCGTCTGCTCCAGGGTGCACACGGCGTCCCCGCTGTCCGCGTCCACCACGTGCCGCTCGAGATAGACGTATGCGCCCTTGCCTGCGCCACGGTCGGCAATGGCCTTGACGTGGGTGCGCCCGACGAGGTTCGCCTCCACCGGAAGCGGCTTGTGGATGGTGAACTTTTGCTCGCCGTGCAGAATACGCCGCCAGTCCATCCCGGTCTCAGCCGCCTTCATCCAGAAGCCGGGATGCGCGAGCACGTTTGCCATGGTAGGCATGGCGCGCAGTTGCGGCTCGTAGACGAAGCGCAGCTGGTGCTCGCTGGTGGGTTCGTCGCCCACGCCGATGCCGAGGGCGTAGAGCATGCAGTCGCGCCGTGTCAGCGCCTGCCTCGCCTCCGGAATCGCGTAGGCCATGAGCTGCTCCGCATCGAATGGCATATCGCTCTCCAGTAACTCTTCTTGTTCGTCTAGACCGGGTCCCAGCTGAATACATCCGCCGAGACATCCAGGGGATAAAAATCCGCCCGAAGTGCCGGCAGCGCGTGCTCGGCGATGCTTTCCGGTGTCCAGCCTTCGCCCCGGTGTACCGATCGTATCGGACGCGGCTGACTGATGAGAAATATCTCGTTATTGCGCACGGCGAAGATCTGCCCGCTGACCCCGACGGCAGCATCGCTCGCGAGAAAGACCACCATGGGGGCAATCTTCTCCGGGGTCATGCGCTGCAGCTTCTCCACGCGCGCCTTCTGATCCGGCGTATCAGCAGGAATCGAGCCGATCATGCGGCTCCAGGCAAAGGGGGCAATGCAGTTCGAGCGCACGTTGAAGCGCTGCATGTCCAGCGCGATGGATTTCGAGAGCCCGACGATGCCCATCTTCGCCGCCGAGTAGTTCGCCTGCCCGACGTTGCCCACCAGCCCGCTGGTGGATGTGAAGTGCACGAAGCAGCCGCTTTCCTGCTCACGGAAATAGCGCGCGGCCGCGCAGCTCACGTTGAAGCTGCCCATCAGGTGCACGTCGATGACGGCTTTCCAATCTTCCTGGCTCATGCGGTGGAAGATGCCGTCGCGCAGGATCCCGGCGTTGTTGACGACCAGGTCGATGCGCCCGAAATGCTCGACGGCAGCCTCGACGATGCGCTGCGCGCCCGCCGGGTCGGCGACGCTCTCGCCGTTGGCGATGGCAGCGCCTCCCGACGCCTCGATGACAGCGGCGGTCTCGGCCGCCGGACCCTGATCGGCGCCCGCGCCGTCGAGCGCGGCGCCGATATCGTTGACCACCACGTGCGCGCCGTGCTGCGCCATGAGCAGCGCGATCTCGCGGCCGATACCGCGCCCCGCGCCGGTCACGACGGCCACCCTACCCTCGAGCATGCCTGGTTGCGCCATCTAGTCGCCTCTCGCAGTCTGCGCCGCGTGCTGATGGGTTGCACCGGTGGCCAGCATGGCCGCGATGTCCGCCTCCGCGTACCCGGCCTCGGCCAGGATCTCCACGCTATGCTCCCCGAGCCGGGGAGGCAAGCGCCGAAAGCCGCCCGGCGTCGCCGAGAAGCGCGCCGCAGGCCCGGGAAACCGCAGCCGGCCGAGCTCCGGATCGGCTCGAAGGTCCCAGAAATCGCCGGCCGCGAGGTGCGCATCCTCGGGCAGCTCGTCCGGATCGTGGACCGGCATCGCGGGGATGTTGGCGGCGTCGAGCGCTTCGAGCCACTCGGCGGATGTGCGCGTGGCGAGCAGACGGGAGACGTCCGCATACAGGGCATCGATATTCGCCAGTCGCTTGTCCAGTGACTGATAGCGCGGATCCGCGGCCAGATCGGGACGCTCGGCAAGCTCGAAGAAAGCCTGCCACTGGCGGTCGGTGTAGGGCAGCGCGCCGATGAAGCCGTCCTTGGTCGCATACGGCCGGCGATCCGGCGAAAGCGTTCGCGGATAACCGGTGCGCCCGCGGGCCGGCTCGTAGGCGCGCCCGTAGAGGTGCTCGACCATGTTGAAATTCACCATGGTCTCGAACATGGGCACCTCGATGCACTGGCCCCGGCCGCTGCGCTGGCGGTGAAACAGCGCTGCGCTCACGGCGTTGGCCACGGCCATGCCGGTGATCTTGTCGACCACGGCCGAGGTCACGTAGTGAGGCTCGGCGTCGCGATTCTGCAGCGCCGCGAGACCCGAGGCGGCCTGGATCATGTCGTCGAAGGCCGCCTTGTTTCCGTAGGGGCCCGCTGCGCGGAAACCGTAGGAGGCGCAGTAGACGATGTCGGCGCGCGCCGCGGCCAGGTCCGCGTAGCCGAGGCCGAGCCGTTCGACCGCCTGTGGGCGCATGTTGTGCACGAACACGTCGGCGCCGGCCGCGAGGCGCAGCAGCGCCTCGCGCGCAACCGCCTGCTTGAGATCCAGGACGATGCTGCGCTTGTTTCGATTGCACCCCAGGAACACCGCGCCCATGCCGTCGGCGGGCGGTGGCCCCACGTGCCGGGTGGCGTCGCCGCCGGGCGCTTCGACCTTGAGCACGTCTGCACCCATGTCGCCGAGAATCTGCGTGGCGAAAGGGCCGAGCAGGATGGTGGTGAGATCGATCACGCGCACTCCCTGCAAAGGGCCGGCACCGCCGTTCGCATGCTCGTTGCGCGAAATCATCCGTCAATACGACCTGGGCAGACCGAGCACGCGCTCGGCGATGTAACAGAGAATCAGCTGCGGGCTGACCGGCGCGATGCGCGGGATGTGCACCTCGCGCCAAAGACGCTCGACGTTGAACTCGCGCGCGTAGCCCATGCCGCCATGGGTCATGACCGCGCGCTCGCAGGCCTTGTAGGCGGCCTCGGCGCCGAGATACTTGGCGGCGTTGGCCTCGGCGCCGCAGGGGTGGCCGCTGTCGTAGGCCCAGGCGGCGCGCATGCAGGCGAGCCAGGCCGCCTCCAGCGCCATCCAGCTGTCGGCGAGCGGGTGCTGGATGGCCTGGTTCTGGCCGATGGGCCGGCCGAATACGATGCGCTCGCGCGCGTAGCGGCTCGCGAGCTCGACCGCTCTCTGGCCGATGCCGACCGCCTCCGCGCCGACCAGCACGCGCTCCGGGTTGAGGCCGTCGAGCAGGTAGCGAAAGCCCTCGCCCTCCTCGCCGATGCGATCCTCGCGCGGCACGGGCAGACCGTCGATGAGGAGCTCGTTGGAATCCACCGCCGCGCGGCCCATCTTGTCGATCTCGCGCACCTCCACGTAATCGCGGTCGAGATCGGTATAGAAGAGTGAAAGCCCTCCGGTGTGCGCGCCGGCCTCGTCGGCGGATGACGTGCGCGCCAGCAGCAGGATCTTGTCGGCGCGTGCCGCGGTGCTGGTCCAGATTTTGCGCCCGCGCACCACGTAGCCTTTTGCAGACTTCTCGGCGACGGTGCGGATGCTGCCGGTATCCAGCCCGGCGTCCGGCTCGGTGACGCCGAAGCACACCGTCGTGCGTCCCGCGATGACGTCCGGCAGCCAGCGCCGCTTCTGCTCCTCGCTGCCGAAGACGACGATGGGGTGCGGCCCGAATATATTAATGTGCACCGTCGACGCGGCGCTCATGGCGCCGGCCGAGCGCGCGATGGTGTGCATCATGATGGCGGCCTCGGTGATGCCGAGCCCCGAGCCGCCGAATGCCTCCGGCATGGCGATGCCGAGCCAGCCGCCTTCGACCAGGGCGTCGCGGAATGCCTCCGGAAAGCGCGCCGAAGCGTCGCACTCGCGCCAGTAGTCGTCGTCGAACGACGCGCATATCCGGCCCACCGCTTCGCCGATGGCGATCTGTTCCTGACTGAGCGAGAAATCCATGCTTCAGCGCTCCCCGGCGCCTTTGTCGCCACTGGCCGACCGGCGCCGTCTTTGCGGGCGCTCGCCGCGCGCCAGCGCCGGCACGATCCAGAACTGGCTGAGTCCCAGCAGGGCCATCAGCGCAGCGAAGGCAAAGCCCGCCTCGTAGCCGCCGGTGGCGTCTCGCAGCCATCCGGACACCCATGCGCCGAAGGCGGCGCCGGTGCCCATGCCGAGGGTGAGCGCGCCGTAGATGGCGCCGATGCCGCCGCCCGAGAACAGCTCCGCGCACAGGGTGGAAACGACCGGTCCCCGCGAGCCCTGGCTCACGCCGAAGCACACCACGAACACCACGAGCAGCCAATAGTACGGGAATTGCGCCAGCAAGAAGAGCAGACCGATGCCGCCGATGGTGAGCATGAAGGTGACGGTGACGGCCGGCCGGCGCCCGACACGATCGGCGAGCCAGCCCGTGGCGATCATTCCGATCACCGACATGATGCCGACGACGCCGAAGGCGGTGGCCGCCTCGAGCGGCGCGAAGCCGATCTCAACGAGATAGGCGACGGCCTGCAGGATGGTGCCCCAGATAGCCACCGCGGTGAAAAAGAAAACTGCGAAAAGCCCCCAGAAAGCCGAGCTTCGCACCGCCTCGCCGAGCGTCCAGCCGCCGGCCGCCGGCGCCCCGCGCCCGCTACCGATTTCCGGGTCGCCGGCAGCGAAGCGCTTCCACGGCAGAATGAGCAGAAACGGCAGCAGGATCAGCAGAAATCCGCCGAGCGAGGCGTAGGCCGAGCGCCAGCCGTCCCGCTCGATGAGCCACTGGGTCAGCGGCACCACGGCGATGACGCCCATGCCGAGACCCGCGTAGGTCATGCCCATGGCGGTGCCCAGCCGTGCACGGAACCAGCGGCTCACCAGCGCAGAGGCCGGCACCATGCCCATGGCCGCCACGCCGATGCCGCCGAGCACGCCGACGCACAGGTGAAACTGCCACGCGGCATTCAATCGCGCAGCGAGAAAATAGCCGCCGCCGAGACACAGCAGGCCGCCGGCGTAGAGCCAACGCGGGCCGATGCGGTCGAAAAGCATCCCGGCGAGCGGTGCCGACAGCCCGTGCACCAGCATGTAGGTGGAGTAGACCCCGGTGAGCGCGGCGCGCCGCCAGCCGAAATCCTGCTCCAGAGGCAGCAGGAACACGGCGTAGGTCTCGCTCACCCCGCGCGCCAGCATGTTCATGACGACACAGATGACGACCACCACAATGGCCGTGGCGCTGCGGCTCGCGGCTGCCAATGCCGGCGTCCTCCCCCTCAAAGGGCGGTATCTTATCGGGTTCCCCGGCCGCGTTCGTGGCCGGCGGCGCGCCCGCGGCCGCGGCCCGCGGCGTTTGCCGGCCGCGGGGTGACGGGGTACATTCTCCTGACTAACGACCAGGAAGGCAGGCCGAACGGCATCGCCGGGCAGGGAACAATGCGCCCGCGGTCCTCTGGTTACGGGACCGATACGAGATCCACTCATGTCAGGAGGAGAAGCATGCGCAAGCTACTAACGATAACGAGCGCCCTGTCGGTGGCCGTGCTCGCCCTCGGTATCACCGGCTCGAGCCCGAGCCTGGCCCAGGAAGTCCAGGGACCGAAGGTCAGCTGGAAATACAACGTCTGGGGTAAGCGGCGCGCCTTCACCGAGGGCGTCGAGACGGTGGCCAAGTACGTCTCGGACAAGACCGGCGGCAACTTCAAGATCAAGATCTACTACGGCGATCAGCTCGGCGGGAAGAAGCAGAACCTCGACAACCTGAAAGCCGGGGTATTCGAGATGGCGCAGATCTGCTCGTCGTATCACCCGGGCAAGAATACGGCGCTGACGGTCCTGAACCTGCCGTTCCTGCCCATCAAGAATCCCGACGTTCAGGCGGAGGTGCACGAGGCCGTGTACGAGCATCCGATCGTCAAGAAGCAGATGGCGGACAAGTGGAATGTCTTCCCGCTCATGTCCTCCCTGCTGCCCCAGTACGAGTTCCTCGGCAAGGGTGAGCCGCCGATGACGCTCGACGGGTTCAAGGGCCTGTCGGTGCGCGCCCTCGGCGGTCTCGGCGATGCCATGGAAAAGCTCGGCGCGCGCAAGACGACGTTGACCGCCACCGAGGTCTATCAGGCCATCGATCGCGGCACCATGAATGCGGTGTCGTTCCCGTTCACCTACGCCCACGTCGCCTACAAGATTGACGAGGTGGCGAGCTGGTACACCGCCAATCTGTCGCCGGGCACCGTGGACTGCCCGACGGTGATCAGCTTCAGCGCCTGGAACAAGCTGCCGAAGCAGTACCAGGATCTGATGATGGAGGCCAAGAAGCCCGCCTACGCGGCCTTGAAGGCGGCTTACAAGAAGGCGGACGACAAAAATCTGCCGGCGTTCAGGGCCAAGATGACGGCCATTGAGTACAGCGATGCGGAGCTGACAAAATTCCGCGAGGTGGGCGGCGCGCCGGTGTGGCGGGACTGGGTGGCCAAGCACAAGGGTGACTTCGACGCCCAGGGATTGCTCGATCACGTCATGACGACGGCGACCCGCGCCAACCAGAATCTATAACAATATCGGCACCCCGTGCCGGGTCCGCTGACGGACCCGGCACGGGGCTTTCCCGGTTCGAGATCGCGTCATGGAAGCACAGCCCGGCGGGGCACAGATTCCCATGACTTCGGCGCTGAGAGCGGCGGATCGCTGGCTCAGCCGCGTCGAGGACTTCTTCGACCTGGTGGCCGCGTTCTTCATCGTCTTCCTGATGCTGTTCGCGGTCACCCAGGTGATCTCCCGAAAGCTGTTCAACTACCCGCTTTGGGGCTACGTGGACATCGTCGAGATCATTATGGTGACCTTCGCCTTTCTCGGTATCGCCTACTGCCAGCGACTCGGCGGTCACGTGCGCATGGAGCTGTTGGTGCGCCGGCTGCACGGCCGCGCCCTGTGGATCTTCGAGGTCGTCGGCATCGTCATCGCCATCGGCATCATCTCCGTGCTCCTGTACTACGGCTTCACGCATTTCCTGCGCGCCTTTCAGCTCGGCGACAGCACCATCGATCGCGAGATCATTCTGTGGCCCTCGAAGCTGGTGGTGCCCGTTGCGTTCGCGGTTTTGTCGGCCCGACTGCTGATTCAGTTTCTTGCCTACACGCGGCTCGCGCTCCATCCGGATGCCGAGCCGGTCGCGGTACCCGTGATCGAGAAGTTCGAGGAGATGGCGCAGCACGAGATCGAAGGCGCCATGGGCTCGACCGGCGAGAACGAGCGGAACCAAGAGGCGTCGCGCTAGATGGACGAGGTCACCATCGGCTTCATCGGTACCGGCTTGCTCGTCGTGCTGGTGCTGGCGGGCGTGCGTGTGGTCTATGCCACCGCAGCCGTCGGACTGCTCGGCGTGGTGGCCATGATCGGCTGGCCCGCGGGCGCGACCAACGTCGGCATGATCCCGCATGCCAAGGGCAGCGTGTACGCCTTGAGCGTGATCCCGATGTTCATCCTGATCGGCTTCCTCGCGTTTCACGCCGGCATGACCCAGGCGCTGTTCGACGCGGCGCGCAAGTGGTTGGGCTGGGTTCCCGGCGGCCTCGCCGTGGCGACGGTGATGGCCACGGCCGGGTTCGCCGCCGTCTCCGGCGCGAGCACCGCGACGGCGGCGGTGTTCAGCCGCGTGGCGATTCCCGAGATGCTCAAATACGGCTACGACCCGCGGCTCGCCGCCGGCGTGGTCGCGGCAGGCGGTACGCTTGCATCGCTCATTCCACCGAGCGCAATACTCGTCATTTACGCCATCATCGTCGAGGAGTCCGTCGGCCGGCTCCTGGTCGCCGGCTTCATCCCGGGCATCGTCTCGGCGTTGATCTATGCCGCCATCATCATTATTCGCGCGAAGCTGAACCCCGATCTCGGCCGCCCGCTGACGGGATTCACCTGGGGCGATCGGTTCCGATCGGTGCCCGGCACGCTGCCCATCATGCTCGTCATCGCGGTCATCTTCAGCTCCATGTACGCGGGCTGGGCGACGCCGACCGAGGCCGGCGCCGTCGGCTCCTTCGTGGTGTTCGTCATCGCGCTCATGAACGGCATGCGCTGGAAGACGCTTCGCGAGGCGCTGCTCGAGAGCGCGAAGCTGACGGTGATGATTTTCTCCCTCATATGGGGCGTGCTGATTTTCGTGCGCTTCCTGGGATTTGCGGGCCTGCCGGAAATGTTCGCCGACTTCGTCGTCAACCTGCCGCTGCCGCCGATCGTCATCATGATCCTGATCCTGCTCTTCTATGTCATCCTCGGCATGTTCATGGACGCCATCGGCATGCTGCTGCTGACGCTGCCGGTGGTGTATCCCGCCGTCATTGGCCTGGGCTACGACCCCATCTGGTTCGGCATCATCGTCGTGAAGATGTGCGAGGTGTGTCTGATCACGCCACCCATCGGACTGAACTGCTACGTAGTGGCCGGAGTACGCCCGGACATACCCCTGAGCGCGGTCTTCAAGGGCATCGGCCCGTTCTTCATCTGCGATATCATCACGCTGGGCGTTTTCCTAGCTTTCCCGGAAATCATCACCTGGCTGCCCGACCAAATGATCAATCGATAGATCCGCACGAAAGAGCTGACTCGCGAATCTCGGTTGCATGTCTTCGGATTTCATCCTCGTAAAGGGCGCACGCCAGAATAACCTCAAGGGGCTGAATCTGCGCCTGCCCCTGGGCGAGCTCATCGTGGTGACCGGCGTCAGCGGCTCGGGAAAGTCCTCCCTCGCCTTCGACACCATCTACTCGGAGGGCCAGCGCCGCTACGTGGAGACCTTCTCGCCGTACGCGCGTCAGTTCCTCGACCGCATGGACAAGCCGCAAACGGATCGCATCGAGGGGATCCCGCCGGCGATTGCCATCGACCAGACAAACCCCGTGCGCACGTCGCGCTCCACCGTCGGCACCATGACCGAGCTGAACGATCACATCAAGCTGCTGTTCGCCCGCGCTGCACGCCTGCACTGCAGAGGCTGCGGAAAGCCGGTGCGGCGGGATTCTCCCGAGAGCATATACGCGCGTCTGCTCGACGAGACCCGATCCCTGCGTCGAGACACGACCACGACACCCAGGCTGATGGTGACGTTTCACGTGTCGATACCCGAGAATTTCACCGAAAAAGAGATCACGGGATTTCTCAACCGGCAGGGATACACGCGAATCCATAAAAGGGAACGCCGACGGCTCGAGGTGATCCAGGACCGCGTGCGCTTCAACTCGGCACAACGCGGACGCATCGTCGAAGCGCTGGAGGCGGCGCTCGAGCGCGGGCGTGGCAACGTCGTCGTGCATCTGCTCGACGAGGAAAATACTCCGTGCAAGAGCTGGCAGTTCTCCTCCGATTACCGCTGCCCGGACTGCGACATCCATTACCGGGAGCCGACCCCGAGCACGTTCTCTTTCAATTCGCCCATTGGTGCCTGTGAATCGTGCCGCGGCTTCGGCCGCACCATGGGCATCGACTACTCGCTCGTGGTGCCCGACGAGAGCAGAACGCTCGCCGACGGCGCTGTGAAACCGTGGCAGACAAAGAGCTACCGCGAATGTCAGCGCGACCTGCTGCGATATGCCGGCCGGCGCGGCGTGCCGGTCGATGTTCCCTGGCGGCGCCTGTCCAAGGCCCACAGGCGCTGGGTGCTCGAGGGAGACAACGACGGGCGCTGGTACGGGGTAAAGGGATTCTTCGACTGGCTCGAGACCAAGAGCTACCGCATGCACATCCGCGTGCTGCTCTCGCGCTACCGTTCCTACGTGCCCTGCGCGCTTTGCGTGGGCTCGCGGCTCAAGCCCGAGGCGCTCGACTGGCGGGTAGGCTCGAGGCAGGACGCCGACAGCGCGCTCGGCACCGCGCAGCGTTTCCGTTCGCCGCTTTCGACGCTGAGCGCGAAGGCCCACGCGGCACTTCCGGGCTTGAGCGTTCACGATGTCATGCTGCTGCCGCTCGGCGGCTGCGCGGAGTTCTTCGCCGAACTCTCCCTCGAGAAGCCCCTCGACGAGGCGAGCGGGCTGCTGCTCGAGGAGATCCGCTCGCGCCTGCGCTACCTGGTCGAGGTCGGCCTCGGCTATCTCACCCTGGACCGGCAGTCACGCACGCTGAGCGGCGGCGAGGTGCAGCGCATCAACCTGACCACCGCGCTCGGCACGTCGCTGGTCAACACGCTGTTCGTGCTCGACGAGCCCAGCATCGGTTTGCACGCCCGGGACATGCAACGCGTGATCGGTGTGCTGCACCGGCTGCGCGATGCGGGCAACTCGCTCATCGTCGTCGAGCACGACGAGCAGATCATGCGGGCCGCGGACAAGGTGCTGGACCTGGGACCCGGACCGGGAGAGCGCGGCGGCAGGGTCGTCTTTTACGGTTCACCGGAGGCGCTCGCCCGATCCGAGCGCTCTCTGACCGCGCAGTATCTGAGCGGCAAAAAACGCATCGCGCCGGCGCGCGCAAAAGCCGCGCGTGGAACGCCTGACGCAGAGCAGCACCTGGAGATCGTCGGTGCCACCGAGCACAACTTGAAGAGCATCGACGTGCGCATTCCGCTCAATCGATTCGTTTGCGTGACCGGTGTCAGTGGCTCTGGCAAGTCGACCCTCGTCGAGGACATCCTTTACCGCGGTCTGCGCAAGCTCAAGGGACGCCCGGTCGACGCGCCGGGCGAGCACCGCGCCATCCGGGGCCACGAGCTCATCGAAGACGTCATGCTCGTCGACCAGTCGCCCATCGGCAAGACGACGCGCTCGAATCCGGCCAGCTACGTGGGCGCGCTCGACACGATCCGCAAGCTGTTCGCCAACGAGCCGCTGGCGCGGGAGCGCGGCTACACGGCCGGCACCTTCAGCTTCAACTCCGGCACCGGCCGCTGCCCCACGTGCGGCGGCAACGGCTTCGAGCACGTCGAGATGCAGTTCCTGAGCGATGTGTACCTGCGCTGCCCCGAGTGCGACGGGCGCCGCTACCGCCCGGAGATTCTCGAGGTGAAGCTCGCATCGGGCGCGAGATCGGCTGGGCGCAGCCGCGAGCGCGCCAAGTCCATGGCCGATGTTCTCGACATGACCGTTGCACAGGCGCTCGCGTTCTTCGCCGATCAGCCGAAGGTGCTCGACGCGCTCGAGCCGCTCTTGGCCGTCGGCCTCGATTACATGAAGCTCGGCCAGCCGGTGCCGACTCTGAGCGGCGGCGAGGCGCAGCGGCTGAAGCTCGCCGGGCACCTGGCCAAGGCCAGCACGGGCGCCAAGCTGCTGCTGTTCGACGAGCCAACCACGGGGCTGCATTTCGACGACGTGGCGACCTTGATTGCCGCTTTCGAGAGGCTGCTGGCCGACGGCCATTCACTGATCGTCATCGAGCACAATCTCGACGTCATCGCGGCCTGCGACTGGATCATCGATCTGGGGCCCGAAGGCGGCGACGCGGGCGGCGAGCTTGTCTGCCAGGGCCGGCCGCGGGAGGTGGCCGGCGTGAAAGGCAGTCTGACCGGGACCGCGCTGCGCGCGAAGACCCGCGCGGGCGGCACGCGCCCGGCGCGCGCCAACGGCCGCTCGAGGCGCGTTGCCGTGGCGGGCGCTCCCGACGCCATCGAGGTGCGCAACGCGCGCGAGCACAACCTCAAGAGCATCGACATCAAAATCCCACGCGGTCGCTTCACCGTGATCACCGGCATCAGCGGCAGCGGCAAGAGCACCGTCGCCTTCGACATCCTGTTCGCGGAAGGCCAGCGCCGGTACCTGGAATCCTTGAACGCCTACGCACGCCAGTTCGTCCAGCCTACCGCGCGACCGGACGTGGATGCCATCTTCGGCATTCCACCGACCGTCGCCATCGAGCAGCGCACCAGCCGCGGCGGGCGCAAGAGCACGGTCGCGACGATGACCGAGATCTACCACTTCCTGCGACTGCTGTTCGTCAAGCTCGGCATCCAGCACTGCCCGGAGTGCGACATTCCCATCGAGAGCCAGAGCCGGGAGGCCATCGTCGCCGGCATCATGCGCGCGTTTCGCTCGCGCAAGATCACCCTGCTCGCGCCCCTCATCGTGGCGCGCAAGGGCTATTACACCGATCTCGCGAAGTGGGCCGCAGCGAAAGGCTATGCAAGCCTGCGCGTGGACGGCGTCGACACCCCGACCTCCCCGTGGCCGCGTCTGGATCGCTTCAAGGAGCACCACATCGATCTTCCGGTGGGAGACGTGCTCGTGTCGGCGAAGACCGAGAAAGCCCTCGCGGCGCTCGTCGACAAGGCGCTGGATCTCGGCAAAGGCATGGTGCGCGTCGCGCGCACGGCAACGCCGCGGAGCACCGCCACGGAGCGTATCTACTCGATCAAGCGCGCCTGTCCCTCCTGCGAGCGCAGCTTCCCGGATCTCGATCCCCGGCTGTTCTCGTTCAACTCCCAGCACGGATGGTGCCCGCAATGCTTCGGCACGGGCCTCGAGCTGGAGGGCTTCGATGCCGAGCAGACCGGAGAGGAAAGCTGGTGGACCGAGGAGGCAGAGGGCGGCGACACCGTGTGCAGCGCGTGCGGCGGCCGGCGGTTGTGCCCGGAGGCGCTGGCGGTGCGCTTCAAGGGGCACGACATCGCCGGGGTCACCGCGATGACCGTCGATGCAAACGAGGCGCTGTTCTCGCGCCTGCGCCTCGCCGGGCGAGAAGCGCAGATTGCACGCGATATTCTCGCCGAGCTGCGCTCGCGGCTCGCGTTCCTCAAGCAGGTTGGTCTGGGTTATCTGTCGCTGGATCGTTCCGCGCCGTCGCTGAGCGGCGGCGAGGCGCAGCGAATCCGGCTCGCCTCCCAGCTCGGCTCGAATCTGCGCGGCGTGTGCTACATCCTCGACGAGCCGACCATCGGGCTGCACGTGCGCGACACGCGCATGCTGCTGAAAACGCTCGCCAGGCTCGAGAACAAGGGCAACACCATCGTCGTGGTCGAGCACGACGAGGACACCATCCGGCACGCCGAGCACGTTATCGATCTGGGACCCGGGGCCGGCGTCAACGGCGGCCGCGTCGTCGCCCAGGGCACGTTCGACGAGATCATGGCCAATCCGCGATCGGTCACCGGACGGTTTCTGGCAACGCCCCTGCCGCATCCCCTGAACGGCGCTTCCCGAACGCAAGCGCGCGACGGTGTCCTCGAGATCGTCGGCGCACGCCTGCACAACCTGCGCGGGGTTCGCGCGAAGCTTCCCCTCGGACGCCTTATCTGTGTCACCGGCGTGAGCGGCAGCGGGAAGAGCACGCTCATCCGCGACATCCTGCACGACAACCTCAAGCGTCTGCTCGAGGGCAGGCGAAAAAGCCGCGGGCGGCGCGCCAAGGCGACGCTGATCGGCTGCGACGAGATGCGAGGCTCAGAGGCGATCGGCCGCGTGCTCGAGGTCGATCAGACGCCCATCGGAAAGACTCCCCGCTCGTGCCCCGCCACCTATGTCGGTTTCTGGGACAGCATCCGACGCCTTTTTGCCGACACCGGTGAAGCGCGCATCCGTGCTTACGGACCGGGACGGTTTTCCTTCAACGTGCACGGCGGACGCTGCAGCGCGTGCGAGGGTCAGGGCGTGAAGAAGATCGAGATGAGCTTTCTGCCCGACGTCAGAGTGCCCTGCGACGCCTGCGGCGGTGCGCGCTTCGGCGAGGAGACCCTGGCGGTGCATTACCGTGACAAGTCCATCGCCGACGTGCTCGCCATGAGCATCGACGAGGCGAGCGGGTTCTTCACCGCGCATCCGGCCATCCACCGCTCTCTGGCGCTGCTGCGCGAGGTCGGTCTGGGATATCTCACTCTCGGGCAGCAGAGCCCGACCCTGAGCGGCGGCGAAGCGCAGCGCATCAAGCTGGTGACGGAGCTCGCCAAGGCGAGCCCCACCGACGCGCCGGACGGCCGGGCGCGGCGCGGCAACGGTGCGCGCACGCTCTACGTGCTCGACGAGCCGACCATCGGGCTGCACATGGCGGACGTGGAGAAGCTCATCGGCGTGCTGCATCGACTGGTGGACGCGGGCAACACGGTGGTGGTCATCGAGCACAACCTCGACGTGATCGCCGAGGCCGACTGGCTGATCGACATGGGACCCGAGGGCGGCAAGGCGGGCGGGCGCATCGTCGCGCAGGGCCCGCCCTCGGAGGTAGCCCGCAAGAGAAGCTCGCACACCGGGCGAGCCCTGGCCACGTTTCTACGCCAGCGCAAGCCGCGGGCGAAGCGCGGCAGCTCCGAGAAGGGCCGAGCGCTTGTCGACCGCCGGCGACAAAAAAAAGGGGCGGCGATATCGCCACCCCTTCTGCCGTCGTCGCGGCGAACGTCTAGTTGACTGCGAACTTGACCGAGCCGAGCACCGAGCCGTCCTCGGACACGACCACCACGCGCCAGTCGCCGGTCCAGTCGGACTGCACGTTCTTCGAGCTCCACGTGCGCCAGTCACCGCTGCGTACGTTCAAGGGCACGTCGGCGACCAGGACGTCACCGTGGTACCACTTGTGGTAGATGCGGGTCTCGCCGTCGGCGCCGACGATTCGCGTGAAGGCATACAGCTTGCCGACCGACGCGTCGAAATACGACGAAATGCCCGTGGGCACGCGGTCCTCGACGCCGGTGCTGATAGCCACGTCCCGGACCTCCAGCGTGCCCGCCCATACCAGGGCTGGGATCGCGAAGATCATGGCCGCGATGGAAGTCAGCAGTGTCTTTCTCAGGTGCATGAATGCTATCTCCTTGGTATCGCCACTGCGGCGACTGCACAGATGTTGCGGGCACCGGGGATCGGTGAGGCCGGCTCGGCCCTGAGCACCGGATCGTCGCCCCGGCGAGCGCCCCTTGCCTGAAAGCCCTAGCGGCGGCTTTACGCTAATAGTAGTCGGCCAACTCCCGGCCGAGCTTGAATCATGCGCCCCGCACCGGTGCAAAATCGCCGGGAAACAACCGTGTCGCGGCGGCCTGATTGTTATAATGTAACATTCTTATGGGTATCTGGCGGAACATGACGGGCCGTTGTGCACGCCGCTCGAGCGGCCGCTTCGCGGCGCTGGCGGCACCCGCGCTGCTGATTGCGGCGCTGATGCCGTCGACCGGGGCCTGCGCGGCGCCGGCGGTAGTCACCAGCATCGGACCGCTGCACTCGCTCGCCGCGGCGGTGATGGGCACCCTCGGCCAGCCGCGCCAGCTGGTGCGCGGCTACGGCTCACCGCATACCTACCAGATGCGCCCCTCGGACGCCGCCGCCCTGCGCGAGGCCGACCTCATCGTCTGGGTAGGGCCGGCGCTCGAGACATTTCTCCTGCGCCCGCTCGAGGGCCGTCGTGACGGCGCGCGCGTGCTCGAGCTGTCGCGCCTCGACGGCCTGCGGTTGCTGCCGAATCGAAGCGCGGGCGTCCTCGACGACGATGCGCACGCCGGTGCCCACGAGGCAAAGGCCGGCTTCGACGCGCACGTGTGGCTCAGTCCCTTCAACGCCAGGGTGATCGCCGCTGCGATCGCGACGGAGCTCGGCGCTGTCGATCCCGTCAACGCGCCGGCGTACAGGCGCAACGCCGAGCACCTGAGCGGGCGCATCGACGCCATGGAGAGGCGCATCGCGGCGCGTCTGGCACCGGTGCGCGGGGTGCCGTTCGTGATGTTTCACGACGCGTTCCAGTACTTCGAGAAGAGTTTCGGGCTGAACGCCGTGGGCTCGGTCACGGTGAGCCCCGGCCGAACGCCGAGCGCGCGGCGCATCAAGAAGCTGAGAGAGGCGATCGCGGATTCCGGCGCCCGCTGTGTATTCCGGGAGCCGCAGTTCGAATCCGCCCTGGTGCAGGTGCTGCTGGAGGGCACGCAGGCCCGCTCGGGCGTGCTCGATCCACTGGGAACCGATATTGCCCCTGGGCCCGACGGCTACATCGCGCTGATGGAGGCGAATGCCGAGGCTTTGATTGCCTGCCTCGGACCGTGAAGCATGCCGAAAGGCGCTGCGCCTCGGCGGCGATTAGCTTCTATTCGTTGATCAGAATCCTCGTGCGCGTGCGCGCCACCTGGTGCTCGTCGATGAACTTGAACTGGTGGGTGCCGATCTTGACTACGTCGTCGTGCTTGAGCATGCACTTCTTCGTGCGTTTTCCATTGACCTTGGTGCCGTTGGTGCTCTGCAGGTCCTTCAGCCAGAAGTCGTGCAGACCCTCCATGTACTGGCTTGGCTTGATGGAAATTTCCGTGTTGTAGCCGCTCACGGCATCGTCATCGAGCTGAATGTTGTTGTCGACATTACGCCCGATCCGGAAGGTGCCCTCGTTGAGCGGATACTCGCGCACATAGGTGCCATCCACGATTTGCACTAGCTTTCCCATTTGGTTGAATCCTCTTTTCGTTTATCGTCGCCGGTCAGGCACGACCGACGCTCTTGCGCGTGCGTCTTACCTTTTCCTGGCATCTGAGCAGCGCTTCCGACAGCTCCGCGCCATTGTCGTAGCGCTGATCCGGATCCTTCTGCAGCGTTCGATTGATGATTCGGCTTATGCTCGCATTCAGACTCGGACGAATCTTCTTGATGGCCGGATGTTTCTGCGTCGTGATGCGATAGATGAGATTGGCAAACGAGTCACCCACGAACGGCAGGCGCCCGGTCAACAGCTGATAGAGCGTGACCCCGAGGGAGAACAGGTCCGAGCGCCCGTCGAGCTTCTTTCCGGCCGCCTGCTCGGGCGACATGTACGATGGCGTGCCGAGAACCGTGCCGGTGCGTGTGCGGCTCGCGTCCGTCAGGCACGCGATGCCGAAATCGGTCACCTTCACCATGGCGGTCTCACGGTCATAGATGATGTTGCCGGGCTTCACGTC